>SAMEA104315427__coassemble_364_pt1 | contig 59496 bp, 52 predicted proteins | sample SAMEA104315427__metabat2_low_PE_043 | metagenome-assembled genome bin SAMEA104315427 (sample SAMEA104315427) | gut metagenome | biome: Monkey gut; feature: monkey-associated habitat; material: faeces | place: China | collected 2013 | reverse complement strand
CCGTCCGCGCCGATGGTACTGCGTCCAGCGGGAGAGTAGGTAGCCGCCGCTTTTTCTTCAGAAGAGTCCGGCATTCCACACAATGTGGAGTGCCGGATTTCTTATTTGTATAATTTGTATGATCCGCATGAAGGCTGGCCTTGTAGGTCTGAAAGTATATCAGAAGTTCCTCTCAAGGACGCTCTGAATGCCTTTATCTGGGCTCACCCGATAAACATAGGGGACTAGGCATACAGCCTTGTAAGTCTGAAAGGGAGAAATCTTGTATCCTTTGGTATATATAAGGTATTATAATATTATATAAGGTGTATGGAGTGGATTTCGGTTTTATATGGATTATATATGATTTCGTTATAGATGATGCCTGTGTTGGTCTTTGATGTCGCCATCTTAGATGACTGTAATGATAGCTTTGCGAACGCTTCTGATGTGTTTTTTCTGTGGGGTAGAGTTGTATCTTTCATCCAGTGGAGTTTTCTCTGTGGTTGGGGGAACATTCTGTTGAAAAGTGTCTGAAATGGCTTGTCCGATTTAGCAAGGTCCGGTGTAATTTTAGCCATATTTGCCCGTGTAAGACAGGAAATATCGGTTTTTGTCCGATATGAACGTAAAAAAGTGGCATAAAAATTTGGTTTTTGCTCCAAGATATAGTTACCTTTGGGGTGACGAGAACTAATGATGTTTCGCGAGAAGCAAGTCGGAATACATCAGTGAGAGGTCTTTGAGAGGCCAATAGTTGCACTGATATATAGGAGGTTAGATACTCGAGTGTAATACCAATAACACAGTGGTACAGAGCACACATGCTTTTGCTGGGTTCGGTACATCATTTAATAATAATAAGGAGAATAATGCCTATGAAGACAATCAAGCAGGGAATGCGCGATGAAGCAGTCAAGGTGATGCAGACAGAGCTCTCTCGCCTGGGCTATAATCTCACGGCTGATGGTGCTTTCGGTCCTGGCACTCTGGCGGCAGTGAAGGATTTTCAGCATAAGCATGGATTGTCGGTCGATGGGATAGTTGGCTATTCCACTTGGGAGGCTGTACTCTTTGCTGACCGTCCTGCACAGGAGAAGCTCACCGAAGAGGATTTCGTGCTGGCTGCCAGACTGCTTGACTGCGAGGTGGCTGCCCTGAAGGCGGTGCAGAAAGTGGAGACCGGTGGACGGGGAGGTTTCTTTGCTCCAGGCAAACCCGCCATCTTGTTTGAAGGGCATGTGTTCTGGAAACAACTCAGGCAACGCGGTCTTCGCCCTGAGAAACTGGCTTCTGCCAATCCCGATATCCTGTACCCCAAGTGGACCAAGAGCCATTATCAGGGAGGGTTGGGCGAATATGCCCGTCTTGAGAAGGCCCGTAAGATACATCCTTCTGCTGCCAATGCATCTGCCAGTTGGGGTATGTTTCAGGTCATGGGATTTCATTTCGCCACGTGTGGATTCCGCACTGTGGGCGATTTTGTGGCTGCCATGTGCGAGAGTGAGCGCTGTCAGTTGCTTGCCACGTGCCGCTTCATCAGCAAGACGAACGGGATGCTTGCGTCACTTCGGGCCAAGAAGTGGGCCACCTTTGCCAGCCTCTACAACGGAAGCGGCTATGCAGAAAACCAATATGACCGCAAACTGCAGACAGCCTACCTCAGCTTCTTGGCGAAGTGAACCTGCGTTGGTGGGCAGATCATAGTGATGATATTGTACCGTCAGGCAGAGACTGAACCTTATTCATAAAGGTTTCCAATCTCCGCCAGACAAGGGCAAAAGTCCACTCATTAAAACATCAAAACCCTACCATACAGGAGTAGGAACTCATTCAAAAAGGCTTCTAAGCTCCAACAAACAGGGTCAAAAGCCCATTCACGTTGAAGATATCCTTCCGCCAGACAGGAGCGACTGTTTGGTAAGCAGGGAGACAAGGAATGTTTAACCAATTTGCCAGGCGAGATTTCTATTAGGGCTCTATCTTGCCAGCGGCCTAATCAAGAGCCCCAAACATTAAAAAACTAAGACTATGGGAGTAACCGGAAAAGCTGTTGGCGCACTGCAGGGACTACCTTTCTACAATCTGATTGGCGGTCCACTGAATGCCTGCATCCGTGCACAGGCAGAAGCTGCGCAGACCACCGTGAATTTCATTCAAGAGGTGGGAATGAACCAGAATGAGGATGGCAGTAAGGAAGCCATCTATGTGTATTTTACCTTTGTGCAGAATGGACGTAAGGTAGTCATCAGTGTGCCTTTGCTGACGATTATCCCCATACCGTACATCGCCATCAATTCCGTTGACATCAACTTCAAAGCCACGGTCAACGGAGTGGAGAGTGACTCGTTCACCTCAGAGAACTCCACCTCTTACACCCGGGACTACAGCAAGAAGACCAACAAATGGTGGGGAGAGAAGCGTACCACCAACCTGAAGACCTCCTACTCATCGAAACATGATTCCAAGAGCACACGTGACTCTTCGTTCAGCGTGGAGGCTACCATCGATGTGGCTGTACATGCCGGTCAGGAGTCAATGCCAGCGGGAATGGCCAAGATACTGGAGATGTTGGGTGCCGCAATGGACCTGTGTTCACCTGACGGCGAGCTGACAGTCAATGACACCACTTTCTATGTGGAGAGCGGCAAGACTGCCAAGGTGATAGCACAGTACAAGACACCAGGCGGACTGTATGATACATCGGGCATCATGTGCTCTGGAGTCAAGGGAGCGAAGAGCCCAGCAGGCACCGAGAACCAGATGGACAAAACCGTGGAGTTTGATCTCAGCCCGAGTGATGAACCTTACATCATCTCCTGTGGCGATGTTCAGAAGGTGGCGGTGAGGGTCATCAAGCAGACTCCTGCTGCAACCACTGTAGCCTGATGATGCACTGCGCATCCTGTCTCTATTTACTAATCTATAATGATATCTGTTATGGCATCCATTGACACAACACCTTCTACCGTTGCCACCAATGCCTTACAGTCACTGCCCTTTGGCACTCTCATCGGTGGGCCGCTGGCTGCCTGTGTGGAAGCACAGGCCAAGGCCGCCAAATCCTCGTGGGAGTTTATCCGGGATGTGGGACTGACCGACACGGAAGACGGCGGCAAGAAGGCCATCTATGTGAACTTTGAATACCGCAAGGACGGTCGTTCGGTCACACTCAGTTTGCCATTGCTCACCATTGTACCCATACCTTATATGGCCATCCGCGAGATAGACATCGCCTTCAAGGCACGCATCTCGGCGGCTGCATCCAGCTCGAAGACCGAGCACAAGTCGCTCGCAGTGGAGGCTGGAATGACATCAAAGGTGGGGTTCAACGCTCTGGTAGCCAGTGGCAGTGTGGAGATGAGCACCAGCATATCCAGCAAGAAAGACTCTACAGCCACCCGTGATTCCAAGTACAGCGTGGAATACACGATGGATGTGAGCGTCAAGGCCGGGCAGGATGACATGCCTGCCGGAATGGCCAAGGTGCTGGAGATGCTCAACAGTTCGATTGACTCTATTGATACAAAGGGCGAACTGCACGTTTCCGACCAGGTGGTGAGCCTGGCGGGCGGCGGCAGCACCTACATCTCTTATAAGAACAATGAGGGTTACTATAAGCCAACTGACATCAAGCTGTATGAATACAAGGACTCCCAAACGGGCTCCGAGGTCAAGGCAGACGACTGTCAGAGGGCAGCCGATGATGCAGGAATGCTCTGTGTATTCAAGAAAGAGGGATTCTATTGTGCAAAGGCCGGCGAAAGAATGCTGGTCATTAACGTAACCAAATAGTAACCGACTATGCCAGACGAAACAACGAAAGGCAAGAATGAAGAACTTGCTAACAACTCCCCACCAGCGGAGACTGCTCCAAAGACAGGTGGTGATGCCCCTAAGGAGGATTCCGGGGGCAAGGGAGGAGGCTTCATGTCGGAACTTGTGGATGGAGTGAAAGGTCTGTTCAAGTCTGACAGCGGCGGCCAGAATGCTTCAGGAAAGGAAGCAGAGATCGAGTCGGCTGAATCTGACAAAGGCAGTGGTGAGAGCGCTGGTAAAGGTCAGGAGAGCAAGGGCAGCAAGCTGAAGGAAGTGACTGGACAGATAGTGAAGGGCGTCCAGGAAACCTTTGAGAAGGCCAAGAATGAGGAGAAAGGCGATGCGTCGCTGGCCGAACAGATGAAGGAGCTCAATGAAGTGCAGGTGGATAAGGCTTTCGTTTCCGATTCCATCAACTTGCTGGGCACACTCTCCTTTGACAAACTCATCGGGAATCCGCTTCGGGCAGCCATCAAGGCACAGCGCGATCTGGCCAAAGAGACGCTGAGCTACATCCGCGAGGAAGGTATGAAGGTAGATGAAGACGGTCAGGGACAGATAACCTATGTGTCAATGACCTTCCTGAAGGACGGCAAACAGGTAAGGATGAGGGTTCCTCTGCTCACGCTCATGCCAGTTCCACGCCTCTCCATCACTACTATGAACTACACGTTCAAGGCCAAGGTGGATGCGATATCCTCGGTGGTAGCATCGGTAGGAAGCGGTGGGTCGCCCATCAACAGCAGCTTCGCGATGGGAGGCAACCAGCAACCGGCAGCAGCCACCAAGCCTGCATCGGCCGGTGCAGACAGCCAGAAGGCAGCAGCCGGCAAACCGACCGAGACGAAGAAGACCGATGCGCCAGCAGCTGCACCAGCGGTAAAGCCCACCGGCAGCGAACCGAAAGTGACCTCCGCACCCACCATGACCACCAGCTATTCCTCCAAGAAGGACTCTGGAGCCACCCGTGATTCGCGTTACAGCGTAGAGACCACGATAGACGTCAACATCACCGCCAGCGAGGGAGAGATGCCCTGCGGCATAAGCAAGTTGCTGGGAGTGCTCGATGCATCCACTGAGGTCATCGACCCCAAGGGCTCTCTGCAACTCTCCACCGAACAGGCATCGCTCGTCAACGGCTATGCTGCCGTCTCTGTGGCCTACCGCGATGGCCAGGGCACCTATAAGCCCAAGGCCGTGAAGTGCGTCCAGTATGATGGTGACAAGTCGCCCTCTCTGCTCCAGAGTGGTGATGAGATGCTGCTCGTATTCAATGAGAAAGGCACCTACAAGGTGTCGGCCGGTACGCTGCAGCGCATTGTGTTTGTATCCTAAAACCATTTCATTATGGCAAGATTACAAGATGTATTAGCCTTGGTGCTGCGTGACGTGCTGTCGGCGCAGCACCAAGCCAACCTCCTCACCGAGTCGCTTGCCGGGCAATACAAAGCTGCCGGAGTACTGCGACAACTCTGTCTGCCTGCAGTGACTATAGGTGACATGGAACTTTCACTCCGCTTTGCCATCGCTCCGGGCATAGAACAGAGCGTTGGGCAGACAGATGAGGAAGTCCGGTCAATGGAGGTCATCGTGGATGCCGAGCATCTGGCGGCTCTGCCCGAGAATGCTGTGCACTGCATCACACTGAAGGTATCGGCACAGGACGGCATCAAGACAACTGAATCGTAACCCCTCAGACTTAGCATTATGGCTGACGAGAAAACCCATATCGGCGGATTGCAAGCGGCGGGTATGCCTGCCGGCGGTGATGGCAAGGCTATGGACATGAACCTGGCCGACATGCTGACCGCCATGATAGAATCCACCATCGCTGCCGACCAAAAGGCTGCCGAGGACTATCTGGAGGTGCTCCGCACTTATGCCTTGGAGCCTTCAGAGGTCAGGCCTGGGCATGAGAAACTCAAGATGGTGGATTTTGAGATGACCGACAATGAGGGTCACAGGCAGATAGTGTCCATTCCCAAACTCTCCCTCCTGCCGCTGCCCGTGCTGAGAGTGGCCGAAGCCACGTTCGACATAGAGGCGCAGGTGGATATCAGCAGTTCGGTGAGCGAGGAAAGCCAGAAGGAATTTGAGGACAGATATCCCCTGCTGCGCCGCCCGCTCAGAATGATGCCCACTGTCAGAAGAACCACCTCGGGGATAGTCCCCACGGAGAGAAGACGCGTGCTGCCTGCAGCTGTCCGTGTGAGGTTGGCACAGACGGGCACCTCCAAGAGCGAGTCGAAGAAGGAGGTGCAGAAGATGACCAACGTGAAGGTGCATATCAAGCTGGAGCCCGTGGTGCTGCCCGACGGCATGCGCAGTCTGCTCCAGGCTTCCGACAGCACCATTCAGATTCTGGACGAAGATGACAAGAATGACTAACCAATAATTCCCACAGACGATGACAAACAATCAGCAAAAGACTCCCGGGCTCAATTGCCCACAGTGCGGAACCTTCATTCCCACATCCATCAGCGAACTGCTTTCGGCCACCGGGCTGCGTTGTCCGCATTGCCAACTCGTGCTGACCATCAACCGCAACGAGTCGAAACGTGCGATGGAGATACTCAAGAATGTGGAGCAAGCACAGCAAAACCTCAAGAAAGCAAGTTCATTCCAACGATAATATACAGGTACTATGGCAGGTGGAGACAACATAGAGGGTGGCAAGCAGGTGGTGAGCGCCCTTCATTCCATACCCTTCGGAAACATCATCGGTGGTCCGTTGGCTGCCTGCGTACATGCTCAGGCCGAGGCTTCACAGACTACCCTCAACTTCATACGCGGGTTCACCATGGCCGACTCAGGCATTGACGTGGATGGGGCAGAGCCTGTCACCGTCACTTTCTCCTTTGTGATGAACGGAGTGCCCACGCTGATGACGCTCCCGCTCATGACTCTGGTGCCCATCCCATACATGCGCATCGAGCATGTCAACCTGTCGTTCACAGCCGACATCACGGCTTGTAGCAACGAGAAGATGGAAGCCCGATATGCCTCAGAGGGCTATAAGCGCACCGAGGAGAGCGAGAAATCGGTCTCTGTGCAGAGCAAAATGGGCATCCATGTACGTGCGACCACCAGCGACATGCCTTCGGGAATGGCACGCATGCTGGATTTCTTTGCCAACAACCTCATCATTCAGGAGACGCTTACCGCCCAGGAGGTGAGCGACATGCGGCTCGAGGCTGCCCGCCAGCGTGCCATCAGACGCAATGATGAAGCCGAAAAGGCACGCATAGAGGCACAGCAGGCACAGGAGAAAGCACGCAGGGAAGCACAGGAAAAGGCGCGCAGGGAGGAGCAGGAGAAGCGACAGCTGCACCAGCAGATAGCACTCCTGATACGAGACTTGAAGTATAAGAAGGAGACCGAAGAGGCTCGGCGGCTCTATGAGGAGCGACAGGCGAAACTGGCAGAAGCGGCCAAGGAGGCACGCAACAAGCGACTGGAACAACTGAAGGAAAGTGCTGGCCGGACTTCCTCATTGCTGGGCGGGAAAGTGCGACCAGGTGGCAGGGGCAAAGGCACCACACTGGGTGTGTACTTCAGCCAGACCGCCAAGGAACAGGTAAAGGAGCTTCAGGAGAAATTCAAGCAGCAGCAAGAGGAGGAGGAACGCCGGCGCCAGGTCGAGGAAGCCAAGAAACAGGAGGCCGAAAAGCCATCGGCTCCTCAGGACCAGTCCGCTGGCAGCACATCGTCAGCCACTCCCGGTCGTGTGTATCCCAATGGCAAGGGCTCCTTCATGGGCGCTTCCAGTGGGAGTTCATCTACTGGCAGCAGCACATTATCGGGCACCTCGGGCCGTGCATATCCCAATAGAAGGGGAACTATCCTGGATACTCCCAATGATACATCGTCTTCATCAACTCCCACTCGCGCCTATCCCAGTGGCAAGGGAGCCTTTATGGATACCTCCAATAGTTCTTCTACTGCCAGCAGCAGTTCGTCTTCCTCCACTCCCACCCGCGCCTATCCCAGTGGCAAGGGAGCCTTTATGGATACTTCCAATAGTTCTTCTACCACGGGCAGCAGTTCTTCTGGTACTTCTAGTGGAAGCTCTACCGTGGGGAGCAGTTCGCCTTCCTCCACTCCCACCCGCGCCTATCCTAAAGGTAAAGGCGCCTATCTGGGTGCTTCTGCTCGTTCCTATCTGGCAGGCATGGGCGCTGCGGCTGCTCCCAAGGCAGGTTCCGATGACAAGGATACCAAGCCGGCAGAGTCCCAGCAGAGCGAATCCCGGCCGACCCGGGCGCAGTTGCTGAGAGGACAAATGCCATCGCTGGGCAAGAAGGCAATAAACATCCGCAGCCTTCGCAAGAAGAAGTAAAGTCTGTACAAAGAAGATAAAACACGCACAGCAGCATGAGCAACCAGGCAGCATACAATATTCGCAGCAGGGACAAAGAACGTCCCCTGTGGCTTACAGAGGTGATGCGCAAGACACTGACCGACTGTACAGAGGCACAGCATGTGGCCATGCAGCAGTTGCTTGAGCTCTTCGAGCGCACGCTCTTCACCCATGACGATGGCCGTACAGAGCCTGTGATGGTCAGTTTCTCCCTGCAGATGAACGGCCAGGACTGCACTCTGCGCATACCGCTGCTGGCTCTGGTGCCCCTCCCATTCATGCAGATCAGCCAGGCCAATCTGGATTTCTATGTGAACGTAATGTCTTCGGAGAGCCGGAAATGGCAGGGGCTCGAGGTGCGCTTCTCGCCTTCCAACGAGCGGATAAAGTGCTCGGGACAGACCCAATATAAGGTGAGTAACAACATAAGGGTCAATATCAAGGCCGCAGCAGCCCTTCCCTCGGGCGGAATGGCTCGCCTCCTGCAGATAGCGGGCAGCAAGTGCATGCGTGTGAAGAGGGTAGAGGAAAACACCGAAGAACAGTAACCCCAAATACATGAACTCATAAAACGAAACGATATGCCGGAAACCAAAGGTAACGATACCCCTCAGCAGACCTCCCCATTAGGCGCGCTCGACTTCAAACGCATCATTGGCGCACCCCTCTCGGCCTGTGTCAGTGCGCAGGAAGAGGCAGCACAGGCTACGCTCGAGTATATCAACGAGGTGGTGTTCAGAAGGAAGGATGACGACCCGGACAATCTCGAACCGGTCACTGTGACGTTCTATTTCGAGAGTGCAGGCGTGGTGAACAGGCTCACCATTCCGCTGCTCTGCATCGTGCCCGTGCCTTATCTGCAGATAGAGCAGGTCAACCTCACCTTCCAGGCCACAGTGACCGAGAGCAGCATGAGTGATGACCGGCTCCAGCTCAAGGCCAAGTATTCCTCGCCAGGAGATTCGGGTGAGGAGTCGGACGTGTCAAAGGCGGAGTATCAGAACAGACGTTGCATCGACGTAAACCTCTGCGTCACCGCTGCCGACATGCCCATGGGCATCAGCAAGATACTTGAGATATTCAACAATCAGCTGGTGGAGGTGCGTCAGGAGGAGCCTTCGCAGCTCCCCAAGCCTGTTCCCCAGCCCGAGCCTGAACCTTCGCCCCAACCGGAAAGCCAGCCTGCCCCTCAGCCTCAGCCTGCTCCACAGGAGGAACCAGAAGCCGAGGAAGTGCCGGCGAAGTACAATGTGCTGCTGCTCACCAGGGTCAGCAAGTCGCAGAAGTCCGTCATCATCAATGTGGTCAACACCCATTGCCGACGCAGCAATCGGCTCTCGGCATCGGCACTCAACAATATTCTCAAGGGCTCCCAGCTCACCATCCCCATCGAGGAAACCTACACCGTGGCCAAAGCCATTGTGGATGGACTGAAGAAAAGAAACATTGCTGCTTCCGTGGTGGAAGTATAGGTTAGTTGATATTGTTTGTTGTTTAAGAGGATAAAGCCTCCTGCACTCCGCAGGGACTTTATCCTCTTTCTTTTTTCCGAAAGCATTCCGTTGGCAGGGAAGAGCCAATAAGGGCTGCCTCTGCTCCCGCTCACCCGCTCCCCCCAGCAGGCTGCATCTGCTCATGCAGCGCACTGCACCAGCCCATGCAGCGCGCTTCATCCGCCCATGCAGCGCACTGCCTCAAAAAGCCTGATTTACTCTTCTTGTCCCAGAAGCCCAATAACTCTTAATTCAAAATACATAATTCCTAATTCCACAGCCTATTGGCACCAACTTCTCATCCCGATAACTCAGAATTTTTAATTCATAATTCTTAATTCCCCAACCTATTGGCACCAGCTTCTCATCTCAATAACTCTTAATTCATAATTCCTAATTTCTAATTCCCCAACGGGTTGGTTTTCAGAAGTTGCACCGTAGGCGGGCGCTGAGCACCACGAAGTTTCCGTTCTTGTTGTTGACATATTGGATGGAGGGCTGCACTGCCAGGATTCTGTTCACCTGCCTTCGCCACGTAGCCTCCACGGTGTATTCCGTCCCCTGAAGGAATCGGGCGTACTGGCCAGAGAGGCCGCATTCGTTCAGGCTGTCCCTGTAGGCGGCACCCAGCTCTGCATACCTGTAGCACGCATTCCGCTTGCTGGTGTTCTCGGAATACTGTGCCATGCAGGCGATGCTCCTTTGGTCGGACTTCCATAGCGGTTGTTCTCCATATAGCCACCAGGCACAGGTGGTCTTCCTGCGCGCTTCCTGCGGCGGCAGCATGTTGCCTTCCTCGTCGATGGCAAACTGGCGCGAGTGGATGGAGAGTCCGGCCAGATAGTGGCCCCAAGCGTGCTCATATTCCAGTTGCGACATGTTGAACACGCCGTCTCTCTTGGGTTTGACGAGGAAAGGATTGTCCTGCCTCTTCCATCCGTTGTAGCCAGTACCGTTGTAGAGGCTGTTCTTGAAGGTCCATCCATCCTTCTCCACGTCGAAGTAGAGCGTCAGCCCCGACAGCGGATAGTTGGCTATGGGGTAGCAGGAAGCGATGGTGGGGAAGATGCCACACGAACTGTTGGTGAAGAGCGACGTGATGTCTGTGACGAAGAAGTCCTCATTCACGTTCCTCACACCCGCAAAGAGGTGCGCGTTCTGCCACTCGTGCATGTAACCCAGAACGGCTATCGAGGCCACCTGATTGTCTGCGAAGACGTTGGAAAAGCCCTGCCAGTCCTCGATGATGCTTTCTCCCGTGCGTGCTACATGCAGCGTGGCGGCTTCGAGAGACCCTTTGCCTTTCCACACCGGCACACTCAGGTTGAGCCGCAGGAAGTTTACCCAGTTGGTCTCTTTCTGCATATCCCACTGCCACTCCGAGGTGTATTCACCGCTGAACCACTGTGCGCGGGCCAGGAGAGGGCAGAGGCAGACCAGCAGGAGTATGGTGATGCGTCTTGTCATCTTCATTGTCTGTTGTGAATGTGTGCGTTTGATGCTTGATGTTTGTACTTTGATAGATATGGGCCCAAGCCCTTCGGCACCCGTCTCATTGGCGCAATCGCGGGCTGGCAGCATGCCGATGATGCGTTGCCAGCCCGTGAAATCGGTTGCAAAGGTACTCTTTTTTGCCTTTCCTGCAAATCGGGCTTCCCTTGCCAGCTGATAGCCAACGGCTTGCCAGTATGCCGCTCTTGTCCTTACAGCCACCTCTCTCGTTCTTCCCGAACACCGTTTGCCGCTTCTCAACCTCCTTATCGGTCAGTCCCAGCGTGCTTGTGTGCAGGAGTGCATACACTGAGTGTAGTGGTGCATGTGCTGCCTTCAGCACCCTCTCGGCGTCGAAGGCTGTTTCTCTCTTGTTCTTTCTGCTCTTCCACATGTCATTTGTCTGCTAATTGATTATTCTCGTTTCGCGCTGCAAAACTACTCCACTAATCCAAGAGCAACATTAGGAACCCATTAGAGCGTCATAAGAAACCCATTAGAGCGCCATTAGGAACCCCTTAGAGCGTCATTAGAAACCCAATGGAGCGCTCCTGCGCACCTTTTTTGACCTCCTTCGCGACTCTTCGGAGCGTCACAAGAGAGTTATCCGAGCTTCATTTGAAGCTCTTCAGACAGTTCTTCGGAAGATGTCCAAGCGCCTTTCGAAAACGATGGCATCATTCCAGCGAAACCATCAAAGCATCATTATAAAGCCCATTCAGCAAGCCAAAATCATCCATTCGGCAAGCCTGAAATCTCCGTTTGCAGGCTTCTGATGGCCATCCGCAGGCTTCTGATGGCCATCCAAAGGCTTCTGATGGCCATCCAAAGCCTGCGTATGTGCATCCAAAGCTTATGAACGGAGATTTTGCTAGGCTTTAAGGAGACTCTTCTCATGGTTCTGGGATAAAATTTGAAGGCAGGTGGAAAAGTTGCCAGATGGGTTTCGTGGCAAGTCTTTGGGATTTTATCTCTGGCTATGCCATTGCGCCATCCAAAAGCCCTGACAAAGAGTCCTTGCCGTTTTCTGCTGTCAGACGGCGTTCGCTACGTTGTTATAACCGTTCAAAATTCGGTCTTCTACAACACGATACCACAGAATTATGTGGCAGAAGGGTTGTTATAACCGTTCAAAATTCGGTCTTCTACAACAAATTCAACCTTGTAAAAACAAAGAAAGAGTTGTTATAACCGTTCAAAATTCGGTCTTCTACAACGGTTCGTAAACGGTGAAACTCCGGCTTTTGTTGTTATAACCGTTCAAAATTCGGTCTTCTACAACTACGAATCATGGTAGCACCCTCATTGATGGTTGTTATAACCGTTCAAAATTCGGTCTTCTACAACAACGCTCATCGGCATGCTGCTGGTGTGCGCGTTGTTATAACCGTTCAAAATTCGGTCTTCTACAACAGCCTTACGAGCGAAGACACCCGAAATAAGTTGTTATAACCGTTCAAAATTCGGTCTTCTACAACGGCCAATCAAAGCACCACCAATGTCACCTGGTTGTTATAACCGTTCAAAATTCGGTCTTCTACAACCTCAAACGGTTAATGTGTTTTTTTTTAGTGCGTTATAGCTACTTTTTCTTGAGAAAAATGAGCATAATACGCCTCTTTTTCTGCAAAGTTACTCATTTTTTCCTTTCTGCATAGAAGTTCTTGAGAAAAGATGTGGCAGAAACTCTGTAGATAGGTGAAAACCTTGCAGTATTCGTGAGAAATACAGAAGAAAGTGTTGGCAGAGTGCTCTTTTCTGTGTAAATTTGTTGTGAACAGAATATAGGAGAGAGGTTATGAGAAAGAATGTGTTCAGCGGTTGCAAATATTATGTGCGATATGCGAAAATTGTATATAAACAATTGATGGCTCGTAAAACTGTGACGTATGAGAGCGTTGTCAAGGAATACCTTGGTGATAAGTATGATCCTCAAAAGTTTACCTTGACCAAGGAAGAAGGGTATAGGGAACTGAAAAAGGCTTTCCCTGATGTGTGCAAAGCCATAAAGGAAGCGGCAGGAGAGCACAGCATAGAGAAGAGTGGACGAAACCGATGCAAGGAAGAAAGCGGCAGGAGAGGTTATAGATATGTAGGAACGGATGAAGACCCACTGAAAGACATGGTGAATGCCCGGGCAATAAAAAACTTGAAGAAATACTGGAGATTTTGTCAGGATTCGGAGGGATTCCTTCCAGAGGAATGGCTTGAACATTTTATGAAAGATACTAGTGACTTGTTGGAAATCCACAATCGCAAGCGCAGAAAACAGCAAATCATGGGTACAGATTTGGCATATCGTAGTGTGAGGAATAGGGATTTGGTCCCCAAACTGTACGGTTATATCAAGAATCAAAGAGTCCTGTCGATCACGTATATTCCACGGTTTGAAGATGATAAGCGCGAGCAGTTGGTGTTTCATCCTCATTACTTGCGTGAGTTCAATGGTAGGTGGTTCCTGTTTGGACACGCCGAGGGAAGGGAACCAGAGAATGGGTACAACCTGGCAGTAGATAGAATAGAGAATGTGTCGAAGAAATATGGGAAGTGGTGTGGAGCCCCCGAAGGATTCTATGAGGACTATTTCCGTGATATAGTGGGTGTGACGCATGATGAGAAAAATCAGAAAAATCCGGAGCCATGTCATGTGTTTTTACGCGCGCATAGTAAATATATGTTTGGATTGGTGAAAACATGTCCTCTTCATCATTCTCAGAAAATCGTGACGGACTTCGGAGAACACGACGGAAAAGAGTATGGAGAGTTTGAGTTGTATGTGGAACAGAACAAAGAACTTATAGGACGTATCTTGCAGAAAGGAGGGAAGCTTGAGGTGATATCTCCTCTTGATGTGAGAGATATGGTGAAGAAAGAAGTGCAGGAAATAATGCGCAGATATGAATCTTGATAATATATATAAGGAGTGAAGAATGGTTCCACGAAAAAGTTGAAAAGTGGAACTATTCAAAAAGCAGAAACTCTTTTCTTCTTTCTGAAACCGCCATACCTTTGCATCGTCAAACAACGGAACCGCCCCGCTGAATGACATGCAAAGAAAGTGGCGGCAACAATAAAAGGAAAGAGTGAAATGAAAAACACTACATTCACAACAGAGGCTGGAGCCTGGGAGAGAATCTCAAGAGGAAAGAGGTACAGACGTTTCGCTGCTAAGGAGGCGTGGAATGCAGTGACACAGAAGATTAAGGAAGATGTGTTCGATGGTATTCTCCTCAACCTCTCAGAGAGAAACAACGGAAAGACCACGCATAAGCAGGAGCGTATCCTGCGCCGAATCGTGGAGAAGCGTCAGGCACAGGCCACCTTCAAGCAAGTGGGACGAAGTGAGAATTTGCTCACAGCAAGTCTGGCCAACTGCGGTTCGGCAAGGTGCATGAAGAGTCTGCATAAATATAGATGGTGCGCATGAACAGGATGATGAAATGGCTCCAAAACTGGAGGAACTACTCTTGGCAGAAAAACGCTTGCAAAACCATAAAAGGCATCCTAACTTTGCACCATCAAACAGAAATAAATATATTAACCAACCAAATAAATAAAACGACCATGACAAACAACATGTCTATCGTTGCCGCAAAGGCACTTCCTGCCCTCTCGGGCGAGTCTCTCACCTACAACGCTGAGAAGAACCTGTATCTGACCACTGGCTATACCAGTATGGCAGGCAACACCTACTTCCGCGCCATTCGCTTCTCACCGCGTCTTGCCGTGTACTACCACATAGGAGTAGGCTATGCATACACATTCCTCAACGGAATCACCCTCTACTGCTGGGATGGATTGAAGCCCAAGATGATAGCCCAGAAGTTCTTCAACTGCAACTACTTCTCTGAGTCTTCCGCCCGTGAGCAGACTCTGGACTTGCTGAAGAGTTATCTGGGCGGCCAGGCCAAGATGCTGGGACAGTATGTGACAGATCAGCAGTTGCTTGACTGCTCGCGCCAGATGGTGGATGAGGTGCAGTGCAAGCGCCTGGCCTGACGGCGGGAGATGGAGAAAACGAAGTATCATAATGGCAAACATAAAAAATACAACTATGACAAATAAAATGTCTATTGTTGCCGCAAAGGCACTTTCTGCCCTTTCGGGCAAGTCTCTCACCTACAACGCTGAGAAGGACCTGTATCTGACCACTGACAGTACCAGTATGGCAGGCAATACCTACTTCCGCGCGATTCGCTTCTCACCGCGTCTTGCCGTGTACTACCACATTGTAGAAGGCTATGCATGTACGTTCCTCAACGGAATCACGCTCTATCGCTGGGAAGGGTCGAAGGCCAAGATGATAGCCCAGAAGTCCTTCAACTGCAACCCCTTCTCCGAGTCTTCTGCTCGTGAGCAGACTCTGGACTTGCTGAAGAGTTATCTGGGCGACAAGGCCAAGATGCTGGGACAGGACGTGACAGATCAGCAGTTGCTCGACTGCTCACGCCAGTTGGTGGACGAGTTGCAGTGCAAGTGCAAGGCCTGATGGCGTGAGATGGAGAACGAAGAAAACGGAGTATCCCAACTAACTAAAACAAAAGAAAAAAATGAAGAATTTCAATGATGCTTTGTGCAGAAATCTGTTAGACAGTATTCTGCCTGTGTATGGTAACCCTCGTGCCAATGTGCCTGTATGGGACGATGGCCAGAAAATGTTCATCGTGGATGAATATGAGGCTCCCTCGGGAAATCGCTATTACCAGGGCTTCCGTTTCTGCCAGCAGCTGGCTATAGTGGAGAAGGTGGGGATGTATCACAACTGGACGTACATCAATAGCATGGAACTCTATGTGTTCGATGGTACCAAGCTCAAACTGGTGCAGAAGCGGGAGTATGGCAAGGTGTTCAGAAGCGATGAGTTCGTGCGCCAGGAATCTCAGAGTATGCTGGAGAAGTATCTGGAGGCTACAATGAAGGCCACTGGGAAATCGATTCAGGCAGAAGAGGTGACGAAGTATGCAGAACGACTGGTGGAACAGAGTTTCAAGAGCCTTCTTGACTCTGATTTCCCCATGAGGATTGCAAAAATCCTGCCTGCACTGGATTGTAAGTACAACCCCCAAACCAAGTAACACCGAAAAGACTTAACTATGGCAAAATTTGAGAAAGCAATGACCGGCAGCCTGCTTGACAGCCTCCTGCCCGTGTACGGCAATCCTCGTGAGGACATTCCCGTGTGGGATGCGGAGCAGAAGATGTATATCTGCGATGAATACACCTCTGCCAATGGCAACAGGTATTACAGGGGTGTGCGTCTGTCAGACAACATCGCCGTACTGGAAAGAATAGGTCAGTGGCACAATTGGACCTACCTCAGTGGGCTGGAACTCTATGTGCTGGAAGAAGGCAAACCAAGGCTTGTGCAAAAGCGTGAGTACAGCAAGACCATCCGCAATAGTGACTTCGTGCGAAGTGAGTCGCAGGCTATGCTGGAGGCGTATCTGGGCGAGGGCGATACCGACGCCTGCGAGCGTATGACGGACAGCCAGCGGCAGGCATGGGCCGATTTGCTGCTTGGCGCATGCTATGGCGAACCCGATCCGGGCTTGATGGCTCGTGTGGACATGGTGCTGAAACTGTCAAAGGAGAACCGGCAATAAGCCGGAACTCCTGTTTCCAAACAAACTCATATAATATATTAATGTATATCCAAAAAGATTCAGAGAACATGAAAAACATTCAGATTGACACAGAGAACAAGGAACAGATGCAGGCATTTGAGCTGATAGCAGGTACCAACAGCAGTTTCTTTCTGACAGGAAAGGCAGGAACAGGCAAGACCACATTTCTGCATAATGTGCAGAAGATGGTGGACAAGCAGTTTGTGGTGGTGGCACCTACAGGGGTCGCTGCCATTCTGGCTGGAGGTGAAACGATACACTCCTTCTTCGGGCTGCCCATGAGTGTGTGTGAGCCTGGCACCTATGGCCGTCTCAATGATGCACGCATGGAAGCCATACGCCATGCCGATACCATCATAGTGGATGAGGCTTCGATGGTGAGATGCGATATCGTAGATGCCATGGATCTCACCCTGCGTAAGGCGATGGCGACAAACAGGCCGTTTGGAGGAAAGCAGATGGTGTTTGTGGGTGACATGTTTCAGCTGCCTCCCATTGTGAAGGCTGGTCCTGAGCGCGATTGTATGCAGGAAATCTATGGAACGGATACGTTCTATTTCTACAAGTCCAAGGCTGTTCAGCGTATGCATATGGTGAAGATAGAGTTTCGCAAGGTGTATAGGCAGGAGGACAATGAGTTTCTGCAGGTGCTGGAGAACGTGCGCATGAATCGTGTGACTTCTGCCGATCTGGACTTGCTGAACACCAGAGTGCGTGTGCCAGGCAAGGAGGATGGTATGGTAATCACTCTGGCTTCACTCAACAAGGTGGCCGATAATATCAATCAGAAGCGGTTGCGTGAGATTGCCAGCGAGGAGTTTACCTATGAAGGAGTGGTAAAGGGGGCGTTCGAGGAAAAGCGGTTCCCGGTAGATAAGGAACTGAGACTGAAGGTGGGTGCTCAGGTGATGTTTGCCAGGAATGACCAGCAGCACCGTTGGGTGAATGGTACATTGGGCAAGGTGGTGGCTCTGTCTCAGGACAATGTCCGTGTGGAGCTGCAGACAGGAGACGCTTATGACGTGCCCATGTGCTCTTGGGATTCTGTATCCTATGAGTATGACCGTAAGGAACGCAAGCTGGTCAAGAGTGTGACAGGCACTTATATGCAGTATCCATTGAAGTTGGCTTGGGCCATCACTGTACACAAGAGCCAGGGAATGACATTTGACAAGATGAATCTGGACTTGAGCCGCGGGCTGTTTGCCGAAGGCCAGCTCTATGTGGCTCTCAGCAGGGTACGCTCGCTGGATGGCTTGTTCTTGTCGCATGCCATTATGCCCAAGTATGCCCAAACGAGCAAGGAGATTATCTCCTATGCCAGCGGGTATAATGATGAGAAGCAGATAACCAATGAGATAGAGAGCGGCAAGGCTGTTTACGACCTGCTGCGCAGTGACGACTATGACGAGGCTGCTCGCAGATACCTGCTGCTGGTGGAGGAGAGAGCCAAGGCGGGAGATATCAAGGATGCTATGCAGCAGGCCAAGCGCTTTCTGGATATCCTGGTGTGTGATGACCATCTGTATGGCTGTATCAGTGAGATTCCTGGCTGCCTTGCAGGGGCGGGACATTGGGCACCGAAATTCATAGCAGCATTGCTGTCGCTGTATGCAGAACGCTACGATGACTCCTTGAGGCTGCTCGATGAGGTGCTGGCAGTGCATCAGTGTACGGAAGCTCTGTACTTGAAGGTGCGTTGCCTGACCCAAATGGGACGGTATGCCGAAGCCGATGCTGCATGCTCACTGATGGACGTGGCTGGGATAATGGAGGATGGCAAGGTTCTGTATGCCGCAGCTGTCTTCAATGAGGAGCATTCGCAGGATCCCAGTTTGCCAATTGCCAAGCATTTGGTCAGTGTGCGACCAATGTATGACAAGGGCATATTGCTTATGCGTTCCTTGATGAAGAAGAATGGCATTATGCTGGAGGCAGAGGACGAAAACGCCCTGGTGGATGCCTTCAACTCAGAGGCTGACGGTGCAGAATTCTGTGATATGCTCAGAGAACAGCGCTCTCAGTCACCTCAATTGGTGGCAGATTTGCTTGACAGAATAAAAAAATGTCCTGTTGGTTGATGTGTATGCCAGGGGAATATGCTAACTTTGTATAGTGACACCTCCGGTTGGACGGAGGGTCGCTATATAAAAAAAACAATAATAAGATGAAAATACCCAAGTTGATAGAAGAACACAAGAGTGTCTTTGGAGCCTATTCGACAATGGCGTTGTCGAATGTCGAGACGGTGCTTAATCATATAGCAGAGCGTGCGGGACTGGATAGGTATGAGTGGAATGAGGAACATGGTGCTGAGGATTACTGGGAACATCCTGTCATGCAGTATCTTGCTGAAAGTGACGAACTTGAATTCATTCCTTCTGATGTCCTTCTTGATGTGCGAGACAGACTCTTCCGCTCTTTCCCATTTCTGAAGATAATGGCGGAAAACCAACGGGATTACAGAAACTCAAGGGAGAGAGCTGAACGTGTGGAGATAAACGAGAGTGATATCTTTGACGTGCTTAACAATAGCTTTCGCGTTCTGAAGGCATATCGGGATACTTGCTCTCATTTTCTGATAGAGAACCAGATATGGGCAGATGACAGCGAAATGCTGTGGCGTAATGAATGCCCTTTAGCGGCTATGGTGAATCAGTATTATACGGCAGCATTGCGTGTAACAAAGGAAAGGTATGGGTATGAAACCCGTGATTTGACCTTTATTCAGAAACGTCGTTTCAAGCAAGAACCAGAAAAGGACGCGAGTGGCAATGTAAAGAAAAATGCTGTGCCTGATTTGGACTTCTTCCTGTCACTTGTGGCTCTCAATGGGGATGGTCGCAAGTGGTTGCACCTTTCTGGATGGGGCGTGGTTCTGCTGATATGTCTGTTCTTGGAGAAGAAGTATGTCAATGTGTTCCTCTCCAAACTGCCTAATCCTGGCAATTATCCTCCAAACTCCAAGGAGAGCAGGATTATTCGCCGTTCAATGGGTGTGTGCAGTGTGGTGCTGCCTAAGGAGAGAATTCATTCTGAGACAGGGGATTTGTCTGTGACATTGGACATGCTGAACGAACTGAAACGTTGTCCCAGGGAGTTGTTTGACACTTTGTCTCCAGGAGATCAGGAACGATTCAGAACCATATCGTCGGATTATAACGAAGTGTTGCAGATGCGTAGCAAGGACCGCTTTGCCCAGTAGGTTCTGCAGTATATCGACCATAATCGCTTGTTTGAAAACTTGAGATTCCATGTGAATATGGGCAAACTGCGATATTTGTTCAATCCCAAGAAGTATTGCATAGACGGGCAGACTCGAGTAAGGGTGCTGGAGCATCCACTCAACGGTTTCGGACGTTTGCAGGAAATGGAGAAAGAGCGGTTGCAGGAAGACGGAACGTTTGCCGACAGTGGAATAAAGGTACGCTGTTTTGATGAGGTGAGGAGGGATGATGCCGACAGCAATAACTATCCCTATATTGTGGATACCTATACCCATTATATCCTTGAGAATGATATGGTGGAAATGTTTTTCTGCTCAGAGGACGGTTGGGGGATGGAAATGCCCGTCGTGACTTCTGAGAATGGAAAATGTTACGTTGGGAAGACAGTTCCCCATTGCCGTATGAGTGTTTTGGAACTTCCGGCAATGCTGTTCCATCTGCTTCTGTGTGGAGCAAAGAATACGGAGGCGCGTATAGGGAAGGTGTGCGACAACTATTGTCATCTCTTCTCTGATATGGCCCAAGGGAATCTGACAGAGGAGAATATTCTTTCTTATGGAATAAAGAAGGAGGATATCCCGCAGAAAGTGTGGGATTGTGTGCGGGGAGTACATATGGGAAAGGACAGCAGGGCTTACAGAGAGAAGGAGATAAGAGAACGTTATGAGGATGCAGAACGTCGTCTGGAGAGACTGGAGGCTGACAGAAAGGCTGTCCTTGGCGGGGAAAACAAGATAGGAAAACGTGGTTTTGTGCAGATAGTTCCAGGACGCCTGGCTGCTTATCTTGCAACAGATATCTGCAGACTCCAACCCTCTTCGCGAAAGGGAGCTGAGTATGGGACCGATCGTCTGACGGGTTTGAATTTCAGACTTCTCCAATCCAGTATCGCTACATATAACTGTGGCGAAAGCGATATCTTGTATGGCAGGTTCAGAGATGTATTCTGCAGTGCTGGACTGATAGGCGGCGACAATCCTCATCCTTTCTTGGATAAGGTTCTCCCCGAAGCTTATTCTGTTCGTTGCCCGCGTAATACCATTGAGTTCTACGAACGGTATTTGGAGGAATATCAGCGCTACTTGAAGCCTCTTGTAATTAAGTTGGAAAAGGGTAAGGTTCCCTCTCTCTCCTTTGTGAATGAAGGTCAACGGAGATGGGCAAGACGTGATGATGCCTATTATCATGAGTTGGGCAATCTGTATCTGAGCCAAGCCATAGAGTTGCCCCGACAGATGTTTGATGATGAAATCAAGGACAAGTTGCGGGATATGCCAGAGATGAGGGATGTGGATTTTGAGCATGCTAATGTCACCTTTCTTATAGGTGAGTATTTGAAGCGGGTGTATCACGACGAATCACAGGAGTTCTATTCTTGGCCACGGCATTACAAATACGTTGATATGCTGAAGTGCATTCTGAATCCAAAGAATGGGAGTTTGCAGGCTGTCTATACCCAAATGGGAGAAAGAGAGGGTCTATGGCAGGAACGTAGTGGGCTCGAAGAGAAGTATGCCAAGATAAGACTTCGCGATTTGGGTAGAAAGGGTCTTGATAAAGACGAAGCCAATGAGCGGATAAAGACGGGTCTTGGGAATCGGAAGAAGGAGTACCAGAAAGCCGAGAAGGTCATCAGACGCTACAAAGTGCAGGACGCATTGCTTTTTATGCTTGCTAAGGACACCTTGTTCAAACCGGTGGAGGTTGATGATGAGCGTTTTAAGCTTAAGGACATCATGCCAGATGGCGAGAAGGGCATTCTTTCCGAGGTCGTGCCAATGGACTTCCGTTTCATGGTTCCAGTACGGGAAAAAGGATGTTGGGATGTGCAGTATATGTCTGCCACTTTGCATTCTGATGAGATGAAAATCAAGAATTTCGGCGATTTCTTCGCTCTGGCAAGAGATAAACGTATGAAAACGTTGTTGCCTCTTGTGGGTTATGAGGTTCAAAAGAAAGACATTGAGGACGAGTTCGACAAAAATGATGATTGCCGTCCTGAGTTGATAGCAATGGTGCTTGATTTTGAAAGGTGGGCCTATGAAACATATCCAGAATTGAAGGAACTTGTGACCGACAACGTAAATTATGGCTCTCTCTTTAGCGCTTTGCTGGGCCAGTTGCAGAATATGAACGAACTTACCAGTGAGGAGAAATATGCGCTCACAGGTATTCGTAACGCCTTCTGCCATAATAGCTATCCTACAGATAGCAATATGGTTGAGGTGAAGGAATTGCCAAAGATTGCGGAACATCTAAAGGAACTGTTTAAGAAGTATATTGGACTGGAGTCGTAGGGCACTTCCAGTGTAAACTAGAAAGCGACAGCGTATTACTTGGGCGCGTAATAACAAAGGAGTTATGCCGAATATGGGCATGACTCCTTTGCTTCTTCCCAGCTATCATTAGAGAAGCGCACTCATTCTTTCTACCACCTCATCAAGTAAACCCTTGGTCACATGGAAAATGCGGCGGTATCCTTGCGGTGGTTTCGGATGGCCATTCAAAGCTTATGAATGGGGATTTTTTTGCTGGTAAAACAGCGGATTTACAGCGTGTGATTACAAGTCTTTGCCGATTTGTAGGAAGTATTTCGTGAATAAATGGTAACTTTGCATATTATAGTATTATGTAAAGAGGTTTTGCATATGACACCGGAAGAAAAGGCAAGGGTAAAAATAGACCAATGGTTCTATGAAGCAGGTTGGCAAGTTGTCGATCGTGACGAGTATGAGCCAACCATGACGGCTGTGGCTGTGCGTGAGGGACTGCTGAAAGGGAATAAGGAGGCAGACTACTTCATGTTCATCAATGGCAAGGCTGTAGGTGTGCTCGAAGCCAAACGTGAGGAAGTGGATGTCAACTCGGATATAGTGAGTGAACAAGTTGCTACCTACGCACGAAGTGTGCCCAATTGCTATCAGACATGGATGAAACCCTTGCCCATGCTATATAAATCGAATGGTAAGGTGGTGCTTTTTGAAGATTACCGCAAGTCAAACACCGATTGGGATGAGCTGAACCGCATACATACACCTCGCGAAATTGTAAAGATGTTGGGTATTGACGACTTTTTTGCAGGACTGCCCACCTTGCGCAAGAAGGGGTTACGCGATTGCCAGTACGAAGCTATTACAGAACTGGAGAAATGTTTTCGCTGCGGACAGAACCGTGCACTTATGGTGCTTGCCACAGGTGCAGGCAAAACCTATACGGCTTGCTTGGCAGCTTATCGTATGCTCTCTTATACCAACATGCATCGTGTGCTGTTCCTTGTTGACCGCAACAACCTTGGCAAACAGGCTGAAACGGAGTTTGGTACATTCCGCTTGACCGACAATGGCGAAGCCTTCAACACCATCTTTGGTGTGGAACGCCTGCACACTGCTAAGATTCCCTCTGACAGCAATGTTGTCATTTCCACCATCCAACGGCTGTTTTCTTTGTTGAAAGGAGAACCGATAGAGGATAATGATGATGATGATACCGAAGATGCAGATACCGAAGTTTCATTGCCAGATAACCCCAACTTGCCACACGATTTTTTCGATATGATCATAATAGACGAGTGTCATCGCAGCATTTATGGCAATTGGCGGAAGGTGCTTGAATACTTTGATACGGCACGATTGGTGGGCTTGACGGCTACGCCCATTCCCGAAACAATGGCATTCTTCAACAATAATCGCATCGTGAATTATACGCTCGAAAAGAGTGTTGTGGATGGTGTGAACGTAGATTACCGCGTATATCGCATCAAGACGGAAGCCACAGAGAATGGTGGAGCCATATTGAAAGGCGAGCGTGTAAAGGTAGAAACACGATACACAGGCAAGACGGAAGAAGTGAGCAACCGTGAAACACGGAACTACACCAAGACGGAACTCAACCGTAGCGTCATCAACCCATCGCAGATTAAGCTTATTCTTTCCACCTATCGTGATGCCGTTTACGATGAAATGTTCAATGATCCTCAACGGGAGAAAAGCTTTGAGCATCTGCCTAAGACTTTGATATTTGCTCTGAATGAGGCTCATGCTACAAACATTATGAACATTGCCAGGGAGGTGTTTGGCGAGGTTTGTCCCAATGCCGACATGGAACGTTATGTCCAAAAGATAACTTATTCGTCTGGTGACAGCAACGAACTGATACGCCAGTTCCGCAACGATCGCGAATTCCGTATAGCTGTTACCTGTACGCTTGTCGCCACGGGTACTGACGTGAAACCGCTTGAAGTGGTGATGTTTATGCGTGATGTCGAGTCCGAACCGCTTTATGTTCAGATGAAGGGGCGTGGTGTGCGTACCATTGGTGACGAGCAGCTTCGTGCCGTAACGCCTAATGCTTATAGCAAGGACTGTTTCTTCTTGGTTGATGCTGTAGGAGTGACGGAACATGCCAAATCTGTTCCTGCGATGGTAGAAGGCCCCGACACCAAGACCATCATGCTGAAAGAATTGCTTGAACGCATTGCCCATGGCAATTTGCCAGACATCTACTTGAAGCGTTTGGCTGCAACCCTGTCGCGTCTGCATAACAAAGCAGACAACGAGCAACGCAAGGAGTTTGAGCGTCTAGCCTGCGATACGATGGAGGATATTGCAAAACGTATTTACCTGGCTTTAGAAAACAACTCATTGCCGCCTTACAGCAATATAGATGAACCGAACAATGAGCGTAAGGGACTTGTTGCCCCTATTGCCAATCATGCTGATGTCCGTCGGTATATTCTTGTTTTGGCAGCAGGTTTTGTAAACACCTTGATGCCTGGTGAGGATTCGCTCATTTCCAAAGGCTTTTCGGTGGAAGATGCCAAGGATACGACAAGCGCTTTTGAACAGTATTGCCGTGATCATTGCGATGAAATAGAAGCTCTGCGCATACTCTACAATCAAGAGGGTGCACCTGTCACATACGCTATGCTGAAGGAACTGGAAAACAAGTTGAAGATGGAGAACAATAAGTTTACCGCCAAGCAACTTTGGAATTCCTACGCCGTTGTTAGCCCCGACAGTGTGCGTCGTACCACAAAGAAAGAAGAAAGCGATGCACTGACCAACATCATTCAATTGGTGCGCTATGCTTTCCGACAGATAGAGCGATTGGACTGCGTGTGTATCACAGCTCGACAGTATTTCAACTTGTGGTGTGGACAATGGCATCGTGATATTTCTGACCGTCAGAAACAACTGATGAGTCAGATCGTAGATTATATTGCTGCTAATGGTGCTTGCACTATACGCGACATCCGCGAAGACGACAAGACGCAGGCGGCGCAGATGATAGCGGCTTTTGGTGGCATGAAGAATGCAGACGAAGCGTTGCTCTCATTGTATGATTTTGTAGTATTAAGAAAAACAGCATAACAGAAAATGGCAAATAATATATCAACCGAGCAGTCGCTCACAAAGAAAGTTTGGAATCTCGCCACTACGCTTGCAGGACAAGGCATTGGTTTTACTGATTATATCACGCAGCTCACCTATCTGCTCTTCCTTAAAATGGATGCAGAGAACGTGGAAGTGTTTGGTGAGGAATCAGCAATCCCTGTTGGCTACCAATGGAACGAACTTGTCGCTCTTGATGGTCTGGAACTATTGAAACAATATGAGGATACGTTGAAGAAACTCAGTGAGCAAGACAACCTTATCGGCACTATCTACACAAAGGCGCAGAACAAGATAGACAAGCCCGTATATCTGAAAAAGGTAATTTCCATGATTGACGAGGAACAGTGGCTGGTGATGGATGCCGATGTGAAAGGTGCTATTTATGAAAGTATTTTGGAGCGAAACGGACAAGACAAGAAAAGCGGTGCCGGTCAGTACTTTACGCCGCGTCCGCTTATTCAAGCTATGGTTGACTGTATCCGTCCGCAGATAGGCGAGACCGTTTGCGATCCGGCTTGTGGTACTGGTGGTTTCCTCCTCTCTGCCTATGACTATATGAAGCGTCAGTCGCAAGACAAGGCAAAGCGTGATTTTCTTCGCAATCAATCTCTGCATGGTGTTGACAATACTTCGCTTGTCGTTACCCTTGCTTCCATGAACCTCTATCTGCATGGTGTGGGAACCGATCGCAGCCCCATCACTTGCGAGGACTCTTTGGAGCGTGAGCCCAAGACGCTTGTTGATGTCATCCTTGCCAATCCGCCTTTCGGTCAGCGTCCTGCCGGATCGGTGAAACTCAATCGCCCGGACTTTTATGTGGAGACAAAGAACAACCAGCTCAATTTCCTTCAGCACATGATGTTGATGCTTAAGATGGGTGGTCGTGCTGCCGTGGTATTGCCTGATAACGTGCTCTTTGAGGGTGGTGCTGGAGAAACAATCCGCAAGCGTTTGCTCACCGACTTCAATCTGCACACCATCCTCCGTCTGCCTACAGGTATCTTCTATGCACAAGGCGTAAAAGCGAATGTGCTGTTCTTCACCAAAGGTCAGCCCACTAAAGATGTGTGGTATTATGATTACCGTACGGACATCAAGCACACGCTTGCCACCAACAAATTGGAGCGTCATCATCTCGATGATTTTGTAAGGTGTTACAATCCCGAAAACATAGACATGCGCACCGAGACATTTGATGCGGAAACCAATCCATCGGGGCGTTGGCGCAAATACGCTGTTGAAGAACTCACTGCCCGTGACAAGACTTCGCTCGACATCACTTGGCTTAAGCAAGGTGGCGAGGAAGAACAACACACACTCGCTGAACTTATGGCAAGCATCAAGGAGCAGAGTCAGCATATCAGCAAGGCCGTGAGTGAGTTGGAAAAATTGTTGGGAGATATAAAGGAGGATTAGGAAAATCACAATTGTCTGGTTCCTGATTGGGCAAATAGAATCGTAATATGGGTGAGATTACAAAACGAGAGGATGCTCTCTTTGGGCATATATCAAAGCTTATTGACGAGGCGCACAAGCATGTCAAAACTGTCGTAAATACAACAATGGTCTATACTTATTATGGTGTAGGAAAATATATTGTGGAGGATGAACAGCAGGGGTATGAGCGTGCGGCGTATGGCAAGAAAGCATTAAAAGTTCTTTCTGAGAAATTGTGTCAGAGATATGGCGAAGGATGGTCGTACTCTAATTTACGACAAATTCGGCAATTCTATTTGGCGTATGCAAATTTGACAGACGGTGTTTGTCAAATTCAGTTTGACTTGTCTTGGTCGCATTATCTGATTCTTATGCGCATTGAGAATCATGACGAACGTAGATTCTATGAAATTGAGGCGAAACAACAGAATTGGAGTGTGCGTGAACTGAACAGGCAGGTTGGTAGTTGTCTTTACGAACGCTTGACATTGAGTCGCAATAAGGATGAGGTGATGCGCTTGTCGAAAGAGGGGCAGACTATCGAAAAGCCATCTGACATCATCAAGAACCCAATCACATTGGAGTTTTTGGGATTGAGGCCTGATTCTGTTTATTCAGAATCAAAGCTGGAAAATGCCATTATCAGCAAGATGCAGCAGTTCTTGCTCGAACTTGGCAAAGGCTTTCTTTTTGAGGCACGACAGAAGCGGTTTACTTTCGAAGAACAGCATTTCTTTGTTGATTTGGTGTTTTACAATCGCTTGTTGCAATGCTATGTGCTCATAGATTTGAAGATAGACAAGTTGACCCATCAAGATCTCGGACAGATGCAGATGTACGTCAATTATTACGACCGCTATGTCAAGCAAGACTTTGAGAAACCTACAATAGGTATTCTGCTGTGCAAGGAAAAGAATGATGCACTCGTAGAACTTACTCTGCCAAAGGATGCCAATATTTATGCATCGGCTTATCAACTCTATTTGCCAAACAAGGCTTTGCTGCAGGCCAAGGTTAAAGAATGGATTGAGGAGTTTGAAGAAAATGAGGAGTTAAAAAAACAGAAAGAAAAGGAATAGCATTTGTGCAGTTCTTTGACTATACAGTTTGCAAACAACAAAACAACGATGAATACAAAAGCATTACGCCAAAAGATACTAGACCTTGCGATACATGGCAAACTTGTGCCGCAAGACCCTAACGATGAACCGGCTTCGGCGCTGCTCGAACGCATCAAGGCAGAGAAAGAACGCCTTATCAAAGAAGGAAAAATCAAACGTCCCAAGCGGTCAAAAGCAACTTGTGATAAGCCCCATTATCCCTTTCAGCTGCCGAAGGGATGGGCGTGGACGACGTTAGGTGAAATTTGCCATTTTGAGAATGGATTTGCCTTTAATAGTAACGACTACAAAGGAAACGGCACCCCATTAATAAGAATTTCAAATATTGTAGGCAATAGTATAGATCTTAGGGGGTGTGTCTTCGTTCAGAAAGAAGTTGACAAAAGATTCCTTGTAAACAAAGGAAATTTATTAATAGCACTTTCTGGAGCAACAACTGGGAAAATGGGTGTTTACGCTTCTGATGAAGTCGCATATCTTAACCAGCGTGTGGGTAATCTAAAAATAGTTGATGCTACTGTATTGCACCCCCCCCCAGTATAGAGATTTGTTTATGCTCTCTAAAACAGAAACAATATTGAAACTCGCATACGGTGGTGCTCAGCCTAATATAAGTGGTTCTGTTATAAGCTCATTTTTATTACCATTACCACCTTTTGCAGAGCAACAACGCATTGTAAAAGAAGTACGAAACAGACTATTACTTTTAGATTCAATTGAGAACGAGGCAGAGACTTTACATAAATCGATAAATCGTGTAAAGTCCAAGATACTTGACCTGGCCATTCATGGCAAACTTGTACAACAAGACCCAAATGACGAACCAGCTAGTGAATTGCTCAAACGCATCAATCCCAAGGCGGAAATCATTTGTGATAACCCCCATTATCAGAACTTGCCATTTAAGATACCTAAATCATGGGTGTGGTGTGGACATAATAATGTGTTAGAAATATCAGGCGGATCCCAGCCTGCAAAAAATCTTTTCATTTCTGTTCCCAAAGCTAATTACATAAGATTATATCAGATTAGAGATTATGGTGAAAACCCTATACCTGTTTATATTCCTGAAGAATTAGCATCAAAACGGACAGAAAAGGGAGATATATTATTAGCTCGTTATGGTGGATCCTTAGGAAAGATTTTTCATGCTGAAACAGGCGCATATAATGTGGCAATGGCAAAGGTTATTTTTAAATATCCTAATGTTATATTCAAGGATTTTGCTTACTACTATTATTTGACAGATCTGTATCAAGGTAGACTTAAAGAAATATCAAGAACGGCACAAGCAGGATTTAATAGTAGTGATTTTAATGAAATGTTATTTCCATTGCCTCCATACGAAGAACAAAAAAGGATTGTAAATGCCATAAACAAAGCATTTACAAACCTCGATACGATAGCAGAGAATTTATAGGTTCTCCGTTATTGTGCCCAATCTATCGAAGAACATTCTGACGTTTTTAACTATACGGTCTTGTTCATCTTTTGGAGGTATCGGAATATTAATCTTTGAATATTCTGAAATCCAATATCGTTTATGAGTATCACTTATAAGGCGAGTGATACTCATAAACATTGCCACATAGTCAATACTAATTTCTTCTTTTACTTGCAAAATCTTCATTGCGGATGATTTTACCTTGAATGGAAAATCCCCCAACTTTGAGTCTGTTGTAAAGTCATCAAATATTATACACGGCAATTTCGTATATATGCCATTTTCTTCATTTGTATGACCTATAATAAATGATTTTCCTGCTGTAAGAACAGGTGTTAGGTATGAATCATCATAGTCTGTTGAACTTACTATGTATGCTGTCGGTTGTTCGTATTCAACTATTTTTTCAAGGCTGCAAACAGTCCATCCCTTCGGTAAGTTCTGATAATGGGGGTTATCACAAATGATTTCCGCCTTGGGATTGATGCGTTTGAGAAGTTCGCTGGCTGGCTCGTCATTCGGGTCTTGTGTTACAAGTTTGCCATGAATGGCGAGGTCGAGAATTTTAGATTTGGCTTGACTTATTGTTGTCTTCAAATCAGATTTCCCTTTTTCAACGACATCAACAAATGATAGCCAACGTTCGATTTCAGACACAATTAGCCCTTGTTCCCTCAAAGGAGGTAGTGGTATATTTGTAAAAACAATCTTCTCCTTTGAAATATTTGGTTGTGCTCCTCCATCTCCCATTGCTATGAAATTATCACGATTAGCAAGTAAGAAATAGAATAAATACATTTGGTTTATGCTATACTCATAACATGCACAACAGGCTTGATTTGTGGTAGCAGGAAGCGACAATATCCCAACCTTGCCTATTGTTGCACCATACATTGCAATTAGAACACTTCCTTTGGGATTAAGCCGTACAGACGTTTCATCTAATGCTTTTTGTGTAATCTTTTCAGGGATATTTGTTATGATGCTATCATTCAAATCTCCAGTTTTGAGCCAAGGAATATTTCCACCATAATATTCCTTATTCAAACGACTTGGTGTTGCTCCTGATTGCCAATTCCCGATTTCTCCCAATGTCGTCCACACCCACCCCTCAGGCACTTCAAACGGCACATTCTCATAATGGGGCTTATCACAAGTGAATCTGTTGCCGGATATGACTTTAAATCATACTCTTGCAAGATAAGGCGGAGTTATGCCGAATATGGGCATGACTCCTTTGTTTCTTCCCGGCTATCATTAGAGAAGTGCGCGCATTCTTTCTGCCACCTCATCAAGTAAACCCTTGGTCACATGGACAAATGTGTTGGTGTCCTTGCGGCGGTTGGCTATGTTAAGGCTCCTAGTCCTTGGTTGCCATCATCTGGCGTATATAGAACGGTGGACGGTGCGTTGTTTGTTATTATCCTGTTCTCTGCCGTTTCCTTTATTCTTGTTCCACACCCTTTGGCCTTTTGTCTTTCTATCCCTCTCTTTTTCTCTTATTTGTTCATTTTGCATGCTTTACTGAATAAAAACCATACTTTTTTATTCAATACGATGCGCTTGTTGAATATTTCTGCTAACTTTGCAGTGGATTACCAACACCATTGAAGACTATGCGAACTATCGTCAGTAATCAGCGCAAGGAGCGGGATATGCTGCTTTCCCGTCCCTATCTGTCGCGTCATACTAAGTATGATGTGACTTCACTTCTGGCCAGCAGACAGATTAAACTGATTACTGGGCCCAGAAGAGCAGGCAAGTCAACAGAGGCTCTGCTCATGCTGAAGGGGCATAATTTCGCTTATCTGAATTTTGATGACGGCAAGTTGCTCAGTTCCTGGGATGATGACTTGGTGCTGGAGTCGCTGCAGATGGTGTATCCCGGCTTTGAGTATCTGCTCTTGGATGAAGTTCAGAACCTGGACGGATGGGATTCGTGGGTGTCCAAATTGTACCGCTTAGGGGTCAACATGATCATCACGGGCAGCAACGCAAAGCTCTTGAGCAGTGAGATGGCTACGCTGTTGACTGGCCGTTACATACAGATAGAGATGCTGCCATTCAGCCTCTCAGAGTTTTTCTCGTGGAACCAGAAGGCTCTCTCAGATATTCCAGAGGCAGAGGTGGCGGCTGCACAGTCACTGATGGATGATTACCTGCACCTTGGGGGGTATCCCGAAACGGTGGTGGCGAGGAGCCTCACGCAGAATTATCTCTCCACATTATTTGACTCTATCGTGTGGAAAGACATTGCCCAGCGCCATAATGTGCGTAATGTGGAGGACTTGAACAATATGGCCCTCTACCTGATATCCAACTTCAGTAACCCTTTCAGCGCAAATGAACTGGCCGATGCATTGGGTTTTGCCAGTGTTGCCACTGCCAAGAAATTCATGGGATATCTGCAAGAACCATACCTTTTCTTCTATCTCCCCAGGTACAACAATAAGCTGAAAATTATGAAGAAGGCGCCTCGCAAGGCTTATGTGGTGGATAATGGATTTGTGGCTGCCAAGGCCTTCAGTGTGAGCGACAACCTTGGCAGACTTCTCGAGAACCAGGTTTTTGTGGAACTGATGCGCAGGGGATACGATGCAGAGAAGTCTCTCTTCTACTATCGGTCGCGTAACGACAAAGAAGTGGATTTCGTGACCAGACAGGGTACACACGTAGAATCCCTCATTCAGGTGTGCTATGATATGACTTCCGAGCGTACTCTGAAGCGCGAGGTAGATAGTCTGGTGGAGTGTGCAGGAGAGTTGAAGTGTTCGCAGTTGCTGATTGTCACTATGAGTGAAGAGAGGATAATAGAGAAGAATGGCCTTGAGATAAAGGTTGTGCCTATCCATAAGTTCTGATCCGACAGGCACTTTTTGCTGTGGGGCAAAGGTATGGAAAAGGGCTGGAATCCATGTGTAAACTCCAGCCCAATCTTTCTTCTGTGGGCTAACTTTAGCCTGGAAGGCGCTTTCCCAAGGATACTTCTTGTCCTTCCGGCTTCTTAGGTTTCAGCTTTCAGTCGCTCTCGCGTTTTATTCATAATAAGTGATGGCGCGCGTCTCTGTCCATTCGGTTTTCTCCGTAGAGTCTTTTCCCTTTCTCAGAGTCCAGTTGCCCTTGCTGTCGAAGCCGTCATAGGTGAAGGTCTTGGTACTTTCGTATGGCTCGGGCTCTTCTCCCATTTCGCCGCGCGACCCTTTGACTTCCATTTTCACGGTGTAGCCTTTGTCATCGTAGATGTATGTGGTCACGTCGGAACCGCTGTCGGGACACTCGTTGCTGATGGTCTTGAGCAGTCCAGACGTGCTGTCGTAGGTGTAGCGGCTGGCCTCGTAGCAGTCAAAATCACCGGCTACGTATGACAAGAGCCGTCCTTGCTTGTCGCGCTTCAGTTCTGAGAAGATGTCGCTGGCTTGGTTGCTGTCGATTTTGGTGAGGTGTCCCTCAGGGCAAAGGTAAGCATATAATCTGACAGCAGCCAAGCCTTTGTGCCTGTATCTTGCCTCTTGGCGGTCCGTTGCTCTGCGCTCCTATATATATAATGTGTAGTTGCTGCCGTTCGCTCATGGCGCTGCCCCTTTCGTTGCAGGCCGCTGCGTTGGCCGTTGCAGTGCGTTGCAAGGCTTGATGCAGCGGGCTGCATTTCTTCTGATGGCTTTCTGAAAAAAAGTGGGGAGGCGGTGTCGGATTCTGCATGAGTTCCTTCTCTATATAGATGTAACGGCAAGAGAGAGGCCGCACAGAGAGTAGGAATCATTAAAAGATAAATAGTTATGCCAAGCTACAACGTAAATCAGCTCATCAAGCAGACATCCATCAAATGCGCCATAGCAGCAGTTCCCGGTGCCTTCATGCCCGGTATCGACATCGCAGCAGTTGGCGGGCTGTGGGCCTACATGATGACCAAGATAGCCCAGGAGCACAATGTCACCTTCCGCGAAGACCCTCTGAAGTTTGCCGGCACCGTGGCGGCAGGCGTGGGCGGATACTGGACAGGCAGCAAACTGTTCACCTGGGGTATAGGAGCCGTGCTGGCTTTCTTCACATGCGGAGCCGGTCTGTTGCTCATCCCGGTGAGCAACGTTCTGCTCAACGGCTATTTCACCTGGACGGTGGGGCGTCGCATGGACGCTATCTTTGCTGCCAGCAGCGGCACCGAAGCGGGGGTGGAGATAGGCAAGCAGATTGTCAAGGCTGTGTGTCATCTGCCCAGCCGCAGCGAGATGGCCGACTTCCAGCAGGATGTGGCACTCTCTGTGAGTGAGGTCAAGGGGTGGTTCTAACATTAAAAGATAAAGCTATGATTACGGATTTGATTGATTTCCTGGTTGATACTTCCAATACTTTCGGCAGTCTGGTGAACTGCTTGGTGTGCCGCTGCAAGGACTACCGCCGTGTGGTGCAAGGGGCAGTGAACGGCACCGGGCAGGAGTTCGACGACCTGTGCAGCACTCTGCCGCAGCTTCCTGCCGAACTGGCTCAGTGCCCGGTGAAGCATCCGGTGGTGCTCGTGGATAGCGTGCGAGGCAAGGGAGCCCGCTTCACCGTCACGGTGGTGCTGCTTGACCGCAACCTCCACTACCTTCACGCCTTCTCCTCGCTGGTGGTCAGTGGGGCGGTCAGACTTTCTGGCGTTCCATGCTATTGGAATCTGTAAATCTGTGGGGCAATGTGACGTGCCGTTTTCTGCAAATTTCGTAATTTTGTGGTGCCGATTGCTACTTCCGTCCTGGCATATAGCCCGCAAAGGGCCAGCATCTGGCTGGTGCGTCGGCAGAAAGGGAAACTAATTATTTACGTTATACTGTATGAAACGGACAATTACTCTGAGTCTGCTCTTCTGTCTGGCTCTCATGGCGGCAGCACAAGAGCGCGTGGATAAACTCATTCGTGAGTTGAACAATCCCAAGTCGAAGAAAGTGCTGGTGGTGGCTCACCGCGGCGACTGGCGCAACGCTCCCGAGAACTCCCTGCAGGCTTTCCAGAACTGCATAGATATGGGTGTGGATATGATAGAACTCGACTTGCACATGTCCAAGGACAGCGTGCTCTTCCTCATGCATGACAATACGGTGGACCGCACAACCACCGGTCACGGCAAGGTGAGCGACCTCACAGCGGCCGAACTGAAGAAGCTCCGCCTCAAGGCAGGCCATGGAATAGGCACCAGCCACACGATTCCCACCTTTGAGGAGGCGCTCAACCTGTGCAAGGGAAAGATTCTCATCAATGTCGATAAGGGCTACGAGTACTTCCGCCAGGCTTATGAGGTGATGGAGAAGACGGGTACCACGCGCCAGGTGGTCATCAAGTCGGGCAAGCCCATCAGCAAGGTGCAGAGCGAGAAGGGCGATGTGATAAGCAAGGTCATCTACATGCCCGTCATCACACTCACCAATGCCAATGCCGAGCAGGAAATCAACGCCTGCGCCGCAATTCGTCCCGTAGCCATCGAGTGCTGTTTCGGCAAGACGGACAGCAACGTGGAGCGCCTGCTGAAGCTGGTTCGCCAGAACGGCAGCAAGGTGTGGATCAACAGCCTGTGGCCATCGCTCAATGGCGGTCACGACGATGACCGTGCAGTGGAGCAGCACGAAGAAGACCAGGCATGGGGCTGGCTTCTCCAGCAAGGAGCCTCTCTCATCCAGACCGACCGTCCCGCCCAGCTCATCCGCTACCTGAAGAAACACGGCAGGCATTGAATAAGCTGCCCGCAGGAGGGGCTTTTTACAGGCCGGCAGCCTTGCTGTTGCACTTGCGTCTTTATCTTTCGGAAATGATTCTGAAGGGCGTGAGAGCGGCAGGTGGGGCTGTCGGTCTGGCTTTGTGAGGGTGCTGTTGTCCTCGTCAATGCTTGTGTCTTGGTACTTTCTTTCAACTATTTGTATCTAAAGTGGTTCGATATGTAAGAGGCAGGAGGGTGGTGTGAGGGAATTGTGTTAACTTTGTGGATAGAGGACGTGAGGCTTGCGGGGCAGGATGTGTACTCGTGGGCCGGGAGACGTTCTCATCTGATTGTTTAACCTCATAAAACTGCAATGTCATGAAAACAAGTGTGAGAGAAGTTTATCGGTGTGCCATCTGTGGAGGCATAGTGGAGGTACTGCACGAGGGCATGGTGATGCAATGCTGCGGACAACCTATGACGCTGCTCAAGGAGAACACTACCGATGGTGCCCGAGAGAAGCATGTACCTGTGGTGGAGCCTGTGGAGGGCGGCTACCGAGTGGTGGTGGGGAGCACTGAGCATCCCATGCTGGCCGAGCACTTTATAGAGTGGATCGAACTGGTGACCGACTCGCATGTGTATCGCAAGGAACTCAAGCCGGGCGAGAAGCCTGAGGCTCTGTTCCTCACAGACGCCAAACAGGTGTTCGCGCGGGCTTATTGCAACCTGCACGGACTTTGGAGAAGTTAATCTTTCATTATCTTTTGTGCCGCCTGCCACTGCGTGTTCTTGCTCTGCAAGATACCGAGTGCAGGCGGCTTTTGTATGCTTCTTCGGCTCTTTTGAAGTGCTTGCTTGAGGGAAGGACGTGCATTGCCCGATGGCTGTGGCTGATTCGCAATCATGTGGCATGCGTGTGGGGGGATTCACTTTCGCGCGTTCCTTATTATTATTGTCGTTATTGTTGCTGTCCGGTAAAACTTTTGCAAGCAACAGATATTAGGGCTGGTACTTCTCACGAGTGTATCGCCTAAGATGGTCTATCGGGCCACCAACGTCCCCAAAAGAATTTTCTGATTCATTTCTACTGTGCTGACGATCACGAAGAAGATGACTCCTCATGCACTTCCTGCTTGTTATCATGGCGGGGGATAGACTCTCCTTTACCGTCCAACCCAAGGCTGGACGGTGGATGAAGCTTGCTTACTTTTGCAACGCAGTATATATTCTCTGACCGTCCAGCCTAGGGTTGGACGGTGGAGCAAACAGCCTACCCATCCCTGGAGGCTTAATGAAGTTGGCTCATAAGCCATCTGCTTCCCCACTCGCAAACATATTCGTCCTTGCATAGTCAATGTAAGCATCCGACACAAACTGTATTGCTTCGGGTGCTTATGTCTATTCGATTTGGAGGGGTTTGCTTTTGGACAGACAAACCCAGTAGTCTGATTTTACGAGGCTTCTGGGGTGGAATTTGTCCTTTATGTGGTTTGCCGGACAGCAAAGATTCGTTGTGCAAAAGCGAGGAGCGGATATGTTTTCCTTTTCCAAAATGCTTCTGCCCGTTTTCCAATCCTTTTGTCGAGGACGAGGAGCCGGAAGCCTCTCCTTGGAAACGTTGGTGGGCTTTGTTCCGAATAAGGCAGAAAGAGGCAAATGGAAAAGTTTTTGTGTTAAAATAGGGGTGGTATGGGAAAGTTTTCAATATTTTGTCGTAACTTTACCAACTATGAATTATGTTTGGGAATATAGTGCACCGTCAGAAGAACAAGGGGCTAAGGCCTCGGAGTTAGCCAAGTCTTTGGGTATCAGCCCGGTGCTTGGCAGACTCCTGCTTGAGCGTGGTATCACCACAGCAGAGGAAGCCCGTGCCTTCTTTCGCCCGCAACTCTCCGAATTGCTTGACCCTTTCCTGTTCAAGGATATGGACAAGGCAGTGGCCAGGCTCAATGCTGCTCTTGGCCGTAAGGAGCGCATCCTGGTGTATGGAGACTACGATGTGGACGGGTGCACAGCCGTTGCACTGGTGTATAGATTCCTGCAACAGTACTATTCCAACATCGACTACTATATCCCCGACCGCAATGAGGAGGGTTACGGAGTGTCGCGCAAGGGTGTGGATTATGCCGCTGAGACGGGTGTGGGACTGGTGATTGTGCTCGACTGCGGCATTAAGGCTGTGGAGGAGATAGCCTATGCACGTGAGCGCGGAATAGACTTCATCATCTGTGACCATCACGTGCCCGACGAGGTGCTGCCTCCTGCGGTGGCCATCCTGAATGCCAAACGCGAGGATGACACCTATCCCTACAAGCACCTGAGCGGCTGTGGAGTGGGCTTCAAATTCATGCAGGCCTTTGCGCAGAACAACGGTATAGAGTTCTCGCAGCTGGTTCCTCTGCTGGACCTGTGCGCCATCAGCATTGCCTCCGACATTGTGCCCATCATGGGCGAGAACCGCATCCTGGCCTGTCATGGCTTGCGCCAGTTGAATTCAGCGCCCAGTACGGGCGTGAAGGCGCTGATGGAGGTGTGCGGGCTGGCCGACAGGGAGATTTCACTGAGCAATATCATCTTCAAGATAGGCCCGCGCATCAATGCCAGCGGACGTATGCAGAACGGCAAGGAAGCCGTGACGCTGCTGGTGGAGAAGAACTACAAGGCAGCCAGGCAGATGGCTGAGCGCATCAACGCATACAACGAGCAGCGCAAGGACTTGGATAAGGCCATGACGGAGCAGGCCAACCATATCGTGGAGACACTGGACCTGCAGCACAAGCACAAGTCCATCGTGCTCTACAGCGAAGAGTGGCACCGCGGCATCATCGGCATCGTGGCATCACGGCTGACAGAGATTTACCACCGCCCGTCGGTAGTGCTCACGCGCACCGATGATGTGGCTACAGGGTCGGCACGCTCAGTGCCCGGATTCGATGTATATGGTGCTGTGGCGTATTGCAGAGACCTTCTGGAGAACTTCGGAGGCCATACCTATGCTGCCGGACTGAGCATGAAGGTGGAGAATGTGCCTGAGTTCCGCCGCCGCTTTGAGGCTTATGTGGAGTCGCACATACTGCCTGAACAGACGTGCGCAACGATTAACGTGGATGCTGTGATAAACTTCCGCGACATCAACCGCAAGTTCTTTGCCGACCTGAAGCGCTTTGCACCTTATGGTCCAGAGAATCCCAAGCCCGTGTTCTGCACCAAGCGCGTGTATGACTACGGCACCAGCAAGGTGGTGGGACGAGACCAGGAGCACATCAAGCTGGAGCTGGTGGACAGCAAGAGCAACAATGTGATGAACGGAATAGCCTTCGGACAGAGTTCGCAGGCCCGCTATATCAAGACGAAGCAAGCCTTTGACATCGTATATACAATAGAGGAGAACATCCACAAGCGTGGCGATGTGCAGCTGCAGATAGAGGATATCCGTCCCGTGGAGCACGAATAGGCCTGCCCGCAGAGCCGGTTTCCAATAGTCTGCAAACGGGTTGCTCCACAGAGTGTAGGGTGAAGGCACTTTCGGTGAAGGCTGCTCCTGTTCCCCTTCGAATCCGCCTCTATCCCTCAAATGGGCAGTTTGAAAACGGTGAACAGGGCAGAAGAAGGGTGTGAGGGAAGGAATCTTCCGCAGGAAGAGAAAAGCCAAGAAGCCTGTCGCTCACCGCTCCCGACTCATAGTTTATAATTCAGAATTCATAATCAAGTCAGGTTGGATGTCGTGCCAAGACCGCTATACCGAAATTCTCAACAAGTACTGGGGCTACACCGAGTTCCGTGGCATCCAGCGTGAGATTATTGAAAGTATAGGTTCCGGGCGCGATACCCTTGGACTCATGCCCACTGGCGGCGGCAAGAGTATCACCTTCCAGGTGCCGGCACTGGCGATGAAAGGCGTGTGCATAGTGGTTACGCCGCTGGTGGCACTGATGAAGGACCAGGTGGCCAACCTGCGCAAGAGGCACATACGTGCTGCTGCTCTGCATGCCGGACTCTCCCATGAGGAACTGCTCACCGTGCTGGACAACTGTGTGTTCGGCTTTTACCGCTTCCTCTATGTGTCTCCCGAGCGTCTCTCCTCCGAACTCTTTGCGGCCAAACTGAAGCATATGGAGGTCAGCTTCATCACGGTGGATGAGGCTCATTGCATCAGTCAGTGGGGACATGATTTCCGCCCCTCCTATCTGCAGATAGCCGAGCTCAGGAAGTTGGTGCCTGCTGCGCCTGTGCTCGCACTTACCGCCACAGCCACTCCCGAGGTGGCAAAGGATATCCAGCGCATACTCTGCTTCCGCCAGGAGAACGAGTTCCGCATGAGTTTCCACAGAGACAACCTGGCCTATCAGGTGCTTCATGCCGACTACAGCATCGAGAGTCTGCGCCGTGTGTTGCAGGCTGAGGAGGGCTCGTGCATCATCTACCGCCGCAGCCGACAGCAATGCGAGGATCTGGCCGGGAAACTGAATGCATGGGGCTTTACCGCCACCTTCTTCCATGCAGGCCTTTCGCATCCCGAGAAGGACAAGCGTCAGAAGCAATGGGTGAGCGATGAAGTGCGCATCATGGTGGCTACCAGTGCCTTCGGAATGGGTATCGACAAGGCCGATGTGCGGCTGGTGGTGCATCTGGACATCCCCGACAGCATCGAAGAATACTTCCAGGAGGCCGGTCGTGCCGGTCGTGATGGCAAGCCTGCACGCAGTATCATCATCCTGGACGGCCGCGAGCTGGAGTACTCCAAGCGTCGTCCGGCACAGCGCTATCCTGCCGAGAACTATATCCGTGATGCCTATGAGGACGTGTGTTGCTACTTTCAGGTGGCAGTGGGAGACGGCTATCACATGACGCGGGAGTTCAATGTGGGCCAGTTCTGCCGCTTCTTCCATTACCATCCCTTCATGCTCCACAGCGCCCTCAGCATATTGGACAATGCCGGCTACATCGCTTACCGCGATGCCGAAGACGGTCAGAGCCGTGTGCGCATCAATGCCACCCGCAATGCTCTGTTCAATGCCCTTGATGCCCGCAGCGAACCGATATTCGTATCTCTGTTCCGTAACTATGGCGGCATATTCGTTGACTATGTGTTTATCGACGAGGACCTTGTGGCATCAGAGAGCGGACTGAGTGCCGATGATGTCTATCACTGCCTGGCCGAATACTCCAAGCGTGGTGCCATCAGCTACATTCCCCGCAAGCACGTGCCGCACATCACCTTCCTCACAAGGCGGCTGGAGCGCGAGGACATCACCTTTCCTGCCTCCTGCTATGCCGACCGCAAACGGGCTTTCGAGCATCGTCTGCATGCCATGCAGGAGTATGTGAGCGTCAACGACCAGTGCCGCAGCACCATGCTCTTGAACTATTTCGGCGAGAAGAGTGCGGCTCCCTGCGGCAAGTGTGACGTGTGTCTGGAGGAGAGCCAGCGCCATCTCACCGACGAGGATTTCCATCGCATCCATCAGCTGATTGTATCCCGCCTGAAGGACGGCCCCATTCCCGCCGACCAGCTCTACTTCCCCTGCGAGCCGGAAATCCAGGTGGAACAGGTGATGGACTATATGCGGGCCCGCGAAGAACTCCTCATGGACGGCACCCAGGTGCTGCTGGGTAAGGAGTGGAAATAGTTTGCTTGGATACAGACAACCTCCTTGTTACTTAATTTTATCTTTGTCAAATCCCAATCGAAGTGCGCTTGCGTGAGGCTGCATGTAGTCTGCTGGATATCTGCCACCACCAAAACTCACGACGTGGGATAGGATTTCCTGCATCATTCTCCACGGCAACCGGCCCGCTGGGACGTTTCATGGCGGGATATTTGCCCAGGTGCGGGAAAAGGGCTATCTTTGTGGAAAACACATTTTGATTAATAGAAACATCCGAGAATCATGGATTTGAAAGTGGAACCAAAGGAGGTGCTTGATGCTTACAGCACACCCATCGTGCAACAGACTGCCTTCTGGTCGAGGGTAAAAGAGCGGTTGGGCATGCACTCTTGCGCGTTTGAATATTCGGTGCGCAATAGTGACCTGTATGATGGAGTGGCTCCCAATGCCGATGAGTCGCATCCCATGTATGGACTTTACAAGTTCAAGCGTGGTTTCGGAGGCGCCATTTTCCATCAGCTGGGCTGTTGGGATTATCCCATCGACGAGGAGAAATACCAGTGTCTGGTGGCCAGCGAGATGAGCATGCAGGGGTATTATTCCTCCTGAATGCCGCTTCGGGTGGCATGTGTCCGTCATGGGTGAGAGGCGGTAAACGTATGTTGTAACTAAATGAGAAGCTTATGTCGGGAATATTAGAGATTACGGTGCGCCTCCTTGTGGCTTTGCTGTTGGGAGGTGTGATAGGTATCGAGCGTGAGTTTCGCGCAAAGGATGCCGGTTTCCGCACGCACTTCCTGGTGTGTGTGGGCAGTGCCTTGTTTTGTGTGGTTTCCCAGTATGGCTTTGGTGATGCGGTGAAGGATGCCTCCCGCGTGGCTGCTCAGGTGGTGTCGGGCATTGGCTTCCTGGGAGCAGGCACGATTATCTTCCAGAAGAATGTGATACGCGGACTCACCACAGCTGCCGGTCTGTGGGTGACAGCGGCTATCGGATTGGCTTGCGGCACGGGCATGTTGCTGGTGGCAGGCATTTCCACCCTGCTCGTACTGTTTGGCCTGGAGGTGCTCAATGAGTATGTGCCGCAGATAGGCACCACTTCCATTGCCCTCACATTCACCTCGCCCAGGAAAGAGAGCGTGAAGCGGGTGGTAGAAAAGCTGAAGGAGGACTGCATCGAACTGTACTCCTATGAGTTGCGCGACCGTCACACCTCCACGGGCATAGTGTATGAGGTGAGGATAGATATGAAGGTGCGAAGAGGCAACCACAACGAACGTCTCATCGACTATATGGATGAGTTTGACGATGTCACCATCTCAAGCATCGAATAGAAACCAGCCCGCCGGATTCTGACAGACCAATGCGAGCGTTGGTATAAAAGCAAGAAGGGATTGCCCGCAGTTGGGCAATCCCTTCCTTATATATAGCTTTCTGAAGCGAATCTTCCGTATCTCCAGTCAGTCCGAATGTCTTTTGAGTTCTGTAAGAACATCCTCCGTCTTTAGCTCAAACAGTTTCCGTCTTTAGCTCAAACAACTTTCGTCTTCCTCCCGATCAGTTTCTTGGCTCTGGTCCGATGGCATAGGGGAGCGGAATGTCTGCTTGTGGAAAGCCGGTTCTCCGGACTTCCCGGCACGATTCGCTTTGTTGCCTGTGGCCAATCAGATGCCCAGCTTGGCACGGATGTCGGCAGGGATAGCGTTCTTGTTGATGACGATATTCATGGTCTTGTAGGCTGCGTAAGGCTTGCTCACGTACCAGAAGCCCTTGTATGGGCCATACTCACCCCATGAGTTCTTCATCATGAAGTACTCCTTGCCGTTCTGGTCCTTGGCGATACCATAGATTTGCATGCCATGGTCGTCGGTTGTCTCCCAGTTGTCATAAGCCAGCTGGCGCATCTCCTGAGTGATGACCTTCTCGCCGGCGCCGTCAGCACCAGAGATCTTGGCACCCTCCTTCTCGCCGGTCCAGCGGCTCTGGTCGCTGCCTACGCCTGCTGCCTGCTTGGTGTCGGGCACTGTGGCCACACACTTGTTCTTGCCTGTGCGGCGGCTGAAGCCCTCTTCGCTCACGTCGGCACCCCATGCGAAGGTCCAACCATTCTTCACGCTCTCGTCCATCACGCGCACCAGCTCGTCAAGGGGAAGGTTGTAGCTGTTGGCCCAACGCCAGTTGTCCTGAATCTCCAGGGCAAATGTGGTGTAGAAGGGATGGTGGGTGTAGCTGGTGAGAGACACGTAGTCATTGGGGTCGAGGGTCAGATAATCCTTCACGAAAGACTGAGGAGTGTATTTCACACCCTTGTACTCAAACTCGGTGGGGCACTCTCCCATGTAGTTGGCAATCATGTGCTTCACGTCCTTCTTCCAGGCGGGATTGATCTTCTTGGCGTCTGTGGTGGCAATAGCTTTGAGGTAAGCCTCCATGGGAGGGAAGAAGCTGCCGAAGGAGTAGAGTGAATCGCCGTAGGCTGTGATGGGGTAGGGCATGATACCCTCGGGGATGAGGCCGTAGTGCTCCATGCAGTAGATGGCATCCTCGAAGCTGCCGCCCTGTGAGAAGCTGGCATCACCGTGGGTGCGCACATGCTTGTCGGCGCGGTCCATGTAAGTCTTGCTCACGAGGAATGACTCGCACAGGTCGATGTCCTTCATCTCGGGGTGTTTCTTCAGAATCTCGCTCTCGAGGAATGCCAGAGAGGAGTATGCCCAGCATGTGCCCGAACTGTTCTGGTTCTTGATGCTGGTTACGGGGTTGGCAATAACGGTGGTGAAGATGAGGCTGTCCTTGTTGGGAGTCTCTTTCTTGGCCTTTGCCATAGCGGGAGAAGCCATGATGGCTGCCGCTGCCAGGATGATGAGTTTTCTCATTGTCAATGTTGTTGGATGTATTTAATAGATTATGCTTTCTCGTCTCGGTGCTCTGCCACATACTGCTCCACATCATCGATGTGGTAGGGGATGCGCTCCTTGCCCAGGAATCGGCAGCCGTCGGCTGTGATGAGGATATCGTCCTCGATGCGTATGCCTCCGAAGTCCTTGTAGGTCTCCAGCATGTCGAAGTTGAGGAACTCGGCACAGTGTCCGCTTGCCTTCCAGTCATCGATGAGTGCGGGAATGAAGTAGATGCCCGGTTCGTCGGTCATCACCCAGCCCTCCTGCAGGCGTCGTCCGCAGCGCAGACAATTGGTGCCGAACTGTTCCAGATTGGGCCGTACCTCATCGTCAAAGCCTACGTAGGTCTGTCCCAAGCCTTCCATGTCGTGCACATCCATGCCCATCATGTGGCCCAAGCCGTGTGGCATGAACATCGCATGCGCTCCGGCCCTCACAGCTTCGTCGGTGTCGCCCTTCATCAGGCCCAGTTCCTTCAGGCGGTCGGTCATCATGCGGCACACTTCCATGTGCACATCCCACCACTTCACACCGGGTGCTGCCACCTGCAGGACGTAGTCGTGACAGGCTTCCACTATGCTGTATATCTCGCGTTGGCGCTGTGTGAAGCGTCCGCTGATGGGTGTGGTGCGTGTGTTGTCGCTGCAGTAGTTCTCATTGGTCTCGGCTCCTGCATCGCAGAGCATCAGTCTGCCAGCCTCCAGCGCTCTGGTGCTGGGGTAGCCGTGCATGATTTCGCCATGCATGGTGACGATGGAGGGGAACGATACCATGCAGCCGCGTCCGCTGGCGATGCCGCCTATCACGCCCGATATGTACTGCTCGGTCACTCCGGGACGGCACAGCCGCATGGCTGTGGTGTGCATGTCGTAGCCTATGGCACATGCCCTCTCTATCTCCTCTATCTCGCCCTGGCTCTTCACCGCACGCAGGTCGATGACAGCCATGATGAGGTCGAGTGATGCCTGTGCACGCTGTTCGCGGGGATGGATGCCGGTGAGGTCCATCAACTGAATCATCAAGTCGTGGCGGTAGGGGGGCAGGAAGTGGATGCGCTGGCCCTTCTGTCGGGCCTTGTCCACCATGTTCTGCAATTCCTTCATGGGTGCACTGTGAGCCACTCCGCTCTGGCTGGCCATGTCGGCCACGCTATCTACCTGGCCAAACCATACGATGTCGTCGATGCTGATGTCGTCGCCCACGAGTGTCTCGCAGTCGGCATCTATGTCTATCACACCCACCAGCCCCTCGCGGTGCTGTCCGTAGAAATACAGGAATGAGCTGTCCTGACGGAAACGGTAACTGTTGGAGGGATAGTTGGATGGCGAGTCGTTGTTGCCGAAGAGCAGCACCAGTCCGCTGCCCAGACGCTTTTTCAGCGCCTGACGCCTCTCTATGTAGGTTTCTTTGTTGAATAGCATGATGTGAAATGCAATGGTTTTATATCGGATTGCAAAATTACTGAATTTTATTTGAATAAGCCCTGCGGTGGCGGTGAAACTTGTCACCAGCCCGTGGCAGACCATCCTGCGGCCTGGTACCAGGAGCATTTTCTGAAGTCGTGGTTCCAGCTGTAGGCTTCGTACTTCTCCTGTGGAACGAACATCGAAAGGCAGCAGTAGTGGTCGGGGTCGGTCAGGTTGTGGTGCTCGTAACCGCTATACATGCTGGTCCAATAGGCGGTTGCGCCGTACCACACGACGGTGCTCTGCAGCACGCTTTCCCATGCCTGCAGGGTGCTGTCGGGCAGGGCAGAGTGCATCATGCTGCGTATGTCCTGTGCTTCGGGTCGGTGCAGTTTGTTGTCAAAGGTGGTGTAGCGCTGCACTTCGCTGGTGGACACTTCGCCTCTGCCTGCCCACAGGCTCTCCACCAGCGGTGCCGTAGCCCGTGCCAGACTGTCCGTCATGCTGCATTTTACCACCGAGAGTGCCACTCCGTCGCCGTGCTGGTAGTGCTCGAAGTACTTGCTGGCGATGCCGATGGCATCTCCTCTCATCATGGCAGGCATGATGAGGTCGTAGGGTGCTCCCTCGCCAGGAATCTCCGAGGGTGAACCGATTATGTAGTCGGTCACATGCCTTAGTTCGTGCGTAACCTCTATGTTCTGCATCATGCAGGCATCGAAGAGGATAAAGTCCATGTGCGGCAATTGCTCCAGCACTCTGCGCAGGGTGGGAATCTCCATCTCGGTGCCTCGGTTGGAGTATGGGCTGTTGCTGTTGTTGTCTATCCCAAAGGTCTTGCGGCGCGGAATCCATCCGCTGGCATGCGACCACAGTACCAGTCCGTAGCGCTTGGCGGGAAATTCCTTGACTATCTTGCCCAGCGTGCGCAGCATGGCCAGCGAGTCGGCGCTGTCCTGGTCGTTCCTGTATCTGTGCCACAGCCTCACCCCCTCTTTGGCACTCATCCATGTGATAGTGGGTAGTGTGTTGCGGTCCATATACAGCACCAGGTTGCAGCCCTCGGGTATGCTCCTCGCTACGCTTGCCATCTCTGTCGAGTCGCTGGTAGCAAAGGAAGCCAGACTGTTCTCGGCTGCTGCATATACGATGACGGTGCGCTCGGCCTCTTGTGCCGGCTTGGGTAGATCCTCCTTGCGGTCGTGGCACGACTGGCAGAGTAGTGCGCATATATATATAATGAGTAATGCAATCCTTTTCATGCCTGCAAAGATAAGGAGAAATTCCAATTTGCAAGGACAAATTGACGGTTTTGAGGGGTGGAAGGTGCCGTTTTGAGGGAAAAATCGCAGAGCGCTGCATGTGCCATCGCAGCGCGTTGCATCGGCCATCGCAATGCGCTGCATCAGCCATCGCAGCGCGCTGCGTTTCGGGAGGCAGGTGGCGGCCCTTTCCTTCTTGCCCCTTTCCTCTGGCCGGCAAACCGTTTTCCTTGGGCAAGTCTCTTTCGCTTTGCTGCAATAAAAAAGCCCCTTTTCGCGTTATTAAAGTACGATGCAGTGGATAGACAGAATGCGGCAGGTGAAGATCCTGCTCGTGGTGATGGCCGTGGTGATGAGCGTTGGGTCGCTCGTCATATCCCATTTCCTGGTGCGTGACCTCAAGCGTGAGGAGCAGCGCAAGATGGAGATATGGGCCGAGGCGATGCGCTCGCTCAATAGTGCGGACGAATATACCGACCTCACTCTGGTGCTTACCGTGCTCAACAGCAACAGCACCATCCCCGTGGTGGTGCTCGATCGCGAGGGTGAGGTGCAGGACTATCGCAACATCCCCTTGCGCGAGGGAAGCGCCGAGGAGCAGATGCGCGCGGTGAAGCGAAAGGCACAGTCCATGATGGATGCCGGGCGTGTCATACGGGTGTATCTGTCTTCCACCGATTATATGGAGATATGCTACGCTGACAGCCTCCTGCTGCGCCGCTTGGCTTGGTGGCCCTATGTGCAGCTCGGACTGGTGTTCGTCTTTGTAGTGGTAGCCATCTTCGCCCTGCTGAGCAGCAAGAGGGCCGAGCAGAATAAGGTGTGGGTGGGCCTGAGCAAGGAGACGGCCCATCAGTTGGGCACTCCCATCAGCAGTCTGATGGCCTGGCAGGAGATGCTGCGCGAGACTTATCCCGACGATGAGCTGCTGCCTGAGATGGGCAAGGACGTGGAGCGGTTGCAGCGTATAGCCGAGCGCTTCAGCAAGATAGGCTCGCTGCCCGAATTGCGTCCAGAGAGTCTCAACGAGGTGCTCTCTGCCGTGACGCAATATATAAGCCGTCGTGCCAGCAACCGTGTGCGCCTCACATGCACCGTACCCCAGCAGCCTCTCATAGTGCCCATGTGCTCCTCGCTCTTCGAATGGGTGGTGGAGAACCTCTGCAAGAATGCCATCGATGCCATGGACGGGCAGGGCAGCATCACCCTCACAGCCAGCACCGAGGGGTCGCTGGCCGTGGTGGAAGTGGCCGACACGGGCAAGGGTATTCCCAAGAACAAGTTTCGTACAGTATTCACACCCGGCTTCACCACCAAGAAGCGCGGCTGGGGACTGGGACTCTCGCTCGCCAAGCGTATCGTGGAGGAGTATCACCACGGCCGCATCTACGTGAAAAACTCCGAGGTGGGGCGCGGAACAACCTTCCGTATAGAGCTCAAAATGCACTAAGTCAGCAAAATTTAAGACCTTTTGTTGGCCTGTTCGACGAAAAATTAGTAATTTTGCAGCCCGATGGATAGACTGGACAGATACAAGGTGGACCTCAAAGAGGTGGCCAATGCCACGCTGGAGCGTGACTGGCATCTGGGTGATGACTTCTTTGGGGAAGTGCAGAGCTCTGATATCCAAGCGGGTACAGTAGATGTACATCTGAGCGTCAAGCCTGTGGGCGGGGCGCTGAAAATGCTGTTCAGCATCAGCGGAGAGGTGCAGGTGGCATGTGACCGCTGCCTTGAGCCAATGACTCTGCCCGTGTCGGTGGAAAGGGAACTGACCGCCAGATGGGGCGAGGAATATGACGACGACGGCGAGACTCTTACCATCCCCGAGGGCACAGGAGAGGTGAACGTGGCGTGGAACATCTACGAGTTCATCTCGCTGGAGGTGCCCATGAGGCATGTACATCCCGAAGGGGAATGCCACGGCGAGGTGGAGGAACTGCTGGAGCAGTATGGCGCCGAGGAGCCTGGTGAGGAGCAGGAAGCACCCATCGACGAGCGCTGGAGCGAATTGAAGAAAATATTAGATAACAATAAATAAACAAAGAAATGGCACATCCAAAGAGAAGACAGTCCAAGACAAGGACCCTTAAAAGAAGAACCCACGACAAAGCAGTTGCGCCTGCACTGGCAGTATGCCCCAACTGCGGAGAGTTTCATATCTATCACACTGTATGCCCTGCCTGCGGATACTATCGTGGCAAGGTTGCTATCGAGAAAGAGGCATAACCCTCCCGTGAAAGAATTTGAGCCGCACCAGCCTCTACCTGTCATGCAGGAGGGGCTAATGCGGCTTTAACTTTATGGTAGCACGCGCGCCTGCAAGCATGCGGGCATGTGTGTGGAAAGAAAAATAGATACAACTGATAATGGAAAGATTGAATGCCGTAATAACAGGCGTTGGCGGATACGTGCCTGACTACATTCTGGACAACGAGGAGATGTCACGCATCGTGGATACCTCCGATGAGTGGATAATGGAGCGCATCGGTGTGAAGACACGCCACATCCTGAAGCCCGAACAGGGTTCCGGCACATCCTACATGATGACACGCGCCGTGCAGCAGCTGCTGCGCAAGACGGCCGTTGACCCCGATACAGTGGAGATGGTGCTCTGCGCCACCACCACTCCCGACTATCATTTCCCCTCCACCGCTTCGCTTGTGATAGGCAACTGCGGATTGAAGAACGCATTCGGCTTCGACATGGAGGCTGCATGCGCCGGTTTCCTCTATGCCATGGAGGCTGCTGCCAGCTATCTGCGCTCGGGACGCTACAAGCGCATCATCGTGTGCGGAGGCGACCACATGTCCAGCATGACCAACTATCAGGACCGCAACACATGCCCCATCTTCGGTGACGGAGCTGCCTGCGTGATGATGGAAGCCACCACCGAGGAGGTGGGACTCATCGATGGCTACTACCGCGTAGATGGCAAGGGCTACCAGCACCTGCATATGGCGGCAGGCGGTTCGGCCTGCATGCCCAGCCATGAGACTGTGGATGCACGCGAGCACTTCGTGTATCAGGAGGGACGCTCAGTCTATAAGCACGCTGTGCTCGACATGAGTTCGGCCGTGAAGACAATAGCCGACCGCAACGGACTCAATGCCGACAATGTGGATTGGGTGGTGCCTCATCAGGCCAACATCAACATTGAGAAGTCGGTGGCAGGCCGCATCGGCATCAGTGAAGACCACGTGATGATCAATATCGACCACATGGCCAATACCTCAGGCGGCACACTCCCCCTGTGCCTGTGGGAGTATGAGCCCAGGCTCAAGAAGGGCGACAAGCTCATCTTCACAGCCTTCGGTGCCGGCTTCACATGGGGTGCCAGCTATATGATATGGGGCTACGACGGTGCCGCCGAGGCTGCCAAGGAGCCTGCTCAGTTCTACAAGGAGGGTCTCATGACCCGCGAGGAGTGGAACGCGCTGCGCCATCACGACGACAATGTATAATATATAAGGTATAGACACATGTTCAAGTCTGGATTCGTGAATATCGTTGGCAACCCCAACGTGGGCAAGAGCACGCTGATGAACCTGCTGGTGGGGGAGCGCATCTCCATCGCCACCTTCAAGGCACAAACCACGCGCCATCGCATATTGGGCATTCTCAACGAGCCCGACATGCAGATTTGCTTCTCCGATACACCGGGTGTACTCAAGCCCAACTACAAGCTTCAGGAGCAGATGCTGCAGTTCAGCGAGAGCGCCCTACAGGATGCCGATGTGCTCCTGTACGTCACCGATATGGTGGAGACACCAGACAAGAACGCCGACTTCATCGAGAAGGTGGGCCACATGAAGGTGCCTGTGCTGGTATTGGTCAACAAGATAGACCTCTCAGACCAGAAGGCTCTGGCAGCCAAGGTGGAGGAGTGGCACGCTGTGCTTCCGCAGGCAGAGATTATCCCCATCAGCGCTCTGCACCGCTTCAATGTGGATGTGGTGCTGCGCCGCATCAAGGAACTTCTGCCCGAGAACCCCGCCTATTTCGACCAGGACCAGCTTACCGACAAGCCCGCACGCTTCTTCGTCACCGAAATCATACGCGAGAAGATTCTCCTCTATTATGACAAGGAGATACCTTACAGCGTGGAGGTGGTGGTGGAGAAGTTCCGCGAGGATGACAAGAAGATACACATCAACGCCGTCATCTACGTGGAGCGCGAGAGCCAGAAGGGCATCATCATCGGTCACCAGGGTGTGGCACTCAAGCGGGTGAGCACCGAAGCGAGGAAGAGCCTGGAGAAGTTCTTCGGAAAGACCATCTATCTAGAGGTCTTTGTCAAGGTCGATAAAGACTGGCGCAGTAGCGACCGCGCCATGAAGGCCTTTGGTTATAATTTGGATTAACACGATATAGAATGTCAAACATAGTAGCTATTGTGGGTCGCCCCAACGTGGGTAAATCGACCCTGTTCAACCGCCTGACGCAAACCCGTCACGCCATTGTGAGCGACGAGGCTGGCACGACACGTGACCGCCAGTACGGCAAGTGCGAGTGGGCAGGAAAGGAGTTCTCGGTCATCGATACCGGCGGATGGGTGGTAAACTCAGACGATATCTTTGAGGAGGAGATACGCAAGCAGGTGGCACTGGCCACCGATGAGGCCGACGTGATTCTCTTCTTGGTGGATGCCCACAATGGTGTGACCGACCTTGATGAGGCTGTTGCCAACATACTCCGACGCACAAAGAAACCGGTGGTGCTGGCATGTAACAAGACCGACAACAACGAGCAGTACCTGGCAGCGGAGTTCTATTCGCTGGGCCTGGGAGACCCTATCTGCATATCTGCAGCCACGGGAGGCGGCACGGGCGACCTGCTTGACCTGGTCATGGGACTCTTCCCCAAGGAGGCCACTGAGCTGCCTGACGAGAACATCCCACGCTTTGCCGTGGTGGGACGTCCCAATGCGGGCAAGTCGAGTCTCGTCAATGCCTTTATCGGAGAAGAGCGCAACATCGTGACCGACATAGCGGGCACCACGCGCGACAGCATCTATACGAGGTATGACAAATTCGGCTTCGACTTCTATCTCGTCGATACGGCAGGCATCCGACGCAAGAATAAGGTGAGCGAGGATCTGGAGTTCTACAGCGTGATGCGCTCTATCCGCAGCATCGAGAACAGCGATGTGTGCATCCTCATGATAGATGCCACACGCGGTATCGAGAGCCAGGACCTCAACATCTTCCAGCTTATCCAGCGCAACCAGAAGAGTCTGGTGGTGGTGGTCAACAAGTGGGATCTGGTGCCCGACAAGGATACCAAGGTGATGAAGACCATGGAGAATGCCATCCGCGAGCGCATGGCTCCATTCGATGACTTCCCTGTCATCTTCGGTTCGGCACTCACCAAGCAGCGCATCTTCCGTGTGCTCGAGACGGCGAGGGACGTTTACGAGAACCGTAGAAGGCGTGTCTCCACCGCTCGCTTGAACGAGGAAATGCTCCCGCTTATCGAAGCGTACCCGCCTCCATCGATGAAGGGAAAGTACATCAAGATAAAGTACTGTGCCCAGATACCCGATACACGTGTGCCCAGTTTCGTGTTCTATGCCAACTTGCCCCAGTATGTCAAGGAGCCTTATAAGCGCTTCCTCGAGAACAAGATACGCGAGCGCTGGAATTTCTGCGGCACTCCCATCAATATTTTTGTGAGACAGAAGTAGCAATTTTCCAGGCTCCACAGCGTGTGGTGGCCTGGACTTTGCTTTTGTGGAACAGTATGAGAATGAACTGTAAACATGTTTTCCGTCAGCTCCGTGGAGCCTCACTCGTGTGGGTCAGCGTGCTGGCGATGGGCGCCTTGCTTTGTGCATCGTGCCGCCGCAAGGTGGATGAGCATGAAGCGGTGCGTGCTGCAACCCAGCATTATTTCGGCTTGCTCTTGTCGGGCGATACGAAGGGCTTTGTTTCGGGAATGGCCAATGGTGACGATATGCCACCTCTCTACCGCCAGCAGATGGAGAATCTCGTGGCGCAATATGCCGCTTCCTTAGGTGAAAGAGGTGGTATGGTGAAGGCGGTAGCCACACATGACAGTATTATCGACAGTCTTGCTTACGTCTTCCTGGACGTTACCTTTGCCGACAGCACCACCGAGCGCATGAGGGTGCGTATGGTGCGCAAGGGCAAGGAATGGAAGATGATGTGATTGCCTCAATGTGCTTGTCAGCATCAGACAGTCGCTTGCGAATGGCAGTGTAAGCTTATAAGATAATTGTTTTAAGGATATACAAACAAGATGAAAAGACTTATTTTCGTTCTATGCTGTGCTCTGACGGTCCTCACCGGATTGCATGCACAGCAGGCCCAGGGCCAGCAGATTCCCTTGGACCCCGCAGTCAAGACAGGCGTTCTGCCCAATGGCTTGACCTATTACATCCGTCACAACCAGTGGCCTGAGAAGCGTGCCGACTTCTACATAGCGCAGAAGGTGGGCTCCATGCAGGAGGAGGAAGACCAGCGTGGACTGGCTCACTTCCTCGAGCACATGTGCTTCAATGGCACCACACACTTCCCCGGTGACGCCCTCAAGCAGTATCTGGAGCGCATAGGAGTGAAGTTCGGCGAGAACCTCAATGCCTACACTTCCTTTGACGAGACGGTGTATAACATCAACAACGTCAATGTGGAAATTCCCGGAGCACTGGATTCCTGTCTGCTCATCCTGCATGACTGGAGTCACGACCTGCTTCTTGAGGACAAGGAAATAGACAAGGAGCGCGGTGTCATCAATGAGGAGTGGCGCATGCGACGCAGTGCCATGATGCGTATGCAGGAGCGTGCTTTCCATAAGCTCTATGCCGGAAGCAAGTATGCAGACCGCATGCCCATCGGCACCATGGACATCGTGATGAACTTCCCCTACGATGCCCTCCGCTCTTATTACCGCCGCTGGTACCGCCCCGACCTGCAGGGACTGGTCATTGTGGGCGACTTCGATGTCGATCAGATGGAACAGAAGATCAAGACCCTGTTTGCTGACGTGAAGCCCGCAGCAGCCGACGCATCGGTGCGTGAGTACTTTCCGGTGGCCGACAACAAGGCTCCGCTCATTGCTATAGAGAAGGACAAGGAGCAGTCTGCCGCAGTGGCCATGATGTTCTTCAAGCTTCCCGCTGTCCCCAATGAGCAGAAGAATCAGCAGATGTACCTCGTTCAGGGATACCTGCAAACGGCCTTCGGTGAGATGCTCAACGCGCGTCTGCAGGAGATAGCACAGAAGCCCGACGCCCCCTTCAGCATGACGGCAGTTGATTTCGGCGACTATCTGGTGTCGAAGACCTGCGATGCCCTGGATGGTATAGTTGTCATGAAGGAAGGCCGCTACCTGGATGCAGTGTCGGCTCTCTATCGTGAATTGCTCCGTGCAAAGCGCGGCGGCTTCACCGTGAGCGAATATGAGCGCTTCAAGCAGGAGTATCTCTCCCGTGTGGATGCACAGTACGATGCACGTGACAAGGTGGAGAACAGCAACTATGTAGATGAGTACGTGCGTCATTTCCTCGATGCGGAACCCGCTCCGGGCATCGAATGGGAGAAGCAGTTCGCGCACATGCTCGTGCCTCAGATTCCCCTGCAGGCTGTCAACCAGGTGGCTGCCCTCTTGCCCGAAGAGAACCGCGCACTGGCTTTCTTCCTGCCCGAGAAGGAGGGGCAGCAGTATCCCACCGAGCAGCAGGTGCTGGATGCCTTGGCTGCGGTGGATGCTGAGCAGATAGAGGCATACACCGAGGAGGTCAACAACGACCCGCTGGTGCCCGAACTCAACAGCAATGTGACCATCAAGAAGATGCAGGACGGAGTGTATGGCACCAAGCTCATCACCCTGAGCAATGGCATCAAGGTGCACGTGCTGCACACCGACTACAGCCCCAACAGCATTGCGATGCGTGCCATCAGTTGGGGTGGCTCCAGCCTTTATCCCAACAGCGAGTACAATCTCGTGGATAATGCCCACATGGTGCAAGTGGGTGGATGGGGGCAGTTCTCAGCCATCGACCTGCAGAAGAAACTCTCTGGCAAGCAGGTTTCGGTGGAGCCCAGCATCGCCGACAGAACGGAGGCCTTGCACGGCAGTTGCGTCAAGAAGGACCTCGAGACCATGCTCCAGCTCACCTACCTCTGCTTCACTTCGCCCCGCCGCGACGATGATGCCTACAAGAGTCTGCTGGAGCGCACACGCAACAGCCTGAAGAACGAGGACATGAACCCCATTACAGCATTGCGTGACAGCATCGCCAGCGTGGTATATAACAATAATGTACGTGCTCTGAGAATGCGTACCGAGGACGTGGACGGCCTCGATTATGACCGTGTGATGGAGATTTATAAGGAGCGTTTCGCCAATGCGGCCGACTTTGAGTTCTTCTTTGTAGGCGACGTGGAAGCCGACTCCATCGCTCCTCTCCTCACCAAGTACCTGGGCTCGCTGCCCGTTGCCAAGAAGCACGAGAAGTGCAAGGTGGTGGATGAGCGCATGGCCAAGGGTGAGCGCACATGCATCTTCGACAAGGAACAGGACACGCCTAATGCCCTCAGCCTCTTCATTTACCACGCTCCCGTGGCCAATACCCTCAAGAACCGCATCATGGTGTCGATGCTCCAGCAGAGCATGCAGATGCTCTTCACCGAGACCGTGCGTGAGGACGAGGGCGGTGCTTATGGCGTGCCCGTAAGCGGCAGCCTGACCGATTACCCCGAGAAGCGTGCCACCATGCAGATACAGTTGCCCACCGCCCCCGACAAGTTGGAGCGTATGACACAGGTCGTCTATAATGGTGTGGAGAAGATGTGCCAGGAGGGTCCCAGCGAGGACTATCTGCAGAAGATAAAGGAATACATGATCCGTTCACACGCCGAGAACCTCAAGAACAACGGCTATTGGATGGGCGAGCTTATCCAGAGAGTCCGTTACGGAAAGAACAACGTGGATGGTTACGACGATGTGGTGCGCAGCATCAGCGCTGCTGACCTGAAGGCTCTTGCCTGCAAGATATTCCAGAGCGGCAACCGTCTGGTGGTGGGCATGAAGACTCCTGACAGCCAGACGAAGTAATCCCCTTGCGGCCGGTGTGCCATGAACCGAACTCTATAAGGCGAAGAGTGAGAAGTGCTGCGTGCCGGATATGGCCGCGGCATACTTCTCACTCTTCGCCTTTTCTGTATTGTGGCGCCCTCTTCTGCGGTGTCCTGTGGCATCCTTATCCCCTTCGGACTCCCAGATTGCCCGGCTGTATATGATGTATGGAAACGATGTCTGGAAATGTGCACTGTGCTGCATATGCCAACGCACCGCAGTGCGATGACCGGTGCAGCGTGCTGCGATGGTCTGTGCACTGCGGTGCGTTAGGCATACCGCTATGATGCAGGCAAGTGGGTAGGCTGTCTGGGTGGCTTTCAGAGCCGGCTGGCAGCCTCACTCCATGTTGGCCTCTTTGACCTTGCGGAACAGGTCGCTGGCAAAGATAAAGGAGTTGAGGCGCTCGTTGGTGCTCGTCATGATCTGGTCCTTGTTGCCTTGCCATTCCTCATGACCCTGGTAGATGAAGATGATGTTCTCGCCTATACCCATCACGGAGTTCATATCGTGGGTATTTACGATGGTGGTCATCTGGTACTCCTGCGTGATGTCGTGTATCAGTTCGTCTATCACGAGGCTCGTCTGAGGGTCGAGTCCGCTGTTTGGCTCGTCGCAGAACAGGTATTTGGGGTTCAGTGCGATGGCACGTGCAATGGCCACGCGCTTCTGCATGCCTCCGCTTATCTCTCCGGGGAACTTCTCTTCGGCTCCTCTCAGATTGACGCGCTCCAGGCAGAACTTCGCCCTGCGCACGCGGTCGGTCTCGTTCATGTCCGAGAACATATCCAGCGGGAACATCACATTCTCCAGCACCGTCATCGAGTCGAAGAGTGCTGCGCTCTGGAATATCATGCCCATCTCGCGCCTGATCATCACCTTCTCCCGCTTGCTCATGGCCACAAAGTCGCGTCCGTCATAGAGCACCTGTCCGCTGGTAGGCAGCAGGAGTCCCACGATGTTCTTCATCAGCACGGTCTTTCCGCTGCCGCTCTGTCCGATGATGAGGTTGGTCTTTCCGTTCTCGAACACCGCATTGATGTCCTTCAGTACGTCCTTGTCCTCGAAGGACTTGCACAAGTGTTTCAGTTCTATCATGAGAGCAGGGGGGTTAGGAATATGTCGGCAAAGAGGATGAGCATGCTTGAGCGCACCACGGCATTGGTGCTCGCCTTGCCCACGTCGATGGAGCCTCCCTCCACGGTATAGCCACAGTAGGCGCTCACACTGGATATGATGAAGGCGAAGACGAAGCTCTTGATGATGGACATCCATATAAACCACTGGTTGAAATCGTGCAGCAGGCCCACTGTCAGGTCATCCACGGTGATGATGCCAGCCAGTGCGGTGGCATAGGCACCGATGAAGCCTGCCGCTATACTGAAGATGACCAGGAAGGGCATCATGGTCAGCATGCCCATGATTTTGGGCAGGATGAGGAAGGCTGCCGAGTTGACACCCATGATTTCCAGCGCATCTATCTGCTGTGTGACGCGCATGGTGCCCATCTCCGAGGCGATGTTGCTTCCCACCTTGCCCGACAGGATGAGACACATGATGCTGCTCGAGAACTCGAGCACCATTATCTCGCGTGTGGTGTAGCCCGTGGTGAATGCAGGCATCCACGGGCTCTGTATGTTCAGCTTAATCTGTATGCAGATGACAGCACCGATGAAGAATGATATGAGCAGCACGATGCCAATGGAATCCACACCCAGCTGGGCCATTTCCTTGACGTACTGTTTCAGGTACATTCTCCACTTTTCGGGCAGGCTGAAAACCTTGCCCATGAGCATCAGGTAGCGGCCGAATCCGGCCAGTCCTTTCGTTATCAACATGAAATAATGCGGCTTCGTTGTTCGTTGTAGCGGCAAAATTACGCATTTAATCCTAAAAGCGACGGCTGATGTATGCCGTTTTTACCTTTTTTCGTACTTTTGTGCATCAAACAGAGACATTATGAACAATGACACTATAGCGGCAGGGCCCGGCAGCGGCAACAGCATGGCTGTACCCCCGGCGGAGCATTTGGAGCTGCGCAGCGAAGGCCTGGTGAAGATTTACGGAAAGCGCACGGTGGTGAGCGATGTGAGTTTCAATGTGCATCAGGGCGAGATTGTGGGTCTGTTGGGCCCCAATGGAGCCGGCAAGACCACGTCGTTCTACATGACCACCGGGCTGGTCATCCCCAACGCGGGACACATCTATCTGGGCAACGAAGAGATTACCAAGTTGCCTGTATATAAACGTGCCCGTCTGGGCATAGGCTACCTGGCGCAGGAGGCCAGCGTGTTTCGCAAGATGACGGTGGAGGACAACATCGCCAGCGTACTGGAGATGACGGGCAAGCCCCGCGACTATCAGAAGGAGAAGCTGGAGAGCCTCATTGAGGAGTTCCGCCTGCAGAAGGTGCGCAAGAACCTGGGTGACCGCCTCTCGGGAGGCGAGCGCCGACGCACCGAGATAGCACGCTGTCTGGCCATCGACCCCAAGTTCATCATGCTCGATGAGCCCTTCGCCGGAGTGGATCCCACGGCAGTGGAGGACATCCAGCTCATCGTGTGGAAACTCAAACAGCGCAACATAGGCGTGCTCATCACCGACCACAATGTGCAGGAGACGCTCTGCATCACCGACCGCGCCTATCTGCTCTTCGAGGGCCAGATACTCTTTGAGGGCACTCCACAGGAGTTGGCTGTCAACCCCGTTGTGCTCGACAAGTACCTCACACGCAGTTTTGAGCTCCGCATGAAGGACTTCAAGAAGATGGAGGAGGAGCGTGCCCGCGAGTGACGATGCCGCCACGGCTTCCGTGGCCTGGCGCTTCTGTATGTGACCCACAGCAATCAAGGATAAAGAAATGATAGATCTGCCCACCCATTTTGCCCTGTCCATCACCTCCTCGGCCATCATCGGGACGGCCGCGCTGGTGCTTGCCTTCCTGCGCATTCCGCACGGCGGACAGTGGGACAAGTTGTCGCATGCCCGGTGGGTGCTCTTTGCCACCTTTGCCATCCTGTCCTTTTCGGGCTATTTCAAGGTATCCGACGAGGATGTGCAGCTTCTCTCCCTGGCCACCCTGGGCGTGGCTTCCTATCAGGCGCTGCTCTTTTCCTACACCTCATCGGTGCTCATCGCGCCCGGACAATTCCCGGCGCGCAGGTTTGCGCTCATCCTTGTGCTCATCAGTCTGGCATGCCTGCTGCTGGGCTGCTCCAAGGCTCTGTTCCCCTCGCTCTATTCTGTCCTGTGGCCCCTGGCGCTCTTGGCCTATACGGTCCAGCTGGTGGTGCATACCTATATGTTCCGCCGCCTTGCCCATCGTGCGCAGGCCAATCTGGAGGACTATTACGATGATGATGTCACCGCACACCTGACCCCCGTGCGTCGCATGTTCTACAGTGCGCTCGTGGTGGGCATCATGGCGCTGGCTGTCTGCGTAATGCCCATGGACAATCTGCGCTATAATATCTTCGTGGCAGGCTATACCGTCTATTATCTGGGCGTGGCCATCACGGTGGTCAACTACGTCACCTATGGTACCTTCTTCGTGCAGGCGGCGGGCTATGAGGCTCCTGTGGAGTGCATGGACGAACCCTCCGAGACCGAGGCCGACGCCTTTGTGCCGGACCTGAAGGCGGCTCTCGGCCGCTGGGTGGAGCGGAAAGCCTATCTGGAGACCGATACCAGCACCGACCTCATAGCGGGCCAACTGGGTGTCACGCGCCAGCAGCTCTCCTCCTACATGCGCACCGAGTACGGCACCACTTTCCGCTCCTGGCGCATGCGTCTGCGCCTGCAGTATGCCCAGGAACTGATAGCCCAGAACCCCCACATGAAGCTCTCGCAGGTGTATGAGCGTGCCGGGTTCAATGACCGAAGCAATTTCTACAAGGAGTTCTGCAAGTTTGCCGGCATGACTCCTCAGGCCTATCGCGACAAGTTCATCGTGTGCGGATAGTTTTCCCACAGCACAGTTTCCGCTTCCGGCAAGGCCATAGCCCTCTTCCCGCCCTTCCTGCTTTTTCGGTCCGATGGTGCAATGCGCCCCTGTGCATACTGCTTGCCGGTATGCTGCGGCTTGCCCCTCGGTTTCCCCATCTGCTGTAGCCCACCCGCGCGCACCGTGCTGCGATGACCGATGCACCGCGCTGCGACAGC
>SAMEA104315427__coassemble_326_pt1 | contig 71413 bp, 65 predicted proteins | sample SAMEA104315427__metabat2_low_PE_043 | metagenome-assembled genome bin SAMEA104315427 (sample SAMEA104315427) | gut metagenome | biome: Monkey gut; feature: monkey-associated habitat; material: faeces | place: China | collected 2013 | reverse complement strand
CGTCTGAACAAATGGCTTACAGGTCATGAGGTCTGCCAGCAACTTCGCATCAGCCAGCGCACCTTACAAAAACTTCGTGACCGCCGTTTCTTGGGTCATACCCAGATAGGCCGCCAATTCTATTACTGCCCCGAAGAGGTCAAAGCCATCGTTCCGCTTATCGCCAGAATCAAATCGGTATAGCATAAAGCCAAACTCGCCCAAGGCAAGGCTGAAAACTTTACCCTGGGCGAGCCAACACATTTTATATTCACCACTTAATCCAAATTGTAAACAATGAACATGAACATGAACCAACTTCTTACGCATGAGAGCAAGTCGATAGACACCGCCATGCAATCCTTGAAGAAAGCCAACAACTGGCTATCCTCATTCATCGAGTCCTACAACCCACCTTTGGACGGGGAGCGATACCTCACCGACAAGGAACTCTCCGAGTTCCTGAAGCTTAGTCGCCGTACCTTGCAGGAATATCGCAAACAAGGCATCTTGCCCTACATTATATTATGTGGCAAGACCCTCTATCCGGAATCCGAGATACAAGCACTTCTCACTGGTAATTACCGCAAGCCGATAATCGACGGCACTGTTTCACAAGGGGAGGGTACTGCTTCATAATAGCGAAACAAAAATAGCGTACAGGGTACAACGACAAAAATCGTTTCCCCTGTACGCTATTATATTATAAAGGTGTAGGAATCTTATTAAAAGATGAGAGATTCTAACTTGCACCTCTTGGCATCGTTCCGTTCATCACAATAATCATCGGATACTCGTGTTTTACTTGCTCTGCTTGGCAATCCTTGCGGTTCACAACCTTACTGATAAACCATTGTCTGAACAACAAGGCTTGGTATGTATCTATTTGAAGTGCTATGGCGATAATCACTTCCATATCATAGACATGCGCAGAATATCCATTTTCAAGTTTGATGTATTGAGAATGCTGGAAATCTTTCAGCACACTTTGTTTCCAAATGCGCTTGATGGTATTCTTCACTGCTGTCCCTGTTACATTCAACAGTTCGGCAATCTCCCAAACTGTCATCCACACCTCACCATGATGTGGGGCGTAGATGACCATATCTTCTTGTATTGTTATCACTTGTCGTTTCATACTCTGCCATTTATAGTGTTAGTATTATCGTTGCAAACATTTCCAAACGTGAATTCCTCAATGTTATTAATCTGCTGAGACAACTTTTCCACGTCTTTGCTCAATTTCTCCTTGGTAATTTTGGCATACACCTGAGTTGTCTTTATGTCCTTGTGACCAAGCATTGAACTCACGGTTTCTATTGGGACTCCGTTGGAGAGGCAAACCGAGGTTGCGAACGAATGACGGGAGCAATGCCAGGACAGAGGCTTGGTGATACCACATTTCTTTCCCAGTCTTTTGAGCGAATCCATACAACTTTGGTAGTTGGGTACTGGAAACACCCTGCCGTCTTCACACAATCCACGGTATTTTTCCATAATCTGCTTGGGATAATCAAGCAACTTGATGTTGGCTTCCGTTCCTGTCTTCTGTCGATGGATAACAATCCATTCACCTTCATCGAAAAATTCCTTGATGTTCTCTTCCTTCAAGTTGTACAGATCAATGAAAGCGAGACCTGTAAAACAACAGAACAGGAACAAGTCACGCACCATACTCATCTTCTTTCTTGTGATAGGTGTTTCCATCAACAGGTGAATCTCTTCTTTGCTCAGAAACTCTCTTGTGGTCTCTTCTTCCTTGTACTCATATCGTCTGAAAGGGTCTTTTACAAGCCACTCATTATCTATGGCGCGGAATACCATTGCACGGAGATTGCGGACAAACACCATCGCAGAGTTTATCTTCAAGTGCTTGTCGGTTCTGAGAAAAGTCTCGTAGTCTGTGATAAAAGGCAGCGATAACTCTTTTAGAGCAATATCCTTCACATGGTAATGTGTCTGCAAGAACTCGCCCACATAGGCACACCCGATTCTATACTTCGTGTATGTACTCAAAGATTTCATGCCAGCCTTATATTGCTTTTCCATTTCATCACGGCTTTGAGAATAGACTTTCATCAGTGTATGGCAACGATACTCCAAGCCAAGAAAGGCGTTCTTCACCTTGTCGGCAGTGACGAAGTTGTCCCTGTCCATAATCTCCTGATAATGCTTACTGATACTCACACGCATCTTGTCCAATTTGCGGTTCACCTCCAAAACCTGCATACTCTTACCTATCATGCGTCCGCCCTTGGTGTCCCACAAATCTGGATTGGCAGTTGTCTTGCAACTGAACTGCGCCTGTGTTCCGTCCACTGTGATACGTCCCATAACTGGAACAGTACCATCTTTCTTTACTACCTGTCTTTTGAGGTAGAAGATAATTGAAAATGTACTCTTCATAACGTCATTCTTTTTTGCGTTCAAAATTAATACATGAAGAGTCTTTTCTTGCTACGCATTTCACGGCAGAACACGGCAAAATTGGTTCGTAACCAAAAAACTTACGTTGCTCATCAGTAACTCACTATAAATCAGAGTATTCAAATTCAATTCGTAACCTTCCTTATTCTTCCGAACCTCAACATTCCCCATTTGGGGTATAGGTTACGGATAGGTAACGTTCCTCTGTCTCATCTTGTCGTATTCCCGTCTTCGTCTGTCCTCGCCACTTTTAACCAAAATGAGGAAAGTAACTGATAACCAGTAAACTTTCCTCATTCTTCTCTCAAACACTTTTTATATGTACTTTCAAGCAGGGAAAGAACAGCTATAACACTATCCAATTTATGGATAGAAGTTGCTGCTTCTGATTTTATTTCATCAGCTTTCTTGTTCAAATCTGTAGCATGACCATTGATAATGAAGATGGCATTATCTAACTGAGATTTAACGCCTGTAGGTAGAGCGGTAAGAGACGATTTGATGTTTTCAAGTGTTCTATCTTGTTCCGCCTGGGAATCCTTAAGGTCTTTTGCAATGACATCAAGTTTACTTTCTATTTTCTTCACTTCGTCTGTCGCAGTATTCAATGCACCATGGAGTGTGCTTAATCTGGACACTTGTTCAGCCAGCTTATTGTTTTCAGAACCGATCTTTGTGACGGTATCGGAAAACTTTGCGGTAAAGGTATCTGTAGATGTCTTTACATCATTGTTGAACTTTGCTATGACCCCATCGCATGATATTCTTACTTTGCTGATTGCAGATTCAAACTCTGAAGTTTTCACAGACTGGTAATTGTGAACTTCAGAAACGAACTTGGAGACCTCTTTGTAGAGAGAGTCAAGTGAGTCTGAATAGCTTCCAATGATTTGAAGTAACCTTTCGCTTGTAGCAATGGTCTCCTCCACCTGGTTCTTTGCAGAATCAACTTCCGAGAGGTTCTTTTCGAGGCGTTCGAGAGCCGCATTAATGTCGTAAGCCATAATTATAGTATATTTTTCAAATTATGTATTTAAGAAAATGTTCCATATGATCTACTCCTTCAAAGGCATAGTGCCCGCAGAATGTTGCATCATAAATCTTATTAGATGTTATGTTAGAACACATTTCATTATTTATGAGAGATATCTTCTTGTTATATTGTTGAACTTGTTTTCATGAACGAAGAGCATGACAGTTTCTTTTCCGTTCCCAACCAAACTTTCTTTCATGAAATCTTCCTTTGCTTTGATGGCAATAAGGTCATTGAACTTTTCTATGTATTCCCACACCTTGTTACCGTCCTTTTCATAGAGAGACATGAAACCAGCGACATATCCATTAGAAGCATCTGTCTTCAGCGTATCATTGGATCCTGCTCCCAAGAAAGCAATACAATATGTACGAAGAAGCAGAAGAGCAGCATTGTCGGTGTGCGCTCTTAAACTAAGCAATGTAGCACCATACAGATGCTTGACATTGTCCACTTCGCTTCCGGAGTTGTCCTTTGATATAACATCAATATATTTCCAGACAACATCAAAGCTGTCCTTGCCGTATTCATCTGTATCTTTCGATAGCGAATATGATTCTCCTCCAACTTCGTAGTCATGTCTTGCATACTTTGAGTTAAAATAGAGATGAATAAACTCCTTTAGCCATTCATCATTATGCGTTTTGTTACGTTGTGTAATGCTATCCTCGCAAGCGATACGCATATCATCAATGGCCCTGAATCTCTTTTTCTCAAGGTTTTCATACACGAATGCTGTCAAATATCCCAAGCATTTGTCGAGGTAGTTTCTACCTTTTTGGCAATCAATCTCATCTACCTTTTTCCTTGCTTGTTCAAGAGAGTAGTATTTGCGGAAGAATTCGAGCATAAACTGCTTGAACTCATCATCCGTTCTCCTGCGAATCTTCAGTTCATATGTTTGAGATAGATAGTCAATGGTAACATCCTCTATCAATCCGATACAGCACATTCGATAAATCGCTTTGTCAGTATCATCTTTATCTCTTTTTCGGCAGAACAGTTGTTTTAATCTGGAATAAATGTTGCTAAAAGCATGATACCTGAGCCATCTTGGATCATTAGAACATTTAGAGATTTGCGCAATCAGCTCATCAAAGTCGGCAACTTTTTTGAGCTTTAGTGGACCATAATGTTCAGGGTCGATATCATCCCAACCTTGTTCATCAGCAATGCTTTTTATTTCCATCCTGATAGAATCTTCAAACTGCTCAAAATCTTGCTGTATCTGATTTTCCCACGATACAGTAACAAATACATATCCATCAGCGTCGGCTTTTGCCATTGCACTATAGATACCCTCTTCGGAATTGTCTATACCCTCCAAAGGACGGAGCAGTTCACGAGCAGAGTGGTCTTCATAATCTGCGAGGATGTTTATAAGGGCTTGACTGATTGTCTGGCACGTGCCGCAGTCAAAATTTATAAAATTGTACCTTGGAGAAAGACCATCCAGGAAGATATAGCCATATTGGTTCTTTTTATTTTCCTGAGATAGTATTTTGACAGCGTTCTTATTGGTGTCGAGCCTTAGGACAATATCACTATTTCCTGTTTCCTCAACCAGCAAGGCTTGAACTTTCTGCAGACGAGTAGGCTTTACGTTGAGAATTCGGTCTGTCATTTCAAGAAGAACGATTTTCTCTTTATAAAGCCCTCGGAAAGAATTGTTGTGGAACCAGAGGTCGATGTTCTTATCAACATTCTCTATATACCCATTTTTCTTGCAGGTAGTAAGGAGTAGGCTTGCGACCTCTTCACTAGCACCTTCCGACATGCAGAATGCTATAAAGTCAGAGCGCAGGACGAACCTGTTATTATAGTTTTCAAGCCAAACAGCATCTGTGTTAAGTGCCTTTGTTACAGCAAGGCGAAGATCATTTATCTTGTCTATCGTAAGGTGGATGTATTCAGCGGGGTCATAAAGAACGTATGAAATAGCATGTTTTTTATCTCGACCGCCACGTCCGGCTTCCTGGACATAGTTTTCTATGGAAGAGGGATGGTTAATATGGATAGTAAATCGAATGTTCGGCTTGTCAATACCCATACCAAACGCTTTGGTAGCCACCATAAGATTTAGGTCGTTGTCATTAAATGATTTCATATCACCAGACGGTTTGTCACCACCGACGAAAGTACCAACACTTACTATAGAATTGCATTCTGCAAGAAGGCTGGTGGAGATACCTACGCGTGTTCCCCACTCATTATCTTCAACTCCGAATGTCCCATGGGCATGAGGACAGAAAACAATACCTACGTTGTTGTATTTACCTTCTTCATCAGAACAATAGAATGAAGACGTTGAGAAATTATTGATATGACATGTTTCGTCTGTGTCGGCAGAATTCAGGGCTTCCAAGTCATAAGGTATTTCTTTGAGAAGGTCATACATTTTCCGTTTCTTGCTTTTGGCAACAATGTCCTTCAGTTCCCAATCCTCAGTGGCTTTTAGGACATATGGATTATATTCTTCTCTTAAAGGTTCAAAGTCAGATTCAATATTGACGATTCGATATGTCAGTTCTGGACGAGAATCATTCTCTGGTCGAACAATGGTATCGCTGTCAATTGTAAGGTTTCCACCTAACGTAAGCTCACGTTCAACGTCAGCAAGCACATCAAATGAAGCGGTGGCCGTTAAGCCAATGATAGGTAACGGACTGCCCGACTTAGTATGCATATAGTTTATCATGTTGCGTCCAAGGTGTAAATATGATGTGCGGAAGTCGTGCCCCCATTCTGAGACGCAATGAACCTCATCTATAACGCCATAAGCGAAATAGATGTTGTTCTTTTCTGCCATAGCTTCAAGGCTATCTCGGAAATTTTCCATCATATATCTTTCTGGAGAAAGCAAGATGAACTGAAGAGAACCATTTTGGAGCAGATTCAGTTTCTTTGCTTTTTCCCTTCCATCCATTCCTGCATTGACACAATCACTTGCATCGATACGGATTTCGCGAAGCCCTCGGACCTGGTCAACCATAAGTGAAACCAATGGGTCAACAACAATGGTAACGCCCGGCTGTAGCATTGAGGACAACTGGTATGTCAAAGACTTACCACCACCAGTAGGTAGAAGTCCTATGGTGGTTTTGTTAGATAAAGAGTGGCTTAATATTGGAAGCTGGCCTTGTCTGAAGGAAGGTTTCCTAAAGATATTCTGAAGGAAATATGTAAGCACCTGCTCCCTTTCTTTTATAGCCACATAAGAACCAGTTGCGTTTTTCGTGACGAAAGGAGGATATGTGATGCTTTCTGCAGAACATATAGTTCTCTCTCTCTTTCTATAGTGAGATGAGCGGACAAGGTATATCGTTTCCGCTTTGACATTGAGCGGTAACGCATCAATGTTATCGCGTAACAACATAGAGACATCAATACAAAGATCGAAATCCTTTTTGGGGATTGATGTCTCAACCTGTCTGCCAAGATGAAGTTTAGAATCGGCAAACTCATCAGACGATACGACTGACAGAGATATTTCTGGAAGAGTATCATTAGAGCCATCAAGTATGGCAATCTTATGGAATGCCTCTTTGAGCAGATCAAAAGCTATGACAGCACATGGCACATCACGTTCAACAACGACAATGTTCCATTTTTTGGCATTCATATCAAGAGCACCAGTCAGCATTGCCTGAAGCATCATTCTTTCAACACGAGCAATGGCGAGTGGTGCCAGAACAATTTGCAGTGTATCTTTCCAAGAACCAGTAATCTTTTTATTGCTATTTCGTTTGATGGTAGAAAGATACTTGTTTAGAGACGCTTCCTGCTCCCAATTCTTCAAGAACGCCCCATCTTTAAGCTGTTCAAGACGATATGTATCCCAGCCGTTTTGCGAAGACATACGGTCTCTTCGCTCGTCTCTTAACTTATGGAATATATTTGAATGGTATGGTGTGCCATCAAGTTCAAATATAAACCCCGTTTTTGATTCTCCATAAGGAATCTCAATGGCAAAGTCAACTCGTTGGTCTTTGCTAAACCTCTTGTCAGGAATGCTTACGATAGAGGAAAGCGGCCGTTGAGGTTCAAGTATTTGAATAAGATACTGGCTATCAGTGCCGTTCAAATACTTGGATACAAAGTTTATCTCGAACTGACTTTCAAGCATGTCGCCATTATAAGAGTCCACATCAAAACGTGGGTCTATAATGTGAAGGGCTTCGTTGATTTCATTTATAGAGAGTCTGTGATTAGACTTGAATTGTATGACAGCCCCTTCAGCTGGCTTCTGGGATATGTTGAATGTGTCCGAGAAGATCTTTTCGACAGCAATTGGAGCCTTGGTAGGCAGACCACGCGATACGATATTGGCAAGAACAGCAAGTTTAGAGTCACAGTCCTTTAGATTGTCAAGTAGCTTGTTCGACCTAACGTCAAAGACGGATAGCGAGTTAAACAGCCCTTCTGTTTCTGCTTCAATATCAGATTTAGCATATTCCTCGGCAATGGAATCAAGGATATATCCAGCAAAGAACTGGTCTTTCTTGTGAGACTCCTCGATGCGCTTGCGAATGTTCTGGATACTATCGATTTTGCAGAATTCCTTAAAGAACACACGCAGTGACATGGTCCACACATTCTTCCACGTGCCTCGCTCCTTGTCCGCTATGGCATACATATCATCTGGCTCGGTGGCCGCAATGAAATCATCTACTCTTTTGTTGTTGGAATAGTATGGTCCGACACAAATGAAGTAGTTGGAACCAGAGAACGAATTTTGGAACAAAAGCGTGAATTGAGCAAGGTCGAAAGCGCCAACATCCAATATGTTGCTAAACAAGTGTATTTTTGTGTTGATTGATGGCGCAAAGTCATCTTTTGTCAAATCATCAAACAGCTTGTTCACAACATTAATCTTTATGTTTTCATCAAAGCATAATATAACCTCTTTCGCCCTCGTTGTGGCAGGAACAGATGGCTCAATCAGGTTAATCTGGGTAATATGTTGTTGGATATGCTTTGAGTTGAGGAAATCAAGAAGGCAGACAGATGCAGTTCCCTGTCCGCATCCCCAGTCATATATTTCTATATCTTTAGAAAAGATGGACGAAATATCTGGCAGACATGCAAAGGCCTCGTCAAGTTTTGCCTTGTGCATTTTGCCAAAGCTCCTCAAATACATATTAAGATGCATTTCATCATCGAGAATATCGGTACCTCGCTTTAGATCGTTATACAGTTTGTCTAAAACCAATTTGTCTAAAGGTAACAACGACAAAGCGGTTTCTCTCATTCCGATGAAAGAGATATCACCTCTATTTTTGAATTGCGCTGTAAAGTCAGATATCATATCTATTTACCAGTAATGGTTTCTGCATTAGGATTCTTGAGATGTTCTTTCCAGTTTGCAAGAGCTGCAACTTTGGAGGTGTTGGCATAGCAGTATTCACAAAGATGAGGACAGGTGTTATATTCACCGATATCTTTTGCAGCCATACATCCACATAGTTCTCGCTGCCCACTGTCTTTTTTGTGAGCACTTATAAAGTATTTGTTGTTTGAAAGCAGGATGGCACCTGGGGGCAGCTCGTCGTCGCCAAACATAGTTGGAGCTGGGACTGCTTTGATTTTGATCTTCATGAATTTCATGAGTTCAGAATCTTTCCAAGCTATCTTGGTTATTAGGTCGCCGTCGATACAACGGTTATGTTCGATGCCGTACTTGTCAATGTCTATTCTCTCTCCACAAGTGGCAAGAGTGTAATTCCATCCTCTTTCCTCATTCATGGCAGAAAGTTTTTGGGCAAACAATTCCATTTGCTCCTCCGTCCACTCATGATATGGTATCCCAGCTTTCGTGAGATTCGCCTTTACTTTTTTGTATGAGGCAATATCTGCATAGCTAAAAACAAGTTTTTCTGTATAGCCTTTCAGTTTATCTCCGATGTTTTGTACTTTTGCAAGAAGGTCATCGAAAGAGATATCGTCAGTAAGTATCATCGGGTCAAAGCGCCAGATAACAGAACCTTTACCGAGACGTTCAACAAGTAGTTTGAACGTCTCAATGCGCTTTTCCAAGGCTGGAACTTTCTCCAGCTTCTCAGATTCGTAATCATTGAGTGTGTACTGAATATAACACTTAATCTTGCGTTCTTCAAGAATATGGAGGTAGTCCAAAAGAGGACGTGGATTCTTAGACCAAAACACGATAAAACGTGTTTTGTCATAGGTAACGTAAGACTTAACGCCGTTGAAGGGGTTAGTCCAAGCAGAATATCCTTTTTCAAGACGGTCAAAGAACCAGTCTGCATAAAAAGCAGGAATATCAGTGCTTCTGCTTGCAGACACAATGATGGGTGCTTGTGCTTTCACAAGTCTCCCATCAATCATTAAATCTGTATGTTCCCAAGATGCCATGTTCTACTTTTTTTCTCTGAGCATTATAAGGTAATAATAATCTTCAACGTCAGAAAGATTATTTATCAAGAAAGATATAATTTCACCACTTTGTTTGGTAATCTGGAACAGCGAAACGAATTCCTTGCCAGAGTTTAGTGCATCAAAAGAGTTGTTTATCTCTGCTGAAGCAAATTCATCTCCGCTTTCATCTTCGTTGTAACTAAAAGCAGGAGCAAGGTCCAAATTAGACTGTATGAGGCCTTTGGATTTTAGTTCTGATAAATTAGAGAATGAAATGGTGATGTTTCCTCCTGGTGTTGTCCTCTTAATCAAAGCAGTAGCATTTGCATCAGTATTTACCTTTGTTGACTCGCCATTATAAACTTGTTTGATAACAGATACGAACAGGGATGTCTCGAACACTCCCCCATGAGCAATCTTCTTGACAGAAAAATTCACAGGATTAGATGTAGCCTCTTGCAGCGCTTTGATTTTAGCTAATCTTTCTTCTTCCTTGCGACGGTTATCTGCTAATCGCTTTTCTCTTTCTGCTGCAATTCTTTTCTCTTCTGCAAGGCGAATACGCTCTTGCTCTGCTAAGCGTTCTGCTTCCAAACGCTTTTTCTCTTTTTTGTTAGTAAATAGAAAATCCAAAAATCCCATAGTAGTATTGGTTAGAAACGGATTCCACATTCGTATTTATATTCAACCTTTTTTGAACTTCAAAAACGTCTATGACTTTATTGTTTTCTTAAGGAAATAGCTTATTATGTTGAGCTTGTTCCATCTCAAAAAAGCTCCCACATGGAATGTACCGACAGGGGACCAACCCTTTTGCACATCCACGAGGGAGTTCTTTTCTTATTTTATCCGTTTTCCGACTGTCAAGTCAGTGTGGTCTGTTTGTCGGTGTGCTTGCTTTACTTGATTTAAGTTCGCGCGCACGCTGTCTATGAAACGCAAATTTACGAAATTATTTCGGGAGATGCGAGGTAACTGCCAAAACTTTGTGACGACCATTATCGCTAATTGTTTCTGCAGCTTTATTGAGTTGGAAGGTCTTTTGTGTGACATCAAACGGTTTGTCCTGCTTCACTTTCGAGAAGCCATCTGTTATGCAGAAACACTTTTCTGTTGCTATAAACCCACCCACCCTTACCTTTGACCTGTCAATCATAAAGCGCTCACAGTCATTCTCTAGGCTATTACCGCTATACTGTGAGCGCTTTATGATGATTTATTATTCGTTGCTTCTCAACGTCTTCGACGGGTTGCAGGAGGCGGCACGCCATGTTTGCCAGAGGATGGAAAGCATGGCCACCAGCAGAATGATGAGAGCTGACAGCGGCAGGATGTACCATGGGAAGGAGATGGCATAGTGGAAGCCTTGCAGGTAACGCAGCATGAGCCATATGCTCAGGGGCGTTGCCAGTACCACAGCCACCAGCGTGGTGAGCACGAAGCGCACCGACAACCAGCCCACCACAGCCCGCTGACCATATCCGAACACACGGCGAAGGGCTATCTGCCTGCTCTGCTGTGCTGTGAAATAAACCGACATGGCCAGCAGACCGAGGGCCGATATCATCACCGAGATGAACATGAAGACCAGTACGAGCATCATGGTATTGCGCGTGCCTTTGAGCTCGTCCTTCAGATAGTCCGTCACGTAATAAGCCTTTGCCTCAACAGGCAGGCCCGACAACTCAAGTGCAGTCTGCCTGTAGGCTTCCTTCACTGCATTCATCGCCTCTGCCTCGTTGCCCTGTACCTCAATTACTTGACAGAACAGCACGGAATCCTTTTCCCCAATGAGCTCCACCGCATTGTGACTGTCCTTCATCGGTTCATCCACAGCCGACCCTGCATAGTAGTCCGACACCAGACCACACACCCGCTTGCGTATGCGACCTTCCTGCTCCGGCTCCACATAAGGGTTCTGGGGCGAAATGCGGTAGCGCCGGCACGTTTCCCTGGTGACAAGCAGTTGTCCGGGCAGGGGCTTGGTATATTGTTCGATGACCTTAAACCCAAGCATGTCAAACACCGTAGAATCAAGACGGATGCGCCTCATCCACGACAGTTTCTCGCCATCGCGATGCACACCATCATAGCCCACCGCCCAAGGGACATTGCCGGCATAGCCTGCTCTGCGCACCTGGGGCAACTGCACCAGGCGGTTGTGAAGCAGCTCCTGTTGTGCCCTATCCGTTCCCAATGCCCAGGTGTTCACCATGAGGATGCCTTCTGTGCGGTAGCCCGTAGGACGATGGAGCATGTGCTGCATCTGTATCACCATGCACAGGCCCACCGATACCAGCACCATGCTGATGGCGCTCTGAAGCACCATGAACACACGTCCGAGCACCATCTTGCTGCGGAAGCGGAAGTTGCCCTTCATCACATCTATGGGCTTGATACGCAGTACCAGCAGGGCCGGCATGAAGGCAGAGAGCAGCGACACCAGCACCAGAGCGGCCAGTGCAACCAGCAGCGACACGGCATCTGTGGGAAATACGATACTGGTGTCAAGCCACTCATTGAAGAGCGGACGGAAGGCAAAAGCCACCAGACAGCCCAGCAGAAAGCAGAAACCAGTGAAGAGGAACGACTCGGCAATGAAGCGGCGCAACACACTCATGCGGGTTTCTCCCACCAGACGGCGGGTAGCCATCTCACGGGCACGACGGCCTGTCTGGGCCACTGTGAGGTTGACATAGTTGAACAATGCCGACAGGAGCAGCATCAGAGCCACTCCCACCAGGGTGAGCACCCTGCTGCGATCGCCCTTGCGCAGCACCCCATTATCCCTTTCGATAGGCGCAAAATAGATTCCGCTTACTGGCACAAGCGATGCCCCCCACAGGAATGAACCATTGTCCCCATTGTCTGGCCAGTCCTGCCAATAGTCCTTGTAGCCCCTGAGCAAGTCCTTTTGGGCCTTTTCGGCAGATGTTCCCGCTGCCAGACGGGTGAAGGTGAAGACCGAACCAAAGTTGTCCATCTCGGAAAAATAACCCTGCACGTACAACATGGGCACCACCATATCTATATCCTGGAAGATGCTGGAAGGTCCCAGATCAGGCATCACGCCCGTCACATGCAGGCGCACCTTCTCGCCGCCACGCTGCCAGGTGAGCGACTTCCCTATGGCATCGGAGGTGCCGAAGAGCCTACGGGCACAGCTCTCGGTGAGCACCACCGACTCACGGTCCCGCAATGCCCGTGCCTGATCACCCGCCAGGAGGGGCATCTGCATAAACTGGAAGAAGTCGGCATCTGCCCCCACAGCCTGCACCTGGTGGTATTCGTCGCCCACCAGAACATGGGCTCCGAGCTGACAGCTTATCCTGGTCCAGGACGTGAAGGCGGGCAGATGGTTCAGGATTTTCTCGCCCGTACCCAAAGTCATGCCTATGCTCTCACCATATCCCACCGCATAGATGCTGTCATAGGCAGGCCTGGTGCGGCCCACGCTGTATTCCGTGCGGGCATAGGATGCGAGCAGCACCACAAATCCCAGCGCCACCGAGAGCCCGAAAACCTCGATGGCCGTATAGAGTTTGTTCCGTTGCAGGAACTTGAAGAATGTTTTCATCTTTCTCTTTCTGTTTGATTGAAATTCCGTCACAGCCCTTCCTTGTCACGGGGCTGTCTCATTCTGTGTGCCGGCTCAGAAGACTCCATCAAGCGAATCCACCACCTGACCGTCAAAGAGCTCCACCGTGCGCTGGGCAAAGGTAGCGTCGTGCTGGCTGTGCGTAACCATCACTATGGTCACTCCCTGCTGGTTGAGCTGGCTCAGGAGTTCCATCACCTCCAGTCCGTTACGCGAGTCCAGGTTGCCGGTAGGCTCATCGGCCAGCAGGAGCGAAGGCTTGGTGACCACCGCACGCGCTATGGCTACACGCTGCTGCTGGCCGCCTGACAACTGCTGGGGATAGTGGTGGGCACGGTGGCTCATCTTCAGTTGCCGCAGTATCTCCACCACCCTCTGCCTGCGCTCCTTGGCAGGCACACCGAGCGCCTTGAGCGGCAGCTCCACATTCTCCTCCACATTGAGTTCGTCGATGAGGTTGAAACTCTGGAACACGAAACCGATGCGCCCACGGCGGAAGAGCGTGCGTTCACGCTCCCGCAAGCCGCCCACCTCGTGCCCGTCCAGGCTGTAGTGTCCGCTGGTGGGATTGTCCAGCAGTCCCAGTATATTGAGCAATGTCGATTTGCCACAGCCCGACGGTCCCATGACGGCAACGAACTCGCCATCCTGCACTTCCAGGCTCACACCGTTGAGGGCATGTGTCTCCACCTCGTCGGTATGGAACACCTTGGTCAGATTCTCTACCTTGATCATACGCTTCTTTATCTTTAAGTTTATACTTTCTGTCCGTTTGCATGAGCAAAGATACAGGCTTTCTCGCGGAAAGGGAGCCGCTGAAGCGCTGCCCAGAGGCGGTTTGGATGAAAATCACACACTCCACCGTATGATATTCATACACATTTGACGTAACTTTGTGGCGGAACAGGGGCCAGACGGTTTCCTGCTGCCGCACCCAACCTATATACATTATATATATGGCCCAATACGGAACGATAGTGGTAGTGGATGACAATCCTGCCATCCTCACCGCACTGAGGATATGCCTGGACAGCACCTTCGAGCGGGTCATCACACTCGCGTCACCCGACGGCCTGCCTGCCACGCTGCAACAGGAGAAGGCTTCCATCGTGCTGATGGACATGAACTTCACCCTGGGGATGAACAGCGGACAGGAGGGGCTTACGTGGCTGCGCACGCTCAGACATCTGCATCCGCAGTTGCCCGTGGTGCTCATCACAGCCTATGCCGACGTGCAGCTGGCGGTGAAGTGCCTCAAGGCAGGCGCCTCCGACTTCGTTACCAAGCCGTGGGACAACGACGAGCTGCTGCGCACGCTGAAGGATGCAGTGGATAAGGGACAGGAGATACAGTCGCTGGACGAGCTGGAGCGCAATCACGTGAAGCGTGTGGTGGATCACTGCCATGGCAATATCAGCCGGGCAGCCGAACTGCTGGGCATCACGCGGCAGACGCTTTATGCCAAACTGCATCGCCCATGAGCAGCCTCATCACACTCGTCAGGCAATGGCTGCAGGAGGCATTCGAGCAGATGCAGACTCCCGTCACACTGCCCCTCGGACTGCTTTTGGGAGTGCCGGCAGTGCTGCTCGTCATCTGGCTCATCTGGCATAGGCACCACCAGCAGGCGCTTGCTGCCAAAGCCTGGCTGATGAACGAGGCTGTGCGCAATGAGGATCTGGCCTTCCGGCTCTCTGCCCGCGGACTGTGCAAAGGCGAGCGGGCGCTGCTGGACAGCCTCAACAACATGGGACACGAGATAGGCATACTGATGGACCGACACGAGGTGGAGTCGTGGCAGAAGCTGACGCGCGTGCTCACCCACGAAATCATGAACGCCACCGCACCCATCTCCTGCATCACCCAAGCCTGGCTGGCCGACCCGCGCATCAAGGGTTCGCAGTACGAGGAAGGGCTCAAGGCCATACAGGAGACCACCGCCTCGCTGAGCGCCTTTGTGGAGAGCTACCGCAAGATGACGCAACTGCAGAAGCCTGTGCCCACCGATGTGAACCTCCAGCAAGTGGCAAGCACCCTGCAAGCCATGTATCCCGCGCTCACCTGGCACGTGCATCTCGACGAGGCTCCCACCGTGTTCACCGATGCCCATCTGCTGCTGCAGATAATGGTCAACATGGCCAAGAACGCCGCCGAAGCAGGCGCTACCCACATGGGGCTGCACTGGCACGACCGCCTGCTCATCAGCAACGACGGCCAGCCCATCCCCAGTGATGTGCGCCGTGAGATATTCGTCCCCTTCTTCACCACCAAGCGTACGGGCAGCGGCATCGGGCTGTCCTTCTCCCGACAAATCATCATGGCACAGGGAGGCAACCTCACTCTGCTACCCATCCCAATGAGCGGCTACCACACCACCTTTGCCCTCACATTCCCCCGGCAACAGTAGTCTTTTCGTCAGCCAAACCTAATCAAAATAAAAAAGAAGCCTGTGAAAATCTCCGTTTGCAGGCTTTGGATGCACATCAGAAGGCTTTGGATGGCCATCAGAAGGCTTTGGATGGCCATACGCAACCTGCAAACGGAGATTTCTGCACACTTGGGCAAATGATATCAGTACGCTGCACAGACGACTGCAGCGCGCTGCATGGGCCACCGCAGCACGCTGCGAATGGAACTGCACCGCACTGCGGGGAAAGGCCCTTCCCTGTGGGGCAGGAATGACAGCCGTGTTCCCCTTTCAATACAGCCATCTGGCACAAAAAAGAAATGCTGCCAGGGCGCATGGATGATGCGGCCCTGGCAGCATTGTCTGTCGGTCAGGTGTCCGTGAAGGAGTGCGCTTACAGGTCCTCGGGACGCACGTCGTACTTCTTCTGGAGCTTGTCGAGCTGCTTGTGCAACTTCTTTGTCAGCTTCTCATAACCGGGCTTGCCATAGAGATTGTGCATCTCTGTGGGATCCTCCTGCAGGTCATACAGTTCCCACGTATCTATGTCATTATAGAAGTGGATGAGCTTGTAGCGCTCGGTGCGGATGCCATAGTGGCGCTTCACCATATGCTCGGCAGGGAACTCGTAGAAGTGATAGTAGATGCTGTTGCGCCAGTGCTTGGGACTCTGCTTGCCCTTGAGCAGTGGCACCAGGCTCACTCCCTGTATGTCCTTAGGTATGGGAGCACCAGCCAGCTCAAGGAATGTGGGAGCATAGTCGATGTTCTGCACCATGTCGTCTATCTCGCCCCGGCGCTCCAGTCCGTCGGGCAGACGCATGATGAGAGGCGTATTGAGGCTCTCCTCATACATGAAGCGCTTGTCAAACCATCCGTGCTCACCCATGTAGAAACCCTGGTCGCTGGTGTAGATGACCAGTGTGTTGTCCAGCATATCATGCTCGCGCAGATAGTCCATAAGGCGGCCCACATTGTCATCCATGGCACGAGTCACCTTGGCATAATCGCGCATGTAACGCTGGAACTTGTACTCCGTGAGGGCACGTCCCGTGGGAGGATTCTGGTAGAAGGCCGTTGTGATGGAGTCATAGAACTGGTCATACACGCGGCGGTCGGCCTCGTCCAGGCGCTTGATATTGTTCAGATAAGCCTGGCTCAGGCGGGTGGAATCGCCCTCGCGGTATATCTTGTTGTCATACACGATGTCCATATCGTGGGCCGAACCGATGGTCATCTCCTGCTGCTGGGCGGCTACACGACCTTCCCAATTGTCCCAGAAGTTGCCGGGCAGGGGGAATGTCTGGTCCTCATAGGTGCGCAGATACTTCATGGGGGGCAGCCAGTCGCGGTGACAAGCCTTGTGATGCACGAAGAGGATGAAGGGTTTTTCCTGGTCGCGATGCTCCATCCAGTCGATGGCCTTGTCGGTGACGATGTCGGTGCAGTAGCCCTTGGCCACCTTGCGCGAACCGTCCATCTGGATGAACGTGGGGTTGTAGTATTCGCCCTGCCCGTGCAGAATCTCGTAGTAATCGAAGCCCGTGGGCTGGCTCACCAGGTGCCACTTGCCGATGAGGGCTGTCTGATAACCTGCCTGACGCATCAGCTTGGGCATAGTCTGCTGGCTGCCGTCAAACACGCCGTGCTCATTGTTGGTGAATCCGTTCTTGTGGCTGTGCTTGCCGGTGAGCATGCAGGCGCGGCTGGGGCCGGACAGGCTGTTGGCCACATAACTGTGACGGAAGAGCACACCCTCGCTGGCGAGCCTGTCGAGGTTGGGTGTCTGGATAGGGCTGTTGCCGTATGCCGAGAGCATCTGTGCCGTATGGTCATCCGTCATAATATAGACGATGTTGGGTCGCTGCTGGGCGCTGGCCGCCACAGGAAGCAGCATGAGTAAAGAGACTTGCTTCTTCATTCGCATTTACTATTAGGATAATATTACTTAGGGTCGTTATGTATCGTGCTTGGGAGGCTGCCTTCACAGGCCGCTTCTCACGCTTCTTTCTTGTCGTTCTGTGCCGTGAGCATGGCTTTCAGATAGGGTGCTGTGACGCTCACATCGCTCTGGGCCAGCTGTTCCGGTGTGCCGCTGAACACGAGACGGCCACCTTCGCGGCCTCCTCCAGGGCCCATATCGATGAGCCAGTCGGCACTCTTCACCACATCCAGATTGTGCTCGATGACCACCACCGTATTGCCTTTATCGACCAGGCGGTTGAGTACAGAGAGCAGCACACGTATATCCTCGAAATGGAGACCCGTGGTGGGTTCGTCCAGTATGTAGAGTGTCTTGCCCGTATCTTTCTTCCCCAGTTCGGTGGCCAACTTCACTCGCTGGCTCTCGCCGCCCGACAGGGTGGTGCTCGGTTGGCCCAGCTTGATGTAACCCAGTCCCACATCCTGGAGCACCTTGATGCGTTTGAGGATGGACGGTTGGTTCTCAAAGAACTCCACCGCCTGGTTGATGGTCATGTCGAGCACGTCTGCTATGCTCTTTCCACGGAACCTCACCTCCAGCGTCTCACGGTTGTAGCGCTTTCCCTGACACTCCTGACAGGGTACCAATACGTCGGGCAGGAAGTTCATCTCTATGGTGCGATAGCCGTTGCCACCGCATGCTTCACACCTGCCACCCTTGACGTTGAAGGAGAAGCGGCCTGGTTTGTAGCCACGTATCTTGGCCTCGGGAAGTTCCACAAAGAGGCTGCGTATGTCATTGAAGATGCCTGTGTAGGTGGCAGGATTGGAGCGCGGAGTGCGCCCGAGCGGACTCTGGTCCACACTCACCACCTTATCTATATACTCCAGACCCTCGATGGCATCATAAGGGAGGGGAGCCTGCAGCGAGCGGTAGAAGTGCTGGCTGAGCAGCGGCTGCAGGGTGTCGCCTATGAGCGTGCTCTTTCCGCTGCCGCTCACACCGGTCACGCAGATGAGACATCCCAGCGGGAATGTGGCATCCACACCCTTCAGATTATTGCCCCTTGCCCCCTTGAGCGTGAGCACATGGCCGTTTCCGGGACGACGCACAGCAGGCACCTCGATGCGCTGCACGCCTCTCAGGTAGCGGCTGGTGAGCGTATCGGCCTTGAGCATATCCTTGTAAGTGCCCTGATACACCACCTGTCCGCCCTTGCGGCCAGCCATCGGGCCGATATCCACAATATAGTCGGCATGCTCCATCATCTCCTGGTCATGCTCCACCACTATCACTGTGTTGCCCGTATCACGCAGCTTGCACAGCGACTTGATGAGCCTGATGTTGTCACGCTGGTGCAGTCCGATGCTCGGTTCATCCAGTATGTAGAGCACCCCCACCAGCTGGCTGCCTATCTGTGTGGCCAGTCGGATGCGCTGGCTCTCGCCGCCGGAAAGGGTGGCCGAAGAGCGCGAGAGGGACAGGTAATCGAGTCCCACATCGAGCAGGAAGCGCAGGCGGGTGCGTATCTCCTTGAGTATCTCGCTGGCTATACGCCGCTGCTGGGGAGCCATCTGCTCCTCTACCCCACTCACCCACTCGTATAGCTCGGAGAGGTCCATGGCGGAGAGTTGGGCAATGTTCTTGCCTGCTATGCGGAAATGAAGCGCTTCGCGGTTGAGTCGGGCGCCGCCGCATTCGGGACAGGTGCATGTTCCGCTGAACTGCTCGGCCCACCGCTGGGCATTGGCACCCATATCCTGGTCCTGCATCTGGCTGATATACTTGGCCAGTCCGTCATATTCGCAGAAGAGGTCGTTGCTGGTGTGAGCCACCGAAGAGGGGATACGCAGACGCTCGTCACTGCCGTTGATGATGTCGGAAAGTGCCTCATCGGGCACCTGCGAGAGCGGTGTATCCAGCGTGCAGCCGTAGGTCTGGAGCAAGGCATCTATCTGCCAGAATATCATCTGCTGGCGTGATTTACCCAAGGGGGCAACTCCTCCCTGCTTCACACTCAGACTGCGGTCGGGGAAGACCTTGTCGGGGTCTATCAGACTCACGTATCCCAAGCCCTTGCAACGCGGGCAGGCACCCTGTGGGCTGTTGAATGAGAAGTTGTGCGGAGCGGGATCGCGATAGGAGATGCCGCTGGTGGGACACATGAGACGCTTGCTGTAGTGGCGCAGTTCGCCCGTGTCGGTATCCAGCACCTGCAGCAATCCGTCGCCCTGCTTGAGCGCTACGGCCACTGTCTGAGCCAGCCGCGATTCATCCTTCTCCTGCACACGCAGGCGGTCGATGACCACTTCGATGTCGTGGTTGCGGTACCTGTCCAGCTTCATCTCGGGCACTATCTCGCACATCTCACCATCGACGCGCACATAGAGATAGCCCTTGCGGCGTACGCTCTCGAAGAGTTCACGATAATGTCCCTTGCGGTGATGCACCAGAGGCGACAGGATGCATATCTTGCGCGAAGCGAAATCGCGGATGATCAGATGCACTATCTGCTCCTCGGTATATTTGGCCATAGGCTCTCCGCTGACGTATGAGAACGCCTCGCCGGCACGTGCGAAGAGCAGGCGCAGGAAGTCATAGATTTCGGTGGTGGTGCCTACGGTACTGCGCGGATTCTTGTTGGTGGTCTTCTGCTCGATGCTGATGACCGGACTGAGGCCGGAAATCTGATCCACATCGGGGCGCTCCATGTTGCCCAGGAAATTGCGGGCATAGGCGCTGAACGTCTCTATATAGCGCCGCTGACCCTCGGCATAGATGGTGTCGAAGGCCAAGGAAGACTTGCCGCTGCCGCTCAGACCGGTAATCACAGTGAGGCTGTGGCGGGGAATCTCCACATCCACATTCTTCAGGTTGTGCACTCTGGCACCCAGTATGGTCAGCTTGGAATCACTCATCAGTGCCTCCCGTTCCCTGCTGACGGCTGTTGTCATAGCCCGTCAGCACCGATATCGTCTTCTTGATATTGTACTTACGTCCGTCGGCTCCCTTGGCCTTCACCACCAGGAAATACACTCCGTCGCTCACCGTACGGCCATTGACCTTGCCGTCCCAGCCGCCTGCGGGAGAGTTCCAGGAGTAGAGCTTGCGGCCCCATCTGCTGAAGACAGCCGCCTCGAACGACACTATACTCTGGTAGCCTTCCTTGGCACGCAGCACATCGTTGTAGCCATCGCCGTTGGGCGAAAAGGCGTTGGGAAACTCCAGCTTGCTCTCGCTGATGCTCACGCAGATGGGATTCTCCTCGCCCTCACCGGGGTAGGTGATGGTATCATTGCCCAAGGTGAAGGTGGTGTAGAGCTGTATGCGGAACGAGCCACTGCCAGTGAACGTGTAGTCTATCTCCTCGTCGAATCGGTGCACAAGCAGGTTCTTGTCATCACCCTCGCGCCAGATCTTCCACTCATAGCGGGCTGTGTAGTCGCCCACATTCTGCGGATTGGCACTGAAATGTGCCTTGAGCGGTGCACTCTGGCTGGAAGAGGCATCATCCAGTTCCTCTCCCTCAACGGTCACATACGTGCCGGTAGGATCTACCGAGGGCAATTCGTCCTCCCCCGCAACAGCCCACACAGGAGCCTGAGACTGACGCACAGCAGGCACGGAAGCCCACCGCAAAGAAGGGTCAAGCACGATGCCGGAAGCCTGCACAGAGGCAGCCGCACCCGACAGGAAAAGGGTGGAAAGCCCAAGAGAGAGAGCCTTTAGAATGTTCTTATTACGCATAGTTCTGCAAAATTAGCGTTTTTCCTTCACCCGCCACCCCTTTTCGTGCCGCAAAATGACTGCCATAGGGGGAAAAGTGTTACCTTTGCGGATATGAAAAGACTATTATCCCTCATACTGATATGTCTGCCCTGCCTGCTATGGGCACAGGGTACCATGCAGCAGCTCCAGCACATGCACCAGGTGCAGAAAGGAGAAACGTGGACTGCCATAGCCGCCAAGTACGGCATAAGCGAGCTGGCCCTGAAGCAGGCCAACCCTGATGCGAAGGTCAAGAAAAAGAAGCCCAAGAAGGGAACACTGCTCACCATCCCCGATGCCTGCCCGCAGCCCGAACCCGTGAAGGAGACTGTGCCAGCCGTGCGCACCAGCATGAGCAGCATCAGCATAGGCATTCTGCTGCCTCTGGAGGAGAGCAGCGAGCGTGGTGCCAAGATGGTGGAGTTCTACCAGGGACTGCTGATGGCGGCCGACAGCGTGCGCCGAAGCGGAGTGGATATCGCCATACACGCTCTGCACACAGGCTCTACCAAGGTGAGCATGCAGCAGCTGCTCAACACGCACAAGCAGGAGCTGCAGCACGTGCACCTCATCTTCGGACCCGTAGATGGAGCACAGATAGAGCCACTCAACCAGTTCTGCATGCAAAACAACATACGCCTGGTGATGCCCTTTGCCCACACGCAAGGGGAAACCAACCAGCCTCTGGCCTATACGGCAACGGCTCCCAGCAACGTGAGCGCTACGGATGCAGCCGCACTGGTGCAGAAGACGATGGAGAAGAAGGCCAACTACGTGATACTGAACACCAACGAGCCTGACACACGCGGAGCGCTTTTCACGGGCAAACTGAAGGAATGTCTGGCCGAAAAGAAGGTGGCAGCCAGGGTGCTGAACATCGATGGGGATGATTTCGCATTTGAGTCGGTTTTCAACCAGACGCAGGTGAACTGCATCGTACCCGACAATACGGGCATCAAGTCACTCAACATCCTCTGCACGAAGTTGCGGGACTTTGCCGCCGCACACCCGCAATACCGACTCCGGCTGGTGGGCTACCCCGAATGGATGGCCTATACGGAGACGCTGCTGGGCAGCTTCTACCAGTTTGACACATACGCCTACTGCACCTACTACAGCCACCCGCTGAGCCCGAGCACACAGTCTTTCGACAACGCCTTTGCCAGCAACTTCGGGCATCCGATGATGATGAGCTTCCCACGCTATGCCATGATGGGCTTCGACATGGGCTACTACTTCATGCACGGACTGGCCGCTCTGGGCGACACCTTTGAGGCCAAGCAGGGCAAAATCAAGCAGCAGCCTGCACAGCACAACTTCCTTTTCCGACAGGACGCAGAGGGAGGCGAACGCATGAACCACTTCGTGCAACTGGTGCACTATTCCACTGACCAGAAGATAACACTTGTGCAATGAAGAGACTCATCATCACTCTGTCACTCCTGGCAGCATGGACAGCCAGCCAGGCACAAGTGGGCGAACCGCGTCAGGACCTGGCTGTGGGCGTGAGCGGAGGCTACGTGCTCAACAAGGTTTCCTTCAACCCCACCATCAAACAGGACTTTCACACGGGCACCACATTCGGCGTCACACTACGCTACACCTGCGAGAAGTACTTCGCGGCTCTGTGTGCGGTGCAGGCCGAAGTGAACTATACCGGAATGGGATGGAAGGAGAAAATAGAAACGAGCAGCGATACCTATGAACGCCGCATCAACTATATACAGGTGCCGCTGCTGGCCAACCTGGGATTCGGACGCGAGCGGGGCGGAGCAAAAGGCTTCCTGATACTGGGTCCGCAGATAGGTTTCGCGCTCAATGAGAAGGAGAAGAAAGGCGGAGAATGGAGCGAGGAAACGCTGAAGAAGCGCCCCAACCAAGTGACGCAACAGTATGACTTGAAAGTACAAAGGAAGTTTGAGTACGGACTGACCGGCGGTCTGGGACTGGACGTGAGCACGCGCAGCGGACACCACTTCCTGCTCGAGGGACGCTACTACTATGCTCTGAGCGACATCTTCAAGAACTCAAAGAAGGATCCATTCGGCCGCAGCGCCAATGGTGCCATCATCGCCAAAGCCTCTTACCTCTTTGACGTAATCAAGACAAGGAAATAGCAGAACCAGAACTGCCTGCTATGCATCCATCTACACAAGGGCGAACGATACCGTTTCGCCCTTTGTTCTTATGGTGCCAATAGAACAACGCACCCTTCCCGCACCTTTCATCCGCCTGCTTCACAGCTCCTCTCGCACCACCACCCCACCTTCCTTCGGCCACAGAAAGCAGCGGAAGAGTCTTAGAAGGATGAGAAAGGAGATCAGTAACAAGGCTGCCAAGCTATTCGAACTGCACCCAAAAGGCTTCAGAAGAATAATCCAGCGGAATCTGAAGAACTGCTCGCCAGCATTAGCATGAAAAAGGAAATGTGATTGAACTGAACTTCGATGGCATTTGGACAAAAGTGGAAAGATGGATGGACCGAATTTCGATGGCATTTGGACGAAAGAGGAAAGATGGTTGAGCCGAACTTCGATAGTATTTGGACGAAAGAGGGAAGATGGATGGACCGAATTTCGATGGCATTTGGACGAAAGAGGGAAGATGGATGGACCGAACTCCATCGGTCTTTGGACGAAAGCGGAAATATACCAGAAAGACACTCCAGGAGCACACCAATCACAACTCCTTTCCCTATATAATATAATATGTACGCGCGTACATTATATTAAATGCATCATCCCAGCTCGCAGACTTCCCTGCGCGAGGCTGCTGGAGAGAAGAACTCGCGGGATTGGGCCATCACAATAAAAGCAGAAAGCACACCCTCTGTCCCTCATCGGGGAAAAGAGAGTGTGCTTTCGGTATATGGACCAAACGGACTGGATGTCCTATTCCAACCTCGTGGAAGAGGCAGAAGTGGATGGTTCGTTATCTCAGGCGGTCGAGTGACTTCAGCATCAGAATGTCCCTCATGATGCCGCGCATACCCAGACAGATGAGCACGATGGCTACTATGGGCAGGGCAGCAGGCCACTCGGGACTGAATGACAACCCACTTTCATGGGTACGCTTCCACGCCAGCGCTATATAGGCAATGTTCCAACCTGCCAAAAGAACCAGGTTGAAGATGCACAGGCGGAACTGGCGCACCAGATGCTTGAACTGGAAGATATCGAGCAGCAAGAGTGTTGCACTGATGAGCAGAATGACGAAGAGTGCCCATGGGTAGAACGAATGCTGCCCGTCGGGAAACGTAATCCAGAGGTTGTAGAGCCTGCCAGCCGCCCCTCCTTCAGCATCCACGAAGCGACCGATGTCCATGCTCATACACGACACGCATGCAGCTGCGGCCAGAAAGAGATATATGGTCTGAATTCTTTGTATCATCGTTGCCAGTCAAATGCCTCCCCGGCAGGATGCCGGGTACAGGCAGATTAGTACTCCAGAGAAGTCTCCTTGCTGGGGTTGCGATAGTAGATCTTACCCTCGATGAACTCCTCTGTGGCCATCAGAGTGGGCTTGGGCAGACGCTCGTAGAAACGGCTGATCTCAATCTGCTCGCGGTTTTCGAAAGTCTCGTCAAGAGTGTCGGTGGGGCTTGCAAACTCCTGCAGCTTCTTGTTGAGCTCCGCTTTGATGTCGGCCGAAATCTGGTTGGCGCGCTTGCCTATAATGGCAACGCTCTCATAGATGTTCTCTGTGTCCTTGCACAAATCCATTACATCACGTGTCACCGTATTGGTGGGTGCGGTAGATTTCTTGTAATCCATATATATTATATAATGTATAAACTTCGTTTGTTACTCTTATTCTTGGTCATCGGCAGGCTGCAGCTGGATGTTCTTCTTCTTCACAACACCCTCGGCGTGAGCCAGCATGGAGTTGACCTCCTTGAGGTGCTTGCTCTCGGGATAGTCGTTGCGGAATGCGTAGCACTCATCCACGGCATCGCGGAAACGCTCGATACGCTTTTCCTCCACGCTCTTCATGGCCAGATGGTACTTGGCCCGCACTATCATCACAGAGAACTCCTCACGCCTCTGAGCCGATGCATAGGGATAGTCCTTGAGGGCATTCTCGGCTGTCACCACGCAGGCTTCATAGTTGCTGCCTCCGTATGTCATGTTGCCCACATATCCTCCCAGGTCGTAATAGAGCTTGGCAGCCAGGAACTCCTTCTCCACCAACTTGTCCTGCAGAGCGTAGATCATCTGTGTGGTCTGCTCGCGCAGGGAGGTCTGTGGATAGAAGTCGAGGAAGTTCTGAAACTCGGTGATACTCTCCATGGTGCTGCTCTGGTCCAGCCTTGGATCGGCAGTCATCTTGTAGAGCGCATAGCCGCATCCGTAGCGTGCTTGCTCCACATATTCGCCCTTAGGGTAGCTCTGATAGTACTTGCGGAAGAATGTGGAGGCCGACTCATAGTCCTTGTGTCGGAAACAGCTCTGCGCGAGCAGGAAAAGGCTCTCCTCTCCGTACTGCGTTCCTTTGAGTGGCGCAATCAGATCGCCCAGCAGCTGTGAGGCACGATTGTAGTTTCCCTCGGCAAAGTTTGCCTTTGCCACCTCGTACCGATAGTCATAGTCCAATGACTTCTGCACAGCACTATACTCCCCACAACCTGTCAGCAGAGCCGCAGACAGCAGGGTGAACAGTATGTTTCTCTTCATATTCCAGCGCATAGATGGTGCAAAGGTAGCACTTTTTCTTGTAATACAGAACCACTTGCGCGCGAAAAGGCGGCCTCTTGCACTTTTTAACCTTTCTCATCAGACGAGCAAGGGCAGAAAAAGCCACCCTACTGCTTCATCCTATAAAAGACATTGGGGGAAATGAGGAAGCGCGTTTGGAAAAACAAGGAAACGTTTTGGAAAAAAGGAAAGAGGCTGCAAGAGAGAAGGATATTCCGTGCCAAACCAATCAGGAAGAAGCCTTTTTCTCCTCAAGTTCAGCCTGCAGGCGCAACATTTCATCACGCAGAAGTGCGGCATCCACAAAGTTGAGTTCCTTGGCTGCACGCTGCATCTTGGTGCGCAGCGACTCTATCTGCCGCTCCATCTGGTCGGGTGTGAGCAGCGACGGAGCCGGTTCGGCTGCCAGTACGGTGCTGGCTGGCTGCGGCTCCACATACGCCCTCTGCTCGCTGGCATCGCCTGCCAGAAGCAGATCGGTCATAGTCTGCGCCTTGTTGATTTGCTTCGGCACGATATGATGAGCCTCGTTGTAGGCCAGTTGCACCTGGCGTCGGCGGTTGGTCTCCTCTATTGTCTGCGCCATACTGTCGGTGATGACATCGGCATACATGATGGCCCGTCCGTTGAGGTTACGTGCTGCACGTCCCACAGTCTGCGTCAAGCTGCGGTGACTGCGCAGGAATCCTTCCTTGTCGGCATCGAGTATCGCCACCAGACTCACCTCGGGCAGGTCCAGTCCCTCACGCAGGAGGTTGACACCCACCAGCACGTTATAGGTGCCCGAGCGCAAGTCATTCATGATGCGCACACGCTCCAGCGTATCCACATCGCTGTGTATGTAGGCGGTCTGTATGCCGTGCCGCTGCAGGTACTCAGTCAGTTCCTCTGCCATCCGCTTGGTGAGGGTAGTCACCAAGGTGCGCTCTCCGCGCTCGATGCGAACCTGTATCTCCTCCATCAGATCATCCACCTGGTTCTGGGTGGGACGAACCTCTATCACGGGGTCAGGCAGTCCCGTGGGCCTGATGAGCTGCTCCACCACGATACCCTCGCTCTGTGCCAGTTCGTAGTCAGCAGGTGTGGCGCTCACGTAGATGACCTGATGCGTCATCTCCTGAAACTCCTCGAAGCGCAACGGACGATTGTCACGTGCGGCAGGCAGGCGGAAACCATACTCCACCAGATTGTTCTTGCGTGCGCGGTCACCACCGTACATGGCACTTATCTGAGGCACAGACACATGGCTCTCATCTATCACCGTGAGGTAGTCATCGGGGAAGAAGTCGAGCAGACAGTATGGTCGGGTGCCCGGCTCACGCCCGTCGAAGTAGCGGCTATAGTTCTCGATGCCCGAGCAGTGGCCCAGTTCCCTTATCATCTCCATATCGTAGGTAACGCGCTCGTGCAGCCTCTTGGCCTCCAGCTCCTTGCCTTCCTGCTCGAAGAGAGCCACCTGCTGGGCCAGATCATCTTCGATGCGGCGTATGGCCTGCTCCTGTGCATCGTGGCTGGTCATGAAGAGGTTGGCGGGATACACCTTATAGTCCTCGAAGGCGGCCAGGCGATGCAGGCTCACCGCATCAAGTTCCTCCAACGACTCTATCTCGTCGCCCCAGAAGGTGATGCGCAGCAGGCAGTCGGCATAAGCCAGCGCCACATCCACCGTATCGCCCTTGACCCTCACCTGTCCGCGTGCCAGACTCACATCGTTGCGCACGTAGAGGCTGTCGGTCAGGCGGCGCAGCAACTGCTGGCGGTCCATCTGCTGTCCCACGTGCAGCTCTATCATATTCTCGTAGAAGGCAGCCGGGTTGCCCATTCCATAGATGCACGACACACTGCTCACCACCACCACATCCTTGCGGCCAGAGAGAAGCGCGCTGGTGGCAGAGAGCCGCAGCTTGTCTATCTCCTGGTTGATGGCCAGATCCTTCTCTATATAGGTGTCGGTACTGGGGATATAGGCTTCGGGCTGATAGTAATCGTAGTAGCTCACGTAGTACTCCACGGCGTTCTCTGGAAAGAACTGCTTCATCTCTCCATACAGCTGTGCTGCCAGCGTCTTGTTGTGACTCAGAATGAGCGTGGGCTTGTTGACCTGCGCTATCACATTGGCCACCGTGAAGGTCTTGCCGCTTCCCGTCACTCCCAGAAGGGTCTGTGCGGGCACCCCCGACAGCACCCCCTGAGTGAGCTGGCGTATAGCTTCGGGCTGGTCACCCGTAGGCTGGTATTTGGATATGAGCTTGAAGTCTGCCATAGATAATGCTGCAAAATTACGAACTTTCTGCCTTTTCACCCTCGGGAGTGCAAAATAAAACGTAATTTTGTCCCGTTCAACGGGACGGACAGCCGACCGACCCGCACGAGAGAGCATTCAACAAGCAACAAAACAATATACAAAACCCGCATGAGAATCAAGTATCTGAGCCTGCTGATGGCAGCAATGCTGCTGACAGCAACTCCCAGCGTGGGCAAAGACCACAAGGAGAAGGCCAAGACGGAACAGACCGCCAAAAAGAAGAAAGGCAAGGACGACAAGGAGAAGTCCAAGGACCAGAAGAAGGACAAGGACGCCAAGAAGGCTGCCAAGAAAGGCAAGAAGGGCAAGAAAGGACAGCAGTCCCAACAGCCACAGAAGCCTCAGGAGGAGAAGCCATCCATCGACCGCAAGGGACTCTTCGGCGTGACCAAGGTGAAGAACGAGTGGTTCTTCCACATCGCAGACAGCCTCATCGGCCGCGACTTCCTCACCACCACACGCTACACCACCACTCCTTCGGGCAGCGGAAAGTTTGGAGGCGAGCAGGTCAACGAGCAGACTGTGTATTTCCAGTTGGGTGCCGACGACCAGATGCTGCTGCGTGCCAACCTCATCATCAATGTGGCCGACTCCACACAGAAGATAAGCCGGGCCATCCAAATCAGCAACGAGAACCCCATCATAGGCGCTTTCAAGATAGAGAGCCACCAGAACGGGGTGTATAAGATAAAGGTGTCGCCCTTCTTCAACCAGGACAACCCTGCCCTGGGACTGCCCCAGTACGTCAAGCAAAGCTATGGTCTGCAGGGCATGCTGGGCGATATGAGCTACGTGCAGGACATCAAGTCGTTCCCAATGAACACCGAAGTGCGCATGGTGAAGACCTTTGCCGCCGGCCCCAACAGCAGTCTGCCTGCCGCACAAAGCACAGGCAAGGTGACCTTGGGACTAAATATCAGCTTCATCCTCCTGCCCGAGCACCCCATGATGAAGCGCTATTACGACCCGCGCGTAGGCTTCTTCACCGACAGCTACACCAGCTTCACCGACGAGCAGCAGCGCGTTGAGGGCAAGAAGTTCATCACACGATGGCGCCTGGAACCACGTCCCGAGGATGTGGAGAAGATGCGCCGTGGCGAACTGGTGGAGCCCGTCAAGCCCATCATCTATTATATTGACCCTGCCACTCCCAAGCAGTGGCGCAAGTACCTGATACAGGGTGTCAACGACTGGCAGAAGGCTTTCGAGAAGGCCGGCTTCAAGAATGCCATCATAGGTAAGGAGTGGCCCGAGAACGACTCCACCATGAGCATGGAGGATGCACGCTACAGCTGCATACGCTATCTGGCCAGCCCCATCGAGAATGCTTACGGCCCCAACGTGCACGACCCACGCTCCGGCGAGATACTGGAAAGCCACATCTGCTGGTACCACAACGTGATGAGCCTGGTGCACGACTGGTATATGGTGCAGGCAAGCAGCATCGACGAGGCTGCCCGCACAATGAACTTCAGCGAGGAACTCATGGGGCAGCTCATACGCTTCGTGAGCAGTCACGAGGTGGGCCACACGCTGGGTCTGCGCCACAACTTCGGTTCTTCGAGCACGGTGCCTGTGGATAGTCTGCGCAACAAGGCATGGGTGGAGGCTCACGGACACACACCCAGCATCATGGACTATGCACGCTTCAACTATGTGGCACAGCCCGAGGACAACATCAGCCGTGCAGGCATCTTCCCCCGCATCAACGACTATGACGAGTGGGCCATCCGCTGGGGTTACACCTACCTGCCCGATGCCAAGGACGAGGATGACGACCACCGACTGATGGAGGAGATGACTGCCAAGAGCCAGGAGAACCCACGCCTGTGGTGGGGCGACGGCGAAACCAGCCTGGGCCGACTGGATCCGCGCTGCCAGACAGAGGACTTGGGCGACGATGCCATGAAGGCCAGCACCTACGGCATACAGAATCTGAAGTATGAGATAAGCCGCCTGCCCGAGTGGACCAGCGACGATCCCAAGGATATCTACGGCGATGCACTGGAGCGCATGTACCAGCAGATACGCGGACAGTTCCTGCGCTACTGCGGTCACGTGACACGCAACATCGGCGGAGTACTCTACACGTACCGCACCAAGGAGCAGCCCGGCGACAAGTATGTACCACAGCCTCTGGAGAAGCAGAAGGCAGCTCTCAAGTTTATGGACGAGCAGGTGCTGCACGAGCCTATGTGGCTGCGCGACATGAGTTACGCACAGCGCTTCACGGCCAGCCCCGAAGAACTGACCCAGGGAGTGGGCACTGCTGCCATGAGGATGCTGATGGACCGCCTGGATGTGAAGAATGAGACCTACACGCCTCAGGCTTACCTGACCGACCTCACCCGCCTGGTGTTCTGCGAAGCACGTACCGGCGAGAAGGTGTCCAACTACCGCAAGAACCTCCAGAGCCAGATGCTGGAGCACCTGCTGCGCGCCAACGGCAACAGCAATGCCTACATCCAGCCCGCTGTACTCTATACGCTACAGCAGTTGCAGCAGCTCACCAAGCAGGCCAAACAGTCGGCACGCGATGCTGAGAGCCGCGCCCACTGGGCACTCCTCTACGACCAGATAGGCCGCCGACTCACCTGGAAGTAAGAACTCCTGCCGCCCACACGGGCCGGACAACAGAGAAGCAGACCCTCTGCAAGGTATCTTCCCACCCCTCCGGGCATCTCTGCCCAGAGCCAGGGAAAGCCTGCAGAGGGTCTGCTGGCATATCAGGCAGAGCGCTCCACCGCACTTTCCTCCTTTCCGTTCCTTTATTATATAGGAAAGCTATTGTTATCAGACAGAAGAGTTGCTGTTATTGGATAGAAGAGGTACTGCTATCAGATAGAAGGGCTGCTGCTATTGGATGGAAGAGTTGGTGCTATCAGACAGAAAAGGTACTACGGTCCATTCCCCTTCGCAGCGCGCTGCATGAGCCATCGCAATGCGGTGCGCAGGCCATCGCAGCACGCTGCGTTTTTCGGGGTAATATGATTACTCTGCCGGCAAGGCGGCTTTCCGCCTCCTCTTCTTACTCCTCCATGGCAACCAGGAAGGAGATGGGGAGCCAGATATTGGACTCATCGCGGGCCGGGGCAAAGAGGGGCGCTATGTCTTCGGGCTCGAAGCCTGCCAGGGTGCAGCCCACCTCGGTGACCATGAAGTGCTGGTGGGGATGCCAGGAAGCATAGTCGAGGAATTCATCCACATAGGGCTGGATGGTGTCCACATCGCCCTGCATGACGGGGATGGCATAGCTCTGTCCCTGTATGCCTGTCCCCTGATGCATCTGTGCGCCGAAGCGCTCCAGCGCCTCCTGGGCAATCCGGCCGGCATGAATGCCTTGCAGATTGGAACCGAAAACGAGGATGTCGGTGCCGGATATCTGCTCCAGCCTGTCGGGCGTAACGCGCAGGGGAACGGCTGGTGCGGGAGTGGAGTCGTCCTCGCAGGTGATTTCTTGACGGCTGAAAGACGGCCGCATGTCGAAAGACAGCATACGCTGGGGGCAGCATACGTTGTCGAACATATCAGCCCAACCGCCGTTTAGCACCTCGGGCACCACCACCTCGTTCATCAGTTTCTGCCATCGCTTGTTGATGGCAGCAGGTGTCAGTCCCATCTGCTCGGCCACTTCCTTCTGCTTGTAGCCCTCCAGCAGCACCTTTTCGGCCAGCTGCCCCATCTGCGGATCGGCATAATGACTGGCCACACACCATGACAGGTAGCGCAGCAGAGGGTTGCCCTCGGGGGCAGTATGCACATACTGTAGCACCACGTCGGCTGTCTCTTCGGCCCGGCATCCGAACTCCTTATTATATGCTTTCAGCGCATCGAGCACCACATAGTGGAATCCCCTCGCCATCCAGGTGCTCAGGGGCACATCGGCAGGCTTGTCGAGGAGGGGGCGGAAGTGGTGGGAGAGCAATCGTATATAGTAGTCATGCGCCAGGGAGTAGAAGTCCAGTCCGGGCTTTCCACGCAACTGGTATCGGTGGTCGAAGATGTCGTAGGCACGGCGGCAATAGCGGTAGTAGTGGTCCTTGGTCACTCTGGCATCACAGGCACACAGCCCCGCCACTATCTTCTCGTCATTATATCTGGTATCTCTCATGCAGTCTGGTTTTAGGTTTCATCGTTACGGCTGCAAAATTACGGCACGCGAGAAGCGGAATGCAAGTTTTTTGCAGAAAATTTTTCATCGCGGTTGATTTTTTCCTCCTGCCGTCTTCTTATCAGACAGAGAGAGTTCAAAAGAGATTGTCCAACCATTTAACAAGAACAAGAGATATGGACGCACAGAAAGAGACAGAGAAGAGAGTCATCAACCTCATCATCGCAGACGAGTCGGGCAGCATGAGTGTCATCAGGGACACAACGCTGGCCGGACTCAATGAGACCATCACCACCTGCCAGAAGATGCAGGAGAAGTTCCCCACGATGGAGCAGCGCATCACGCTCATCACCTTCGACAGCAACCACACGAAGGTGATTTTCGACAACATCCCAGCCCTGGAGGCCAAGCCACTGAGTCAGAAAGACTATGTGCCGGGAGCCGCCACACCACTCTATGATGCCATAGGACAGGCCATCACGAAGACTTATGCACAGACCGAGAAGACGGACAATGTGCTGGTGACCATACTGACAGACGGCGAGGAGAACAGTTCTACGGAGTTCGACCTGAAGATGGTGAAGAGGCTCATTGACAAGCAGAAGGAGCAGGGCTGGACGTTCACCTTCATCGGCACAGACGACCTGGACGTGGAGGGAATGGCGCACGAAATGGGTATCAAAAGTTTCCTCAGTTTCAGCCGGAACTGTGAATCCACCAGCAAGATGTTTTCCAAGGATAGGGCCAGCCGCGCCATTTTCTGCTCACGAACATTCCGTGATGAGAGAATCGACGATGCCAAATACTTCGTCGAAGAGGATGAAGAGAATGAGGAATGATGTTCCTTTAGCCTAAGAATAAGGAAAAGGAGAGTGTCGAATGACACTCGTTTGACTACAGAATAAGGAGAGGGAGAAGAGCGAATGTCGCTTCTTCAGCCCGAGAATGAGGGAAACGAAAATGCCCCGCGCTGGTCCGAATGGAATCCAGCGCGGGGCATTTGCTTTATTTGCCGTCGAGCATGAGGAGGGTTATCTCGGGACGGGCACCGATGCGCATGGGCAACGTGCCGCCTAGTCCGATGTTCACATACAATGTCTGACTGCCTTCGTCATACCTGCCATCGCATTCGGGATAGATCCACTTGCTGGGTGTGAAACCCATCAGGCGCATCTGCATCGCATGGGTGTGGCCGCTCAGCGTGAGGGGGATAGAGGTTTGCCCCACCACCTCGGCACGCCAATGGCTGGGATCATGGCTCATGAGGATGCTGAACAGCCCTTCTGTACCTGCCATCGCCTCGGCAAGCCGTCCGCGACGGATTATCCTGTGCGCACCACAACTCTGGTTTTCCACGCCAATGACAGCCATACTGTCGGCTCCTCTGTGTACGATGAGATGTTCGTTGAGCAGAAGTCGCCACCCCAGTTCATCCCGCTCCATCTCCTGCAGGCGCTCCACCTTCTGCTGCCTCTCACGGGCTGGAAGATGAGACTCATAGGGGTCGTAATCATGATTACCCATGATGCTCACCACTCCGTCCTTGGCCTGCAACTGATTCAGGATAGGCAGCAAGGGTTCCAGCTCGGTATAGTCGCGCGAAACGAGGTCGCCTGTGAAGCAGATCAAATCGGGCTTGAGCGCATTGATGTCGCTCACCACCTGCATCAGCCGCTTCTTCTCGTTGAGCCATCCATCCAGATGCCAGTCGCTGATGTGCACTATCCTGTAACCGCGAAAAGCCTCCGGCACCCGCCTGTCATTATAGGCCCACTCCTTCACCTCCCAGCGGAAGCGGCCCACCCAATGCCCGTAGGCATAGGCACTCCACCAGGCTGCCAGCAACAGAACACTACCCCACGCAAACGGTCTCCAGGCTATCTGCACATGGGACAACCGCCCCACCAACCAGCACAAAGCCCACACCATCTGCGGAACCAGCAGCCAGAAAAGACTGACCACCAAGGCAAACAAGACCATAAAACTCCTCATCTCTCTCTTCCTTATTATCTTCTTCCCTCGTCCTCACAGGATTTCTCCCACCTCCCTCATTGGGCTGAAGCACGTTTCCAGTTTGGATGAAGCACGTTTCCAATTGGGCTGAAGCACGTTTCCAGTTTGGACGAAAGACGCCACTCATCTGGCTGGATCGTTTCCTCCTATTGGGCAGAATCCTCCACCTGATTATATCTAACCGTCATTCCCATCTCCCCGAATCGTCATCTTCTTCAGCCCAAACCTTATACCTTATTATATATACTCTCCCCTCCGAAGCATTCCGACCCGCAAAGATAAGCCTTTTCCCTCGTTCCCCCATTCACCATCCAACAGATTTCACATCCCATCCAATCATCCAAGCTATCCATGTAATCTGAATTCAAAAACCCTACGCACCACGCACTAACATCAATTCCGCACCCCAAAAAATCCGGGCTATCCGTGTTCAAAGAACCCTACGCACCACGCCCTAACATCAATTTCCGTGTTCCCCCAAATAAAATCCGTGTTATCCGTGAAATCCGTGTTCGATAAAACTACGCATCACGCTTTAACATGACTATCTGTGTTCCCCCAAATAAAATCCGTGTTATCCGTGTCCAAAAACTATTCCACATCCGTGTTCTCTCCTCCCCCCCTGAGCGCCAACCAAAACAAAAGGCGCCTCTGCCAAGCCTCCCGCCTGTGGGGAGAATCATTGGCAGAGGCGCCTTTTCTCTTTGTTCCTTGTCTTGCCGCTTACTCCAGCACCAGCACACGGCTGCTGCCTTCGTTGGCTGTGAGCACGTTCAGTCCTATCTTCATCAGGTAGTCACCCGAGTACTGCTTGCCGTTGCATTCGAGATGCGACTTCGCACCAGGCATCAGGTTGGTCTCCCTCACCGTATATACCTTCATGGGCTCCAGCCCCTGCAGGCGCACGTTCATGGGAGGCTCCTTGTAGCGGGGATGAAGGTCATAGGCGAAGAGCACAGCACGCTGCTTGTCCTTCGACACATAGTTGATGGCGCAATGGTCAGTCTCATAGGGCGATACCAACCTGTACTGGTCACCTTCCAGTATGACGGGTTTCAGGTCGTTGTAGTTCTTCACCGCCTGCTGCACGAACTTATAGTCATTCTCTGAGAGCGACTTCAGGTCGATGTCGAAACCCAGCTTGCACGAACTGCACACGTCGGTGCGGAACTTCACACTGGCGCGTCGGTTCCAGTTGGTCACGTGCGAACCCATGGTCTTTGTCGGGAAGAACTTCGAGAGGCTCCACTGGATGTACAGGCGCTCATAGGGGTCGGTATCGTCTGAGCACCAGAACTCGGTGAAGTACTTGAGCACTTCGTAGTCCATACGCGCACCGCCACCCGAACAGAGCATCATGGGCAGGGTGGGATACTTCTCGTGTATGCGTGTGAGCACATTATATATTCCACGCACGTGGTCGATGTAGAAGTTGCCCTGCTCCTTCTTGTGGTAGGGCGAATAGATGTTGGTGATCACGCTGTTGCAGTCCCACTTGAAATAAGCCACCTCGGGGTTCTCCGTCATGATGCGATCTACGATACCATACACGTAATCCTGCACCTTGGGGTTCGATATGTCGAGCACCAACTGGTTGCGGTAGTAGTAAGTCTCCCGGTTGGGCTGCATGATGACCCAGTCGGGATGCTTCTCGAAGAGTTCGCTCTTGGGGTTCACCATCTCCGGCTCTATCCATATGCCGAACTTCACGCCCGCCTTCTTTGCATCCCTCACCAGTCCGGGTATTCCGTCGGGCAGCTTGTCCTTCGTTGCCTCCCAGTCACCCAGTCCTGCATGGTCATTCTTGCGCGGGTACTTGTTGGCAAACCATCCGTCATCGAGCAGGAACATATCCACTCCCAGGTCCTTTGCATCCTTCATCAGCTCAGCCAGACTCTGCTGGTTGAAGTTGAATCCGGTGTTCTCCCAGTTGTTGAGCAAGGTCATTCTGTCGCCCGTACCCATGTTCACCTGATACAGTCTGGCCCAGTCGTGCAGGTTGCGCGAAGCCTCTCCCACTCCGTTCTCACTCATCGCGAAGATGAACTCTGGAGTGGTGAACACCTCTCCCGCCTTCAGCTTGTAGTCCGAAGCATAAGGGTTGATGGCAGGAATCACACGCAGCGCCCCCACATTATCCACCTCGAAGGTAAAGCGGAAGTTGCCCGTCCATCCTATCGTACCCAGCAACACACGTCCCTCGTTCTCTCTGGCAGGCGCATCCAGTCCCAACTCGAAGAAAGGCTCCTCCTGCATGGCAGCACGTGTACCTAGTTTCGTATCCACTATCTTCTTGCCCGTTATCAGTTGGGTAGTCTCGGGCTGACCCTCCTTGGCCCAGTCGCTGTGGTAAGTGGTCACGAAATACTTTGCGCTCTTGAAGTACAGCATTGTCGAGGCATAACGCCACAGCGTGATGGGTGCCTTCTCCTTGTGCGTCACCTCGCTCCATGCCTTTATCACGCTCTGCTTCGGATAAGCCACATAGTGCAGCTTCACCGTCACGGGATACTCCTTGTCGGCCAGAGTGATGATGGTCTCAGCACCACCCTCCACGGGCTTCTGCTCCACTCCCTGGAAGTACAGGTAAGTGCTCATGTTGCCATCAGCATGCGTGATAGCCAGAGCCGGCTCAAAGAAGTCCTCGGCACCCGAAGTGGCACACACCTCATGCCCACGCTGGCACACCGCCCCATCCGAAGCGGCATACACATCCCACTTCAGTTGGTCATAGTCAGTGGCGTTCTGCAACTTCTCTCCCAGATACACCTGATAGAGTCTCCCCTTGGGCGACACCTGCATCACCAGGTCCGTCTTCCCTGCTGCCACACGGATGGTCTTCTGTGCCAGAGTCACCATGGCAAACAGACACAGAGCGGCAATCGTCACGATAGTCTTTCTCATCTTATATAATATATAGGCTTAATCGGTTTCTTGCAGTTTAGTTCTCTCTTCACCATGCAAAGATACGAAATTCTACAAGAAAAAGCAAGAGGGGGAACGAATACCACTACTCTAATTTCGAATTTTGAATTAAGAATTATGGATTGCCCTCTTTCTTTAGATGACGTAAAAAGTCATCCAACCCAATGACCTCGAGCCCAGGAAAATCCTTCCATTTGATGACATCGTAATGATGGTCTTCTGTAACAACATAACGAGCCCCTGCTGTGATAGCACAATCCACGAACTTATTGTCATCAGGGTCAGCCTGAATCAAATTGAAATCAAAATAGACATTGACAAATCTGGTATATGGACTACTCACTATTGCATCAATGATGTATTTTGCAGTCTCTTCGTTGGTAAGCAAACTTAGGATTTCTTCATACTCGTTCAATATGGAAGTAGTGACACACAACAAATTTGTCCCATCAAATAAACTGTCCCAAACTCTGCGGTATGGACTTCTTGACGACACACTCTGTATGAGACAATTCGTATCAAGGACTATCCTATCCATGCACTCCTACTTCTTCAACAAAGCATGCAGATCCTGATGTCTCAACTCATCCATCTTAGCTTGATTCAACTTGCCAGATTCCCAAAGAGCATCCAGACACATGTCAGCCTTCTTTCGGAAATACTCGCTCAGCACAGCTTTCACCTCCAAAAGTCTCTCCTCCGAACCGTCAAAAGCAAACATCTTCAACAAATGCTGCTGAACAGGATTAAAAATCGTAGCCTCCATGATGATTCCTCCTATATGTTTATCTGTCACAAAAGTAGCACCTTCCCTCGAAACCACCAAACAATCCCATAACGAAGTGACAAAAAAAAACGCGAATCAACATTATCCCTCCGTGATGAGAGAAACGAACACGAATCTCACAGATAACACGAATACCCCAAGATTCAAAAATCTATCCGTGAAATCCGTGAAATCCGTGTTCGAAAACCCTACGCATCACGCTATGACATTGTTCTCCGTGGCCTCAGAACCCTATCCGTTAAATTCGTGTAATCCGTGTTCAATAAAAACAACCCATCACGCATCAATATCAATCTACGCATTCCCCCAAAATAAAATCCGTGCTATCCGTGTAATCCGTGTTCAAAAAAACCTACCCATCACGCATCAATATCAATCTACGCATTCCCCAAAAACAAAAATCCGTGCTATCCGTGTAATCCGTGTTCAATAAAAACAGCCCATCCGTGTTCTACCTCACACATTCCACCCAATTCAGCATCACCTCCCCATCCCTGTATTGCGTTATCTGCAGGTTATGGTTCACGTGAGTATCGCTGCTGTCATCGTTGGGAGCCACCAGGAAATAAGAGAAATCATCGCTGCGTCGCAGCACACGGTAACTGTTTCGTGGTCTGTCTTTCAGAAACAGACGATCATCTATCACACAGATGTTCCCGTCTGCACGCACCTGCCAACCCCTCAGCGGCACGCCAGCCATGCAGCGTATGTTACGCACGAAAAACACATCGCCCTCACGCAACAACCTCACAAACCCACGCTCCAGCTTTTGCGGCTTCACATAATGAATCGTCTTCGTCATCGAGTCCAGCCAGAACTCACGCGCTTCCCCCTCACGCAGCAAGCCCACTCTTCTCCTTATATAATATAAGCCGTCACCCAAATCCGTCACCACCTCGAAACACCTCTCACGCTCTGCATCCGTGTAAGCCAACAGGTTCATCCGCCGTACTCCCACCGCTCGCCAGGCATCCAGCCACTCCTGGTTCGTTCTCATCCACTGGGCATAATACCCATCCACCTCACTCTGGTTGCTCACCATCCTGAGCGGTTGGTCACCTCCCGCCTGCACATAGCTCCTCCCCTCATCATCCTGATACAGGCGCAGTCCGCTGTTCCTCAGTTCATCCGCCAGCCTATACACCTTCCCAGGCTCATTCCATGGGATGAATCGCTGTTTCCATGCCAGTCCGCTGCCCACCTGCATCTCCAGAGTCTTCACCGTCAGCCACGAATGCTCGTTGATCACAGGCGAACAGATGCGCGGGAACAGACGCTTCCCGTCCTCCGTGCAGAACTCTATCCCCATCAGCACAGCCGTCTGTGGGCGCTTATGGAAGTGCAGTCCGCTCTTCAGATCCGCCCAAAGCCATCTGTCCGCAGACTGCTTGTGGCAATAAGCCCAACCGTCCTCATGCAGTTCCACCTCCCGGTATCGGCACTCCAGCACCCACTTGCCAGCCTCATCCTTCACACCTTTCTGCCCCTGCTCATTGGTACACACCCGGTAGGAATGACCCTTGCGCACCAACTCCTCATGACGTACTATCCGCATCATCTCCCCTTCGCTGTTCCCACAGCTCGTCAGACAGTCCATCTCCCCCATGCGGCTGCAAAGCATCACGCTGGCCTTCCGCCACTCGTCGGCCGCCTCCTCTCTTCCTTCAAACAGCCTCTGCCAGTCATGCTGCGCCGATGGCAGACCGAACCGCTTGTACAGTCCCACATTGTCCAGCACCACGCAATACCCTTTACCCTCGGCTACCCGCAACCCACGGCCAACCATCTGCAGATACTTTGTGAGCGAAAGGGTCGGACGGGCCAACTGCACAAACTCCACATCCGGGCAGTCAAAACCCTCGCTGAACAGATCCACACTCACCAGCACCCTTATATCCTCACCATTTCTGAAGCCGTCTATCAGTTCTCCTCGCACAGCATCCGGCGTATTACTGCTGATAGCCACCGCCTTTATCCCGTGCTCACGATAATAGTCCGCTATATGTTCCGCATGCTCAATGCTGATGGCATACACCACCCCCTTCTTCTCCGGCACATACTCCCTCACCGTCTGGTACAGCCGTTCGATGCTCGGCCGCACATCCAGCCGCTCGCTCAACTCCGCCAGCACATAATCCCCATCAGCCCCTTTCCTCTGCAGAGAGTCGATGGCCAACTGGTCGGCACTGTCAGGTCTGATGGAGTAATAGTCATACACGCTCAACCGCCCCTCGGCGATAAACCTCTCAATGCTCCACGACGTGAGCAACACGTCAAACAAGTCTCCGAATCCCTTCCCGTTCAGTCGGCACGGAGTAGCCGTCAGTCCCAGTTTCTTCGCCTCTGGGAAAGCATCCATCACCTCGGCATACGTCTCAGCCAGAGCATGATGCGCTTCATCTATCACTATCATCCCCGGCTCCTCCTTCATCTCCTTGTAGTGTCTCGAGAGCCATTGCACAGACATCACCCTTATGCCGTTCTCCTCCAGACTGTCAGGCACAGCATCCCCATTCCCGAGAACCCTTCCCAGTGTCCCCTTTATCTGCTCCACCAGCTCCCTTCGGTGCGCCACTATCCACACAACCCTCCGAGGCAACCGCTCCAGGAACCCCTTCACCACCGAAGCCAGCAGCACCGTCTTCCCCGTTCCCGTAGGCATCTGTGCCATCACCGCCTGATGCGTCAAGAGCGCCCCCTCAATACGCCCCCTCATCTCCCGCTGATAGTCAAACAACTCCACCACCACAACAATAATTATAAATTTAATTGAGTTAAGAATTTTGGATTAAGAATTAAGAATTGCCTCCGTGTTCTCACCCACCTCAAAATTCATAATCCTTAATTGAAAAAAATCCGTGTTATCCGTGTTCAAGAACCCCTAAGCATCACACGAATCTCCCACAATCAAAAACCTATCCGTGTTATCCGTGTTCAAAAACCCTACGCATCACACGAATCAACAAGAACCAGATAATTATCCGTGTAATCCGTGCTATCCGTGTTCAAAAACCTACGCATCACGCATCAACAAGACTCTCTGTGTTCTCAGAAAAATTATCCGTGAAATCCGTGTTCAACAAAAAACCTACGCATCACGCCTTAACAATGATTCTCGTGTTCTCAGAAAAATTATCCGTGTAATCCGTGTTCAAACCCCTACGCATCACGAATCAATAGTTACAATCCGTAGTCATTAAAGACGAACACGAATCAACACAGATAGCACAAATCTCCAATCTGCCAGTCCATAGCAGCCCCCCCCAGCCCATATCCATTCTACCTCTAAGGCAATACATCAGGAAAGCGGAAAGCAGTTATATCATTCATCCAACTATCAATCTTTATTAATTTATCAGCATCTTCTCACCATTTTACGTCATAATGATGTATATTTGCAATCAGAATGATTGTCAAACAAACATTTTAGGCTTATGGCACAGACAGCAATGACAGTCCGTATGGACAACCAGCAGAAAGCACAGTTTGATAAACTCTGTGAACAATTCGGTATGAGTGCGAATACCGCCATCAACATCTTTGTCAAGGCAGTAATTCGCAGTAAGAGCATTCCTTTCTCCATCCAAGCCAAGGAAGAAGAAGACGAAGTGACTGCAAAAGCAAAGGCAACGTTCAAAGAACTTAGAGCTAAAGCGGAAAGAGGTGAAACGCCAGAACTCACCCTCGATGAGATTAACGAAGAAATCAGAGAAGTCAGACGACTAAGAAAAGAACGCGATGGTATATGCAGTCATTGATACGAATATTTTTGTATCAGCCCTTATCACCCACAACTCAAATGCTTCAACAGCAAGAGTTTTTAAAAGTCTGACCTTAGACAACGAACTATAAGAGATCATTACAGCAGGTATCGCCAGTTCTCATATTAGGCGACACCTGTTACCACGCCAACGAGGCGGTGTCGTTTGAATGAAACAAGCCTTGATGGTATCCTTTCTGCCAGGGTAAGCAAACTTATGCCCACAGATAGACTAACACAATCTGGTAAAGTTACCATCCTCCCCCACCTCATAATTCAAAATTCATAATCCTTAATTGAATAAAATCCGTGCTATCCGTGTAATCCGTATTCAAACCCCTACGCATCACACATCAACATGACTCTCCGTGTTCTCAGAAAAATTATCCGTGTAATCCGTGAAATCCGTGTTCAAGCCCCTAAGCATCACGCTTTATCATGGTTCTCCGTGGTCTCAGAAAAATTATCCGTGTAATCTGTGCTATCCGTGTTCAAAAACCCTACGCATCACGCATTAACATCAATTTCCGTGTTCCCCCAAATAAAATCCGTGTTATCCGTGAAATCCGTGTTCAAGAACTAAGCATCACGCATTAACATCAATTTCCGTGTTCTCCCCCACCTCATAATTCCTATTTCTTTCCCAGCAACGATTCGGGATGCTCCAGTTCCTCCACCAGTTTATCCACCATTGTACAAGGTTTATGGGCAGTGTAGTTGGTATCAGTGTATCGTGCACGCAATCTTTCTGCATAACGCTTAGCCAGATCCTCACGACCATACTTTTGGAGCAACCGGTATATGTCGGGATTTCCTTTCTGATACACAAAATCCCTGTTACCCATCCTGTTCCTAAAGGCACCTTCTATCTTCTCGATATAAGCAGAGCGGCTGATTCCTGTATCCAGAAATTCAAAGTGTAAGAAGTACCACAATTCGAAGGCCTCATTTGTCCAGGCACTTTGGTATCCCAGTTTGTTTGCTTTTTCTATTGCCTCGTTGAAGTCCCCAAAGTCATCTTTGTCAAACACGACCCACACGCGGTCAAAAGCCATCGCATTCTTCCGCTCCAGTTTCTGCCTTATCTCATGAGCTTTTGCCACCAGAGTCACCGTTCCCCTACCTTCCCCTTCGATTGTCACCTCACGGACGGTTGATATGTTGTTCTTGATTAGAGCCTCAAAGTAATGAGGCTCTGTTTTCGTTCCTTCGCACACGATGAGGAAACGCACAAGTTTTTCGCGCACGTTCTCCTTGCGCTTTTTCGATGCCTTGGCTTCTCGGCGTTCCTTCCTGACCTTCGCTATTTCGTCCTTTCTCGAATACCCCATAGCATCCCATTATTTACCGATAAAAGGAATAGCACCATAGCGTCCGCGAATATAATCCCGCTTTATGTCGCGATCATTGCGGACCTTCTTCCCATCTCCGTCCTTGAACTCCACCAGCGAGTAAAGGTCTGTTGACTCCACGTTGTCCTTTTCTGCAAACCAGATTTGGTCACGCCGGATTATCTCCAGGTCCAGGAGGTTCGTATCGTGCGTAGCAAAGATAAGCTGTGCTCCATGCCTGTTCTTTTCTGGATCCATAAACAGCAGCACAATGTTACGCGTGAGCAGAGGATGAAGCTTTGCGTCCAGTTCATCCACAATCAGGATTTTACCTTCGTTCAGAGTGTCGAATATAGGGCCGGAAATCTCTATCACCTTCTTTGTACCTTCCGACTCCATCTGGTTCTTGTGGAAACTGCGTTCCCCTATCACGCTCCCCTCCTCATTATATATATTATGAGTGGTTATCGGTTCCATCCAGCGACCAGAGGCAGCGTCCCTTTCCAGCAACGACCTGACAGACGCAGGAGCCGTTTCCTGAATTTCCCTTGGGATATCCGTCTCCCTGACAGTGAACCGCGTGAAGCCCAGTTGCAGAGTCTTGAAGAACTCCTGCGCCTCATCAGCACCATTCTGATTCTGCAAGAACATTCCCAGCGTAAAAGCCTCATAGCCATCACTGTCGATACCAGAAAGCACATTACACTGTGCAAACCACTCCATCACAGAATTGGATTTCTCACCCTTCAGCTGTGCAACAAGCGAGAGAAACAGGCGGTTTGAATTCGTCAGTGCCTCCTTGTCCTTTCCCTCTGGGAATCTTTTCGCCGACACCTCTATTGCATCCCCTGAGCGCACAAACAGCTCATACTCCCTTTCTCCCAACAGCTTCTCATAGAGCCATTCCGAGATGATTTCCGTTCTGTTGTGCTCAAAACCATAACGATAAACGGCCTCTCCCTTGATGAATTGGATTTCAAAAGATGTCGGCTGCTTGTCAGAAACCTCATCCAGCGCAAAAGGTTCATAAGGAAGAGCATCCCCATCATTCAGCCTGACCGAACGTCTCACCATACTGCGCATGGCAGAAATAGCTTTAATGAGATTACTCTTACCACCAGAATTGGCTCCATAGAGAACCGCCAGCGGAAGCAATCCATACTTCCCCTTTGTGATGACCGACTCCTTATGTTCCCTTATCGACCCCGCATTCATGCAGAATGTACGTTCCTGCTTGAAAGAGCGATAATTCTTCACCGTGAAATTTATCAGCATATCTCAACTATTTTGTGGTAAAGGTACAACTTCTTTTCGTTATGCCCCATATAAAACGAGATATTTTCTCAATATTTAAGCCGTCTTAGTACAAATACACTCCCATGAAGCAACAAAACACACAGATTCACACTGCCCTTTTATCTTCTTAGCCGCAATCACTTGGGCAATAATACACATTAAATGCCGTATTTACTTCTTGTTTTGCTCTCTGTCAATTAAGGGCTGATACCAATTCCACATTTCCTCGAAACTTCGAAAATTCTGCGGAACAGGATTCGGCTCAACAAATGCTTCTTCGGGAGTTGATGGTAAATAGCGACAAAAGAAAGCTTCATCAGTTCGTCGTGGATACAAAGCCAAAGAACTATCAAAAAATGATGTTCGATAATCATAATGATGAGTATGAATAAATTCCCTCCAAGAATAGGCAACTTCTGTCTCGCTTCTCACATCTATTATCTCAAATTGCTCAAGATTCCTGTCTTTAACATCCCCCCATGCTTTCTTCATCAATCCCATTGCTTCAATATCTGAAACTGGCGCACTATATCCGAAAATGGTTACATTATGAGTGTTACATGTACACTTATCCAAACATTTCCTCAAGACATTCCAAACATTCCTAATATAAGGATCGGAAGTATAATCCTTATGTTTAACCGGATACAGCAACTTTGTCGGCTCATAATATATTTTGCCGTCTTTTGAATGCATGCCGGCCATACCCGTTCTATTAAGTTCTTTGTTATAACCAACCGCGACATTGCCATGTAAAAAAAGTAATTTAGGGCTACTGCCATGATACCAATTACGTCTCCAAGCTTGATACAGAAACGGATCCCAATTAAACGTTGCGATAATATCTTTATCACGTAAAGACATTACAAGATAATCATATATTGTAGGCTTTTGAGGCAAAAGCATAGAGTCAAAGTACGAATATATCAATCTATTCATAATTCCCAAATATGGACTATCGGGCTCATGTTCTGCAATATTGCTATATGTTGCCTCAAAGTTGTCTTCAATCAACTCCTGTGGAAAATGACTCAAGCAATCATGAAGTCCCACCACATCAGGAAGATTATTCATGGAAGGCAACTCCAATCCATGCTTCTCTGGATCACGGATTGTTGCGGCAATACTTGCACCCGCTCCCAATATAACCACATGACAACCTCCCGACAAGACTGTTTCCTTGATATTCATATAATCTGCCTTTTTAGGTTTTTAAAAATACGTATCTGCAGCATCTTAACTCCGCATAATGCTTACTACCACGACAAAGATAGTTCCATATTCTCAATTACAGCGCCTTTTAGTGAAATAAAACGAGATAGAAGATGCAGTCACTACCAACTTTCGAATGTTTACCTTTGGTTCAGGCCAGCCACAACCTCAAAATTCTTAATTCATAATTCTTAATTGAATAAAGTTCGTTAAATTCGTGTTCACTAACCCTACGCATCACGGAATCATAATTCAAAATTCATAATTCTTAATTGAATCTGTGGTCTCAATGCGGAAAATTTGCAATCCATTTCATTTTTCCCCAAATAAAGCATTATCTTTGCAATGCGTTGCAAAAATTAGAAGCATATGATAGAACGTTCGGAATACATGTCTATCCTCAAGCGTTGGAGAGACAAACGGGTCATCAAAATTGTCACAGGCATACGTCGATGTGGCAAATCCTCCCTGTTAAGGATGTTCCAAGAGCACCTCATCCAGAGTGACGTGAGCGATTCCCAAGTGCAAGCCATCAACTTCGAGGATATCGACAACGAACCCTTCCTCGATTACCACACGCTGTATAGCCACGTCAAAAGCCACCTTCAAGAAGGTCAGATGAACTACCTCTTCTTCGATGAGATACAGATGGTGCCCAATTTCCAGAAGGTCATCAACAGCCTCTTCCTGCTTGACAACGTGGATATCTACGTGACCGGTTCCAATGCCTACCTTCTGTCTGGCGAAATTGCAACGTTGCTCACTGGAAGATATATTGAGATACACCTGTTGCCGTTTTCCTTCAGCGAATACCTCCTGGCACAGCCAACTCCTGTCAGTACAGAAGAAGCCTATCGCGAATACATAGAATTCGGAGCTTTCCCATACGTTGTCCAAATCAAGGACAATGCCGAGATGGTAAGAGAATACCTCAACGGACTCTACAATACCATTGTACTGAAGGATGTTGTTGACAGGAAGAAGATTGCCGACACCATGATACTCCAGAGCATCGTGCGCTTCCTTGCCGACAACATCGGCAACCTGTCAGTCATCAAGCGCATCAGCGACACGATGACCTCTGTTGGCCGCAAGATAACGTCCCACACGGTAGAGAATTATATTGTAGCACTCCTTGACTGCTACATCTTCTACTCCGTCCCACGCTATGATGCCAAGGGCAAACAGCTTCTCAAGACAGGCATGAAGATATACCTGGCCGACATCGGCCTTCGCCGCATCATCTGTGGATCCAAGGGTGGCGACATGGGCCACATCCTGGAGAACATCATCTACCTCGAACTCTCTCGTCGTGGCGGTGAGATATACGTTGGCAAGGTAGGCGATGCCGAGATTGACTTTATTGTAATGTCCAACGGTCAGAAGAAATACTACCAAGTGTCACTGAGCGTGAGAGACGAGAACACTCTGCAACGCGAACTCTCCCCTCTTTCCTCCCTATCCGACAGCTTCCCCAAGTATCTCATCACCTTAGACAACGATCCCGTATGCTATCACAACGGCATCAAACAAATCTACGCCCTCGACTGGCTGACAAGAAAAGAAGACTAAAAACTCCACATACCACGAATCATAAATCACCCTCCGTGGTCATTAAGACGAACACGAATCACACAGATAACACGAATCGCTATGTATCAGAAAAAAGATATTCGTCAAATCCGTGTAATCCGTGTTCGTTAAAAAATACGCATCACGCTATGACATTTTCTCCGTGGTCCTCCACCTCAAAATTCTTAATTCTTAATTATCCACGTTCATAATTGAATAAGTGGTCTTCCCACCTCATCACTCATCGAGTTTTTTTAATCAGAAAACCCTCCAAGCATACCATATATATGGAATATATCATATATCTTTGCATGTAGAAATCAATCAAACCAATAAGGTCATGAGTACAATCACAGCACCCACCTCCAAGAGGAAGATTATCGACCTGAAGGAAGACACATTCAAGACCCTCTCCATCATGGCCGTTCAGAAAGGCACCAACCTCAAGAAATACATTGAAGACCTTCTCAACGACATCGCCGACAACTACGAAGATGCCAAGCTCTACGCCCAACTGGCCAAGGAACATCCCGAAGGCCTCATCCCAGCAAGCAAAAAAGAGCAAGAGGAATTCGAAAAATGGCTTGGTGTATGAAAGTAGAATTCTCAAACGCCTTCATCAAAGCCGCCCGAAAACTTTCCGGAAATCCACCTCAAAATTCAAAATTCTTAATTGAATAAGTGTTCTCTCACTCACTCAAAAGTAAGCACTCAATTGCTTCCAACCACTTATAAACAGGGGCTGGAGAGCCATTGATTATTTTTATTTTAACTTTTGTTTATTTGTATTTACCGTGCGACAGCACTGGAGAGAAGCTTTTCGTAGTCCTTCTCACCCTCTATAAGTCTGCTGAAAACATAAGTGAAATACCATAAGCGTATTTTTATGTTTTGCAGTGCAAAGGTAACTTGGTTCATGCAAAATGCCTCAGAAGCAATTGAGTGCTTACCTTACCACAGACGATAACATACTCATTACCTTCCACCTTGTATATAATAGAGTTTCGGATATAAATATCCAATCCTCCTATCATCTGACCTATATGTAAAATCTTCATTTTATTCATCTAAATACACTCCTAGCTAATGATTCTAATTTTGAGAACTTGTATAAACAACTTGCAAACAAAACGATATTCAACAATGTGAGAATATTCATAATACACAAAGGAGTGACATATCTTAAAAGTAGAATTACAACAAGTGTAACCAAACAAAGTCCAATAGTTACAAACGTCAACTTTTTAAATTCTTCTTCTTTTTTACACCATTGTTCATATTCAAAAGGGACATGCTGAATTGGTTCGTATACATTTACATAAAACGTCCCAGAAACATCACTTATCATACCAAGTGAAAATTCGGTCTCATCATATTTGTGCGGAAACACCTCATTGAGATATTCGCGATCAAGTTTTCCAAACATTTCTGCCTTATGAGAATCATAAGAACAATAATCAATCATATAGCTCCTTTTATTATCCCAATAGTACCATACATTATTAATATCCTCACAAATTCCCTGCAATTGTTTTGCTGAAAATTTTGACACCGGATAATCCAGTCCAGACATAATACACGGAAAAGCCATACGACCAAGCCTATCCATTAAGTCATTAAATAGGAATACGTATTCAGCATCCTCTTTCTTTGTTCCCCGATTAATGGAGAAATAAACCTTAGCAGAAGATAAAAACTTAAAATAGTTGCTCAACCTATGCATAAAAGGTTGCATGACAAAATGATACCTTTCGATTACATTAGCTCCAACATGCTGGTTTTCCAAAAATAATATAATAAAACCACCTGTAAGCAACGCCACAATTATGGGGATGATAATAGATATCTGTTCTTCCATTGCACTATAATAAGATGACAAAGCTTTATCCAAAACAAAATACACAATTTTCATCAAAATCACTCATTAAATCTCTGCATAAAAATATCCAACTGCATAACATCATTGAATTCAAAGATACTTTCGTTTCCACGTGCTGGCAGTAACATCGTTTTGGCTTCTTCTCGTAAAAAATTATACCCATTTACCTGAAAAGCAATTGGTAAGACCTCTATATAAAAAAGCTGATTGCCCATCCAAAAGCGATATAATCCAGATTTCATCATCTCATCAATTACATTCTCGTTCATGGGAAGTTCAAGTCGTTGCTCTTCACCAGGGCACAATATTATATTATTGAAAACATAAAATACATGCGGATTACCAATATTATAGCGAGCAAATTGGCGAACCATTTCAAACATAGGATGGTTACCATTTCCTGTTACTTGATGGTATTTTTGTAGGAATACTTCATAGAGAGATCTTTTGAATTGTCTGGTTATTGCTCTAGAATTAAAATTACTTCTAACCTTTATAGTACGCTTGGAATGATAATAATTGAAGAATACAGAACTAAATTTCTTATGTGTATCCTCATCTAAATTATGACCAAATATCCAAAAAGCATTGAAAATCTCCTTAAACGCTAAGTCGCATGAAGGAACACCTCGTGTTGCTTTTCCAAAATAATGATTGCAATCATCACAAACATCAAATCCAATATCATCGCTACCTAGGTTATGCGGAACGATATGAGGAGCAGCCCTAAAACTTACCTCTGGTTCTGTTTTGCCACACCAAACACATTGACCTGTTTTTATGTATCTCATACCAATTAACTAATCATCTGAATTGACAAATCTATTATACTCATCTTCACAATTAGTACATAATCCAGAATCATTCAAAACGGCATATTCTCCACAACGGGCACAAGTGTCAGTTTTATCTACTTCGAAATATGGTGATAAATCAACTGTACATTCTATCTCTCCGCCATCAATTTCGACATTTTGGTTGTTAACAAAACCCATTGGATACTCCCATATCTGCAATGTGATGTCTATTTGTCTGTCACAATTAGGACATTCACAAGTCTCATATGATTCATATTCGATTTCATACCCCATACCGCGATCATCTGCGTATGAACTTTCCCAATCAAAATTAAAATCATCAGGGTCAACTTCAAACATTTCACCACATGAATCACAACGAATTAAAAGCGTATCTCCCGAGTAATCTCTTTTCATTTGTCGCTCTTGAACCTTTCGCAGAAGAACATCCTTTGCCGCACCCAATTTTCCTTGAAATTCCAAAACAGGTTCGTCTGGCTGATAAGACTTTTCAATATGCTCTATAAACTTTGATGTTTGATAGAACCATATTTTATGTCCTGTATCTTCCTCAAACTCTGCCAGCAGTTCTCTTCTTGGATTACCAAGTTCATCTTTAAGAGGCTTTTCCTGTTCTTTACACTTATCAGATTCATCAACTATAATCCAATCAGCTTTTACGTCATTACTTATAAATATTATATCCTTATCATTTTCTCTAGCGAAACGTATAATTTCCTTCCATATAATCAAATCTCCATACTGCCGAATGCCAGACTTTGTAAATGCGTCCTTGTAGCCAGGAGGTATCTCGTTCTTGTAGCGATAAGCTCCTTCTGAAACAATTTGCTTTATCTCGGAAAAAGAAAAGGGTGTGCCCTTTGGAAGATTATCGATGCATGTACCCAATTTATCATCAGTAGCAATCTCCTTGATTTCTCTCTTTCGTTTCTGATATTCTTCCGCAACAAGTTTTTTTATGTCAGCAACTTTAGGGCTAATCTCTTCAACAAAAGCTTTTACCTCTGCCAATTTATGGTCTGAGATAAAAGGGTGATAGTATTTACGCTCCCATTGACTAATATAAGATTTTAAATCATCAATTAGTTTATTGCTTTGTAAGTCCTTATCTGAATAGCTTTCAGAGATAGGTTTCATTCTAGCATTATTCTGATTCTTTTTAAATTCATAAAAGACCTGTGCAGGCAACCAAATCCGAGCAGACAGAGTTTTCAATATATCAGCAATTATCTCCTGATTCTCTTTTGTCATGTAATAGAAATCCAATAAAGCACAGGTATCAAAAACAAATATTGCAGAATCCCATAGGCATGTCTCTGTATCTTTATCTATTAATGACTTAGTGTATATAGTTCTCATATCGAATGTTTTAATTTTGATTTTTACAGAAGTTAATAAACAAAAGACTTAACCACGAAAGTATTACAAGCCTTATCCTATCAAAAGATTACATATACTGTTCTCTACATTATACAATACCTTTTTAATATTAGCTATACTTTCAGGTACAACATTTCTATGGTTCCTTACAACACCATTTGTCACCAAGTTAAGCATAGCATTATATCTTATCATATACATATCATCATTTATTTGCAGGTAAAAGAATCTTTCCTCATTAACTGCACAATAGAAAGGCATTGCAAGCTCTGCTAATTGCAAGTCAGTAACATAGCCTCCATGATAGAACTTATGGGCTTATCTGACATAAAAAAAACGACAACAGGCAAGGATTTTTACCCAAGTATTATCTGTTGGTATTGAATATTCACCATTCAACCATTTTTTACGAAATAGCGAATTGACGTCTAAATCAAGGAACTCTTTACATCTTCTAACAGAAGAGTTATCAAGTGCAAGCTAGAATGAAATTTTATCTTTCGGATCATTAGAAAGTTTTTGGTCTAAACTCAAAAACACGCCAGTCTTGCAGATATCAAGAATCTTTTGCCTAACTTGTCTATGCGCCTCTTCTTTTATAGAATACGAATAGGGTAAGGTATTCAGAAACTTATTCATATACCCCTCATAGTTCGCCTCTTTACCATAGAAATGGTGGAAGAGATGACGGGCTATTTCGTAATCCATCACAAGGATTATCTTATCAAGCCCAAACTTGTTACCATTAGGAACCTCCGAATAATATGGATTATCAACCTGGGAGGATAAGACGTTCATGATACGGAACAGATGAGCAGGATCTATTCTATCCAAATCTTCAATAATCAAAACAGACTTAGCCACCATCTGCTCCAAAGACTTCTGAATAAGACAGGTAAAAGCATCACATTCGCTGATACTACCCATCTTTCCATAGAATCCATTGAGGTAATCATCTACTACATGAAGAACATCTTGCCCCTTATATTTCTTATGAATCGTAGAAGCAAGACCTTTCAAGCCTTCATATACATCTTTTATTCCTTCTACTGGTATAATCGAAGCAACAAAGTCAGCCAGTTTTAATAAAGACTCTTTGTTGCATACCGCATCGAATATCTTATCATACCCCTCTTTAAAGTCATAGATACGATTATCCTTTATGAGTTGAAACAGAATATCACGCTTGATATACTCAATGACATCCCGATTCTCCTCAACCACGTAGTTTACAGGATGGAGAGTGATGAAATAGTAATCATTCTTCTTTTCATCATAGCTCTTCATGAACTCATTCAGAAAGTAAGACTTACCATCTCCAAACTTAGCAGAGAATATGATTCTACTCTCATTCTCAAACACCTGCTTGAAGTCTTGAACGTTTTGAGAAATATCAATTGTATCCATAAATCTTTATCTTTTCACTTCCCCCACTATCTTCTTCACCAACATACGGAATTGCTTATAGATACCCAACTGTAACATTAAGATTCTAATATGCTTTTCCATCTGGGTTCTGAAAGTAACAGGAAAGTATTTATCCCAAATCGGTTATTAAGTTTTCCTATCATGATCAATGGATTTATAGAAATTACTCCATTCTTGCCATCGGACATCCATCCATTCACTTACATATTCAGACAATTCATTTTCCAAATCCCATATTCTCATCCTATCCATATTCCCTACATTTTATTTACTCACCCTCCAATATTCTTTGTTTCTTCTCTGGCATCTGTCACTGCCATCTTGATAACCAAGAACAAGCCCGAAAACAAAGCAATACATACGATGTCGATGTAATGCGACCACTCTTTCATATTGTTTAATCGCTTGTCCATTGCAAGCCTATCACATAAACTTTGCCATGATGAACTGTGGTACTTTCCATGCCATTTTCATCAGTTTGGTCAGGATTACAGGTTTGAAGCCGTAGCCCTTATAGACTCTGATATCCTCATCCCACATCTTTTTGCGCTTGGCAGAATCTGTGCTCATCCCGCCCATACGCATTCTCGTTACGAACTCAGGCAGGTATGCCACTTTCAGATGACAGTTGTAGAGGTAGTTCACCAGCAGGTTCGTGTCGGCAGCAATCTTGTAACTCTCATCATAGAGTCCGCACCTCATCATCACCTCACGCTTGATGTAGCATGTTGGATGCAGAGGAAGCCATCCACACCTCACTTTCCATCGCGCGTAGCTGCCACCTATCCATTTCCTTATCACCTTCTCCGTGTTCTGTTCACTCACAAAGATACCATCGGCATAGAGAAAATCACATCCCGTCTCCTCCATTCTCTTCACCACATGCGAAACCGTATCCCTGCTGTAGATGAAGTCGTCCGAGTGACAGAGCCCAATCACATCACCCGTTGCCATGCGGATACCCTTGTTGATAGCCTCATACATCCCACGGTCAGGCTCCGACACGAACTTTACCTTGTCTTCATGACCGACTATCGCCCCTTTTATCACCTCCACCGACCTGTCATTCGAGGCACCATCCACTATAATATATTCTATGTCGGGATAGTCCTGAGCCAACACACTCTCTATACAACCACCGATAGTCTGCTCTCGGTTGTAACTTGATGTTATAATCGAAACTTTCATCTTCCAAAAATCTTCTTGATTGAAATCCTTATGCGGCGAGGCACAAAAGCCAGTATCTCCCCAGGCATCAGCCCAAAGGCAAACAGGCAATGCCGAAAAGCGATGGCCGCAGTCTCTGCGCTTTTCTTCCAGCCGTCGGAATGATGGGCATGAGCTCTTCGCCCAAAATTCCCGCTATCAAAAACAAAGCGAAGCAAACGCCTCGCTGCACGATAATCACTCTTGCCCAAAGGCGAATACACCTTTGCACACGGCAAACCGAGATATCCGTCAAGCATGGCAACTACAGCGTCAAACACACCTAGATACCCCAACGAACGCAGTCTGCCACGCAGTTCCCCTACATCTATCTTCCCATGGTAGTCAGCCAACAATACCGCTATGTCAGTCACCTGACGCAGACCGACCCCTTCCACCAGCAGATGGTTTATCATGTGCTTGAACACCACCACCACATCTGCCACAGGAGGAAGCACCCGCAGCTGCTCACCATCTATATCCAGGGTGGCTGGTTGGCACCTGACCACCTCCTCTATCCACCCGTCAAATTCCTGTTGCGCTCTCTTTCTGCCGAACGTCTCTATGCGATGATGCAGCTCGAAACGCACACCGTGCCAGTAAAAACTATAATGTTTGTCCGTCTCATCACGCTCTATCTTCACGTGCCATTCCCGTTCCAGTACATCAATGGAACGTTCGAAGTCAGCTGGCAACACATAGAAGTCGATGTCGCCCATTGCCCGAAGGAAAGGATGCTGGTAATGTGAAGCCACTGCAACACCCTTGAACACCACATATCCGATTCCGTTTGCGCGGAACAATGCAGCCAGTTCGCGCAGGATACGTTTGAATCTCTCATACTGCACCCTTCGTGTTTGCTCCACTCGCAGCATACCCATCACCAGTTCCTGGCGCTGGGCAGCAGAGGTAGGCGTGCATGCCAGCTTCACCTTTCCACCCACCACAGGATGAGCCACCAGAGCTTCCACCGTATGCTCTCTTGCCAGAACCAACGTCTTGCGCAGTTCGCCCACCCCTATGCTTTCGAGAGGATCAACATCCCCCCATAGTGCCGACTTCAGCAATGAGAGCAGACACTTCTCTTCCTTAAAACCCAAAGATTTTCCCACTGTGTTTTTCCCTATCCAGGCCTACACCATCAGCCCGGCTTCGCATCGTCACATCAGACCGTCATCTGCTCGTCTGGCAAAGCCCGTTCAAAAAAGCCTTCAGTTTATTCTCGTCAAATCCGAAGTTTCTCTTCATCTCATAAACCTTGGCATCCACCAGGAAACGGTACCAGAAACCCTGTAGCACATACCAGATGAGCCCCTGCTTCCCATCCAGGAAACCCAACTTCACGATATACCTCACCAGGAAATACAGGAAAGGTCGCAGGAAGAGAGGCATTCTGGCATATCTCACTTTCAGCCAGCGCTTCCTCTCTGCATCGTTGCCAAACAGTTTTGCCTCCACCCCTTCTGCATTAGCATCCATCTCATACTGCATCATCAGCATGTTGACGGCTTCACGTGAAGCATACTTGTTATGCTTGTCGCTCCACCAGGTGAGATCATTCAGATTCTCGTCCGTCTGGTCACCATCCACATAGATGGTTCTGCCCGACGTGATGATGAGATGTTCATCCATCACCTTGTTTTCGCTCTCGCCATATCCCTTGCGTATTACCTTTATTTGCGGTGCAGGATACCAGCCGCCATGCTTCAGTTTGTGTCCCTGGAATACGATTGCCTTGTTTACATAAATGCCGTTTATATCCCCGTCACATGTTGCGATAGCCTCTGTCACCTTCCTGCCGCACTCATCTGATATGCACTCATCAGCATCCACGCGCCATATCCAGTCACCCGCTATCTCGCAGTTCCTTATGGCCCAGTTGAATTGTTGTGCTTGGTTCTCAAAGGGATGCTTCACCGTCTTGGCTCCCAGCCCTTCTGCTATCTCTATGGTTCTGTCCGTAGAAAAGGAGTCTATCACCCATATCTCTTTGGCAAAGGGCAACAGGGAATTGATGCAACGGGCAATGTGCTTTTCCTCATTGTAGGTCAGCACCACGAAGGATATCTTCGAATCACGTTGCATAAGCCCTCCTTCCTGCCCGCAGGCTTATGCATAACGGCAAGATTGGCGAAGGCTTCTCGCTTACTCTTTGTTTGGAATTACCCCCACCCCTGACTGCTGACTTGTCGCTGTCAGCCATGTATGTATCAGCCAGATACGTCTTTATTCTTTCCTCATCAAAGCCAAAACGCTTCTTCAGTTCAAACACCTTTGCATCAGCCAGAGCACGATACCAGAATCCCTGCAAGAAATGCCAGAGAAACCCTTCCTTGCCATCCAGGAAACCCAAGCGGAAGAAGTAGCGATACACAAAGAAGGCAAAAGCACGCCAGAAAAGCGGAAGCTTGATGTACTTCAGCTTCTTGCGGCGCACAGCCATTGAGTGTGCTCCCGAATTCACCACAAATTCCCCTTCGTGCAAACCATATTCTGTGCAAAGCAGATCCACAGCCTCCTTCGTAGCATACGCATTATGTTTGTTGGTCCATTCCGTCAGTGTCATCAGGCTGTCGTCAAAAAAAGCATGATTCAAACTGCCTATAGTACCGTCAGTAACATAAATGTGTTCGTCCATCTTTTTATCCTCCCATTGCGCATGTCCCTTGCGGAACAGTCTCAGCAAAACCAGAGGAACAATACCATGCTTGATATAGCGTCCCATGAACTTACGCAAGCAAGGGGCAGTGAAAGCATTCACATCCTTTCCCACATGAGGCAATCTCTGTTCTATTTCCTCTATCAGTTCATCTGTCAGATACTCATCTGCATCCTGACGCCATATCCATTCCGTCTGAAACGGGATATTGCGAAGCCCCCAATTCAGTTGGTCTGCATGATACGTGAACTTCCGTTTATACACATGCGCTCCCAGGCTTTCTGCTATCTCACATGTTCGGTCTGTACTACAAGAATCCAGTACAAACACCTCTTTGGCATACTTCTTTGCATTCTCTATGGCACGTCGGATATGACGTTCCTCATTGAATGTTATTATAAAAGCTGAAATATCTTGCATCATTATTATATACTATCTATCTCTATAATCCTTACCGAAAAACAAGCGGCCCACAAAAAGACTACGCCTAACCATCATCACGAAACAAGCAGAAGCCGCCATAACGAAGATGAATGTCGCACAAGGTTGCCAAACGCCCATATATGGCATCGTTACCCTTGCAAGCACAGCAAACACCAATCCTTGTATGAAATATATAAATAGGGTATTCTTGCCCAGCCACATCAAAGCGTCATGCAGCAACTGCCATTTCTCGATAAACATCCACATATACTTTACGAGAAGCATAAAGGAAACAGTCCCAAGCGCTCCCACAACGAACCTATAAATATCTGTCCACAAATGTGACATAGCATCACCCTGTGTTATACTATACATGGAAACATATATGTAAGTATCCGACTTATAGAATAACATACCAAGGCAATAAAGCGGAATCACTATCCAGCACTTTTGGCCACAATAAGCCAGCTTATATTTACAAATCACCCCCCCCCAGCAGGAAATATGGGACTACGAACTTATGCCGTGCTATAAGCCAGTTGTCATCAAAAAGCATCATCCCAAAGAACAAGACAAAGACAAACACCCACTCTTTAATATGGAACGACTTATTCAACTTAAACATCAGACAAGCCAAACATGTAGCTATTAGCACCGACCAGAAAAACCACAAATGTTCCTTAAAGAAAGCATCATGTACAGAAAAGTCCTTGGGGGTACTGATTAATACAGGAATACTACAGATAATGCCATATACAAAGATCGGATACAGCAAAGTCGTTGCTCTGTCCTTCAACACACTTATCCCACCACGTTTTGAACAGGAAAACCAAAAGAGCCATCCGCTGACAGCCATAAACAGGGGCATGTGAAAGGAATAGATAAACTTGAACATGGGCAAATTCCAAAAGCCGTCATTGCCACTCCCCATGCCATATTGTATAGCATGGCCAGCTACCACAAGCAATATGCCTAACCCTTTTACTACATCCAAATAAGAATTTCTGCTTGATTTCATATGATTATATTAGTCGTTCATTGGCTTTAATGTCAAAGCCTCAATCAGTTTGTTCTCCATTACATTCTCCGTGAACTCTTTTTCATAGCGTAAACGCGCATTCTTACCCAAGCTTTCACGCAAGTGTGCATCATTGACAATCAGAGAGAGAGCTTTTGCCAAGCCCTTGATATCCTTGGGTTGGACAAGCAAAGCCTCTTTCCCATTTCTGACAGATTCGGGATTACCTCCTACATCTGTTGTCACAATGGGCCGGCCCGAACGCATTGCTTCCAGAATTGCGATAGAATGATTCTCAAAAAAAGAAGGCAGACAAAAGGCATCCCATTCTGCCATTAAATCTGCCACATCCGAGCGATAACCCAGAAGAGAAACCACATTTTCCAACTGGCGTTTCTCTATTTCTTCCTTGAGAACGACGTCCATAGGGCCGTCACCTACAATCTCAAGTTTCACATCACTCTTGCTCTGTGCGACAACCTCAGACATAGCATCTATCAACACGTCAATTCCCTTGAATGGGTCCAATCTTGAAACGACCCCAATCTTTATGACGGAAGAACTTTTAGCTGTCTTTGCTCTCATCGGTACATCAGGAATACCATTGTGTACGACTCTCACTTTCGACGGAGAAACACCCCTGGCTTCCAGTTCGCGCTTTGAGTAGTCTGATACAGCAATGACTCTCTCACAGAAGTGATTGTAGATAAATATTGTCGCACCATTGATAAGAGGGGCTATCCATTTCTTTTTCTTCGTGGGAGAATAATACATCCCATGATAACTTGCGACCAAAGGAGTATGCAGATGATGCAAAATCTTAGTTACAAGATATATCATTGGCCCATGAAAGCCATGTGTAAATATCACATCAGGTTTGTATGCCTTTATGGTTTCCCCAAGAGCAGAATGCCAGGAGAAATCAAGCGGGCTCTTTACCTTGATGCAAGTGACTCCCAACTCAACCAGTTTCCGCCTGTCGTAATTAAAACATTGCGGATCAATGCACACTGACAGCACATCAACTGACGCATCACATTCACCCAATTTTGAATATATTTCAAAACACTTGGCAATGCCACCTGTCCCAAATTTCCAAATCAGATTAAGTACTTTCATGTTCCTTTTTTATATTGTATCTTTCAAGGTTTTCTCATCTTGAGAACTCTTGATGGGTTGCCCCCTATCACAGCGTATTCTGGAAAGTCCTTGCAAAGAAGAGTGCATGCACCTATTATGCTCCCGTCCTTCACATGCCTGCCAGGGGTAAAGGTCACATCCTGACCTATCCACACATCATTGCCGATTATAGTCTGCTTCTTCTCTGTCCCTCCCTGAAGTCTCATTGGTACATTCACGTTATCCGTGGCATGATTAAACCCAAAGATAAACAGCCGAGGGCCAATCATCACATCTCTTCCAATAATAGTATTGTCAGGTATGTGGCTATTAGCACCGATTCCCGAATAATCACCTATCTCTATATTCCGTCCCATCCCGAAATACACCTTGCGATTCACATTAACGTGTTTTCCGCATTTACGAAATATCCCCATCACAAACAAATGGCGTATCTTTCGAAACAAACCGCCCACATAAGGCAAATGACTATCAGGAAGCCAATAGGCAAATCCGTAATACCCTACAAGCGAGAAAAAAGCGACGAACGATTTGTTAAAATTTGTTTTTTGCGCATACTTTAGTAAGAGTTTTTCTGGAATCAAAGAACGAAGGAATTGCTTTAACTTAGCTTTAAAGCTTTTCTTATTCCACGATTCCATATACCAATGAATAGAATGTGTATTCTTCGTTATATGCAATCTCTTTGTCGTGATATTCGTTGGGTTGAAATACTCTGCAGGATATATCCAAACGCCATCCACCTCTTGTATTCCGCCTATGGGTTTCAATCCATTATCACGTAGAATTTTGGTTGTTATATGAACAATCGTTATCTGGTTGCTGACATCTGCCTCTTGGGTAAAATGAAGAGTTTCGTAGAAATCCAGTATCTTTTTTATCAGGCCGAGGCCGGGGGTTACCCCAAGGCCGAGGCCGGGGGCAACATTACCAGTAACGAAATTTTTCTCGTCTGCATCCGTCTCCATTCCCATAAAGTTACCACGTTCTACGATATCGTCCATCCGCTGAATCACTTCTACATCAGTATCAAAATAGATACCACCGTACTTATATAGAATCCAGAAACGGGCATAATCACTAACAAAAGCATACTTCTTTGCCGCATATGCTTCCCGAATATAAGGAATCATATTTACATCGAAATTGCTCTCATTCCATTCTTTTATCTCATAGTCTGGAAGATACTTCTTCCATGACCCAATACATTTGATGGCCAAAGGCGGCAAAGGATTCCCGCCAAACCAACAATAATGAATAACTTTAGGTATCATAATCTCTTTTTTCTTTTTTTATCAAGACCTTATGCTTAAGTTGAAATATCAGTCTATTCTTTTCTTCATCGCCTTATATTTTACGAAGAGAAGGAGCATCAGCATGTGTCTGTACAGCCAGCCCATTCTAAAAGCACAGATTATCTTCAAGACCCGGTACTTCGATGTTCTTGCTGACCCCAACAGACGGATCATGCCATTTGCATCTTATACCTTCCCGCAAGCAAACAGTTGCCCAACAGCGATTATATTCAACAAAGATGTGTCATAATGGTTGCTATCATCTGCTTGTTTTATTTCTTTGTCTTAATTTTATAGAGAGGCACATTATGTCACCTTCTTCTCTGCAAGTACCCACATATCTTTTATGATTCAAAATCAAACTTATGCAGCATAATCACTTCATGGTAGGACACTTGGAACATATTTATCTATCAATTTCACGAAGAAACATGTAACGGCAACTGTCATTGCATACAAAAGCCACTGATTATTGTACACGAAGAATGACAGTATCATTATCACATACCCATGTGATAACAGAAAGCCCAAGGACTGACGGCCGACATACGCAATCGGCGAACTGAAGCGGGGGGGGGCAATTTTACAGAGCCACAATACAGACAGCACTCCACATAAAGACTCCATGACCACCACACCCCAATAGGCATTCTGGTAATTACACCATATCATATCTAAAGGTTTTGAACCCAAAGTATATATTATAAGGACATAGAAAATGATGGACGATATTCCTATCCATGCTGGCATTGAGCCAGCATGATTGCGAAGGAGAAATCTAAAATCACGTCCCATCTCCACAAACACCATCACGAAAAGTGCAGAATTGGCATAAAAGGGCAATACCGCGCTATGCCCCAAAACACGGACTTCATCAAGCATATAGCCAAATACAGACAGTACAACAGCCATAAAGACTCGCCATTTTATGCTGGCCGAAAACCTGTCAAGCATCCAATAGAACAAATATGCAACCATCATGCACGGAATAAACCAGCCGCCAGCAACCATGCTGTCGTATGGACTTAGAACCCTAATAAAAGGGCGCCAGTCTTGTAAGGTACAAGCGCTGATACAAATGGTGACAAATGCAGGTATTGAGAAATAGATTAGGGGCTTTAGCAATTTTCTGACTTTGTGCATAACGAATCCCTTAAACGGAACTCCTGTTTTCCAAAAGTATCCAGCAATAAAGAAAAACACAGGCATGATCCATGGGTCTGTCAATACACAATGAACGCCCAACACATGCCATGATATAATGACAAGCATAGCAAGTCCTCTCACAACATCAAATGAATTATCTCTTCTCTCCATCAATAATGATTATACAATTAAAAACTTCGCATATTTTTTTATAACAGCAATCACCAGACATTCTATGGCCATGACAAGCATTAGCCCCAAGATATTCGCAAGCCAGACATCACCTATATAACGTCCCATCACAGCAGGCAGTGTCATCAGCATCATGTGAGTGCACAAGATAATCAGAGAATTCTTCCCAAAGAAAGCCAAGCCTGTACCCAATGCTGTACGGCTAATCATCTCGGATACACTAACGACAAACAATGAAGCACCAACAGATATTATAAGAAAAGGAACATACCCCATTGGTTCAAAATTCTGAGAGACATTGGTTAAGCCTGGAAACATAGCGTAGCATCCCATCGACAGAAGTCCTGCCGAAAATCCGACCTTGGGCTTTATATATAGAATAATGTCCCGTAATTCATATCCCAAGACAAACGGAAACACACAAAGCATAGATACGTCTATATAATATGGCACATCATAACGTCCCAGGAAGTAACCCGTTATACTCACGCAAAATGCTGCAAGAAGCACAACATAGCGATTACGAATTATATACAGGGCGAAACAAATGCAAATAATCTGCGTCAATGACAACAAGAACCAGATTGGCGTATTCTCATATCCTTCGGTAGCACCCAAGAAAGGCAGCAGATAGTGGGAACACTCCATGGGCGTATGCTTCAAGAAAGACACCAAAGTATAATACACACATGCCATCAAATAGAAACAGATATATGGTTGCATGAGCCGACGTATTCTCTTTGTCAATGAGGTGCGCTTAAAAAACACGCCACTTAACATAAAGAACAAGACCATATAGAAACTCGTTATATACCCCCCCCCAATTGTCAAATTTATTAAGTCCGCTTAATATCGGAAAGTGAAGCCAAACTACGAGTATTATCCCTACCCCTTTGGCTATATCAATATGCTGTACCCGTTGTTGTCCCATTCTTATAAATTATCAGGCTTGTTCATAATGTCTTTTATATGCAACAACAATCCTGGCAAGAAACAGATGTATGGCATAAAATATGGCATATGACTGAAGATGTATCCTACCGAAATGTTTTTTGATTTTAGTCCCCATCTGAATGCGACACAACCTTCCTTAAAAATCCTATAGCATTGCCCCATATTGAAGTAACGACGCTTGAACATCAAATTCATCTTGAAGATGCACCCTTCTGCGGTTCCTGTAGGACTGCGCCAATACATTCTATCTCCCATTGCGGTGATACTCTCTTCATTGTACTCCCTATAATAAATTGGACGATTGATATAATATGCCTTGTATTTATCCGCAATAGCTGCCCACATCAATCCTTCAATACAGATGCGTTCACCAGGAAAAACGGGATAAGGATTATCCTTTAGAACGCACGTTTTTACTACTTCTGCGCGGTCGCCTTTAGCATTGAACACCTCACGATATTCAAAGAAATCCGACATTGTATCCTCTTTGAAGGGGTGATATCCCACAAGCTTCTCATTTTCATATACAGACAGGAAAACCAAGGCACATATATCGTTCCTGTTTTCTATCAAATGCCATTTCTGCTCTATTGACTCAATCGCATCTTGCTTCAAGAAGTCGTCAGGATCAACACGAAACAACAAATCTCCTTTAGCCATAGAGACGCCAAGATTAAATGTTGCGCCCAATCCCTCATTTCCTTTATTTACATAACGTATAGGAAACAACGTCGTATCGAACTCCTTAACAATATCGTCTGTATTATCGGTACTTCCATCATTGATGACAATCCATTCAAAATTGTATGATGTTTGACAGAGCAAACTTTCATATAGTCTGCGTATTGTTTTCCCCTTGTTATAGGCAGGAGATAATACTGTTATAAACATGATAGCTTAATGTTTTCGTTTCCGTTTCTTTTCAAAGTCAAACTGGCAGGATACTGCTGGAACACCTCTATCTTTTCGGGAACCTCATAATCGAAAGTATATCCCTCCAAAAATTTCTCATTGAGCGTCTCTAAAGATGCATTAAGACTTTCATTGTCTGCCACCTTTTGAACCATATTTATAGGATAGCTCAACAATGTGCTTTTTCGAAAACACATTCCCTCGCTCAACATTCTTTTCTCTCTCACATAGTTGCATACCATACTTTCGAAGAAAGAAGGATTGGTGAAGAATATCTTGTCTGCCAATTGACGCAACAACTTTGTGGAATAGATATGTCCATCAACCGAGAACTGATAAGTCCAGTTCTTTTTTTCGCAAGATTTATAATAGTCCCAATATACAAAACCATCCTTTTCCGTCTTTGGTTCCTCTTGGTTTATACCAATCCCCAACCGCAAAGAGAAGGAACGCTGCAGAGGCTTTTCATTCACCCATGAAAGAATGTCATCTGTCAGGCAAACGTCTGAATAAAAAGCGGAGTCATCCGTAAGGAACATACTGCAGTCTGCATTACCATGCAACATGCCACACAGGAGAGAACGGAAATCCGACTTGGCATTACGCAACTGTTTGTGCTTGATTATTTTTTTCAAATTGTAGAAGCACATCGCATCCTTTATGCCAAAATGGTCTTTGTTCGTTGACTCCTTGACGAATTCTACTTGGAGATATTTGCCTTTCAGCAAATCGTACCCTTTCTCAAAATCTCTGTCGGAGGTGTTATAGAGCACTTCCACTCGATAGTTATCGAACTTAAAATGCTTATATACGCTTCTCAAAAGCGTATCAAGCTGCATGGCTCGATTGAACGAAAAAATGATTATCTGTAACATGTCTTATTTATTAATATTCTTTTTACTCCTTCCATAAAGCAGTTTGTCAAAGAGCGAATTCTCTGAGACGAGCCTGCCCCAGAATGTGCATATCGCACAAACTGGAACGGAGACTACTGCGACAATTATAAAAAGCGGAATACCTGCGATAGCGTCCGTATCAAGCCGTACCTCATCTTGCAACAGCATGATAACAGGAAAATGGGTAAGATATATAACCAAAGAGTTTTTGCCATATAATACCAATTTCTCTTTGCACGTCTCCAATGATTTTAGCTGATCTATAGCCCTTGCTATATGCAGCACTATTATCGAGGCAAATATTCCGCAAAGCATTTGCAATTTGTATGGATCATTACCAAACGTATAGTATCTGACAAGTGCGACAAACACCAACGCAGAGACAAGCATAATCCATTTCTTATAGAGTTGTCTTACCAAATACCTATTGTACGAATATCCGAGAAAGAAGAAGAAAACATATCTCTCAGGCATATAAAAACTTACCCCCCCCCGCAGGTTTGGGCAGCACATATTCAAGGTCTTATGCCCCAAAAGCAATACGCCCAAAACAACTGCAAGCGAAATGGCTTCTGCATTCATTTGTGTCTTACACTTCAAAGTATTCGCGAACAGGCAAAAGAGCAAAAAATACACCTGTATGCAAAACAAAGAGATGAGAAACCATGCACCTGTGTCTGGTTGTAATGCCAATTCCTTTGCAATAGCCGAAAAACATGAAAAGCTATCGCGTCTAACAATAAAAGGCATAACAACAAGGCCCCACACAAGGAACGGAATCACCAACGAGACAAATTTCTTCTTGATGAAAACCATCGCATTCTCTTTCACGACCCTATCTCTTGACAAACTTACCACATAACCGCTAAGCAGCATAAAAACAGGCATGTGAAAACTGTAGATAAAATCGAAGACCATTCGAGCACCGTTTCCTTCACAATTGTACTGGAGAATATGTCCCATTACAACAAACAGAATGCAGATTCCCTTTGCAACGTCAAGGCTATCAATTCTATTTTCCATGTGGTCAAAAGGTATGCGTTGTGTTGATTCTAAATTCTGGAGAAATGGTTATCTTATTCGGGTTCTTATTCATCCATGCTCCCCACCATCCAAAAGTACTGTTGGTGATTATCTGATGTTTGCATGCTGCCATCAATTGCATGTCACGATAAGACTCTGTACTCTTGTTCCAATCCACGAAATGTATCTCATCCTTACGGACATTCAAGCCCAACACATCTGCATTCTCCATAGCCCAACCGACGCTTCCGGGGTCACAGAAGATAAAGAACACCGGATTCTCCACATGTTTACGGATATATTTCACCGCACGCTTAAAGAAGCCTGTTGCATAATAAACATAGTTTCCCCCCAGCATGTCACCTCTTCGGGCATGTATTGCAACGCTGTTTCGACTTCCGATAAAGCCCAATGCTTCTTTGTTCTTTTCGTCCGTTACCTCAGGAAACACGAAAGTATCTTCTATTTCTTGGGCAATCTGTTCAATACCGGATTCCTTATATTTGAACGAAAGCCATTGACCAGTAAAGATATCCTCGTCTGTTTTCAGAAAGAGCTTGCTTATGCAATTTAATTTTTCAAGAGGAATTGGACGACGATGCCTCCATGCCTGCAAATAATAGAAAGGCAAGGTATGACGCAGGCGATAAGCCAGACTACTCTTGTCGGGCTGGCAAACTGCCATCATTTCTGGACTTTCAAAATTTCCCCTTATGTTTTTCAAGTTCAACCCCGCATTGTTCAACGCTGTTGTAAACACGACAGGATAATTCCAATTATGCTCCTCCAACACCCAAAAACGGCTGGCGCGTATTTCTGCCATAATCTTGTTCCATTGTACATCGTCAAATAGAGACCGAACGTTTGGAGCATCTATAGCAAATACGCGATTCAGCTCATAACCATTCCACTGGCTGATTACTTCATTGCATTCGGGAATGTCAAAGATGATGTTCTCGATATAGACATCATCCTGCGGATTGGCTTTCTTCAAAGCCAGATACTCGCAGAAACTGAGCATCTGGTTGCCGAGGCCAGATTCAATGTGTACTACCTTCATATTCTATTTTGATTTGTTCTTAACTGTTGTAACTTACTCGCGATAAGAGACATCGCCAAGAAGTATATCGTCAACGTTCTTGGTTCAGCGAGATCCGACCCAGAAAATCCTCCCACAAAAGACATCAAAATCATCGCTGTAAATGCACCCATATATGGATTGTCTTTCCTGTGTTTCCACAATAATCTTGCAAACGACACAAGCATAAGTAAGTACAAAATTGTGCCACAGAACCCTAAATACGTAATCATATTGCCATATGAAATGTCTGGCGTTGCCAACTGCACCACCCGAAGATGCTCATCTGGCAAACCTATACGGAAGTTGTACTTCTTGAACTGCCAGTCGGAAGACTCTGTAGTCAAGCCTAAACCAAACACCTGCTCAAGAAAAGGACGTTTCACCAGATAGTCGGCACGTTCGTAACACCAGGCAAAACGATAAAGCATAGTAGCATCACCACTTGCCTGTGGGTCATAGTCATTGCCGAACTTTCCAGAGAGCACGCTACCCAAATCCTCGTCCGTATTACCGCCCTCAAACCGTTGTGATAAGGTTCCAATAAAAGGAGTAATTAAAATTCCTAAGACAAGGACCACCTTGACCACTCTCTTCACACTACCTTGAATGGCCAAAGCCAGCAACACCGTTAACAAGGCAACAGCAATTCCCGTTCGACCCAAAGTACATATCTGTGCTACGAAAAAGACCACACGGAATGCCCAAAGTGGCACCTTCGTCCCTCGAAACAACTGCGGATAGGCAAAACTCAAAGTCAAGAACAAAGACAAGTTTACAGGCGAATTGTAGAAACGCATGATTCCTGTAGCTCTGTCTGCCGACCCCTCATAGCCATACGGCATCAATGGTCGCTTCAGGATCACCTGACCGACATACAGAATCGATGTTATAAAACACATCCACATCATCATCCGCATTATTTTCTGGAATTCATGTGGTTTCACTCTAATCAGAATAACCAGCGAAAGCAATAGAATGAACTTTCTTCCGCCCTGCAGCACCTCATAGAAAGACAATCCATAATGCACCAAAGAGAACAGGAACGACAACGCAAAAAAACAAAGGAAGTACTTGTAAAACTTCAATTGTCGCAATCCTAGCAACAAAGACCTCCCTGTTGTTATAAAATGCGATATAACAATTACAGTATAGATCAAGGCACAGTCACTCAACTTGAATCCTACAACGGAATCTGTCCACAAGTTGAAACCGCCACCGCTTCCTGCCATGAAACTAAAATACAGAAAATAAGAGATGTATCTGTATTTTGGCTGAAAATACAAGTATAGAGCTACAAGCAACAACGCTATTCCTATCATGTATTCTATCTTTAATGTTCTACTTCAATTCCCATCTCCCCGAACAAATCAGATGATCCTTATTTCTAAGGAGAGGTCTTTTCATCACCCCTTCTCAACTTCTTTTGAGTGTCACACTCTGTTTTCTTACCTTCGCAGGATTACCTGCTATAAGACAATTCTCTTTGTCGTATCTTTTAGTAACAAGGCTGCCAGCTCCTACAATACATCCGTTGGGTATTCTGCTACCTTTTAGCACAACAGCTCTGGTTCCTATCCACACACCATCACCTATTTCAACAGGCTTTGTACACGGGCTTGACACACCAGTCTCGGTATTTACCACTTCATGCCAATCGGTATCCATCACCAATGTATCCCAAGATGTTACAACATTAGAGCCAAACTTTATACTATCAACGCAACAGAGGTTCATCTGCGCTGTATTACTAAATTCGCCCTTGAATGTCACACAACCATTCTTACCGATACTGATTCGAGCACCTTGCCCAAAACTCACCTTGCCATCAACAGGCAATTCGATGGTTCCATCTATTTGAAGAATACTCCTCTGGTATTTCTTATCGTACAATCCAACACTACAAAACCCAACACTTAACATTGCAGTATTTACCCCCCCCCTGAGCAACGACCTTTCCTTTCAACGAGAGCAGGCTTGTATTATACCTTACGAGAATGGGCAGTTTCAAAGCATCTTTCAAAGGAAAGAAATGCAAACTTACCCAAAAACTCTTGGGAATGGAAAATATTTTTTCTATGTTCATATTCTAATGCTATTTAATCCAGATACCCTTAGCTGTGTGATTAAGTATTTTATTCAGCTGGATATTTCCCAATATACCCTGAGCCAAATACACAACAGCAGGAATTGCTATAACGCCCACGAGACCGAAATACGAGGCAGACAACTTAAACAAAGGCCAAGAGAATATGGCGAACAAGACATATACGACCATCTGTATTCGAACAGTACCAATACCATTTATCATAGTCATAAAGATACTGCCATACGATTGCGCTACTATCAAAAATGCCATAGCTACAGATATCTCCAAAGGCATCTCAACACTCTGACCTATCCAAATCCGATAGAACAAAGATGACATAGGAACCATAAATGCACAACAAACCAGCATACATAGCCAGCATCGCATAAGTCTATTCCTCATTGAAACAATCCAAGCATAATCTTTCTTGACATAGGCATCCGTTATTGCAGACCAGAACGGAGACACAATAATATTCATCAACATATACACGATGTTGAAGTATTTATTGGCAATATTATATTGTGTTACTCCCAAAGGACCTATCTCACGAGTTATGACAATATTCACAATCTGGAATATCGCTATCAAGCATAGATATATTACGAAGAATTGAGTACCCAACTGCAATATGTTTCTTACCAGAGAAACTTTAATATACTTGAAGCCTGGTCTATAAACCTTATATTTGGAGAAGAAGAACATATATAATGATACTACAACCATTACCAAGCATGGTATTCCCGAGTAATACAACGCCAAATTGTACAGACTTCCACTCGTTGTTTTCGTTAGCACAAAAATAACGAGCAAAGAAAGATACTGACCAATACAAGTTATCACTGAAGAATAGCCTGTCTTCTGGTCTGCAGCGAGTAAAGAGCTAAAGACATTTGCCACCATATTTATACAAGTGAAAGTACAGACTACGATGAATATCTTATGAAGCTCTTCCATATAAACAGGAGACACTTTCAGAAATGCGCTCCAATCCACAAAAGAATTGATGGCCAGAGCTACTATAAGGACAACACCGATAATTGATCCTATGGCAAAATAGGTTGTACTCAGCAACTGACGAGCCAAGAGAGTATCACCTTGAGCCTTGGCCTCTGCAAATTTGTTACGGAAGCCATTGCCCAACCCCAAATCAAAGAATGCTATCCATCCAATCACAGACGACAGGGTTAACCATATACCATACTGAGTGGGATTTACATAGTTGATAGTCATGGGAACAAGCAAAAGTGAAGAAAGAATACTTGCTGCCTTTGTCCCTAACGAAAGCCCCACATTCTTCACAATATCCTTTGACCTTTCACTCGAATTTACAAATTTGTTCTTAATTTCTGATATCATATTATATTATGAATAAATTCTCCTCATTGAATGTAATATGTCACAATGCATCGAATACGCCATTTGTAACGAACAACGTATATACCCCATTAGCCACAGCCACCTATATTCATATATACAAGGCAATGGTATCCTTCGCTATTCGCTTGTTATTATCCGATGTTTGATTTGACATATATTACTATTTCGTTTTATTATATTTTGATTTTCCTTGAAAGTTCTTCGATTAACTCTCCCAAAAAAACTAATGCTCTTGTATGAATCGAGCATTCTTATCAGACTTTACCGCATTCCCGCAGTCGCTGCTTCAGTCCTTCCAAAGCCATATCAGCCCACAGCATTACAAATACCACAATCCGTTACTCCTAACTTATATAGAACGACTCTGCTTGTAAACAAAGTCACAACAATTATTAGAAGCATTCGGAAGTAAAGAAGCTGGGTATTCTTCGCTATTCGTTTGTTATTATCTGATGTTTGGGTTGACATAATAAAATGGTATTCTACTTTAAATTGCCAAGTTCAATTCTGAACTTTCTATCATTTGGATTTACATCCGTATTGAAAATATCCTTTACTATATTTTCTATCTTTTTATAATTACCTCCATTTCGATTAGTTGAATCCAAAGAAATCTCAATTTTAGAAGAATCCTCTTTGGTAATATTCAATAGCAAATTAATTGTCACTTTATTGTTTCCATTACCACTCTCAACAATCGTTTTCTTTTCAAAATTAAAATCCCTATTGGAGGTGTCTAATCCATCTCTGAATATTTCATTATAGTCAAGACTTATACCAACAAAGCGTTTTAGTATACTACTAACATCTTCGTTTTTGTTTATATTCTTAAACTTTTCACTAAACATCACATTAATTGTTGCGTTTGACAAATCAATGTTCAAGCCTTCATATTCATATTCTATTGATTTATTCACATATAATTCAGAAATACTCTTTCGCCCCCATTCTTGTGCATCATCACACAAAATCAATAA
>SAMEA104315427__coassemble_312_pt1 | contig 76579 bp, 58 predicted proteins | sample SAMEA104315427__metabat2_low_PE_043 | metagenome-assembled genome bin SAMEA104315427 (sample SAMEA104315427) | gut metagenome | biome: Monkey gut; feature: monkey-associated habitat; material: faeces | place: China | collected 2013 | reverse complement strand
ACGAGCATTACGATGAGGTCTTGAACTTCTTTGTCAACAGGGCGACAAATGCCTTCGCAGAATCATTCAATGCGAAGATAAAGGCATTCAGAGCGTCCTTGAGAGTAGTGACGGATATAAGGTTCTTCCTTTTCAGACTTACAAGGCTGTGTATGCTTAACCCCTAGGTTTGTCGGGTGAGCCGAGATTTACGACAAGTAATCTTTTGAAACATATGCATAAGGCGCGACACTTGATAATGTCACGCCTTATATTATATCTCAGAGTTTTCGCCCCCATCTCAAATCTCCTCTCTCTTCTTAGTGAGCATAACAGGAAGTTTGTAGCCTGCGAAATGAGAAACTACGGAAAGTCCATCTGCATTAAATCTTCCTGCTTTAGCTTCACCCTTCTCGTCCATCTCTGATTTAAGCCAAAAATAATTGTGTCCTTCGGGCACATATTCTCCACTAGAATCTTTTCCTGTGTAAATTCTTATTCTCTCACCAGATCTACCAATTATGTTGCAGGAATGAATTCTACATATTTCCTTCAGTTCTTCCCACTGAGCTTCTGTGGGAAGACCATCAAACCGAGATGCATCATTGTGTGAAAACTTTTTGTGTTCGTAAGGCCAAGTATAGTGTAATGGCGCCGACCACAAGGTCCCGCTTGGAAGTCCAAGGTCATAATACTTAATACCCTCTATTGATATAGAGCATGCCACTTTCAGTTCCCCTTGCTCATATCCCTTCAAATAAGCAGCCTTGAGCACTTCAGCCATCTCTGCCGCTTTCTCCTCAGCATATTGCTGCGCTAATTCTTCTTTTGTCATATCTTATACTCTTTATTTGCTTTTAAGTCACTTCTTATACTAAAACTGTTGTCAGGCGTATGGAAGCCATACTGAATCAGTTGACGGCTTAATCCCCAGGATATATGGACGCTGTCCCGGTTCACCTGATAAACCTAGGTGATTAAGCTACAGCCTTTCTAAAGCCCCAAAAGCATAAGGCGCGACACTTGATAATGTCACGCCTTATATTATATCTCAGAGTTTTCGCCCCCATCTCAAATCTCCTCTTTCTTCTTTGTGAGCATAACAGGAAGTTTGTAGCCTGCGAAATGAGACCCTATGGAAAGTCCATCTGCATTAAATCTTCCAACTTTTGCTACCCCATTCTCATCCATCTCTGATTTAAGCCAGAAATAATTATATCCTTTAGGCACATTTTCTCCTATATATTTATCTTGAAAGCCATTTGTTGTACTAATGTATATTCTCATACCAGAGCAACTAATAATATAGTCGTCGTAAGTTCGGCACTTCTTCAGTTCTTCCCACTGAGCTTCTGTGGGAAGACCATCAAGCCGAGATGCATCATTGTGTGAGAAAAACATGTAACTGGGATTATAAATAGAATTACTCCTTAATGGCTTCGACCACAAGGTCCCGCTTGGAAGTCCAAGGTCAAAATACTCAACACCCTCTATTGATATTGAGCATGCCACTTTCAGTTCCCCTTGTTCATATCCCTTCAAGTAAGCAGCCTTGAGCAATTCTGCCATCTCTGCCGCTTTTTCCTCTGCATATTGCTGAGCTAATTCTTCTTTTGTCATATCCATACTCTCCTTAAATTCTCTTCAAGTTATCTTATTGTACAAGATCCAAACTTGTTCCATAGAATCATAAGACAGGAAGGTTGGATTTCCAAATGCTGTCGTCATTTAGCCCCATTGCTGTCTTTGATTAAAGGTTTATACGTCTTGTGTTATCTCTATCACAAAGTTACCATATTACCCCCCCCCAGCCAAATGAAATCGCAACTTTTTGCAAACAAGAACTATTGTGAACCTGTTGCGTGTGTTCTATAACATAAATGAGGGTTGATGGGAGGGTGAATGACGGTTCTTGGTGAGCGTGATGTGATGGTTGCATGAATGGGATGAGGGAGCGGAAACAAGATAGGGCTGAGCTCCTGGGGAGGAGTCCAGCCCTATGGTGAAAAACCCAGTTGGGGCATAGACAGACAATTCTGCTTCTTTATTTACGCCTTGATTTGGGTAATCGTAATTCCCCTGTTGAGGCGTTGGCAGATGGTTTTACTTCTTGATATACACCTTTCCGTTGTGGATGTACATGCCCTTCTGGGGAGTGCTGATGCGGCGGCCCTGCAGGTCGTAGTAGGTCTGGCTGGCGGCAGAAGTGCTTTGGCTGATGCTGCTGATGGCGGTGGCATCCTTTTCGAAGCGTACTGCCACGTCGTCATAGGCGAAGTAGGCAGGCTGTGAGAAGCCGTAGCCGTTGTCGCTGGAACCAGTCACGTTGAATGTCACGCGGGTCACCTTGCCCAGGCCGGAGAGGTCGAACTTGGTCCAGTCGGTAACTATGTTCTTGGGGCCGTTGCACAGATACAGCTTGGCCTCACCTGTCTTCTTGTCGCCGTTGTAGCCAGTGGCCACGATAGCCACCCAGTCTCCCTCGTCAATCTTTGCGGTCAAGCCGTTTCCGTTCATGTAGCAGTTGAGTGCGTAGCATATGTTGTTGACGTACATGTGGTCGATTACTCTTGCTGTGCTATCGGCAAAGGTCAGGGCTGGAAGAGATTCTTCGGTCAGTCCGAAGCCTGAGTTGTCGGCATAGCCAAAGTGTACGGCAAAATTGTCCGAACCGTTGTGTCCGCCTCCTGTGCGCACCAGTTCCATGTTGTCACTCTTCTTGTAGATGGTCAACTGAGAGTTGAAGCCGCCACAGGTTTCGATATCGGCCGAAGCGTAATTGGATATGGCATGACCTCCGCTCCAGTAGCACCAGGTGCCGTAGCCCTCTGAGAGCACGTTCGAAAGCCAGGTGTTGTTCTCATCTGTCCATTTGTAAGCCTCGTCGATGCTGGATACGCCACCGCCTGAACCGTACAGCAGTTGACCGCCATACTGAGGGTCGTCGATGAGTGAAGACCAGTTGTCGCCTCCGCTGAATGTGGGAGTGGTGCCCTTGAAGTCGGCATCTTCGAATGTCAGAGTGCGGATGACATAGTCGGCACTCTCTTGTGCGTTGAGGGCCAGAGTGGCCATACAGAACGCTGCCAGAGTAAACAGTTTTCTCATACGGTTTGTTTTTTTTGAGTTTTACTTAATGCTTATCTTCTTTCCGTTTCGGATATAAATGCCTCGTGTGGGCCTCTCCACCCTGCGGCCTGTGAGGTCGTAGTAGATGGGGGCAGACTTCTGGCTGTTGCCTGTGATGGTGTTCAGGCCCGAGGGACGTCCCTTGGTGGGGATGATGATGGGGTTGTCATCGTATCCCGGTACCAGATGCAGGTCCTGAAATCCAGCTACTTCGGTACTCGTCTCGCCCAGCCATCCGCAATATTGGAAGATGCCTGTGGCCACGCGTATGAAGTTTATCTCGGGCAGCTCCACGGGATTGCCCTGCTCATCCACAGCCCAGTCGATATCGAAGGTGGAGTAGTCGTCCTTGTTGAGCGAGCAGTCGGCGTAGCCGTAGGAGTCCTTTGCGTAGCGGTAGAGGACCCAGTAGGAGCCTTTGCCCGACTGGTCGATGGCGTTGTTGGGCAACTTTCCTCCCTTGAATGTGAGCGTCTCGCCCTCTTCCCACAAAGGCCAGTAGGTCTGCTTGTGGAAGGAGTTTTTCATGTGGTAGCCCGATGAGTCACGCTTCTCTCCGTTCTTGTCAGTCCACGTGGCCTCCCAGCGGATGTAGTTGTCATAGGTGGAGAAGGGTTGCTTGTGCTCTCCTGTCTCAGCCGTGGGCTTGTGATAGGTGATGGAAAAATCGTGGATCTGGGTGGTGTAGTATTCCGACCCCGCCAGCTCATACCACTTGCAGGTCTCCACATCATCGCCCACTCCCACATACACGATGCCCGGCTCGAAGCTCCCGCCAATGGTCTCGCTGCCATACACGGGGTCGGCGTTGGAATAGAAGCCGTTTCCCAGGATGCGGAAATCAGAGCCTTTCTTGTTCTGCACGGCGTGGTCAAACTTCACGGTTATGTATCCTCCGTAGGCACCCAGGTGAATCAACTCTTCGTCGGCCAGGCTTTGGGTGGCAGTTGCACACACCTCTTCGTGTGTGGCTCCCTCGTTTGCCTCGGGCATGGTGTTGACAAACTGGCCAGGTGCAGGGTGCAGTTCCACCACGGTCACTTGTTGTGTCTGGGCCATTACCGTAGATGCCGCTGACAGCAGCAATGCTGTAATCAAAGACTTTCTCATAATATAATGTATTTAGACAGTTTGTTTCGTGTGTTCCTAAGGACGCATTCCCGCCTGCTGCTCCTGCACTGGCAACGCCAGGATATGTGCAGGATTTATATACACCTTCTGCGGTGGGAACAGTTCCTCGCCACTCATCGTGTAGCCGTACAGATAGCCTGCCGATGCGTAGCTGCCGGCATCTGTGAAGTAGATGTTGCGGGTGTAGGGCGAGATGTATATCTCATAGGGCGATGTCAGTTCCTTCAGTTTCTGGGTGACAACGGCATTGGCCACTCCCTCGGTCACTTCCATGGTGGCTGGATCAATGGTCTTTATGTAGTATTTATACTCGCTTGTATAGTAGGAGTATTCCGACCCTACGGTATAGAAGAGGCGGCCGTCGGTGGTGTTGTAGGTGCATGGGAAGTCCAGCACGTTAAATTGGCCGGTCTCACAGTCCAGTATGACCATCCTGGGCTTCACGTCATAATAGTCGCCGCAGGAGTTGATGCACAGGTATCTGCCAGCCTGCGACACTTCGCCGAAGAGATTGATGCATCCCGTGTCGATATTGCGTATGATGGTCATCGACTTGCTATCTACCAGCGACACGGTCGTTTCGTGCTCGTGGGTAGTTTCGCTGAACGAGTAGCCGCCCGTGTTGGCTATATAGAGCGTGTCCTTATAGAGGCGTATGCCTTCGGGCTCCCATCCCACTTCACAGGTGCCCACCACCTGCTTGGTGCGTACATCTATCTTGGCCACATACCCCTTGGTGAAGCGCATCGTGCCGCACTTGTGGGCATAGGAGGTGATATACAGATATTCCCCGTCGCTGCACATGCGTCGGTTGTTGGGCACGTTCTCGGTGGCTCCACACGCTGTACCGTCGGGGTGAATGTATTGGATGATGTTCGACCAGTTCACTGCGATGGCGATGAGAGTGTCGTTGACCTGCAGGATATCGTTGGGCGTGTCGCCCAGCTTCATGCCGTTCTGCTTCCGGAACCACTGATTGGTGAGCACGCCAGTGGTGCCATTGTAGAATGACAGCTGCCCGTTGTCTGACTGCCAGTTGCCTTCGTTGCAGATGATGAGATGCTCGGTCAGCTGTGTGGGCTTCTTGCCGCCTCCAGGCTGAGGGCCTGGAACGTTTTCTTCTCCGCATGCTGCCAGCAGGAGAAGGGGCATCAGTAGGAATATGTTTCTCTTCATAACTTATATTTGAATGTTATCGAAAAGCGTCTGCCTGGCATTGGCCAACGCTGGATAAGCTCGTATCTCGTATCGAAGACGTCCTGACACTCGGCTTCCACCGTATAGTGGCGCAGGAAGTGGTAGCCCACCTTCACGTCCGTGCAGTTGTATGCCTCCAGGGGAGGCTCAATGGCATTCTCGGCTGTCCAGTATCTCTTATCTACAAACATGTGGCTCAGTGAGGCTGTCCACCCCTTGTAGTCGAGCGAATAAACGGCTGTGAACGACCACTTGGGGCTGTAGGCGATATAGTCATTATAGGCATCTTCCTTGGGATTTGTCCTGTTGCGGTCGTCCTGGAATGTTCCTGTGAGCAGCAGAGAGTGTGCCTTGTAGCGTGCATTCACGGTGACATCCACTCCCATGCAGCGTGTGTAGCCGTAGTTGAGCATCGTCCACTGGTAGGAACCCTTGAGCGGGAGGCACACGATGCGGTCTTCCACGTGGTTGTAGTACCAGTCGGCCTGCACGTCGATATACTGGCTGCGGAATGCCGCCCCTATGTCAAACTGCTTGGTATATTCTGGCTTCAGGTTGCGATTGCCTACCAATGTGTAGTAGAGGTCGTTGAGTGTGGGTGCGCGGAACACGCTCTTGTAGAACGTGCGCATGGTCCAGTGCCCCAGGGTATATGATGCCAGGGCGTTGTAGGTGAGTCGGCTCAATGGTTTGGTGGTGCCGTTGGTGTGGTCGCTAACGTGTGTGTAGAGTGCGCTCACGTTGGTGCTCAGCCCCTTGAAGCGGTAGAAGGCGGCCAGCGAAGTCTTGCTGTCCAGGCGGTACACGTAGTGGAAGTTCTTCACGTCAGTGGTGAGGTCCGACCATCGGAGGTCGGTGGATGCCGACAGAGAGAAGTCCCCCAGCTGGTACGACCCCGCTGCTGCGCCGTAGATATCCTGCTGGTGGTACTTGTTGTTGCTGTGCACCGAGATGTTCTCGGGGTAGTCCGAGCGGTAATGCAGGAAGTCGTTGGTGTATTTCACAATGCCCCGCACCCCCACAGGCCCGAACTCTTCGCGGTAGGTCAGTTGGCTGAAGAAGTTGCGGTCCCATTCCCTGCCCACGTCGGTATAGGTGTCTGAGAGCCTCCTGACGATGCCCCCGGGCAGTCCGCGCACTGAGTTGAAGTAGTAGGTGTGCCATTGGAGTCCCTTCCAGAAGGCGCATCCCTCTATGCGGTACATGGTGATGTCGGCATTCCGTCGCGTGCCTGTGGTGTCCTCGTATTGCGTGTGGTATTCGAATGGATAGTTGCCCCGTGAGCGTGTGAAGGCGGCATCCACGAATCCCCAGTTCCTGTAGCTGTAGGTGGCAGCCAGCTTGTGTGTACCGAAGGAGCCGTACTGGTACGACGACACGAGTGCTGTGGAGTCGGGCCGGCGGGTGCGCATATATACTGTAGAAGCCGAGGCATATTCGGTGGCCATCATCAGTCGCTCCGACTTGTTGGCATTATACAGCGACACGCTCTCCAGCGTGGTGAGCGAATATTTGCCCAGGTCCACCGTCCCGTTCTGCGCGTTGGTGATGCGTACGCCGTCCATATATACGCCCACGTGCTGCGACCCCAGCGACCTCACATTGATGGTCTTCTGGCCTCCCAGTCCGCCGTAGTCCTTGATTTGCACGCCTGCCAGATACTTCAGGGCATCTGCCACCGAGTTGGATGGCAGGCTGTTGATCTGGTTGCGTGTGATAATCTGGTGCGGTGTGTTCTCCCGCGTTCCCTTGACCACCACTTCGCGCATGGTGGATACCGAGTCTCTGTGCTGCTTCCCGGTCTGTCCCCGGACAGGCGTCAGCAGGCTCAGCAGGGTTGCGAAAGCACACATCAGCGCATACTTTCCTTGCTGTCTTGTCATTCTTGGCAGTTTCTATCTGTAGTCCCGCAGATATTCATATCACTTTGCAGCACTGGCAGGTCTTCTGACTTCATCCTTGAGATAACGCGGTCTTCCCAAACGTATTGCAAGGCGAAAGCCTTGCGTTCAGTGACACTGTTGGCTACCCTTGTAGAAAGGACTCACAGCTACGGGTATAGTTGCAGATTCCCACTGCATTCCCATCTTGGCTCCTGCCGCATCCTCATGTGGCGTGTGGAGAACCAGTTGCTGGTGCAAAAGTACGCAGATTTGGGCTTACATGCAAGTAAATGGGCTTTTTGTCGCTCGCCGGGTGCAGTCTTCGTGCCGATGGAATGGATTTCGGGGTACCCGACAGAAGCATCGCGAATGAATGTCGGCCCATTGTCTCTTTCTGAAAAATGCCCTTTCTTTGCCTCCGCTGCGACTTGGAGGAAACCTGCGGGTGGGGCAGACTGCCTGGGGGAGCGGGCGGGGCAGAAGGCGTCATAATGGAGAGGAATAGAACGTACTGCGCTGCGATGCCCTATGCAGCACGCTGCGATGGACGATGCAGTGCGCTGCGAAGGCCGATGCACCGCATTGCGTTGGCTGTTTCATTCAAGCGCAACTGCAGGCAGGGAATGCTGTTGTGTGGCATGGAGCGCGGAGAGCCGTCTGTCGCAGCCGCCATTCATTCGGCCAAGGGCGCTTCCGCTTTCTTCGCCCGATGCCTAAGCCTCGCGCCAGAGGCGTGCCAGATAGTCGTAGTGGTCACCCTCTGCCACCAGTTCGCAACCCATCGCGCAGGCGCGGGCGGTGGATTGGAGCAGGCAGAAATCGGCATAGAGCCAGTCGAAGGAGTCGCCCTCGATGGTCTTGCCGCGCAGGTTCTTATACACCATCTGGTAATCCACTTCGCCATAGTAGGGCTCTTCGGGGTCGATGTCCATATGCCCCTCCTCGTCCTCGTAGATGTAACGCAGGTCGGAGGAGTCCACCAACACCTGTCCGCCAGCAGCGAGCAGGTCGCGCAGACGCATGAGCAACATGGGCAGGCGGCTCACCTTGCCCGCTATGCCGGTACCGTTCATCAGCAGCAGGATGGTGTCGAAGCCCACAGGGCATGCGGATTCTGAGGGGGAGAACAGAGGACTGAAGAGGTTGATGCACTGCACATCGCGTACTCCGCGCAGGCGCATCGCCTCGCAGCTGAGCGGCGAGATGTCGATGGCCTTGACCTCCATCCCGCGTTGCTGAAGTGCCAGTGCATGGCATCCTGCGCCTGCTCCCACGTCCAGTATGCGTCCCCGCGCCAGGCTCAGAGCCTTCTGCTCCAGCAGGGGCATCTCATTCTGGCTGCGAAAGAGGTGGGCTACGGGCATCTCGTCATCCTCAAACATCGAGGAGCGCACGCGCAGTCGGCCTGCCCGCTGCTCCTTTTGATAGTCGAGTATGGCAGCTCCCATCGGGTCGCGTTCGGCGCTGAGTGTGTGGGTCTGCATGGGTTTGTTGGTTATGGGGGTACTCATGTGGCTGTGTGTAAATGGTGTGTGTGGATGAGTGTGAGGTCAGTCATCGCGCCCAGACCTGCTGATGCAGTGGGTCACCTGGTCGGCTTCGCGGAAGTCAGAAGGCAGGTAGCCCGTCTGTCGCTTGAAGAACTTCACGAAGTAGGAGGTGTCCTCGAAGCCCAGTTCGATGGCTATCTCCTTTATCATCATGCCTGTGTAGCGCACCATGCGTTTGGCTTCCAGTACGATGCGGTCGTTGATGAGCGTGAGCGGCGAGTGGCCCGAGCAGTCGTTTACACACTTGTTCAGCGTGCGTGCCGCCACATTGAGCAGGTCGGCATAGTCCTGCACGGAGTGCTTCTCGCGATAGTGACGCTCCACAGCCTGGCGGAACTGCAGGAAGAGCATGCGTGCCGGCTTCAGTTCGTAGGCCTGCTGCCCCTGGGCCTGGCTGCCGTATCGGAGTACGTTGATAAGGAACATGCGCAGCAGGGCTTTCAGCATGTCTATATTGCCGAAAGCCTGGTTCTCGTGCTCCTCATGCTCCATGGCTTCCACGATGCGGCCCAATGTGACGGTCGTGTCGGCATCTATAATATAATAAGGAGGAGCGTCGAAGGCGTGGAAGATGTCGTATTTGAGCGACAGGCTGCCGGGGTCCTTCTCGTCGTGCATGAAGTCGGTGCACATCTTGATGGACACTCCACGGTATCGCTCTTTGTCGTCGAAGTGGTGTATCTGCCCTGGGGTGAGGAAGAAGATGGTGCCTGGCTTCACCTCATAATCGGTGAAATCCACGGTGTGGATGCCTTCGCCTTGCTGGAACCAGAGTATCTCATAGAAGGCATGAACGTGCGGTGCGCAGTCGTTGATGTCGCTGCGCATCAGGAAGTCAGGCATGTGCCCGATGCGGAAACCGTTGCCGCTGGGAGCCGCACATACGGTCTGGTAACGTCCTTCAAGTTGTTCCGTGTTCATCTGTAATGCTTTAGAATGTTCTGCAAAGTTAGGTCTTTAATGGTAGATTTCGGCAATAAGTTGGTGTAAAATGACGCTCATGCCGAAATTTCCCATCGCTTTGCGGGTTTATCTTTGCTGTTGCGGGCGAAAAGGAATACTTTTGCATCAGTAATCACATTTAACCAAAAAGAAAGGAACAGACTATGGGAAACAAGTATCAAGGCACTCAGACCGAGAAGAACCTGCAGGCAGCATTTGCCGGAGAGTCGCAAGCGCGTAACAAATATACCTACTTCGCCTCGGTGGCCAAGAAGGAGGGACTGGAGCAGATGGCGGAAATCTTCGCCCGCACAGCCGACAACGAGAAGGAACATGCCAAGCTGTGGTTCAAGGAACTGGGCGGCATAGGCACCACAGCAGACAACTTGCTGGCTGCTGCCGAGGGCGAGAACTATGAGTGGACAGACATGTACGATGGCTTCGCAAAGACGGCCGACGAGGAAGGCTTCACGCTGCTGGCCGAGAAGTTCCGCATGGTGGCTGCCATCGAGAAGCGGCACGAGGAGCGCTATCGTGCGCTGCTCCACAACATCCAGGCGCAGGAGGTGTTTGCCAAGAGCGAGGTGAAGGTGTGGGAATGCCGCAACTGCGGACACATCGTGGTGGGTAAGGAGGCTCCCGCAGTATGCCCCGTATGCGCCCATCCGCAGGCTTACTTCGAGGTGCACGTGGACAACTTCTGAGCCGAAGCCAGCCGAAGCACCCCGCACAGCGGGTCAGGAAAGGGCAATCCCCAGTCTCCGATGAATGGCGACTGGGGATTGCCGTGTCTGTGGGGTGCCTTTCGGCTCTCGGGATTATCGCATGATGGTCTGTGCGCGGTCGGGTCCTACGCTCACGATAGTGATGGGAGTGGCAGTCTCCTTCTCTATATAAGAGATGTAGTCACGCAACTGCTGGGGGAACTGCTGCTCGCTGGTCATCTGTGTGAGGTCGGTCTTCCAGCCCGGCAGATCCTCATAGACGGCCTTCCAGCCCTCGGTGTCGTAGGGCATGTCAGTAGTCTGCACACCGTCCTTCTCATAGGCTGTGCACACGCGGATGGTGTCGAAGCCGTCCAGCACATCGCTCTTCATCATGATGAGCTGGGTCACTCCGTTGAGCATGATGGCATACTTCAGAGCCACCAGGTCGAGCCAGCCGCAGCGGCGGTTACGTCCTGTCACAGCTCCATATTCGTGTCCCACCTCGCGGATGAGGTCGCCTGTTTCGTCGAAGAGCTCCACTGGGAATGGGCCTGCACCCACTCGTGTGCTGTAGGCCTTGAATATTCCGAACACCTCACCGATGCGGTTGGGAGCCACACCCAGTCCGGTGCACACGCCGCCGCATACTGTGCTGCTGCTGCTCACAAAGGGGTAGGTGCCATGGTCAATGTCCAACAGGGTACCCTGGGCACCCTCTGCCAGCACGTTCTTGCCGGCCTCCAGAGCGCGGTTGATTTCTATCTCCGTGTCGGTCAAGGGGAACTGGCGCATGTATTCCACGCCCTCCATCCACAGCTTCTCTTCCTCTGTGATGTCGAAGTCGGTGTAGTGCATGTCGCTCAGAATCTGCATGTGGCGGGCCTTCAGCGCATCGTACTTCTCCTGGAAGTTGTCCAGGATGTCGCCCACACGCAGTCCCGTGCGGCTTGCCTTCTCGCTGTAGGTGGGGCCGATGCCCTTACCTGTGGTGCCCACTTTGTTCTTTCCCTTGGCAGCCTCATAGGCGCGGTCGAGCACACGGTGCGTGGGCAGGATGAGATGGGCGCGCTTGCTGATGTGCAGACGGCTCTTGAGGTCGTAACCGGCAGCCTCCAGCTCATGTGCCTCGGCAGCGAACAGGTCGGGAGCTATCACGCAGCCGTTGCCTATGATGTTCAGTTTGCCCTCATCGAAGATGCCTGAGGGGATGCTGCGGAGCACGAACTTCTTGCCCTCGAATATGATTGTGTGTCCGGCGTTGGGGCCGCCGGCGAAGCGTGCCACCACATCGTAGCGGGGTGTGAACACATCTACAACCTTTCCCTTGCCCTCGTCACCGAAGACGATACCAAGCAAGGCATCAACTTTTCCTTTCGTCATGGGTTTGATCTATTTAGTCTGTTTTACTTTCCTTATCTGCTCCATGTAGCACTTGCGGCACAGTCCGTGCAGGTAGAGGACGGGCTGCTGCACCACAAACGACTTGCTCCTTACGGTGGCCAGGTAGGCTTCCAGCTCCTTGCGCTCCAGCTTGGCCACCTTGCGGCAGCGGCTGCACACGAGGTAGGCCTTGGGTGTGGGCTGCAGGTTCAGCTCATAGTGTGCTGCCCGGGTGAGCGTGTGCTTGATGAGGAGCTGTGCTTCCACCATGGTCTCCAGGTTATTGAAGAGGGTGGTGCGGCTCACTTGCATCTCTCCTCGCAGGCGTATCTGCTCGTCCAGCTGGTCTATTGTGAAGATTCCGGGTAGCAGGCACGCCGCCCTCAGGATGACGTATCTTTCGGGTGTCTTGCGCATCTTCTTGGCTGTCAGAAAGTCTGTCAACCGCTGCGTGGCTGCTTCTATGATAATGTCCGCATCGTGCATACCATCCACAAAGGTATGGCTTTATTTTTGCTTGCAGCCCTTTTCTTCCTGCTTTTTCATGCGCTCCTCGTGTTCTTTCTTCCAGTTGAGTGCGGCAGCGATGGCTTTCTTGAGGCTTGGGCTGGCACTGTCGGAGAGGGCATGAGCCTGGTTTTCCAGTTCCTCGAGCGAGCGTTCCTCGATGGGCGCATCCTGCTGGAGCAGTCTGGCCACGCAGAGGAATCCGCACAGCTGCTTCATCTCGTTGTCCGACGCTATCCACTCGAAGGCCTGTCCGCAGGCACCGGGTGCCTTGGGCAAGAGGTGTGTGGCCATTATCTGAGCCACCTCGGCGGTGGGAATCTCATCGCCCCAGATGTCGGCGAGGTCGGCTGCAAACTCCTGGGGAGGCATGAGCAGGCATGCCAGCAAGCGCGTTTCGCGTATGTTTTCATTCCACAGTTCCTGGGCCAGCCGGCGGCTTGGGGTGAACTGGGCTGCTATGCTCTGCAGGCGTGGGAGTTCCACTCCGAACACCAGTTTGTAGGGCATCCCGGCCTCCCGCATGCGGGTAGAGAGGATTCCGTTCATGCTTGCCCTCAGGTCTTTCTTTATGTCTATGATTTCCTGAAGCATGTTTATATCAGTGTGTTGTATTGTTTGCTGTAGCGCAGCATCTGCTCGTCGTAGGTCTCGAGGTAGTCGATGTGTACGTCTGTGATGCGTCCCTCCTGGTCGTAGATGGGTGTGTAGCGGGGATTGATGAAGCCCTTGTAGGGAGCCAGATTCAGCTTGCTGTAGCGCTCGAGCACCTCTTGGTGCAGCTTGGCATCTATCTGTACGCCGTATCGCTCTACCATCTGCCGGGCAGCCTGCAGGTCTCCTTCGCTCTTGATACGCTGTATCTCGGCCAGCAGGGTGCCGAAGGCCGTGCGCAGCAAGGGGTAGTCGAGAATCTCCACATAGTGCTTGCTGTCCTGCTCGCTGAGTCTGACGGCTTGCGGGTAGTGCTCCAGTGTCCATCGGGCAATGAGTGCGCGGTTGCGCATGTGTGCCTCTTCTATCTGGTGTCCGGGCTGTATGCGCACCATCTGAGTGAGCAGTCCGTTCATCATGTAGCTGTAGTATTGTGCCTTGTAAGCCTCTTGGCAGGGTGTCAGCCCCAGTTCCACCAGTTTCTCATCCGCCAGGTAATAGAGGCCGAAGAGGTCGGCGCGTGCTTCCTCGATGGTGCTTCCGTAGGCCTTCAGCGCATCGGGATCCACGCCGGGCAGCAGTCTTCCGCTTCCGTGACCCAGACACTCGTGCAGGTCAGTGTGCAGGTCATCGCATATCGAGCCGTACCGGTCCATCAGGCTTACGGTCTGTGCGTTGTCGGCAAACTCGTTGCGGAATCCGTTTCCGCGTGCTGCTTCGTCGTAGGCATGTGTCAGATTGGCTATGGTGACACTCTTGCTTCCGTGCTCGGCACGCACCCAGTTGCTGTTGGGAAGGTTGATGCCGATGGCACTGCTGGGGTAGAGGTCGCCGCCCAAGATGGCTGCGTTGATGACCTTGGCCGACACGCCGCGGCACAGCGGCTTCTTGAAGCGGGCATCCACAGGCGAATGGTCCTCAAACCATTGCGCGTTCCGGCTCAATGCCTGTGCGCGTCGGGTGGCCTGGTGGTCGGTATAGTTGACGTAGCCTTCCCAGCTCGCTTTCAGTCCCAGCGGGTCGCCATACACCTCGGTGAAGCCATTGGTGAAATCCACTTCGCCCTCGGTCTCCTCCACCCACAGGATGGTGTAGGCGTCGAAGACGGCCAGGTTGCCTGTCTCGTAGAACTCGATGAGCTTGCGTATGACGCTCTGCTGCCGCTCGTTTTCGGCATAGGGGATGGCCTGCATGAGCATCTGCACTATCTTCTGTATGGCTGCTCCGTACATGCCATCGGCCCGCCACACGTTCTCGTGCAGGCTTCCGTCGGCAGCCCTTTCCAGCCGGCTGTTCATGCCGTACATGATGGGATGCTGCTGGTCGCCCTCTGTCTTCTGGTGCGCGTAGAACTCCTCGGCTTCGGCTTGTGTGATGCCGGGCGCATAGTAGTTGCATGCCGAGGTGAGCAACAGGTCTTCGCCTGCTGCCTGATTGACCCTCTTGGGCATGATCGAGGGGTCGAAGATGACGGGGAAAAGCTCTTGCTCCAATGCCTCCAGCGAACTGTAGCCCAGGGCGATGTGCTCTGCCAGGAGCTGTTCGAGTGCCTGGTGCAGGAACTCCTGCGTGAAGCCCGGCCGGAACTTCTCGCATCCGTAGTGGTGGTGGATGCCGTTGCTGAACCACACGCGCTTCATATATACAGCAAAAGCGGCGAAGTCCGCCGATGAGCGGTCGCCGCTGAAATGTGTATATACAGCCTCCAGGATGCGTCGCAGGCGCAGGTTGAACCGCCCGTTCTGGTCCCATAGGATATCGCGTCCAAGCAGGGACGCCTGGCTGAGATGATAGATAAGGGTCTTCTGACGGAGTGTCAGCTCGTCGAAGCCAGGCACCTGGTAGCGGAGCATCTGTATGTCGGCGAATCGCTCGCCGGCATACTGAAACACCTCCGCACTCATTTGGCCTCTGTGGCTTCGGCCTTTGCCTGTTTGGCCTTACGCTTCTCGGAGCGCTCCTTCTTCAGGGCATCCAGTTCGGCCAAAGCCTTCATGCGGAACTCACGAGGGGTGCAGTTGGTGCGCTTGTAGAAGGCGGCATAGAACGACTGGCGGTTTGAGAAGCCCACCTGAGTGGCCACTTCCTCCATCGACATGCGCTCGCAGTGCTTGTCCTTGAGCATATACATGGCTTCCTTGACGCGGAACTCGTTTACCATCTGCGAGTAGTTGTCCTGGAAGCGGAGGTTTATCACAGCACTTATATAGCGGCTGTTGGTCTCAAGCTCCTTGGCGAGCTTCTGGGCGGAGTAGTCTGGATCCTTATATTTCTTCTCGACCACGAACTTGGCCATTATCTTCTGATAGAGCTCTTCCACCAGTTGGGGGTTGACCAAAGTGCGGTAGAGAGGGTTCTTTTGCTTTTTCTCTGTGAGGTTGTACTTGTTTCCTGCCATGACTTAAATGGGTTTATTTTCTTTATTTACCAGCACAAAGTTACGAAATCAACTCTTTTCTTGTATATTGACAATAGATAAAGAATGTTAACAGGGTGCATTTCTTGATCTATTTTGACCCAATGAAGGGCTTACGGAGGTGTTTTACGGACAATTTGGTGGTATTTTTATAGAATAAATGCGATGTGGAGCGCTGGTTTACGCATCACATCGCATTTTTTGAAACTTTACTTTTTGTTCTTCGGGATTATGCACTTTATTGCCAGGGGCAGTTCATTTTCTCCCTTGAGGCGCCACACCACGCGGCATGAGGCTCTGTGCTTGGTCGGCTGAAACTTTACATCTCGCCTTTCCCCGCTTTGCCTTGCGCTTGCCGGGGGATAGCGCCACGGGGGGCAGTCCTTCAGGATGCCTGTCCTGGTGCAGTGCGGTGCGTTGGCTGGTGCAGCGCGTTGCGTTGGCCGTTGCAGCGCGCTGCGTTGGCTGGTGCAGCGTGCTGGCTTATCCGGCAGATTGGGCTGTGCTGTGCTCCTGACTCTCCAGCGTGATGTCGGCACGCGCTATCTGGAGCATGATGTCGCGCCGCTGCTGCTCGAGTGTCTCCTGCTGGCTGGCCAGCGATGCCAGCATCTCCTCCTCATCTCCGCTGGCTTTCCCGCCCTCGGCTTGCAGGCACACGATGCGGCTGTTGAGGTTGTCAACGCGCTCCTGGCAGAGTGCTGTCTCGAGGGTGGAGGACTGGATGCGGGTGCGCAGTTCGTGCCAGTCGCGGTCGTCCTGCATCATGCGCTCCAGTTCGGCATACTGGATGGGAGAGTTCTGGGCGTTGAAGTTGTGTATCCACACATCCACCTCGGCCCTTCCTTCGGCCAGCATCTCGGCCTGGCTGTGCTCCAGCTGGGTGCGGAAGTCGCTTTTGCCCCTTGCCCTGCTGGCCTGGCTTTGCACCAGCTCGGCTTCCTGCGCCACCTCGCTCTCCTCTGCGATGGCCTGCAGAAACTGCTTGTAGCTCTCGCGGAAGGGAGTTCTGGGGTCGCCCGAGCCTGCCAGACGCTCTATGCCGGTGGCGTATTCGTCGGCCTGTGTGCGGCAGGCTTCGATGCGCTTCTGCAGCGTGTCGGCCCACTGGTTCACTGCAGCCTGGCGAAGGGCCAGTTCCTCGAGCAGAGCCTGCTCGGTGCGCTGCTCCTGTGACTCGTCCTCTATCTGTTTGTTGACGGTGTTCCAGGCGGCAGCCATCTGCTGTATGCGTCCCTTGAGCCCCTCGTGGCTCTCGCGCCATTCGCGCAGCCAGTCGGTGATGGTGATGTCCTTGTCGGTCTGCTCGTATATCCGGCTGTAGCGCTTGCGCTCCTTGTCGATGCGGGTCTGCACCCTCTCCACGCGGCCGGCCACCACTTGGCAGGCGGTGTTGACCTCCTCCAGGCGTGTGCTCAGTTCGCTCTTGCGCTGCTCCAACTGCTGCAGCTTCTCGCTCAGGGCGGCTATCTGGGTGTGGTGGAAGGTGAAGGTGTCGAGCTCCTTCTGCGCCAGTTCGCCGTCTCGGCTCACGTTCTCCTTCAGCTGGCGTATCATGGCCTGTCGTGCCTCCTGGTTTGTGCTGGGCGTGCAATCACTGAACGAACGGTCGAGCGGTGCAAAGATGGCCCACTCCCTCACGTCCTCGTTCTGCCTGCTGCGCAGCCTCTCGAGTGCAGCCTCCAGTGCTTTCCGCTCTCCCTTGCTCTCTGCCAGGTCAAGCCGGAGCTCCTCCAGCTGCTTCTGCTTGCCCTGCGCTTCGGCCTCCAGCAGTTCGTAGTCGGTCTTGAAGTCGCTTATGAGCTTGCTCTGTTCGAGCATCGTGTCGCAATGGTAGGGGTGATGTTTGGCTCCGCACACCGAACAGGCGGTACCCTCATGCAGTCCCGCACGCAGCTGCACCACATTCTGTCCCTTGCTCAGCAGGTAGGTGTATTCCTTCTCGCGGCTTATGCGCTGTGCCTTGCCGGTCTCTGTCTCCAAAGTCTTGACGTTGGCCTCGGTGTGCTCAATGTGCAGGCGCAGTTCGTTGAGGCGGATTTCCTTCTCTTCTATGGCGTTGTACCCTGCCGAGATGCGCCTCCACAGCGATTCGGCACTGAGCAGCATCTGCCCTTTGGCCTTGAGGCTCATGGCACGCTCCTGCATGAGGAAACTGTCCTGGCCCTTTGTACTGTTGCGGTGCATCTGCAGCTCGGCCTCCAGCGTCTCGGTCTGCGACACTATCTCGCGGTATTGGGTGTAGAGTCTGGCCAGTGTCTGGTTCTCCTCCTGCTGCGCGCGTGCCACTTCCTGCTGGTGTGCCAGCAGTGCTTCCTGATGCTCCTTGCTCTCGAGCAGCTGGTCCAGTCTGAGCAGGATGGCCTCGGCGTGTACCAGCATATGCTCGTGCATCTCCATGCTCTGGCGGCCTGCGCGGTGCCGCTCCAGCTCCTGCGTCACCATCTCCAGTTCGCTGCGGTGCTTCTGTATCTCCTCTGCCACCGCCTCGGCGGTGCGCATCACGTTCTCTTTGGTCTCGTGCAGATACTGTATCTCGGCTTCTGCATTCTCCTTGGCACCCTCCATGCGGCAAGCCTGGAATGTGCTGTCGTGCACCGACGTGAAGCGCTCCTCGGCCTGCTTGTGCTCCTCGGCTGCCTGCCGCTTCTGCTTCACCAGTTCGTCCTGTCGGCGTGTGAGTCTCTCGGTCTCCTGCTCCAGCAGGTTCTGCTCGCTTCTGTTCTGCTGGCTCATGTGCTCCAGGATGCTCAGGCGGAGCACCTTCTTGAGTATGCTCTCCACCTGTTCGTGGCGTGAGAGCAGTGCAGCCTCGCTGTCGAGAGTGGTCTGGCGCTTGTTGCACAGGAAGAGTCGTTCCTTCTGCTGGCGCAGTTCGAGCTGCAGCTCCTTGTGCCGGCGCAACCATTCCTGCTGCTTCTGCAGCCTCTGCAGGCTCTCTTCCACATGCCGCAGCTTGGTCTCGGCCAGCCTGCGGCTCTCCTTCAGCCTCTGCAGTTGGGCGCTGTTCATCTGCCTCTGAGGATTGGTGGGGGCGGGTGCTGGATGCCTCTCGTCCTGTGGTATGCTTGTGTCTGTATCCTGGTTCATAATATATATAATGAGATGTGAATGCAAAGGTAGAGGTTTTTTTTTGTTATCTTCTCATTATCCCTTAACTTTGCAGGCGGATTTACAACCAACTTCTTTTATGGCACAGAAACCAAGCATCCCCAAGGGGACGCGCGACTTCTCCCCAGTGGAGATGGCTAAGCGCAACTATATCTTCGACACCATCCGCCAGGTGTATGCACTCTATGGATTCCAGCAGATAGAGACACCGGCCATGGAGAACCTCTCCACGCTGATGGGCAAGTACGGTGAGGAGGGTGACAAACTGCTCTTCAAGATACTCAACTCAGGCGACTTCATGCATGGCATGACGGCTGACGAGGTGGCCAATACCAGTACCCAGCGCCTGGCAGCGCATTTCTGCGAAAAGGGATTGCGCTATGACCTCACAGTGCCCTTTGCCCGCTATGTGGTGCAGCACCGTGACGAACTGGCTCTGCCCTTCAAGCGCTATCAGATTCAGCCCGTGTGGAGAGCCGACCGCCCGCAAAAGGGACGCTATCGTGAGTTCTACCAGTGCGATGCCGACGTGGTGGGCAGCGACTCTCTGCTTAATGAGGTGGAGCTCATGCAGATAGTGGATACCGTGTTCAGCCGCTTTGGCATACGTGTATGCATCAAGATAAACAACCGCAAGATACTCACTGGAATAGCCGAGATGATAGGTCAGGCCGACAAGATAGTGGATATCACAGTGGCCATCGACAAGCTGGACAAGATAGGGCTCGATGCCGTGAACGCCGAGCTGGCAGCCGACGGCATTCCTGCCGACGCTATCGAGAAACTGCAGCCCATCATCAACCTGAGCGGCACGAACGCCCAGAAACTGCAGACCATGCGCGAGGTGCTGGCCGGGAGCGAGGTGGGACTGCGCGGTGTGGATGAGTGCGAGTATATCCTCAATCATCTGACCGGCCTGCAGAACCAGGTGGAGCTGGACCTCACACTGGCTCGCGGACTGAACTACTACACGGGTGCCATCTTCGAGGTGAAGGCTCTCGATGTGCAGATAGGTTCCATCACCGGCGGCGGACGCTACGATAACCTCACCGGCATATTCGGCATGCCCGGACTGAGCGGCGTGGGTATCTCGTTTGGTGCCGACCGCATCTTCGATGTGCTCAACCAGCTGGACCTCTATCCCAAGGAGGCTGTCAATGGCACACGGCTGCTCTTCGTGAACTTCGGCGAGGCAGAAGCCGAGTACTGTCTGCCTGTCCTCGCCAAGGTGCGCAGTGCGGGTATCTGTGCAGAGATCTTCCCCGACTCGGTGAAGATGAAGAAGCAGATGAGCTATGCCAACCAGAAGCAGATTCCCTTCGTGGCCATTGTGGGTGAGACCGAAATGGCAGAGGGAAAGGTGACGCTGAAGAATATGCAGACGGGCGAACAGCAGCAGCTCACTCCCGACGAACTGCTTGCCGCCGTCGCTCTCTGAACTTCTTGAGAAAGGATACTTATAAGCCCCAGCTTCAGGAGATTCCTCCTGTGGCTGGGGCTTGATGGTTCTGTGCATCTGCCTTGCCGCTTGCCTGGGCTTAACAGATGCCTGAGGGGCTATCTTCGGCCGGTTCTGGTCACGGTGCCACCGCTGTTGCGTGTGCTCTCAGTACGTGTACCATTGTCATTCCTGCGGGATGGAATGGTGCTCTCAGTACGGGTGCTGCTGTCATTCCTGCGGGATGAAGTAGTGCTCTCAGTACGGTTTCCACGTTCGGGACGTGTGCTTGTCTGGGGCGATGTCTGCGGCTGGCGCGAGTTGCCTCGGTTGCTGTTCACGTTGCCGTTGGGACGTGTGCCGTTGTTTCTGTTGATTATCTCTGGCGAGTAGCGGTTGCCGCTCACATCCCTGTAGCGCTCATCCCGAGTGCGGTTGGACTGGTTGGGGGTGCTGTAGTTATTGTTGCGGTTGTCCCTCCCGCGGTCTCTCACGTTCACTCCGAAGTCATTCTTGAGGCTCCTTCCGAAGTCCCTCGAACCGCTGATGCGCATCCGTCCTGTGTATCGGTCCTGCTTCTTGTAACGCCCTGAGTAGTAGCCCTTGCTGTAGTATCTGCGTCCGTGTTCTCCGCGATAGGTCTTGTAGTGGCGTGGTGCATCGTAGTAATAGAACTTGTGGTTGCTATAGGTGACATAGATGCGCAGGTTCCATCGTCCTCCTGCGTTGAAGATGGGGCGGTAGAAGTAGTCGGCGTCCATGAAGCGGCTGTACTGGTAGTAGTTGAGCACATAGCTGGCATCCTCGTTGCGACGGTCCAGCAGCTCGTAGTAATAGTAGATGGCATCGCGATAACCGCGCATCACATCGTCCATCACCAGGTTTGCCTCATACAGGAAATCGTAGTTTATCTCATAGAAGTCGTCGTACTGCCGTGGTGTGAGGTCCAGTTCGTAGGCCATACGGTCGGTAAGGAAACGCGCACTCGTGCGTATTTTCGACTTGCTCATAGCCGCTGCTCCTATCGTGATGCAGAGGATTGAAAGTGTGAGGAAAAGGCGTCTCATAATTCTTTCATTTTAGTGGTTCGACACTTGCGGTCGGTTGGCCTGTGGCTTCCTTTCCGCTTGATTGTATTGCAAAAGTAGGATATTCGTGCGGTGTGGCATAGAGAGTTTCCCTTCTTTTAGCGTGGAGAAACCCTTTTTGGTATAGGGGAATGCCTCCCGAAGCACTTTCCTACGCGCGCGTACATATATTATATATGTATTCTGCATAGGCAAGGTCGCTGAGGCTCAGTATGCTTCAGAAAACAGCGAAAAGTGGCAGGTAAGACAAAAAAACGGGCTGAAGTTTTGCTTATAAGATTCAAAATGAGTAAATTTGCGCTATTGAGAACTAATTAAAATATTCGTTTAACTAACATTTAACCGTAATGAAACAGAAGTTTCTACTATTTCTGGCAACTCTGTTGGCAGCGTTTAGTATGAGTGCTGAGGACACTGGATACTTTACGTTCCTGGATAGAGGACAGAATAATGTGGCTATCTCCGGTTTGGGGAACAACATGTGGCTGGTCAGTGTGACTGGTGGAGACCCCTACGCACTGTTGAGCCCATTGGAGGCTGACCTTAAGGAAGGCCAAAACACAGTGAAGTTTGAGTACAAGCTCAGCCGTAGCCTGGGCAATGGAGTGGAGTTCTTCTTCTCACCCATCGCTGGCGGACGTGAGCAGCAGTTCTCTCTGGAGCCCGCCGATTCATGGACGCTGGCCCAGATAGACATCTCTGGCTCAATGAACAGTTTCAACTGGGGAAAAGCCGGCGACCAGTTGCGTTTCGACTTTGGTGACCCTGGATCGGGCACCATTCTAATCCGCAACCTTCGTATCGGTGCCTATGAGCCTCCTGTGATAGACGATCTGAAGCAGGATGAGAACGGCACCTGTCTGCTCTCCACCGCCGAGGATCTGGCAACCTATGCAGGCTATGTGAACAAGGGCATACTGCTGAGCGCAAAGTTGATGAACGATATCGACTATCGCGGACACACTGAGTTTATGGGTACCAGCGCACGTCACTATACCGCTTCGTTCGATGGCCAGGGCCACAGCATCACGCTGGGATATACTGCCAAGGAGAAATACCAGAGCCTGTTCTCCTACTTCGGAGGAACGCTCAAGAACCTGGTGGTGAAGGGAGATATCGTTGGTGAAACCACCCATCTGGGCTGTGTGTTGGGAGGCACCTCCAGCGGCACCATCAACAACTGCGTGTGTGAGGTGAACCTGACCTCTGAGCTTACGGGTGATGTCACTTACGGTGGCTTCATCGGCGTGCATCTGTCAGCCTACGTATATCTCAACAACTGTATCTTCACGGGTAAAATCTCTGCTCCCAATGCTGAAAACATCGCAGGTATGGTGGGCTGGACCGACGGACGCACCATGATGACCAACTGTATCATGGCGGCTGACCTGGAGGTGGGCGGCGGCGACTGCTACAACTTCGTACGTCATCCGAGTGAGGCTACACTGAACAACTGTGTATATACCAAGGAAACAGCCCACAAGAACGATGGTGCCAAGCTGCTGACTCTGACCGGTGACGGGCTGAAGAGCGGCGAACTGGCATTCAGGGCAAATGCCTATATGGGCACAACTGCATTCTACCAGAATCTGGGCGAGGATGCTTTCCCGGTGCCTTTTGATACCCACAAGGTGGTGTATGCCAAGGGTGATGTGCGCTGCGACGGCACTCCTAATGGCGAAAACTACTCCTTTACCAATGACCCTGCTGCCCTGCCTCCTCATCAGTATGAGGACGGTTTCTGCACCGTTTGTGGCAATGTGGATATGAACTTCGTGCCGCAGATTGACGGCGTGCTGCAAATTGGAAACGGCAAGCAACTCAACTGGCTGGGCAAGTATGTGGCCATGGGAAACAAGGCAGATGCTGTCCTGACTGCCGATATCGATATGGCAGGCATCGAATTCGAGCCTATCGGAACTCCCGACAAGAGGTTTACAGGCTCTTTCGACGGACAGTTCCACCGCATCAGCAACCTTACTGTCAATCTTCCCGAACAGCAGGGTGTGGGCCTCTTTGGTACAGTGACAGGCGGTGTGGTGGTCAAGAACGTGATTCTCGATGCCACTTGCTCCATCACGGGTAAGTCGTATGGCGGTGTAATCGGCTGTGCCAAGACCAGTGCCAACTTGACTATCTCCTGCGTGGGCAACGAGGGCAATGTGACTGTGGCAGAGCAGAACGGCGGCGGTATCTTCGGATGCAACGACGGTAACTGCGCACTCATCACCATGCGCAACTGCTATGTGACCGGCAATATTACGAGCGGCAAGGAGGGTGGAGCACTCTCGGGATGGGCTCATGGAGCATCTATCCAGAACTGCTGGTCAACTGCCACCGTTGTAGGAGTTGACAATGAAGGTACCTCCATGTTCCGTGGTGATGCCAGTGCAACGAACTGCTATTCCACTCATGGGCAGTGCACGGCCATCACACAGGACGATGCAGTCAGTGGAAAACTGACCTATATGCTCAATGGCGGACTGGTGGCCGACGCCGTTTGGTACCAGACACTGACTGATGACAACCATCCTGTGTTCGACAATACACACGGTATGGTCTATAAGGCAGGCGATGAGTATGGCGACATCCACGATGATGCCTCACTGGCCGCATTCAAGGAGAAGATGGTGGCCGAAGGACGTGCATATATCCAGGAGTTGGTTGCCACCACCGACCTCATCACTGAGTATGAGGAGGAGCTGAACATCTTCGAGGGTCTGACAAGCATAGACGATGTGCTGGTCGAGCTGCCGGAGTATGAGCGCCTGCGCAAGGAATTGGAAGCATCAGCCGCTGCCTATGCAGCCTTCAAGGCAAAGGTGGAGGAGACCATCGCCTATCTGGAGGACAACAAAGACTTTGAGGGTGAGAATCGCGATGCTCTGAACGACTTCCTGCTGTCGAGTGATGAGCCCAACGATGTGTATCCCAATGGTGGTGCCGATTATATCTACAACACCCACGGGCTCTATACCGACGATGTGAAGGCAGAGATTGCCAGCATAGACCAGATGCTGGCCGATGCCATCAAGTACGGTTACAAGACAGGCTCAGAGGTGACCAGCCTGCTGACCAACGCCAACTTTGAGGATGGTGTGAATGGCTGGAGCGGTAGCAGCAAGGCCAATGGTACCATCAAGAGCTCTACCACCGGCTTCACTGCAGCCGAGTATTACGGTTCGGGCGCTGTGGATATGTACCAGAAGATAGAGGGTGTGAAGAACGGAGTGTATGTGCTGGCAGCCAATGCCGCATGCCGTGCATTTAATGACGTATATTCCAATTACTACAACACGAGCCTGTATCTCAATCAGGACAACACCTTCGTTCCTACCGCCTATGAGACACGTCTGCCTGTCGATGAGGCTCTTGATGGAGTCAACTGCTATATAGTTCCCAATGCGGCCGACCAGGCTAAGGACCTTGAGGTGACGGATATCGACGGCAACCTGGTGGCTTATGCCATTCATGGTCGCACAAGTATGGCCAATGCAGCCAGCGCCGGACGTGCACAGAACTATCTGCTTACCCAGGTGACCGACGGCACCCTCACAGTGGGCTTCCGCAAGCTTGCTGCTGTCAGCGGAAACGACTGGGCAGGCTTGAGCAACATCCATCTCTACTACTTCGCCACTATGGATGAGGCTGCCGGGTATATGGACAAGGTGCTCGCATCGCTCTCTGCACGCGCCCAGACTATCATCGACTTCGAGGCTGATGATACCGATCCGTCCAAGAAGCCCAACTGCCCCCAGAGCATCAAGGACGCTCTCAAGAAGAATATAGAGGCTGTGGCTACTGCCAGCGACATGCAGCAGAAGTATGCTCTGGTGCAGTCCTTCTCCGCTTGCTTCGACCAGTTCGTCGAGGGCCGTGCCGCTTATTTGGCTATGGTGAAAGAGGCCGAGATGGTCAGCACTGTGCTCAACGAGCTCAGAGCAGCTCAAATGATAGAGGAAGCAGAGGACAAGAAGGTGCAGGCTGTGATAGACAACTTCTGGGGCGGATACATTAATGGCTCTTTCTCAACCGAGGAAGCCAAGGCTATGACCGAACTGAAGAACGTGAGCCTGCGTCCTGAAATCGTAGATGGAACCTGCATGATTGCCAGCGATGCGCAGATGGTTTTCTATACCACTCTCATCAACAAGGGCGAGAGACTGAATGCCAAGTTGCTCACAGACATCAAGTACTTCACCGAGAACCAGATGATGAACAAGCTCTACAATGTCTTCGACGGTAACCACCACAGCATCACCTTCAACATCAACGCCACCTCCGACAACGCCGGTTTGGCCAAGGAAAGTGATGGCGGAACGGTGAAGAACCTCACCATCCTGGGTAAGATTGCCACTGCAAATAAGTATGCAGCTGCTGTAATCGGCACTGCAGCGGGAGGTACAACCACTATCTCCAATGTGGCAAGCTACATCACCATCGAGACAGGCATAGTGGGCGACGGTACCCATGGCGGTATCGTGGGCGTTGTCAATTCGGCTGTCAACATGAAGGACTGTCTCTTCGGAGGTCGCATCGTAGGTTCTTCTACCAATAGCTGCGGTGGTCTGGTGGGCTGGAGTTCTGCTACCTGCCGCATCGACAACTGTCTGCAGGTGGGCTCCATGGAGACCGACCCCAGTGGCGGATGCACTTTCAGCCGCAACATGGGCGCTGTGATTGTCACCAACAGCTTCTATCTGAATGCTCATGGCGATGCTCCTGCCGGCAAGGTGAGCCAGGAACAGCTCGCCAGCGGTGAGGTTTGCTATGCACTCAACAATGGTCTCGACCTGAATCCTTCGTGGTACCAGACTCTGAAGGAGGATGCTACTCCCGTGCTCGATCCCACTCACAAGGTGGTAGGAAAGGCCGAGGACGGTACCTACAGCAATGAGGTCCTCTCTGAGATGGCCAAGCACAAGGGTACTGCAGACGACCCCTATCCTCTGTCCAACGCATCAGAACTGCAGGCTATGCGCAGGTGCATGGTTCCCGGACAGATGACCTATTTCGTTCTGACACAGGATATCGATATGTCCAGCGTGCAGAACTGGGAGATTCTGAATAGCGCCAGTGACGTTTATGAAGGTCTGGCTTACCGCAACTACATTCATCTTGATGGTCGCGGACATGTCATCAAGAACTTCTCAAGCTCAGCCAATACCTACCCGAGCTTCTTCGGAGTGCTCTGCGGAACGGTGCGCAACGTGGGCTTCGAGAACTTCAGCGTCACCAGCACAGGCACTGGCACAGGCTTGCTCTGCAGCCATGCTTCACATCCCAACTTCACCGATGCCGACGGCAACATGCGTACCACCGTCATCGAGAACGTGTGGGTGACAGGTGATATCACGGGTACAAAGTCTTACACAGGCGGTCTCATCGGTCGTGTATATGGTCCTACAGTGGTCAAGAACTGCTATGCCAACATCGAAATGACCAGTACTGTGGATGCTACCGGTGTACTGGCAGCACGTGTTACAGCTCCCTTCACCGTGACCAACTTCTATGGTGCAGGCATTGTGCCAGAGGGTAAGGGCCTCGTGGGCACCACAGCAGGAAAGGCCGATGATGCAGTGGCCACCTACACCAATGTGGTGGTGTGGAACAATACCGACAAGACTTTCGGTGCTCTGGCAGACAATGACGTGACCAATGGCATCAGCTATTACGACGGAACCAACTTTGCTGAACTGCAGCAGACAGTGGTAGGATGGGACAGCAAGCGCTGGTCTTGCACCATGGAGGAGGGCGCTTATCCCGTACTCATCGGACTGGCTGACGGCATCAATGCAGTGGCTAGCAACGGCTTCACAAGCGGAAACGCTGCCATCTACAACCTCAATGGCCAGCGTGTGATGAAGATGCAGAAGGGCATCTACATCCAGAATGGCCGCAAGGTGCTGGTGAAGTAACCGGTTTCTCGCAACCGACTATCAGGAGTGGCATTCCATACTGGAGTGCCACTCCTTTTCTTTTCCCGGAGGCCATAGAGAAAGCCGTTGCCTGCAGGGCAGAGGCAGTACTCCGTTGCCCGGGCGCTATGTGCGTGGCTGCTGATGGTCCTTTCTCTTCTTGCACCGGCCAGTCCAGGGGGACTCCACCATATCCTTCCGCTGATGGCAATATCATGATTGTGCGAGGGAAGCCGATTGACGAACAAGGAGATGAAGGCTTCTTCGGCACTTCCTGCATGCCCTCAAATCAGGAGAGGAGTCGTTCTTGACCGTCCAACCCAAGGCTGGACGGTGGATGAAGCAAGCTTACTTTGCCAAGTCAGTATATATTCTCCGACCGTCCAGCCTTGGGTTGGACGGTGGAAGTGTGCAATGCAGCCGCCCAGGAGGCAAGATGAATCCTGCACATCAGGCTTCTTCTTCTCGCTCACAAATAGGGTTGGTCTGCATTGCCAATACCGAGCATCCCCTTTCTTTCCTTAAAGATGCCTTCCCCTTGGTTCGCTTTTCACCCGATTCCATTGTACACCTTTTGACGTCATATACTGATGCGGTTGTCGGTCTTGTGAAATTCAGCCTTTGCTCCCTTCGGGCGTTTCGTAAAGGTCAGGATGGTGGGGTGATGGGCGCAAATGGCACTTTCGGGACAGAAAGCAGGATGTGATGGGTAAGAATATGAGGCTCAATGGAAAAACCAGCAAAAAAGTCGCGGCAGGGGTTTGCTGTTCTGTGAAAAAGTCATACCTTTGCACGCCGATTATTATCAAGAGGGCACAAATGTGCCTTCGCGACTCGTGTGGATAGCCTATCCTTTGGCCAGGAAGACGGTCCGTGAATCGTGTCGAGTGAGAGTAAAGTAACAAACAGAATCAAGAGTAAAATCAAGTTAGAATGAATACTTTAAGTTACAAGACCATCTCTATCAACAAGGCGGCTGCCAAGAAGGAGTGGGTGGTAGTGGATGCTACCGACCAGGTTCTCGGACGTCTTTGCACAAAGGTGGCTAAGCTTCTCAGAGGCAAGTACAAGCCCGAGTTCACACCCAATGTGGACTGCGGCGACAATGTGATTATCGTGAATGCCGACAAGATCCGTATCACCGGCAACAAGATGACCGACCGCGTATATCTCTCTTACACTGGTTATCCCGGTGGTCAGCGCAAGGCTACACCCGCCAGCATCCTGGCTAAGCCCAACGGTGCTGATAAGCTGATCCACAAGGTGGTGAAGGGTATGCTGCCCAAGAACAAGCTTGCAGACCAGCTGCTGGGCAACCTCTATGTCTATGGCGGTGCAGAGCACAAGCACGAGGCACAGAGCCCCAAGGCCATTGATATTAACCTCTATAAGTAAGACAGAGCAATGGAAAACAAGTATATAGCAAATGCAGTAGGCCGTCGCAAGAGCGCGGTGGCTCGTGTGTATGTGGCAGAGGGTTCTGGCAACATCACCATCAACAAGCGTACACTGGAGCAGTATTTCCCCAGCACAATCCTGCAGTTCGTGGTTAAGCAGCCTCTGAACCTGCTCGAGGTAGCTGAGAAGTATGACATCAAGGTTAACCTCTTCGGTGGCGGTTACACTGGCCAGTCACAGGCTCTGCGCCTGGCTATCGCCCGCGCACTGGTGAAGATCAACGCTGAGGACAAGAAGACTCTGCGTGCAGAAGGCTTCATGACACGTGATAGCCGTGCTGTCGAGCGTAAGAAGCCCGGACGTCCCAAGGCACGTCGTCGCTTCCAGTTCAGCAAGCGTTAATATCCCTCTCTGGCAGGAGAGTGCCGCTCTGGCAGACGTTGCGTGATGCAATACTGCGGCTGGCACTCGTGTTTAGCATCTAAATCTGCCTGACTCCACAGGCTCCTATATATAATATATAATGTATAGAGCGGCGGACTACTCGCAGATTGGTTCCCCAACCAGGCCATAAGGCCACTCCCCCGACCCTGTCACAACGCTGTGGCGCGGCAGGGGAGAGGCTCGGACTAAGTCCGGAAGAATTAAGAAGAAAGTAAACAACAAATCAAACACACAACAAAAATGTCTAGAACAAATTTTGATACACTGCTGGAGGCTGGCTGTCACTTTGGTCACCTCAAGAGAAAATGGAACCCCGCCATGGCTCCCTACATCTTCATGGAGCGCAACGGCATTCATATCATCGACCTCCACAAGACTGTGGCCAAGATCGACGACGCTGCTGAGGCACTGAAGCAGGTGGCCAAGAGCGGCAAGAAGATTCTGTTTGTAGCTACTAAGAAGCAGGCTAAGCAGTGCGTGGCTGAGAAGGCCGCATCTGTGAACATGCCTTACGTAATTGAGCGCTGGCCCGGTGGTATGCTCACCAACTTCCCCACTATCCGCAAGGCAGTGAAGAAGATGGCCAACATCGACAAGCTCACAGCTGACGGTACATACAGCAACCTCAGCAAGCGCGAGATTCTGCAGATCAGCCGTCAGCGTGCCAAGTTGGAGAAGAACCTCGGTTCTATCGCCGACCTCAACCGTCTGCCCGCTGCCCTCTTCGTGGTTGACGTGATGAAGGAGAACATCGCAGTGCGCGAGGCTAACCGTCTGGGTATCCCCGTGTTCGCTATTGTTGATACCAACTCTAATCCCGACAATGTGGATTTCGTAATCCCTGCCAACGACGATGCAAGCAAGAGCATCGAGGTGATTCTGGAGGCTTGCTGCGCTGCTATTGCAGAGGGTCTTGAGGAGCGCAAGGTAGAGAAGGCCGACTCTGAGGCTGCTGCACAGCAGGACGACCAGCCCGTGAAGAAGGGCCGTCACAGCGGCAAGGCTCGTGAGGAGGAGGCTGAGGCTACTGAGGCTGAGGCATAAAGGTGAATTCCCAACATTTGTCACAAACAAAAAAAGAGAAGAACTATGAATGTTACAATGACCGATATCAAGAAGCTTCGCGAGATGACCGGAGCTGGCCTCTCTGACTGTAAGAAGGCACTGGCAGAGTCTGACGACATGGACGGTGCTGTAGCTTACCTGCGCAAGAAGGGTCAGGCTGTGGCTGCAAAGCGTAGCGATCGTGAGGCTGCCGAGGGTTGCGTGCTCGTGAAGGTTGCTGATGGCTTCGGTGCTATCATTGCCCTCAAGTGCGAGACCGACTTCGTGGCTAACAACGCCGACTTCGTGGCACTCGCACAGCAGATTCTGGATGCGGCTGTAGCCAACAAGTGCAAGAGCCTCGAGGAGGTGAAAGCTCTCCCCATGGGCGATGGCACAGTGGCCGATGCCGTTACCGCTCGCAGTGGTATCACTGGTGAGAAGATGGAGCTGGACGGTTACAGCTATATCGAGGGTGACAACATCTGCACTTACAACCACATGAACCGCAACGGTCTGTGCGCTATGGTGGCTTTCAACGCCCCTGTAGAGGCTGAGGTGGGCAAGAATGTGGCCATGCAGGTAGCCAGTGCTGCTCCCGTAGCTATCGACGAGACCGGTGTTCCTCAGGCAGTGAAGGACAACGAGATTGCCGTTGCTATCGACAAGACAAAGGCTGAGCAGATCCAGAAGGCTGTTGAGGCTGCCCTCAAGAAGGCTGGCATCAACCCCGCTCTGGTGAACAGCGAGGAGCACATGGAGAGCAACATCACCAAGGGCTGGATTACAGCCGAGGAGGTGGAGCGCGCCAAGGGCATCATCGCACAGGTTTCTGAGGAGAAGGCAAACAACCTGCCCGAGGCTATGATTCAGAACATCGCCAAGGGTCGCCTCAATAAGTTCCTCAAGGAGAACTGCCTCCTGAGCCAGGAGTACATCTGGGACAAGAACTTCACAGTGGCTTCTTACCTCGATTCAGTGAAGAAGGGTCTGACTGTGACCGACTTCAAGCGTTTCACTCTGCGCGCTGAGTAATATTGCTCAACCAGCAGAAACATGATAAAAAGTGGGATTCCCATTCGGGGATTCCACTTTTCTTTTTAACTTTGTTGTGCTCTTGTGTGCAGGGGCAATACGCTAAGGCGGCAAAGCATCTCTACAGAAAATGAAGATATTCGGAATAGGAATGAACTATGCGGAGCACAATAAAGAGCTCCATGATACGTTATTATATAAGGAACCAGTGGTCTTCACCAAGGCTGACTCTGCGCTGCTGACGGGTGGAAAGCCGTTTTTCATACCTGCCTATACCCAGCAGTGTGAGTATGAGACCGAACTGGTGGTGCGCATCAATCATCTTGGGCGCAGCATACCGGAGCGCTTCGCTCACCGCTATTACGATGAGGTGTCGGTGGGTATTGACTTCACGGCACGCGACTTGCAGAACCAGCTTCGCTCTTCCGGCCTGCCATGGGACTTGTGCAAGGGTTTCGACGGAAGTGCAGTAGTAGGCACATGGGTGCCTCTGACTTCGCTGGGTGGTGTGCAGGATTTGCATTTCCACCTCGACATAAACGGCCAGACGGTGCAGAAAGGTTATTCGGGCGACATGATTCACTCTGTTGACAAGGTCATCAGCTTCATTAGCCAGTACTTCACCATCAAGACGGGCGACATCATCTTCACTGGTACGCCGGTGGGTGTAGGCCCGGTCCACATCGATGACCACCTGCAGGGCTACCTCGAGGACAAGCCAGTGCTGGACTTCCATGTGAGGTAGCTTGGCTGCCAGGAGATTGTTGGTCGGTGGCTGGAATTCCGTGAGCGGCCAATCGTCAGATGGTTATAGCTCGGAGTTGATGAACTGGAACGGCTTGCCGTTGACGCTTTCCCGGATAGGGCAGATGTCTTGCTCGGCTTGTCGTTGACGCATTCTCGGATAAAGCTAATGGCTTGGCTGGCTTGCCATTGACTGCTTCTCGTTCAGAGAAGAAGATTTGAACTGTTGATTGTGGTCGCTTTCTCAGTCAGAGAAGAAGATTTGGGCGATTGATTGTGGTCGCTTTCTCGGTCTGAGAAGAAGATTTGGGTGGTTGATTGTAGTCGCTTTCTCGGTCTGAGAAGAAGATTTGGGCGATTGGTTGTGGACGCTTTCTCGGTCAGGGATGACGGCATGGGCGGTCGGTCGAAGGATGGTTCCCGGTCAGAGCCGATGGGCTTTGGTGCTTATAGAAGAATAGAAGGATAATGAATAGACACTTATACAGAATGTGCCTGATGCTCCTGCTCGTGTTGGCAGGAACGGGTAGGGTGGTGGCTTCTTCCGCAATGGGGGAGGCTGGAAACATCAGTGCCGACTTTACCCGTCTGGACTGGAACACATTGCGCATCGACTCTGTCTTGCCCACATATACCGAAGTGATTCCCTTGGAATCCGACTATAGGAACTATGACTATACGGTGACTCTGGAATATCCTGAGTATGCGCCCCTTACACCAGCCGAATGTCTGGTGGCCGAGAAGTATGATTCTCTGGTGAGTGAGGACATCAGGGTGAGCACCTTTGTGGGCGTGCAGCGCAAGGTGGGCATGCTGGATATATCGTTCCTGCCCATTATCCGCAAGGATGGCAAGTATCTGAAACTCACCTCTGCACGCATTACCATCACCCCTACACCCAAATCCTCCGGCGCTCGCAGGGCAATGGCAGCAGCTGCACAGACAGCCCGCTATGCCGACCATTCGGTGTTGCGCACCGGCAGATGGGTGAAGATAAGTGTGACCGAAGACGGCATCTATGCGCTCACAAAGGCCAAGCTGCGCCGCATGGGATTCGCTGACCCCTCCCGAGTGCGCCTCTTCGGCTATGGCGGCTACAGGCAGAAGGAACTCATACAGGCTGATTCCGACTACGACGATCTGCAGGAGATTCCCCTCTTCAAGCAGGATGACAATACTTGGCTGTTCTGGGCAAACGGACTTCTATACTGGAGCGGCAACACCCGCATCTTCAATCCCTATGCCACCCAGTCATGCTATTTCCTCACCGAAGGCGACAGCACTGCCACCCTGCAGACGCTTCCCGAGGTGGCGGCAAGCCTCTCCAAGGGCGAAATCAGCACCTTTACCGACCACACGCTCTATGAACGCGACGAGTTTGCATGGTTCTCGGGTGGCCGCAACTTATACGATGGTACCAACTATGCAAACAACAACAGCCACACCTACACCCTGCTGACTACCGACAGCGAGGGCGATGAGCGCCTGAGCGTAGCCTTTACCGCCGGTTATAAAGGCACTACCACTATGCAGGCACAGGTCAATGGGCAGAATGTGGCTACCCTTTCCATGGGCACCACTTCGCAGTATGTATATGCCACTGGAGCCGAAGGCACCTACGATGTCAGTTCGCTTTCCAAGGGTGCCAACTGGTCTGTACGCCTCACCAGTACGGCTGGCCATGATGCCCGTCTCGACTATCTGGCCCTTCATTACAAGCGCCGCATCAGCGTTCCTGCCTCGTCGGGTTTCGTGGCCTTCAGTTCTTCTGAGGGCAAGAAAGTGCCTTCCACCTTTGTGGTCAAATGCTCGCCTGCCAGCACGCGGCTGCTCAGGATAGATGCCGCACGCAGCAGTGCCGCTCTGGTCAGCCTCACCCAGTCCGACGGCGAGACAGCCAAGGCAGTGGTGTCAGACCCTACCGCACGCTATGTTGCCTTCGATGTGCGCCATTCCTACCCCGAACCCACCTACCTGGGAGAGGTAGAGAACCAGGATCTGCATGCTGCCGACAGCCTGGATATGGTCATCATCATCCCCTCCAGCGGCAAGCTCCTGGGGGAGGCTCAGCGCCTGGCCGATGCCCATGCAGAACACGACGGACTGCGAGTGGGCATCTTCCGTGCCGACCAGATATACAATGAGTTCTCGAGCGGAACGTCTGACGCTACGGCTTACCGCCGCTTCCTGAAGATGCTCTACGACCGTGCACGCACCGATGCAGAAGCTCCCCGCTATCTGCTTCTCATGGGTGATTGCGCCTGGGACAACCGTATGATTTCCAATGGATGGAAGTCCTATTCGCCCGACGACTATCTGCTCTGCTATGAGAGCGACAACAGTTTCAGCGACATACTCTGCTATGTGATGGAGGACTACTTCGGTCTGCTCGATGACGGCGAGGGTGCCAATCCGCTCGTAGAGAAGGTGGATGTGGGTGTGGGCCGCTTCCCCGTCACCACCCAGCAGGAAGCCAAGGTGATGGTGGATAAGAGCATCGCCTTTATGACCCGCACCAATGCCGGTCCGTGGAAGAATCTCATCTATATGCTGGGCGATGACGGCGACGACAACAGCCACATGAGCGGTGCCGATCAGGTGGCCGAGCAGGTGCGTGTGGCCAACCCCTCGGTGGAACTGCACAAGGTCTATTGGGATGCCTACCAGCGTGTGAGCACCATCAAGAGCAACACCTATCCCGAGGTTACCGCCCTCCTGCGCCAGCAGATGCAGAATGGAGCACTCGTGATGAACTATACCGGCCATGGGGCACCCTATACCCTCAGTCACGAGTATGTGCTCCAGACCGAGGATTTTGCCAGTGCGCGCAGCCAGAATCTGCCCTTGTGGGTCACTGCAGCCTGTGATGTGATGCCCTTCGATGGCCTTGTGGCCAATATAGGAGAGCAGGCAGTGCTCAATCCCAATGGTGGAGCGCTTGCCTTCTATGGCACTACCCGCACCGTGTTCTCCTCGCAGAACGAGTTGATGAACAAGCATTTCATGCGCAACCTGTTTGCCCGTGATGCCCAAGGTAATCCCCTGCGTGTGGGCGATGCAGTGCGCCTGTCCAAGGGAAGCATCGTGGCCAATGAGGGTCCCAAGAGCCCTTATCTGGAGAATAAGGTGCACTTTGTGCTCCTGGGCGACCCTGCACTCACCATCTCGCTGCCTGCCCACCGTGTGGTGCTCGACAGCATAGCGGGTACAGAACTGAAGGCTTCGACTGATGTGCAACTGCGTGCCGGACAGCGTGTCAGACTGGTTGGTCATGTACAGGATGCCGCAGGGAGTCCGCTCAAAGACTTCCGTGGAGTGCTCAATGCCCGCCTCTTCGACAGCCGGGTGACCATCACCTGCCGCAACAATGCAGGTTCCAAGTCTCCTTTCAAATATACCGACCGCACATCGGTGCTCTGTGAGTTGCAGGACAGTGTGTGCAGCGGCACCTTCAGCATGGACTTTGTGGTGCCCATCGACATCAGCTACAGCGACGCCACAGGCCGCCTCGTGTTCTATGCCATCGACGATGCCGGGCAGAGGGAGGCCAATGGATACTGCGAGCAGTTCACCTTGGGTGGTGTGGAAGACGGTCTGGAGGCCGACAGCATAGGGCCGAAGGTGACTGCCTGGCTCAATGCAGAGAGTTTCCAGGACGGAGATGTGGTCAATGCCACCCCCTATTTCGTGGCTCAGATAGAGGATGAGAGCGGAGTGAATGTCAGTGGGGCAGGAGTCGGACACAACCTCTCGCTGGTCATCGACGGGCGTGCCGACATGACCTATAACCTCAACGACTACTACGTGCGCGAGTTCGGCGACTTCACACGCGGTTCGGTGGGCTTCACGCTGCCAGCTCTCGAGGCCGGCGAACACAGCCTCACCTTCCGTGCATGGGATATGCTCAACAATATGGGTTCGGCCACCCTCCGCTTCAGAGTCAACCCCTCGCTCAAGCCCGAGATGCTCACGCTCACCGCCAGCCAGAATCCGGCCGTCACCAGTACCAACTTCCTCATCTCCTACGACCTTCCCGGAGCCGAGTGCCAGTTCACTATCGATGTCTATGATTTCGCAGGACATCGCCTGTGGAGCACTACTCAGACGGGCAGCAGCGCCACTGGCCTCTACTCCATACCTTGGAATCTGGTGAGCGGCAGCGGCGGTCCCCTCTCCACGGGAGTGTATTTCTACCGTTGCCGACTGCGCAGCGGAAACAGCAGTTACGTGTCGAAGACGCAAAAAATAGTGGTCATAAACAATAAATAAGCCCATTCCGAGGTTTATATAAGTGTATGAAAGTGAAGTTGCCATATAGATTAAGCATGCTGTGCCTGTGTGCCGCAGTGGCCCTCCCGGCCCTTTCCGACAGCGGGAGCAGCTATAAGAAGAACATGTTCAACCCCGTGCGCACCAGCGTCACTTCCCTCTCCATCGCCCCCGATGCGCGAGCAGGAGCTATGGGTGATGTGGGTGCAGCCACCGAGGCAGATGCCAACTCCCAGTATTGGAACCCTGCAAAGTACCCCTTCAATATCGCCCGTGCGGGTGTGTCAGTGAGCTATACGCCCTGGTTGCGCAAGTTGGTCAATGACATCAACCTGGCCAATATGGCCGGCTTCTACCGTATCGGCGACTACTCAGCGGTGAGTGCTTCGCTGCGCTTCTTCAGTCTGGGCGAGGTGTTCCTCTCTGATATGGAGGATATGACCATCAATCCTTATGAGTTCGCTGTGGATGCCGGCTACAGCCGCATGCTTAGCGAGCGCTTCTCGATGGCTGTCAACATGCGCTTCATCTTCTCGGATATCCGCTACGACTACACTGCCGAGAGCAAGGCAGGCAAGGCTTTTGCCGCCGACATCGCCCTCTACCGCCTGGGCTACTTCATGATGGGCAACCGCGAATGCAGCTTCGGCTGGGGTTTGAACATCAATAATATAGGCAGCAAGATAGCCTACGGAGGCGATGACAACGCGGAGTTTATCCCCACCAACCTGCGTCTGGGTATGAACATGACCGTTCCCTTCAACGAATACAACAAGTTCAGCGTGGCAGTGGATGCCAACAAACTCCTCGTGCCCACCTTCCCCAAGCAGGATACCGAGAACGGTGAAACGGAGTCGGACTACACCGACCGCGTGCAGAAGGAATACTACGACGTGTCGCCCATAGCAGGTATCTTCAAGAGTTTCCATGATGCCCCCAATGGGTTCAAGGAGGAGATGCAGGAGATACAGTGGAGTGTGGGATGCGAATATACCTACAATGACCGCTTCATGCTGCGTGGTGGCTACCATCACGAATCCGCCAACAAGGGCAACCGCAAGTACTTTACCGTGGGTGCAGGATTCCATATGAGCGTGTTCACAGTGGATGCTGCCTACGTGTTCAGTACCAGCCAGACCAACCCTCTCGACCAGACGATGCGCTTCACGCTCGGCTTTGACCTCGATGGAATGAAGGACCTCTTTGGCCGCCGTCGCCGTTAGACTGTCCTCCCCCGATACTCATCATCCCCTTCGCGCTCACGCTGCTTCGTGCATTGCAGCATATGTCGAGCCGAAGGGGATTTCTTTTCTCCATCCGCAAAGCCCCTTATCGTCCCCCTTCTCATTATATATATATTGCGTGCGCACGCGCGTGAGGGAAAGAACGGAGCCAAATGGCTTGACGGCTTTATGAAGCGAAAAGTGCAAAATGAAAAGTGCAGAGTATCAAGCGTACACTTCTGGGCGGAAAGGGCAAGTGCGGTGCATGTGCCATTGCAGTGCGCTTCGTAGCCCATTGCAGCGCGTTGCATCGGTCATCGCAGCGCACTGCGTCATTCTGGGGAGAATGGAGGAAAGGACAGAGAAAAGCACAGAGCTGCAGCTCAAATGCCGAAGTGCCTCCCCGCGCAGTTCTAATTCAAAATCCAAAATTCCTAATTCATAATTCCCCCAAGCGTGGAGCTTGTTTTCTCATAAACCCGTAACTTTGCAGCCGAAAAGCGAAAGGCGGGCGGAAGGAAAGCCGCTGGCCGATGAAGACATTTTGCAGAAGTCAGATAACTATGACGAAGGATATGACCGTGGGGCGGCCTGCCCCCTTGATACTTGTCTTTGCGCTGCCCCTGTTGGGCGGCAATCTCTTGCAGCAGTTTTACTCCTTGGTGGATGCCGCCATCGTGGGACGTTTTCTGGGTACCAATGCTCTGGCAGGCGTGGGAGCCAGCAGTTCGGTGCTGTTTCTCATACTGGGCTTCTGCACGGGACTGGCCGGAGGAATGGGCATACCCGTTGCGCAGGCTTTTGGTGCCAAGGAGTACGACCGCATGCGCTCCTATGTGTATAATAGCGTGCTGCTCTCGGTGGGCATCTCCATATTGCTCATGGTGGCCAGCGCATTGCTCTGCCGGCCCATTCTGGGTTGGATGCAGACCCCTGAGGAGATAATGTCCCCTGCCTATGCCTATCTGCTCTGCACCTTTCTGAGCATCCCTGTCATGCTGCTGCTCAATGTTCTGCTCAGCATCCTGCGTGCATTGGGTGACAGCCGCACTCCCTTTGTCATCCTCCTCTCTACCGCTGTACTCAATGTGGGCGGCGACTTGGTTGCCATACTGGTGCTGGGTTGGGGAGTTGCGGGAGCTGCCATCGCCACAGCACTCTCCATGGTGGTGGGCTGCGTGATAGCCGCCCGCAGCCTGTTGCATACCTGCGAACTCCAGGGAGTAATGGCTTGCAGGGCCAATGTGCGGCATATGGACACACTGCTGGGAAGCGGCATCCCCATGGGGCTGCAGTTCAGCATCACCGCCATCGGAAGCATCATGCTGCAAAGTTCCAACAACGGTTTGGGCACCGTATGCGTGGCTGCTTTCACCACCGCTATGCGCATCAAGGCCTGCTTCATCTGCGTGTTCGAGAACATGGGCGTAGCTCTTGCCACCTATTGTGGGCAGAACCGAGGGGCAGCACGTGCAGCTGCCGACCCCTTGCAGGCCATTCATTTCCTCGACCGCATACGTTACGGGATCCTCTCCTCGCTGGGCATGCTGCTTGTCTATTGCGCTTTCTGTGCGGCTGTCCTGTGGCCCTTCTCGTGGGATATCACAGCATGGTTTGTGGGGTATGGGCAGACGGATATCCTGGCACACAGCCAGCATTTCATGCGCGTCACTTCATTGTGCTATCCCGTGCTGGGTGTGCTGGTCATCTTCCGCTACTCGCTCCAGAGCATCGGCTTCACCAAAGTGGCCATGATGAGCGGAGTGAACGAGCTGTTGGCACGCACGCTGGTGAGTGTCTTTCTGGTGCCGGCCTTCGGTTTCGCCGGCGTGTGCTGGGGTGACCCTGCTGCGTGGATGGCTGCCGACCTTTTCCTGGTTCCCACCTTCGTGCTGGTTCTGAGAGGTATGCGTCGTAAGGCACTCGCATGTGTAGGTTGAATTAGATGCAGCAACGTGCTGATTTTTTGCCTCCATAGACTCTCATAGCCCCTTGAAATCGGCTCTCCGACCCTGGAAAGTTGCACAAAACAGGTACTGCTGTGCAGAAAGTGCCAACTTTTTGGCTCTTTTTGTTGCAAGGTTGGGTAATTTGTAGTTACTTTGCAAGCCGTAACGAGAGACAAGAAAATTTATTCATCAAACTAAATCAATACATTCATGTCTGAAATTGAAGCAAAAGTAAAAGAGATCATTGTTGATAAGTTGGGCGTTGACGCCGCTGATGTAACTCCTGAGGCATCTTTCACAAACGACCTCGGTGCAGACTCTCTGGACACAGTAGAGCTGATCATGGAGTTCGAGAAGGCTTTTGATATCAACATTCCCGACGACAAGGCTGAGAAGATCTCTACCGTTGCCGACGCAATTGCCTACATCGAGGAGAACACGGGTAAGTAATCCCCTCTCCCTCTTTACCACTTAATTCCTTATATATGGAGTTGAAGAGAGTAGTAGTGACTGGCATAGGCGCTGTGAGCCCGCTGGGCAACTCCGCTGCGGAAACGTGGCAGAAGTTGCTCGACGGCGTGAGCGGTGCTGCGCCTATCACGCATTTCGATGCCACCCAATTCAAGACCCAGTTTGCTTGTGAGCTGAAGGGTTTCAAGGCCGAGGACTATATCGACCGCAAGGAAGCCCGCAAGATGGACCCCTACTGCCATTATGCAATGGCTGCAGCAAGCATGGCTATGGACGATAGCGCCATTGATCTGGAAGCTATCGACAAGAACCGTGTGGGCGTGGTGTTCGGTGTGGGAATCGGCGGAATGCAGACCTTTGAGGACGAGATTGTCAATTATGCTCTGCATAAGGACACTGTGGGCCCCAAGTTCAGCCCCTTCTTCGTGCCTAAGATGATTGCCGACATTTGTGCCGGACAGATTAGCATCAAGTACGGATTCCACGGTCCCAACTATATCACCTCCAGTGCTTGCGCCTCTTCGACCAATGCACTGGCCGACGCATTCAACCTCATTCGTCTGGGCAAGGCAAATGTCATCGTGAGCGGAGGTGCTGAGGCTGCCATCATTCCTTGCGGAGTGGGCGGTTTCAATGCTATGCACGCACTGAGCACACGCAATGACGACCCCGAGCATGCAAGCCGTCCCTTCAGCGCAAGCCGCGACGGATTCATCATGGGCGAGGGTGCTGCCTGCCTCATACTGGAGGAGCTTGAGCACGCAAAGGCACGTGGCGCGAAGATTTACGCTGAAATGGCAGGTGCCGGCATGAGTGCCGACGCCCATCACATCACAGCCTCTCATCCCGAGGGACTGGGCGCAAAGCTCGTGATGGAGAATGCTCTGGAAGATGCAGAGTTGAAGCCAGAGGATATCGACTACATCAATGTTCATGGCACATCCACTCCTGTGGGTGACATATCTGAGGTGAAGGCCATCCAGGCCGTCTTCGGAGAGCATGCCTATGAGCTCAACATCAGCAGCACAAAGTCTATGACAGGCCATCTGCTCGGCGCTGCCGGCGCACTGGAGGCTATGGTAAGTGTGCTTTCTGTACAGAACGATGTGGTGCCTCCCACCATCAACCATGAGGAGGGAGACGATGATCCCGAAATCGACTACAAGTTGAATTTCACCTTCAACAAGGCTCAGAAGCGCACCGTGCGTGCTGCACTGAGCAATACGTTTGGCTTCGGTGGCCACAACGCATGCGTCATCTTCAAGAAGTATGCCGAGTAATACACTTGCGTAGTGTACACAAGTGACCTCATTGATGCGATAAGGCTCCCCTTCCGAAAGGACAGGGAGCTTTATCGCTCTTTTTATCATATGCTGGGCTTCTACCCCAGGCATATACAGTATTACCGCCAGGCGCTCATGCACAAGAGCATGGGTATGAACGTCGAAGGCGAGCGACCCGTCAACAACGAGAGGCTGGAGTTTCTGGGCGATGCCGTTCTGGACTCTGTTGTAGGCGAGATAGTATTCCGTCACTTCCCAGGCAAGAGGGAAGGTTTCCTCACTACAGCACGCAGCAAGATAGTCAAGCGCGATACGCTTGGCAAACTGGCCGTGCAGATAGGGCTCGACAAACTGGTGCAGTATCAGGGTAGCATGCAGCCGCACAACAGCTATGTGGCCGGCAATGCCTTCGAAGCGCTGGTGGGTGCAGTCTATCTCGACCGCGGATACAATGCGTGCCGGCGGTTTGTGGAGCGGCGCATACTGGAACATCTGATAGACATCGACAAGATAGCTTACCAGGAGGTGAACTTCAAGAGCAGGCTTCTGGAGTGGACCCAGAAGCACAGGCTCACGCTGGAGTACGAACTCCTGTCGGAAGACCGCGATGATACGGGTTCGCCTGTATTCCGTACCCGTGCTGTCATCAGCGGCATCGAGTGTGGCAGAGGCACCGGTTACTCCAAGAAGGAAAGCCATCAGGTGGCCAGCCGCAGCGCACTCAGTCATATCAAGAGAGACAAGAAACTGCATGCTACATTGATGCAGAAGAAAAGAAAGGAAGCATAGAAATGAGTCTGACAAGCATCATACGTCCATTTTTCAACCCTCGTCTGAAGCAGCTCGACCTGTACTCCACACGGGCACAGGAACTGCAGCTGCGTGTTCTGAAACACCTTCTCACGAAGGCTTCAGATACGGAATGGGGACATGCGCACGGCTATTCGGAGCGCATGAGTTACAGTGAGTTTGCCGCCAATACGCCTGTGAGTTCGTATGAGGAACTCAAAGGCTTTATCGACCGTATGCGTCACGGCGAGCGTGATATCCTGTGGCCCGGACGTGTGAAGTTCTATGCCAAGTCGAGCGGAACCACCAGTGACAAGAGCAAGTTCATCCCTGTGAGCCACGACGGACTGCATGACACACACTATGCAGGCGGTCGTGATGCTGTGGTGTGGTACCTCTCGCGTCATCCCGAAAGCCGTATCTTCGACGGCAAGGCGCTCATCCTGGGCGGCAGCCATGCACCCAACTACAACCTGCCACACAGTCTGGTGGGTGACCTCAGCGCCATTCTCATCGAGAATATCAACCCTCTGGTCAACCTTGTGCGTGTTCCCCGCAAGCAGACAGCTCTGCTTTCCGACTTCGAGGAGAAGCGTGAGCGCATTGCCCGGGAGGCTCTGCATGCCAACGTGACCAACCTGAGCGGCGTACCCTCGTGGATGCTGTCGGTTCTGCTGCGTGTTCTGGAGGAGGCCGGAGTGAGCACCCTTGAGCAGGTATGGCCCAATCTGGAAGTCTTCTTCCATGGTGGAGTGGCTTTCACACCCTATCGTGAGCAGTACAAGAGGCTGATAACCAAGCCTGGTATGAACTATATGGAGACCTACAACGCCTCGGAGGGATTCTTCGGTCTGCAGGATGATCCGGCCGACCCAAGCATGAGTCTGATGCTCGATTACGGCGTGTTCTATGAATTCATCCCTATGGACCAGCTCGAGAGTCCGTCGCCCGACGTGCTTCCCATCTGGGAGGTGGAGACCGGACGCAACTATGCCATGCTCATCACCACCAGCAGCGGTCTGTGGAGATACATGATAGGCGACACCGTGCGCTTCACTTCCCGCGACCCTTACAAGTTTGTCATCACCGGCCGAACACGTTTCTTTATCAATGCCTTCGGCGAGGAACTCATCGTGGACAATGCCGAGAAGGGGCTGGCAGAGGCATGTGCCGCCACGGATGCCCAGGTGCTGGAATATACCGCTGCTCCTGTGTATATGGATGCAGCCGGCAAGTGCCGCCACCAGTGGCTGGTGGAGTTCAGCCAGGATCCTGCTGACCTGCAGGAGTTTGCACGCCTACTCGATGAAGCCTTGCAGCGCATCAACTCCGACTATGAGGCCAAGCGCTACAAGGATATCACCCTGCAACCCCTGCAGATAGTGAAAGCCCGTCCGGGTGTGTTCCATGACTGGCTCAAGTCAAAGGGCAAGCTGGGCGGACAGCACAAGGTGCCACGTCTGAGCAACAAGCGTGATACTATAGAAGAAATACTCAAAATAAACGAAGACTGATGGAGAGGAAGAACCTTCTGCTCTGCCTCCTGGCTCTGCTTCTCACGGCAGCCTGCGCCAGCATAGGCAATCCCGATGGCGGTCGATTCGACGAGACGCCCCCACGTGTGGTGGGCAGCAGTCCCGCCGATGGTGCTGTGAACGTGAGCAAGAGGAAGGTGCAGATACTCTTTGACGAGTATATCAAGCTGGAGAAAGCCAGTGAGAAGGTGGTCATATCCCCTCCACAGATAGAACCGGCCAACGTGCGTGCCGACGGCAAGCGCGTAAAGGTGGATTTCTATGACTCCCTGCGTGCCAACACCACCTATACCATCGACTTCAGCGATGCCATCGAGGACAACAACGAAGGCAATCCCATGGGACAATACACCTTCTCGTTCAGCACGGGCGACGTGATTGACACCATGCAGGTGTCGGGCCGTGTGCTCAATGCAGCCGACCTGGAACCAATCAAGGGCATCATGGTGGGCCTCTATCCAGCCGACAGCACCTGGAACGACACCCTCTTCCGCACCCGACCCTTCCTGCGTGTATCGCGCACCAATGGCGAGGGACGCTTCACCATCAAGGGTGTGAAGGACGGTGCCTACCGGGTTCGTGCGCTCGAGGATAAGGACGGTGATTTCGTCTTCAGCCAGAAGAACGAGCGGGTGGCCTTTGATACAACGGTTTATGTGACAGGCAGTTTTCCCGATGTACGTATGGATACTGTTTGGCGTGACAGCCTTTGGTACGACTCCATACGCGTAGTACCTTACACCCACTACACACCCGATGATGTGCTGCTGCTGGCTTTCCTCGAGGACGGACAGGAGCGTCATCTGCTCAAGACCGCTTATCCCGAGCCCACCAGCTTCACTTTCTATTTCACCGCACCGTCAGACAGTACCCCTCGTATCAAGGGACTCAACTTCGATGAGCGTTGTCTGGTGGCCGATGCATCGCTCAAGAATGATACCGTCACCTTCTGGGTGACCGACACGGCACTCATTCATCGGCAGGATACACTCTCGATGATACTGAGTTACATGGAGACAGATACGCTGGGCCAACTGGTGGTCACCAACGATACACTCGACCTTTCGCCCAAGACCACTTATGCCAAGATAGCCGCCGAGCGCAGCAAGCAGATAGAGGCATGGGAGAAAGACCGCGAGCGCAGGCAGAAGAAGGCCAAGAAGCCGTTGCCTTACGAGGAGAATCCATACGAGCGCACTTGGCTCGAGGCCGGTTTCAAGCCTTCGGGCTCACTGGCTCCCAACCAGAATGTGCGTTATCTGGCCAAGGAACCCATACTGGAGGTGGATACCACGAAGATTCATTTCTACGTGAAGAAGGACACTGACTGGCTGCCGGCTCCCTTCCTGTTCATGCCCGAGGAGCGAAGTGCCCAATCCTATATGCTCTATGCCGAATGGGAACCCGGCCAGAAGTACCGCTTCGTGATGGACACTGCAGCCGTGGTGAGTGTGCTCGAGCATGAGTCGAAGAGCGTGCGTCAGGAGTTCCACGTGCGGGCTGTGGAGGAGTACGGTTCCATCTTCATCCATGTGATAAGTCCCGATACAGGCGTGGTGGTACAGCTTCTGAGCAAGAACGATAAGGTGGAGGCGCAGCAGCGCACCGACAAGGAAGGCAATGCCGACTTCTTCTTCATGAAGCCCGGAGAGTACTACATGCGCTGCTATGTGGATGCCAATGGCAATGGCCAGTGGGATACGGGCGATTATGCATCTGGCCTGCAGCCCGAGCGCGTCTATTACTTCGGCAAGCCGCTCCCGCTCAAGGCGCAGTGGGATTTGCGTCAGGACTGGGATATACGGGCTGTAGATGTAGCCCGCCAGAAGCCTATGGCCATCACCAAGCAGAAGCCCGACAAGGAAAAGAAGCTCAAGAACCGCAATGCAGAACGTGACCGCGAGATGCAGCGAGGGCAGAAGCAGAGCACCCGAAGATAGTCTGCCGTGAGCATCAGGGGATGATGAGCGGCCCGTCCGCCACGCTTGCCCGGCGCACGCAGGAGTATGAACAATTCAAACCGCAAATCAGAGAAACGCTATGAAATGGTATCAAAAGCTTATGCTGGCAGGAGTGCGAGGCACTCTCTTGCTTGCCTGCGCGATGTTTGCAGTGGCCTCCGGCACAATGCGTGCACAGTGCACCCAGCCCAACACCGCCTTCCAGGGAGGTGAGGTGCTGGAGTATTCGCTCTACTTCAACTGGAAGTTCGTGTGGATGAAGGCCGGTTCGGCACGTCTCTCCACCTATGATGCCCACTGGGAAGGGCAGAGCGCCTACAAGAGCGAACTCATCACGCACACCAACAAGAAGCTCGACCATTACTTCCAGATGCGTGATACCCTGCACAGCACGATATCCAGGGATATGCGCCCATTATATTATAAGAAGGCGGCCAACGAGGGTGGCAAGTACTATGTGGACCAAGTGTGGTACAAGTATGCGCCCAGCGGAAAGGTGAGCATCCGCCAGCGGTATCTGAGCCGCAAGGGTACCACCAGCGATACGGCCTACAGCAGTTCCGACTGCATCTACGATATGATGAGCATCATGCTCTGTGCACGTTCCCAGGATGGCAGCAAGCTCAAGAAGGGCGACAAACTGGTCTATCCCATGGCAGACGGCCGCAGGGTGGAGGATATCACGCTGGTCTATCGGGGCAAGAAGAATTTCCGCATGCGCAACACCGGCGTCACTTACCGCTGTCTCATCTTCTCGTTTGTGGAGTATAAGGGCAAGAAGGAGAAGGAGATCATCACCTTCTACATCACTGACGATGATAACCACATGCCCGTACGGCTCGACATGAACCTGAAGTTCGGAGTGGCAAAGGCTTACTTGAGCGATGCCCGAGGCTTGAGAAACCCCTGTGAGTCTATTGTAGAGAAGTAAAGGACCGCTCGCAGAGCATTTAAGAAAGAAGCGCACCCGGCTGCATGTGATTGTGCAGCCGGGTGCGCTTTTGGGATAAATGGGGTAGGCCAGTACGGCAGGCTGTCAGATCTTGCCGCCGAAAGCCAGGTCGCCGGCATCGCCAAGGCCAGGCACGATGTAGGAATGCTCGTTGAGCTCCTCGTCGATGGCAGCACAGATGAGTGTCACGTCCTCGCGGTCGCCATACAGCTTCTGCATGTGCTCCACACCCTGACGGCTTGCAATGGCACAGGCAATGAAGATGCGGGCTGGCTTTCCCTTGGTCTCGAAAGCCTTCAGAGCCAGTTCCATGCTCTCGCCAGTGGCCAGCATGGGATCCACCAGCATGAGTGTCTTGCCCGTGAGGTCGGGAGCAGCGATATACTCAATGTGCACATCCACCTGGCGGCACTCCTTGTCCTTGTAATAGCGGTATGCGCTCACAAAGGCATTCTCGGCCTTGTCAAATACATTCAGAAAGCCATGATGCATAGGCAGTCCTGCGCGGAACACAGTGGCCACCACCACCTGGTCGTCAAAGGTGTTGGCTGCAGCCACTCCCAGAGGAGTCTGCACCTTCTTCTCAGAGTAGTTGAGCATGCGGCTCAGCTCGTAAGCCTGTGCTTCGCCAATGCGCTCCAGATTGCGGCGGAAGCGCATGCGGTCGGTCTGCACATTCACGTCTCTCAGCTCGGCAACGTAGGTGTTCACCACACTGCACGAGTTTCCCATGTCTATAGTTTCCATTCTTATCTGTTTTTGCTAAAGGGTTAAACCTACGTGCAAAGATAGTTCATATTCTCCCAATTGCAAAGTCCACATCGCAAAAATGCTAAAAAGATTGAAAAGGCCACCGCACTTCGTCAAAAAACGCGTAGGGAATTATGTCACTTCGAAAGATTGATGTATCTTTGCCGTGCCTTAAAAGGGCACGCTGTGAAAGGAAATCAGAATATCGAACCATTTAATACATATAAGACAATGGCAACATTAGATTTGACAAAGTATGGCATCACCGGCTCTACTGTGATTGCCCACAACCCCTCTTACGAGCAGTTGTTTGAGGAGGAGACAAAGCCCGGACTTGAGGGTTTCGAGGTTGGTCATGTAACTGAGCTTGGTGCTGTGAACGTGATGACAGGTATCTTCACCGGTCGTTCTCCCAAGGACAAGTACATCGTAGATGACGCTCAGAGCCACAACAACGTATGGTGGACAACTGAGGAGTACAAGAATGACAACCACCCCATGAGCGAGGAGGTTTGGGCTACAGTGAAGGACATCGCCAAGAAGGAGCTGTCAAACAAGAACCTGTATGTGGTTGACGCATTCTGCGGTGCCAACAAGGCTACCCGTCTGTCAGTGCGTTTCATCGTGGAGGTAGCTTGGCAGGCACACTTCGTGACCAACATGTTCATCCGTCCCACAGCAGAGGAGCTGGAGAACTTCGAGCCCAACTTTGTCATCTACAACGCTTCTAAGGCAAAGGTAGAGAACTACAAGGAGCTCGGTCTGCACAGCGAGACTTGCGTAGCATTCAATACTACATCTCGTGAGCAGGTTATCATCAACACATGGTACGGTGGTGAGATGAAGAAGGGCATGTTCTCTATGCAGAACTACTTCCTGCCCCTGCAGGGTATCGCTTCTATGCACTGCTCTGCCAACTGCGATATGAACGGTGAGAACACAGCTATCTTCTTCGGCCTCTCTGGCACAGGTAAGACCACTCTCTCTACCGATCCCAAGCGCAGACTGATTGGTGACGACGAGCACGGATGGGACGACGAGGGCGTGTTCAACCTCGAGGGTGGCTGCTATGCCAAGGTTATCAACCTGGACAAGGAGTCTGAGCCCGACATCTACAACGCTATCAAGCGTAACGCTCTGCTCGAGAACGTGACTGTTGATGCTAATGGCAAGATTGACTTCGCCGACAAGAGCGTGACAGAGAACACTCGTGTGAGCTACCCCATCTACCACATCAACAACATCCAGCCCGGTTCAAGCGCTCCCGCAGCCAAGCAGGTTATCTTCCTGTCTGCCGATGCATTCGGCGTGCTGCCTCCCGTGAGCATCCTCACACCCGAGCAGACTCAGTACTACTTTCTCTCTGGCTTCACAGCTAAGCTGGCTGGTACAGAGCGTGGCATCACAGAGCCCACTCCCACCTTCTCTGCTTGCTTCGGCCAGGCATTCCTCGAGCTGCATCCCACAAAGTACGCTCAGGAGCTGGTGAAGAAGATGAACATGAGCGGTGCAAAGGCTTATCTGGTGAACACAGGTTGGAACGGTACTGGCAAGCGTATCTCTATCCGCGACACTCGTGGCATCATCGATGCTATCCTGAGCGGCGCTATCAACGAGGCTCCTACCAAGACTATCCCCATGTTCAACTTCCAGGTTCCCACAGAGCTGCCCGGAGTAGATACCAAGATTCTCGATCCCCGCGACACATATGCTGACGCTGCTCAGTGGGAGGAGAAGGCTAAGGATCTGGCTGCTCGCTTCATCAAGAACTTCGGCAAGTACACCAACAACGAGGCTGGTAAGGCTCTGGTTGCTGCTGGTCCTCAGCTGTAATCCCTGCCTAAGGCATAACATTCAGGGCGGCTTCCTCATCACGAGGGAGCCGCCCTTGTTATATTCCCACACTTCGTCCCGCTGGCTTCTTGCCCGACGCAGCCAGGCATGCCGGCAAACCTCGGTTTCACCTCCATCTCCAGTAAGCTTATAATGTCTGTACAACAAGTAGAAATAGTATTTGCAGTTACACAGAAATCTCCGTTTGCAGGCTTCTGATGGCCGTACAAAGGCTTTGGATGGCCATCAGAAGCCTGCGTATGTGCATCCAAAGGCTGCAAACGGAGATTTTAATACTACTTCTCGAAGATTTTTATTATAGTGCGGGGATGAATTATGAAGGGCTGTGGAAAAGATGCTTTTGGCTTCTGCCTGTTCTTCTATGAGCATTCTGCTGTGTTAACTTGCCTTTTTGAGGTGGCTTTCCTGCGTCTTTCTCTTCAATAATCTATATCTTTGCGGCAAACAATTCAGTTCGATGAGAAGGTTAGAGAAGAGCACCAAGAGAATTTACTCAACGCTGTTGTGCATGCTTATGTGCGGGCTTCTGAGCATTGCCAATGCAGGTTCCCGTAATGTCGTGCGTGTGAGTCTTGCTGATTTGCAAGGTGATGGCCAGACTGTGTATCAACGGCTCAGAGAGATACATGCTTCTGCTTTGGCCAAGGGTAGTGGCACTCGGGTGGTTTATCCTAAGGGCGTGACAGTCAGAATAGTCATCCCTTCGGATGCTGCACCTATCCCACTCACCAGTTATACGGATTTCGGTGGTTGCAGGTTTGTGGTGGAAAACACCTGTGTGGATAGGCTTTTCCTTTTCTCAATGGATAGCCGTTCCGACTTGCAGGACATAGAGACTGTTGATTTCGACTTGCTCGCTCGGGCTGCCAGGCAGGTGCAGATGAGCGGCAAGGTGATAGATGACGGTGACTTTTCTTCGGTGCCAGCCCTTGCCCGTGGACACAAGTTGCTGTACGTGTATGACCGTAAGGAATGGAGCAAGCGTGACGGTCGCTTGAGCATTTATCGCAGGGACATCATTCACATTAAAGACGGAAAGGCACAGAACCATCCCATCTATCCTTATTCTGGAGCCGACAGCCTGATGTGCCTCTATGATGAGGTGAAGGTGAAGGACCCTTCCTTCAAGAACCTTCAGTTTTCCCGCTCCGAAGCCTCCACGAAGCGCACTTTTCTACTGAAAGCCTGTGGCCAGATGGGGCTTAAGGTCAGAAATATATCTGTAGAAACGCCAAAGGAAGACCAGACGCGCCCTCAGCGTCCCATCTATGAGGATGACCAGTGCCTGTACATCCGTCATTCGGTGGGTACTCTATTGGAGAATGTAAGCATAAGCGGAAGCTATTCAGCCGCGAAGCGTCATGGTTATGGTCTTCGGTTGATTAACCTCTATGATACCTCGCTGCGTAATGTTCAGGCAGATGCACCATGGGGTATCACTTGTGGCTTCTTCCTGAATCGGGTGACTCTGGATGATTGTGTGGTCAACAGATTTGACTGCCATTGTTATTGTGCAGACTTCACCTACCGCCACTGTACCTTTCAGACCGATACGTCACAGTATTCCTCTCGTAATTGTATGTGCCAGGTAGCCTGTGCCTTTGGGTATATGCGTTTTGTCCATTGCCATTTTGTCAAGGCACGTCCATTGATTATAGAACACAGTTATTCTGGTGCATTTACAGGTTTTGAGTTGTCATATCGGGATTGCATCTTCGATGTGCATCCCACCTACTACTGTCTGGTAGAAGGTTTGACGTTCAGCGATAAGGAGTCCTCAAGGTGTCTGCCAAACTTGCACATGAGGAACTGCACCATCCGTATGCCGGATGAGCGTACACCCGATGCTTTCTTCCTATATCATTTCAACAGTCAGGGAGATGACAATCTGTATCGCGACACAGTGCATTACCAGTCGCTTGTGAGTATGGAGGGCGTAAGGGTGGTTTCTAAGGGGAAACCAATACCCGTGAGGATGTGCAACAAGAAACTGATGTACAATCCTCGCTTAATCCGCAGAGTGCAGAATTGCTCTTTCGACTCTATATGATTTCTGGCCGTGATGCAGGGTAGGCTGCTCAATATTCGCTGTTTTTCAGAATAGGGTAGCGGAAGCAGTAGCCTTTCAGAATACGCAGGCTCTTCCTGTTCTGGCGGCAGAGCCACTTATAGTTGTACTTGCCTGTTGACACCCGTCCCACGTTGCTGACATACAGTGAAGGGCAATAGTAGGTCTTCAGCTTGTCCTGATATATCAGTTCGGCAAAGAAGAGTTCCTCGCCATACATGAATGTGGGGAACTTCAGATAGGGATGCTTGGCCAGGAACTGTCCGCTGATGACCATGAGCGAGCCGTGTCCGGCGTAGATGGTTGTCTGCTTGTCGGGTATGTTCTGGTGTTTGCCTCGCAAGTGGTAGAGCTTCTCCAGCCATTTATATATAATGTGGTTGCTGTAGAGCAGCTGCCAGCGAATGAAATCACGCTTGCGCGGACGATGCGTCTGGAAGGGATTGTCGTGATGGTTGAGCCGTTCGGTGAAGATGTCGGGAGCCAGCCATCCTGTATCGGCAGGCCATTCTGTGGTAGCCAGCACACTGAAGAAATCCTCGCGCAAGGTGAGATCTACGTTGCTGATGATGCAGTATGAAGCCTGACTCACCTCTTGCCATCCCACTTCTGCCATCATCCTGAGTGCACAGCCCAGATACCCTATGTTGAGATGGTAGGGAAAGCTCTTGAGCGTGCAGTGCGGTGTCAGGTTCTCGGGAATACCTTGCCAATCGGTGGCCGTATTGTCGCCCACACACAAGGTGATGCGGCATAGTCCGTTGGCCTTGGCAGCAGCACGCTCCACTGATTCCATGAAGGTGTGCAGGTAGTCATAACTGCTGTAGTTCACGCAGAAGACCATTATGTGGGGTAGAGGATTGTTCGTGCTCATAGATATACGATTATGGAACGGATGATAACATACAGCACACTCAAGGGGAGCATCAGAACAGAAAGCACGATTCCCAACACGTTGCGCAGACTGAGGTTATTCGTCAGAATCTTGAGCGGACTGAGTTCGCCTGGCTTGCGATGCTTGAGTGCGCGTCCGGCTATGAGAAGGTTTTCGCAGGACAGGCGGAATGCCAATGGGAGCAAGTCTGCCAGTCTGCCATGACGTATTGCGTAGGACAGATAGGTGAGGTTGCCGCTGCTGAGTTTCTGCGCGCTACTTGTCTTGCTCTTGGGATTTTCGCGATAGAAAGCAGCCACATACTGAGGCATGCGCCCATAGCGGAAACCAGGCTGGGCAGATGCCTTGAGATGGAAATCCCAGTCCTCACGATAGCGAAGTGATTCGGAAAACTCCAGATTGTGCCTACGGATGAAGTCCAGACGATACATGATGCAGTGGATGGGTATGGAGAAATCCACTCCCCAACGGGTAAGCAGACTCAGGTGAAGGCCGCCCGTGGGCTGCATGGTGTAGGCAGGATGGGAGCGCAAGACGCGCTTGCCTGTTGCATCAAGGTGGAAATGCCGGTAGTCGGTGAAACTCATGTCCAGCTCCTCTGCATCCATCTTGGCCGATTGAAGCTCCAGCTTCTTCGTGTCCAGTTCGTCGTCAGCATCCAGAAACTGTACATATTTGCCAGTGGCAGTACGCAGTCCCATGTTTCGTGCTGTTGCAGTACCGCCGTTGGGTTTCCTTATCAGGCGGAATCTGTTGTCCTGCTTGATAAACTCGTCAGCTATCTGTGCCGATGAGTCGGTGCTTCCGTCATCTACGATGATGCACTCGAAGTCCTTTAGGGTTTGCTCTTGCAGAGCTTCAAGAGCCTGCAGCAGAAATTCTGCCTGATTATAACAGGGTATGATGATGCTTACTTTTGGCATGGTTGTGGTGCTTCTGTAGTTGTGGAAAAATCTGTTGGCAGACTTGAGTTTGTCGGGAGGTTGGAGGTCAGCGACGTATCCTCTTCTTCCTTGTTCTTGTGCCAAAGACGTATCTTGTACTTAAATAGAATTACCAGCAGAATGGTTTCTATGACGTAATAACTCATTCGCACGGTATGGAAACTATAGTAGAAAAGTCCTTCGAGTGGGAGTAGAATGAGCAGTAGCCATATTAAAATATGATGGAAAGGTAGCACTTGTGGGTCTTTCCTGCGTAGAAGCAGGCGTGCGACTATGTGATATATCAGTACATAAACCATCATGCCGAAACGTCCGATATCTATTAGAAGGTCACCAAGGAACGTGAAGAAAACGCCGATGAACAAGCCAGATTTGGCTGCAACATGAGCGCGGTAAATCTCCAGGTCAATGTTCTTGCCAAGGATAAACTGGTGTGTGAATGGTAATATTCGCTGAAGCGACATATCGGGGCTTTGGAAGAAATCCCAAAAATAGCAGAATTCCACGAATGGCTCGCCTATATATAGTAGTAGCATCTGTATGGCGTATTGTGCTACGTTGTAGTATCTGGCAGCTGTGACAGCCACGAAGAAAAGCAATACGACACCAAAAACAGATGTAAAAAGGATGCGTATGATATGCTTATAGTTGCTTTTCATCATGGGGGAGAAAAAGCAGTAGCATGCTACAAACGTAAATATCCAATATATAGTTTGCGTTCGTCCTGCAATCAATATGCTTTTTACAATGGCAGTGGTGGAGGAAAGCAGCAACAGCAGATTGAACCACCATTTGTTGTGTGTGAAGCAAAGGCTGTAGAGAAAGAACGGAATCGCAACCATTCCAAGTGCAGAAAGGAATGTTTCCGGCAGGCAGAATATGTACTTTATACCAGATACCTTAGTTGCGCTTTCGCCGCTATACACCATATCCCTGACCATTTTCAAGTCTCCTATGGCCATTGTCTTGCGTATGTCACCTATATACACAAATACAGTGCAGAAGAATGTGATGATAAGCATCCATGATACAAGCTTGAATAGCCAAGGCTTGGGCTTCTCTATGAATGTGATTTTCTCAGCATTCATCTGCGAGAAGGGAAGTATGGTGATTGTAAGCAAACCGCAATAAACAATGGTGGGTATTAGCCCGACAGTCTTCAGCGGGGTGCCATATTGTATCCCGATAAGGTCCTGTTGGAATACGGGAATAGAGGCCAAAGCGGATATCGCATACAGAAAGGCCATCCAGGCTTCTGCCCCGAAGTGCCTGTGTTTCCATACGAAATAACCACACAGAGAGGAAAAATATATGAAGGGTACAGCAATCATAGCCAGTTCTCTCCTTGCTTTTTCTCTATATTACGGCTGTCATTTATGGCTTTGGCCATATGTGTCAGCATGTAGAAATAGGCTTTCCAGAAGTATGCAATGCTTCTCAACTCCTTGTATGCCAGGGCGGTATGCAGCACTCCTAGGCCGTAGCGAATCTGTTGTAGCGTTGCTTTCAGAGGTGAAACGTTGATGTTTGATGCTCTTAACACCAGTTCTTGTCTTACCCTGATGTAGGTTGCTGGCTGTCTCTTGCGGAATTCGCGGTCGTGACATACGTGTGTTCCACCAGCCCAGGCAATACGCATGTGATGGTAGAATAGTCTGTACTGATAGTTTACATCCTCACTGTAGTGGAAGAACAGAGGGTTGAAACCACCTATCTTTTCTATGATTCTTCTGGGTATGAGCCAGCAGGCTGCACATATCTCTTGGGCGGGATGCAGTCCCTTTGCTCGGGTCAACAGAGGGTCGTCAATCCTCAGATTGTCGTATCCGCTTCTGATGACGGCATTCGTCAGGAAATTCTTGTCTATTGCTGTGGCTGCTCCATTGAGATGAACAGGTGAGAGGACTGTTTTCCCATCGTCAAATGGCAGCAGAGTCTCCAGCATCTTGCTGTCTATCCATGCGTCTTGATTGAGCAGCAATATATGTGTCGCCCCATTGGCAAGTGCCATGCGAATGCCCACGTTGTTCGCCTGACCGAATCCCAGGTTCTTTTCCTGCGTGATGACTGTCGCTTGCGGACATGTCCTCTTCACGAAACTGACCGTTTCGTCTTTCGAACAATTGTCAATTATGACGATGGACGTATGTATGGTGGAGTTCAGTAGAGACGTTATGCAACGTTCTATCCACTTCATTGCGTTATAGGTGACGATGATGGTATATACTTTCATAAGCCTTGCTTGATTTCGTGTATAACAACTAAAGGCCACTTCCAGTTCTGATAGGCAAGTTGCACAATGCCCGGGGCGAAAATAAGAGCCCATAGTCCCCAATGTAATTGACTGAGGAAGAACCACAGCAGAATCACAACGGCTATCCCGGATACAAGTGATGGGATAAAGAACGGAATTCTGTTGTCCGCTTGTATGAAGGTTGCTGCCAGTGAATGGTTCTTTTCCAAAAACTGAAATACAAGCAGTACTGCAAGCATCTTGGGCATAATGAAATGGGTCTGGCTTCCTATGATATTCAAGCATATGTCACCGCATAGAAGCCAACAGATACCTCCCACAAGCATTACGCATGCCAGTGCGGCTGTACACAGAATGTACATGCGTCGGATAGCTTGCATGTCACCTTGCGCTCTTGCCTTGACTATCAAAGGAGTGTATGCCATGCTGCATACCAGAGCGCATCGTGTGAGAACATCCATTACTTGGGCAGTGATGCCGTAGGTTGCCACATCGTTTAGCGTGAGATACAGGGAACCTATCAGAATGGTTGACTTGTTGACGAGGAAACCGCCTATGTAGGTCAGTCCAACGCGCACAGCATTGGGCATTATTGAGGCAAATACCTTTTGCGATTGTTCTTCGCTGGCTGTCTCAAGTTGCAGCTTCATGTCACGGGTGTAGAATACTCTTTTCGCTAAAATACGACGTATTATGGTCGATAGCAGTTGAGCTGAAACGAGTGCTGTCAACCCAATGTTCATCATGACCAATGGGATTGCAATACCCAGATAGACACATTTGCTAAGAATCATTATCTGCTGAGACTGTTTCACGTAGCCCTTCCCGAGCAGTAGAGCATCATAATAATATGTGTATAGCTCGTAGCAATTGACGAAGCACAATATGGCCCATGCCACATAGGCATCAGAATGTGATTCCGTGTAGTTGCGCATTACAGCCCATAGATATGCGGTTCCTGCCGTTGCTAATATGAGGAGAACGGTGAGTGATACCATGCGGTAGAACTTGCGCATGGCGCATATCGCGCTCTTGAGAAGGTTGAAGTCAATGGGAGATTCGTTGTCAGTCCTGTTGACACCCTGTACTTGCAGTTCTTTTACACCAGCCAGAATGTAGCCGACATTGCGTGCAAATGAGGGGCGGAAACCAAAGTCAAGAAGCAGTACAAGTGAGGTGACCGTCAGGAATACATTCCACAGACCCACGGTCTGCTGGGGCATATAATGCAAAATAGCAGGTAATAGGAATACACCGGCACCCACTTGGAAAATGGTTGCCGCATAACTCCATGCCACATCTGTTTTGCCTATATGCTCAATGCCGTTCCTCATTGCTTAGATATACTCAGGGATGAATTTTCTGAGGATGTAGCATGCACAGCCAATGGTGGCCAGCACCAGCATGAATGCCACGAAAATCATGCGCTTGGGTCCAGCGGGTTTGTTGGGCACCGAAGCAGATTGCAGCATGGTGAAAGCGGGTGTGCGCTCCTGCACTCTGGCCTTGCAAGCCTGCAGCTGTGTGCTCATGGCAGTATAGGTGCTCTGGCACATCGACATCTCGTTCTCCATCTTGTCTCTTTCCGAGATGGCACTTTGCAGGATGATGTTGCTGTGCTGGTCGCAGTAGCGGCTGTAGGCGTTCTGCGTAGAGTCATAGCTTGCTTTGGCCTCGTCGGTCAGTTGCTGATAATAGGCCAGGTCTCTTCTTGCCTTGCTCGTGCGGTAATCTGTGATGAACTGTTGCAGGCGGCTCGAGATGGAGTCTGCCAGTGTAGCGCATACCTGTGCATCCTTGGCCGTAACGGTGATGGTGATGACATCGGTCTTGATATCCACATCGCAACTGATGTTCTTCTTTATCTTGTTGCAGATAGCCTCCTGGCGCTTGGTCAGTCTCGAGGGATTGACGATGTCGTTATTCGCCTTTGCCTTGCTTTTGTCCTCGAAGAGTCCCTTCACCCAGCTCGATGCCTTTTTGAAGGGCTGGGTTACGGGATTCTTCTTCTCGTATCTGTCCAGATAGCGGAAGAGGGTAGTATCTACCATGCCATCCAGTGTCTGCACACGGATGTCAAACAGTCCCACGATGAAGTCTTTGGACTCAAAGAGGTCGGGATAAATGCTGGGATAGATGGCATCCTCTGATTGCATGCCGCCTATATCCACGCCGAAGCTGGATGCTATGGAGGCAAGTCCGCCACCGGCACTCTGTCCGCCAGCTTCGGGAGCCAGCACAACGGTACTCTTATAATAGCGAGGCTGGGGCAGTATCCACGCACAGGCCAGTATGAAGGTCACTATCCACACGCGCAGGAAAAGCCCGCGCTTGCTCCAGAGCTTTTTTACCATGAGGCGAAGATCGATGACCTCCAGTTCGGGATTCTTGTTCTGTTCCATGATTCTTCTTCCTCCTCTTTACTTGAGAATGCTTATCAGAGCCACTACCACGCTGGCCAGTGAGGCACTGCCGCTGGCTATGGCCATCACTTCACCGGTGGTCATGCGCTTTGACTTCTGCTTGGTGGGCACCACGATTTCTGTTCCAGGCTGTATGTCCTTGGAGCTGCGCTTGCTGATTTTCTCCACTGCGCCGTTCATGTAGATGGCATACACACCCTTCTTCTTCGCTCTGTTGCCATAGCCGCCGGCACGCTTGATGTAGTAGCCCAGTGACTCACCTTTCTTGTAGTTCATGCTTATGGGGTAGCTCACCTCGCCGCTCACCTTCACGGTGCTGCTGTACTGTGGCACTACCAAGTGGTCTCCCTCGCGCAGCACAAGGTCATACTGGCCACCGGGTTCTGCCAGAGCCTTCTCCAGATTGACGGCTACGGGGTAGGTGCTGCCCAGGTTCATCTTCATGTCGAGCAGTGAGTCGGCCTGACTCATGTTGTATCCCTTTTCGTCCTGCATGGCTTCCTCGTACATGGCTATCTGTGCTGCACGCAGTGCGCTCTCGCGCTGCAGACGTTCGTCAGGGGTCATCACGCGGTTGAGGCGTGCGCCCTTGCTGTAACCTATCTCCGTCAACCCGCCTGCCGCTTTCACCAGGTCGCTCAGTCGGTAGTTGGTGCTTGTCATCGAGTACTGGCCTACGAAGTTGACGCATCCGCTCACCATCACGTTGCGCTGCTCGCTGTAGGAGGGGCTCTTGCGCACCATCACCACATCATAGGGCTGCAGGTGGAAGGTGCTGTCACCCTTTGCCAGGTTCTTGTCAATGGATATGCTGAATGCTTCTGCCATCTTGCCGTTGTCCTCGGTGGAGTTTGCATCGCTCACGCGACGGAACACATCCACCTTGGCCAGCGAGGCGGCATCTGTGAGTCCGCCTGCCTGCAGGATAAGGTCTTCCACCGAGGTGTTCTCGGCAAACTGATATACTCCGGGATAGAGCACCTCTCCGTTGATGGTCAGAGTCTGCTCGCCCTTCATGTCCACCACGCTGGGGATGAAGAGCACATCACCTTTGCGTAGCGCGATGTCGGGGCTGGTGCCTGCGATGATGCCTTCTATATCCACCGACACCATCTCCAGTGTGAGGTCTTCCTTCTGCCTGTGCATCACGGCGCGAGACTGGAAAGCGTCCTCGGCAAGTCCGTCAACAGCCTTGAGCAAGTCCTTTACGCTCTGTATGTTGCCGCCCAGCTGGAACTGTCCGGGGTGCTTCACTGCACCGCGCACCTCCACCAGGTTGCTGTAGCGAGGGATGATGCTATCCACATAGAGTGAGTCGCCGTCCTTCACGCAGAATGCCGACATCTGGAACTCATCGATGGTGTGGATGCTGTATTCCTCGCCTGCCTTGCGCATCAGACGTACGTTCTTGGTGTAGGCATTGCCTGTCATACCGCCTGCGTAGGCCAGCAGCTGCTTCACGCTCTCGGTCGATTTCATCTCGTAGAACATGGGTCGCTTCACCTTTCCACGCACGTTCACCAGGCAGTCATAGGGACCCACCACGATGACGTCGTTGTCCTCCAGCCGCACATCGCCCGCATTGCTTCCGTGCATCAGGAAGTCATATACGTCGATGGTGCCTATCTGTCGTCCGTTGCGATACACCTTGATGTCGCGCAGCGTACCTGTCTCGTTGATGCCGCCAGCCGCATAGAGTGCGTTGAAGGCTGTGCTCAGACTGCTCAGCGTGTAGGTTCCGGGCATCACCACTTCACCTGCCACCTGCACCTGTATGCTGCGGGTGTCGGCCACCGAGAGTGCAAACTGGCAGTCGGAATAGTGCTGTCCCAATTTCTTGCGCAGTGTGGCAGTAGCCTGCTGCACGGTCTGTCCGGCCAGTTTGATGGGGCCGACGCCCTCGATGACCACCACTCCGTCGGGCGAGATGGTGTTCTCGAAAGTCTCCTGACTGGCTCCCCACACATCGATGACGATGTTGTCACCGGCTCCCAGGCGGTAATTGGCGGGAGTGGCTATGTTCTGGCTTGGTTCGAAGGTCAGGTTCTTGTTGTTGAAGATGTTGCGTCCGAACACCTGGCTTTCGTCCTTGAAGTAGTTCTGATAGTAGATGAGTGAGTCGATGTCCATGAATCCGATGGCATTGTTCATCTCCTCCAGGCGTTCGTCACGCGTCATTCCACGGTCCTCGTCTTGTCCTTTCACCAGACGTCCGTTCTGCTTCTGCATCTGCATGAGCGCCTTTTCCTTGTTGGTGCGTTGACGGCTGGCGCCATTGGCCTGCTGCCCTGCACGGTTGTCGGAGTTCAGATCTACGGCTCCCATCTGGCTCTGTTCAGCCTCGTATTTGCGCCTGATGCGGCGCAGCTGGTCGGTGGTCACACCCTTCTGCAGCAGTTTCGTCACGATGGACTGCTGGTTGGTACCTTTGGCCTGCTCTTTTTTCACGAAGTCGATAACCTGGCTGTCCGACATGGTCTGTGCGCTGGCTCCCAGAACGCAGAAGCCCAAGGCCAGTGCCAGCAGTGTGCGGCGCCACAGTGTGCTATATTTTCTTTCCATTGATGATGTAGTTTGCGGTGGTGAATATAATCTTGATATCTGTCCACAGAGAGCGTTTCTGCAGATAGTTGAGGTCCATTTGCAGGCGTATGAGCATCTTCTCCATGGTGTCGGTGTATCCGTTGTAGATAGTGGCCCACGATGTCAGCCCGGGCCGCATGAGGTAGATGTACTCGTAGTCAGGGTTGTTGGCCATGATCTCGCGGATGTAACATTCGCGCTCCGGACGCGGCCCCACGAACGACATGTCGCCCACGAGGATGTTCCACAACTGTGGCAACTCGTCCAGGTGATGGTCGCGCAGTGTGGTGGCCAGTGGCGATGAGGCTTGTGAGCAGCATGCAGACAGATGCGGCCCGTCGGACTCATAGTCCACGGGCATCGTGCGGAACTTCAGTATGCGAAAGGGTTTTCCCCCTCGCCCGATGCGTTCCTGCCTGAAGAGTACCGGGCCAGACTTCTCTCTGGCTATCAGTATGGCGATGGTGGCCAGTGCGGGTGACAGAATCACGAGAGCCAGCAGCGACACCACCACATCGAACCCTCTTTTCAGTCCTCGCTCGATGATGCCCATCCTGTCTCTCACTGCGTGGTCCACGCTTATCTCTTGAATCATTCTTCCCTTCTCTCTTGCTTTTGTTTTCTGATTGATAGGAATTACCTGTTAAATAACGTCTCGCGCCCTTCTTTTATTGTTCCCCTGGCCAAGTTTTTGCCTTTCGTCCCTCGCGTGTGCGCGTTCCTATTATTATTGTAGCGCTCTGGAGGGCGTTTCGCACCCCGTCTGACAGCCCCGGATGAAAGTTGTGGGCTGCACCTTTTGGCTGTTAGCGAGAAATGCTGTACCTTTGTGCGCATAATGCGACACGCATCATACCAAGGGGCTGACATGGATTTGACAGCAGGATGAGGTGTTGTGTAAGCACGCAGAGAGTCGTGAGTCGCTCTCTATAATACATGGCTTTCGAAGATTTATCTGGCGAAAACAATTACGCTCTCGCTGCCTAACTGAAGTACAGTAGGTTACTGGCTTTATCCTGACACCAGGTGTCGGGACGAGATGTCACTCAATGAGCTCTTGCTCCGAAGCGCATTGGTACAGTGGCACAGCAAATTCGGGGATAGTCGGCAGTAGCCTCGTGCTGCCGATGAAGCTTAGAGGATAAGGTGCAGATTGGTGGTCCGGGTCTTGTCTGCACACGAAAATGAAGACCGGAATAAGCGTGTAGAAAGCACAGTGCGTCCCTGTTTGGACGAGGGTTCAATCCCCTCCAGCTCCACTTCTTATAGACCGCCTTTTACGGAGCATTATGAAAGAATTACAACTCAAGTACGGTTGCAACCCCAACCAAAAGCCTTCGCGCATCTATATGGAGGAAGGCGAACTCCCCATCGAGGTTCTCAACGGCCGTCCCGGCTACATCAACTTCCTGGACGCACTCAACAGCTGGCAGCTGGTGCACGAGCTGAAGGAGGCCACTGGCCTGCCTGCAGCAGCAAGTTTCAAGCATGTGTCGCCCGCAGGAGCTGCAGTGGGTCTGCCTCTCGATGACACTCTTGCCCACATCTACTTCGTGGATGATGTGAAGATTCCCCTCACTCCCATTGCCTGTGCTTATGCCCGTGCACGCGGAGCCGACCGTATGAGTTCCTATGGCGACTTCATTGCGCTGAGCGACACATGCGACCTCGCCACCGCCACACTCATCAAGCGTGAGGTGAGCGACGGCGTCATAGCACCCGACTACACCGAGGAGGCTCTGCAGGTGCTGCGCGACAAGCGTAAGGGTACCTATAATGTCATCAAGATAGATCCCGCCTATCGTCCTGCCCCCATAGAGCACAAGCAGGTGTTCGGCATCACCTTCGAGCAGGGACGCAACGAGGTGCGACTGGACGATCCTGCACTCTTTGAGAACATTCCCACACAGAACAAGTCGTTTCCCGAGGAGGCCAAGCGCGACCTCATGGTGGCTCTCATCACTCTGAAATACACGCAGAGCAACAGCGTGTGCTACGTGAAGGGTGGTCAGGCTATCGGCATAGGAGCCGGACAGCAGAGCCGTATCCACTGCACCCGCCTGGCTGGCACCAAGGCCGATACATGGTGGCTGCGCCAGCATCCGCGCGTGATGAACCTCCCCTTTGTGCCTGGCATTCGCCGTGCCGACCGCGACAACACCATCGACCTCTTCATTGGCGAGGACTATATGGACGTTCTGGCCGAGGGAGAATGGCAGAAGTTCTTCACCGAGAAGCCTGCTCCTCTCACACGTGAGGAGAAGCGCGAGTGGATAGCAAAGAACACCGGAGTGTCACTGGGCAGCGATGCCTTCTTCCCCTTCGGCGATAATGTGGAGCGTGCACACAAGAGCGGCGTGCAGTACATCGCACAGGCTGGCGGCAGCGTGCGCGATGACCATGTGATTGACACTTGTGACAAGTATGGCATCGCCATGGCATTCACGGGCGTGAGACTCTTTCATCACTAATCGGCACCCGCCTCTGCGGGCTGCATAAACACTATTCAGATGAGCAACCAGTACGGTGGAGACGATATAGATGCCATCATCCAGGGTGGTGGTATCACCTTCAAGGCCGGAGGCAAAGAGAAGCCTGCGGGCAAGGATGAAGGAAAGGTGCGCACCAAGGCCAAGCGCAAGCAGTATATCACGGGCGCACACGGAAGCGGTTCGGCCAAGAAGAAGGCCGACATTCGCACTAAGCGTGCCAACAGGCACAAGCATTGACCATTTCACACATCACAGATACCCGGCAGGGGCGGCACCGCAAATGTGTCGCCCCTGCTTGGTTCCTGCGGGAAGTTAAAAGTGAAAAGTGAAGAGTGAAAAGTGGTCCCTTTGGGAAGTGAAGAGTGAAAAGTGAAGAGTGAAAAGTGGTCCCTTGGGGAAGTGAAGAGTGAAAAGTGCAAAGTGAAAAGTGCTGCGCGGGGACTCAAACAACGATGGGGAAAAAACGTAGTGTGGTGCGTTGGCTCATGCAGCGCGCTGCGTTGGGCTTTGCAGTGCCGTGCGTTGGTCATCGCAGCGTGCTGCAGTGGGGATGTGATTTTTCTTCCTTGTTCGGTGTGCATGCCTGCTTGAGGAGATTTGCCTTGCCTGCTTGTTTCCGTTAGAACGCAGATGGGCAGAAGCGGGTGCTGTGGGGAAACCTGGTTTCCCTGCCGTAAGGGGTGTGGAGAGTGGGTTGCAGGAATACGACGGCAGCCCTGCCGTGACCGATGGATGGGTCTGGCAGGGCTGCTGTCGTATTTTGCTTTGCTCAACATAGTGGCTTGGCCAGCCTGGTTCTGTGAACTGGATTTGGCTGTGCGGGGAGGATGGTCGGTTGCCGCTGCACTTTATCTGGCCTCGGCAGAATGCTTGTCTGCCTCGTGCTTGTGCTCTTGGGGGTGTACCGAATGCTCCTTCTCGTGCTCCTTGAGCAGTTCGTGGTGCTTCTCCTTGTCGGCCACGGTGATGTGTATCTGTCCGTTCTTCTGCTTGGTGAAGACCATCACCTCGCGCTTGATGGAGTGCTTGGCGTGGTCGTAGATCTTGGAGGAGTCGAAAGACTTGCCGCGCACGCGGGTTTCGAAATGCAGGTGCTCGGTGGTGGCTCGGCCAGTCCGTCCGGTGAGCGCAATAGGCTGTCCGGCCTGCACCCACGTACCTTTCTTCACCAGGTTGCGCACGTTGTGGCTGTAGGCAGTCTCCAGTCCGTTGGCATGACGGAGCACTACGAAGTTGCCATAAGCGTAATAGGGGCCGCTCAGAATCACTTCGCCCGGGAAGGCGGCACGTATTGTGTCGCCCGCCTTGGTCTTGATGTCGGTACCGCCATGCCTGCGTGCACCGCCGAAGTGGCTTATTACCTTGCCTCCCGGGAGCGGGTAGCACCACTCCTCGTCGGCATAGTTGGCGAAGTTGATGGTGAACTGCCTCGACTTCTCAAAGGGGTCCTTGGCAGCCGCCACCCTCATCACCTGCCATTCGTCAATATCCACGTTATCCTCGTGCACCTCGTGGTGTTGCTGCGCAAAGCAGGTTGCCGCGAGGGACATGAGCAGTAGGGTGGTGCTGATGAGTCTTGTCATTGGTTGATGAATATGCCGTTCATGTTTCGCCCGGTGTTGATGGTTTCACGCCGTGCACTGTACAGCTCTGGGCTGCTCATGGTGCAGATGCCCTGGACGAAGATGTCCTCCACACCTGCCTCACGCAGTTGCCAGCGGTTGGCCTCCCACAGGTCTATGTGCCACTTCTCGCCTCCGCCGTTGCAGGGAAAGCGGCGGGCAATGAGTTCCATGGGAAATCCTGCCTGCCGGAAAGCGTCATATACCTCGTCGCCCACCTCGAAGCGCTGCAGCGAGATGCCTGGTCCGATGATGGCGTGCATGTGCCTGGGGCGGTCGGTCATCAGGCTCACGGTGTGGGCGGCAATGCTTGCCACCGTACCGCGCCAGCCTGCGTGGACGGCTGCCACCATGTGCGTGCGGTCATCATAGAGCAATACGGGGATGCAGTCGGCTGTCTTGACGCACACACACAAGCCGGGACGGTCGGTGAAGACAGCGTCTGTGTCCTCGGGGCGGCCAGCCTGGCTCACCCTCAGGATGTGGCTCGAGTGTGTCTGTCGGGGCAGTGCAAGTTCCTCGGGATGCAACCCCAAATCCTCTACACTGCATCCGCGTCCGGTGGTGAAGGCCGTTACCCACTGTGGGGTGGGGTAGATGATGGGACTACTCATCTTCGTACTCGTAGTCCTCCAGGTCGTCGATGTCCTCTATGAGTTCGTCTCCGTCGAGTATCTCGATGTCCTCGTCCTCGCCTTCGTCCTGCATCTCGGTGCGGAACCATTCGGGATCTTTGTTGCGGTGAACCAGCGTCTCACTCTGTGCAATGGCCTGCAACTTGTTGCTCTCGCTGTTGAGCTCCTTCCACAGGAGGTCTTTCAGCTCCTGGATACCCAGTCCAGCCACGGCACTGATGAAGACGTGCGGAACGTCCTTGGGCAGTTCCTCGGCCAGCATATCCATGAGCTCCTGGTCCAGCAGGTCGCATTTGGTGATGGCCAGTACGCGCTGCTTGTCCAGCAGTTCGGGGTTGAAGGTGCTCACCTCGCGCAGCAGGATGTCGTATTCCTTGGCTATGGAGTCGGTGTCACCGGGCACCATGAAGAGCAGCAGCGAGTTGCGCTCGATGTGGCGCAGGAATCTCAGGCCCAGCCCGCGTCCTTCGGATGCCCCTTCGATGATGCCGGGGATGTCGGCCATGACGAATGACTGGTTGTCGCGATAGGATACGATGCCCAGCGACGGCTCCATGGTGGTGAAGGGATAGTTGGCTATCTTGGGCCGTGCACTCGACAGGGCGCTCAGCAGAGTGCTCTTGCCCGCATTGGGGAAGCCCACCAGACCCACGTCGGCCAGCAGCTTCAGCTCCAGCACCACGGTCATCTCCTGCATGGGTTCGCCAGGCTGTGCGAAGCGTGGAGCCTGGTTGGTGGAGGTGCGGAAGTTCCAGTTGCCCAGTCCTCCTCTGCCGCCTCGCAGCAGCATCACCACCTGTCCGTCCTCGGTCACATCACACAGATATTCTCCTGTCTCGGCGTTGTATGCCACTGTACCGCAGGGTACGTCGATGTATCTGTCTTCTCCCTTGGCTCCGGTACTGCGGCTTTGGCCGCCGTTGCCACCATGTCCGGCAAACACATGACGCTCGTAGCGCAGGTGCAGCAGAGTCCAGTAGTTGTGGTTGCCACGCAGATACACGTGTCCGCCTCTGCCGCCGTCTCCTCCGTCGGGCCCGCCGTTGGGGATGTACTTGGCGCGGTGCATGTGCATGGAGCCTCTGCCGCCCTTGCCCGAGCGGCAGCATATCTTCACATAGTCAACGAAGTTCGACTCCGCCATCAGTTCAGTTGGTCAAGGAATGCAAAGATGCTGCCTATCATCTCCTCCTTTGAGGGGTGGTCGGCCCAGCGGAATGTGTGGCGCATGCCTTCCTTCTCAAACCACTCTGCCAGGGGGGCAGTCTGGTTGTGATATACCTCGAAGCGCTTGCGGATAGTCTCCTCATTGTCGTCGGCGCGGCCCTGTTCCTTGGCGCGGTTGAGCAGTCGTGCCATCAGAATGTCCTCGCTCACGATGAGCTCGATCATCACTCCCATCTCGTGTCCACGCTCTGCCAGCATCTGCTTCAGTGCCTCAGCCTGTGCGATGGTACGGGGGAAACCGTCGAATATCACTCCCTTGCCGGCGGGCATCTCGTCGTATGTCTTGGCCAGGATGTCTATCATGAGGGCATCGGGGATGAGCTGTCCGTTGTTGATGTAGCCCTGTGCCATCTTGCCCAATTCGGTCTCTGCCTTGATTTGTGCACGCAGTACATCGCCTGTGCTGATGTGTCCCATGCCGTACTTCTCTACAATCATGTCGCTGTAGGTGCCCTTTCCTGATCCGGGAGCACCGAAGATGATGATGTTCTTCATAATCTTTTTACCTGTATGTAATATGTGTTTGTATATCCTGTCTTTCGCCTTTGCGGCTGGTTGTATGCTTCTTGAGTCACACAAGTGTGTAGATGTCGCGTGTGTTGCGGCCGAATCCGTCGTAGTCCAGACCATATCCCACGATGAAGTCGTTGGGTATCTCCAGGCAGCAGTAGCGTATGTCCAGCTGTGCCTGCAGCTTGCCGGGCTTGAGCAGCAGGGTGCATACGTCGATGCTGCTGGGGTTCTGCTTCTTGAGTGTCTCCAGCATGTGCACCATGGTGACACCTGTGTCCACGATGTCTTCCACCACGATGACGGGCCTGCCGGTAATATCTACGTTGAGTCCGATAAGTTCCCTGATGGCGCCGGTGGTCTGTGTTCCCTCGTAGGAAGCAAGCTTCACGAATGAGATTTCACAGGGCAGATCCACCTCCCTCAAGAGGTCTGCGGCGAAGATGAAAGAACCGTTCAGTACTGCCAGGAATATGGGCTTCTGGCCCTTGTAATCCTCGTTGATACGTGCCGCTACGGCCTTCACCCGCTGCAGGATTTCTGCTTCGGGGATTGATATGGCAAAGTTCTTGTCCTTCACCTGAATGGTTTGTCTGTTGCTCATGACGTATGTGTAATGTTGCGCAAAATTAACAAAAAAACTCCACAGAGGGGTGCAAAGGGACGAAATTCTTGCTGTGGAGTGCTATCATGTACGATGGAAAGCAGTACCTTTGCAGTATGACAAGCCGAATGACACCCCTGGACGTGGCCCGGATGCTGCGTCTCCGACCCGAAACAGCCCACAAGGGCATCATGGGTCATGCTCTGCTGGTGGCAGGCAGTGCGGGTTTGGGCGGATGTGCAGTACTGGGTGCCGAGTCGTGCTTGCGCTCTGGCGTGGGCAAACTGACGGTTTGCACGCCCGAGTGCAACAGGCTGCTGCTCCAGCTTTCTGTGCCTGAGGCGGTGCTCCGGCTGCTTCCCCATGGGGAAGATGACGGAGCATCATGGGAGGCTGAGGAGTTTGCCCGGTGGCAGGCAGTGGGCATCGGCCCCGGAATAGGCTTGCTTGCCGTGGGGTTGCTGCACGATGTGGCGGAACGCTCAGCAGGCTTGCCCATGGTGGTGGATGCCGATGCGCTGCGCATCCTGGCGGTTCATCCCGAATGGATGCCTATGCTGCGCGGCCGTGCGGTGCTCACTCCTCATGGCGGTGAAATGCAGGCTCTTGCGAGCGGCATACTGCATGCCGATGCGCCGCTGCATACTGACAGCATGCTGCTGGCAGCCGCCGGGCGGTTGGCCACAGAGTTCCGGGTGTGCGTGGTGCTCAAAGGACATCCCACCCATGTGTGTCATCCCGACGGCCGCATCACACTCTGTCCGCGCGGCAATGCCGGAATGGCCACTGCCGGAGCGGGTGACGTGCTTACGGGCATCATCACAGGGCTGCTGGCGCAGGGCTATGGACCCGATGAGGCAGCCTGCCTGGGTGTGTGGCTGCATGCCACTGCAGGCGACCTGGCAGCCCGGCAGATGGGGCAGGAAGCCATGCTGGCAAGGGATATCACGGTGCACTTGGGCGAGGCGTGGAGCGAACTGCACGAGTGCCTACAGACGAGATAAAAGACAATGCAAGATATGAACATCAGAAGAAACATTGCCCTGGCCATGCTCCTGGCAGCAGGCTTGGGCGTACAGGCTCAGACGGAGGTGACAACCTTTGTGCCTGGCAGCACACTGGAGGGAATATCCTACTTCCTCCCACGCACTGCTTTCCGGGTGACCATAAAGGCAGACAAGACAGTGACCAAGCCCGGTGACTTCCACAAGTACGCCGAGCGTTACCTGCACCTCAACCGCGTTCCCACCACCGAGAGTGTGCGCTGGGAGATAAAGAGCATCACGCTGGAACCCTATGGTGTACCCGACAAGACCAAGGCCTACAGCATCAAGCTCCGCAGCAAGACAGTGGCTCCCCTGGTGGGATTGAGCCGCGACGGACTCCTGCTCAGCATCAATACCGATGCCGATGAGAGCACTTTGCCCGTTCTGCCACAGGCATCCCAAGACCCTGCACCCGCTGATCCCCGTGCCTATATGACGCAGGAGATACTGGCGGCAGGCAGTGTGGCCAAGATGGCGGAACTTTGTGCGCAGGAAATCTATGATATACGCGAGAGCCGCAACGCCCTGGTGCGTGGCGAGGCCGACAATACTCCCAAGGACGGTGCACAGCTGCAGCTCATGCTCAGCCAGTTGGCTCAGCAGGACCAGGCACTCACCTCGCTCTTTGCAGGCACCACACATACCACCCACGAGGTGTTCTCCATGACCTACGACCCCACGCAGGAGACAGCACGCGACATCCTGTTCCGCTTCTCCCACAAGCTGGGTGTTCTGGGGCAGGATGACCTGGCAGGCGACCCCATCTACATCAGTGTGAAGCGCACCGAAACACTGCCCGCCACTGTGGTGGACGAGCAAGTGGCCAAGAAGAAAGCCAAGATGGAGAAGGGGGTATATTATAATGTACCTGCACGCGGAAAGCTCCGCGTCTTTGATGCAGACAAGGAGTACTGCACGCTGGAGACGCCTATGGGGCAGTTTGGCAGCGTGGAGATTCTCTCCAACCTCCTCTTTGACAAGAAGACCAATACCAAGGTGACTTTCTTCCAGAACACAGGTGGAACCAAGGACGTGATGGAGTGACCGGCCAGTGGTACGGACGTGACCGAACAGTGGAACAACAACCAAACAGCTAAGACAATATGAAGAAAATACTTATGATGGCTGCTGTGATGGCAGTGGCTATCGGTGCAAATGCACAGAAGAAGGAGTATCCCAAGCAGGAGGAGATGAAGCCCGGCATGTCGGAGTACTGGACTCCACAGCCCAAGATCGTGACTCCCGGTGACGAGAAGACTTCTTCGGCACCCGATGATGCCATCGTCCTCTTTGATGGCAAGGACCTCTCGGCCTGGACCAACGGCAATGGCAAGGAAGAGGCAGGATGGACCGTGAAGAAGGGCATCATGACTGTGGATAAGAGCAAGGGCGATATCAAGACCAAGGAGAAGTTCGGCAGCTTCCAGCTTCACCTTGAGTGGCGCGTGCCTGAGGGTATCACAGGCGAGAGCCAGGCGCGTGGCAACAGCGGTGTATTCCTGCAGGACAAGTACGAGGTGCAGATTCTGGACAACTATCAGAACGAGACCTATGTCAATGGTATGGTGGGAAGTATCTACAAGCAGACACCTCCAATGGCCAACGTGATGCGTAAGCCCGGCGAGTGGAATGTGTTCGACATCATCTACACAGCTCCTGTCTTCAAGGAGGATGGCACTTATCTCTATCACCCCTATGTGACTGTGATACAGAACGGAGTGGTGCTGCAGAACCATACCGAGATATGGGGTACCACTGAGTATATCGGTTGGCCTCGTGTCGTGAAGCACGGCGACGGCCCCATCCGCCTGCAGTCTCATGGCGACCCTAGTGCTCCCTTGAACTTCCGCAACATCTGGGTGCGCAAACTCTAAGCGCCAGTCCAGGCTCGCAGGGCCATTTGCCGGCGGCACTGTCCATGTTCTCCCACGGGAGAGCGGGCAGTGCCGCCGGTCATAAAGAGTAAAACGGAGCGGCATGACAACTGCTCCTCATGATGTACCAAAGCGCTTTGCAGGCAGAAGAAGGCGCTTTTACTAAACTCAGTATAATATGGAAAGGGAAAAGGAAATCTTCAGAGTCACCATCTGGGGCGGCATTATCAATGTGGTGCTGCTCGTTGTGAAGTTCGCAGCAGGTATCTTCGGCCATTCGGCTGCCATGATAGCTGATGCCGTACATTCGCTTACTGACTTTGCCACAGATGTGGTGGTGCTTATCTTCGTACACCTTGGCAACAAGCCTGCAGACCGCGATCATGACTATGGGCACGGCAAATATGAAACCCTTGCAACGGCCATCATCGGCACCTCGTTGCTGGCTGTAGGCGTGCTGATATTCTGTTCGGGTGCCGGCAAGACGTGGCGCGTAATCCAGGGTGAGATGCTGCCCAGCCCGGGCAAGGTGGCTCTGGTGGCTGCTGTGGCAAGTATCGTGCTCAAGGAGTGGGCTTATCGCTTCACCGTGAAGGTGGGCAAGCGATGTCAGTCAGAGGCGGTGGTGGCCAACGCCTGGCATCATCGCAGCGATGCTCTCTCCTCGGTGGGTACCATGATAGGCATAGGTGGCGCCATCCTCTTGGGCAACCGCTGGACGGTGCTTGACCCCTTGGCATCCATCGTGGTAAGTGTCTTCATAGTGAGAGCTGCATGGCAACTGATGATGGAGAGCATGAAGGAACTCACCGAAGCCAGTCTGTCCGACGAGGATGAGGCTGTCATCATGCACATCGCAGCCAGTGAGCCTGGTGTGAGCGAGGTACACAATCTGCGCACACGACGTGTGGGCAACCGCATAGCCATAGAGATGCATGCCCGCATGCTGGGTTCCACACCGCTTGTCGAAGCACACCTGCATGCCACTGCCATCGAGCATCGGCTCAAGGAGCATTTCGGTCCCGATACCCTCGTCAGCATCCATCTGGAGCCAGTCAAGGAGAAGAGTACGTCTGCGTGAAGGGTCAAAAAGGCGATTGAAAGCATCCCATGGGAGTCTGTCAGGGAGAAAACGGACGGGCGGCAGAAAACTGCCTTGAAAAAGTATCCAAGGATACTTTGCAATGTATCCAAGGATAAATCGCCAAGTATCCAGTATTACTTTGCCAAGTATCCTTGCTTCGTTTTTTCACGCTCTCTGCCCCTTTGTCTTCTGGATTTCATTAGAAGCTTTTTCTTGGCATAAACGGAATCGGTAGTCAGTGTTGTAAAAGTCATACTGAATCTGTTGTCATTTTCATTTGATTTGCACTGCTCCTGTTGACACTCCTTCCTCTTCTGTGGATGTTGGGGGTGAGTCGGGAGGGTGGAAGCCGCTTGGGTATGTTCATGGTGCAGATGTGCGGACTATCCCGGGGCAACTGAAACAGGTTCGGCATCCTTCTGCAGAGGCGGCTTGTTGCGGAAGGAAGAATGGGCGGAAAAGAGTAGGGGAGGCAAACCAGACGGTTTGCCTCCCCTTGTTGGTTATGCTGCTTGCACGTACGATGTCGTGCCAGTGAGCGATGGATTACAGCTTGTCGTTGCTGCCCAGCACATCCACAATCTTGTGAATGTACATCTTCTTCATGTTCTCACGTGCAGGCTTCAGGTACTGACGGGGATCGAAGTCTCCGGGATGCTCCACAAAGTGCTTGCGGATAGCAGCTGTCATAGCCAGACGAGAGTCAGAGTCGATGTTGATCTTGCACACTGCGCTTCTGCTTGCCTCACGCAGCTGCTCCTCGGGGATACCTACTGCGTCGGGCAGCTTGCCGCCGTACTTGTTGATGGTATCTACCTCGTCCTGAGGAACTGAAGATGATCCGTGGAGCACGATGGGGAATCCGGGGAGCTGCTTCTCAATCTCGTGCAGGATGTCGAATGCCAATGGAGGAGGCACGAGCTTACCTGTCTTGGGGTCACGTGTGCACTGTTCGGGAGTGAACTTGTAGGCTCCGTGGCTTGTGCCAATAGAGATAGCCAGGCTGTCGCAGCCGCTGCGTGTGCTGAAGTCAACTACTTCCTCGGGCTTTGTGTAGTGAGAAACCTCAGCGGCAACCTCGTCCTCTACACCAGCCAGTACGCCCAGCTCAGCCTCAACGGTAACGTCGTACTGGTGAGCATACTCTACCACCTTCTTTGTCAGAGCGATGTTCTCCTCGTAGGGAAGAGAAGAGCCGTCGATCATCACGCTGGAGAAACCGTTGTCGATGCAGTCCTTGCAGAGCTCGAAGCTGTCACCGTGGTCGAGGTGCAGCACGATCTGGGGATGCTCGCAGCCCAGTTCCTTTGCATACTCAACAGCGCCCTGAGCCATGTAGCGCAGGATGGTACCGTTGGCATAGTTGCGTGCGCCCTTAGACACCTGCATGATAACGGGTGACTTGGTCTCCACTGCAGCCTGCACGATAGCCTGCATCTGCTCCAGAGTGTTGAAGTTGAAAGCGGGGATAGCATAGCCACCCTTCACTGCCTTGGCAAACATCTCACGGGTGTTCACCAGACCCAATTCCTTGTAACTTGTCATTTCTTTGAAGTTTTAATATTATTGGAATATCTGTTTGTCTTTTCTCCTCTTTGCCTTACGACACTGCAAAATTAGCACAAATATGGGGAATAGGCTCGCCCGAGGGCGCGTTTTTTCTCCGTTATGGCTTTTTGTGTGCCTGATGGGCTTACAGTTCCTTCACAAAGTAGGTCACTGTGGGCAGGTGGTCGCTGTAGCCGTCGAGCCATACGCCGCCTGCTGTGGTGCGCAGAGGACTGCCTTTGTACTTGCCTTCCTGCTGGATGAGATAGTCGCGGCGGAAGATGTGCCAGGAGTGCAGAGTGAGGTGCTTGTAGTCCTTGGACTTCTTCACATCGAGCAGGTTACGGCTCATCACGATTTGGTCGAAGAGGTTCCAACCGCCCTTGTAGGAGAGTGTTCCCTGTCCCTTGTCGCGCAGAATGGTCCACCAGGGGTTGAAGAAATCGTGCTTGCCCACATCTTCCATCTTCTTCTTGGCTCCCAGGAATTTGGCCATTGATGTGTTGTCGGGGTCGTCGTTCATGTCACCCATCACTACCACACGCATGTCGGGATCGGCCTTCATGATGCTGTCCGTCATGTGGCGCACCTGCTTGCCGCCCCAGTCACGGAACTTGCCTTCGGCACCTCGGCTTGGCCAGTGGCACACCACAAAGGTGATGTCGTCGCCTGCCAGTTTGCCCTGCACGGTGAGGAAACCGCGTGTGGCGTGTGTGGTATCGCCGTTTTCATAGATGTAGGGCTGCAGCCAACTCTTCTCGGGAGTGAAGAAGCGGGGGTTGTAGAGTAGAGCACAATCGATGCCGCGCTTGTCTGGACCCTCGATGTGAATGTACTTGAAGCCTCTCTCCTTCATCTTGGGCTGGTTGGTGAGGTCGCGCATCACGTTGTCGTTTTCCACCTCGGACAGTCCGATTACGCTGGCTCCTATGCCGGGCAATTTGTCCTGTCCGATTTCCAGCAGCACCTTGGCCATGTTGGCGAGCTTGTGCTCATACTTCATCTTGTTCCAGTGATACGAGCCGTTAGGCAGGAAGTCATAGTCGTTCTTGCCGGCATCGTGGATGGTGTCGAAGAGGTTCTCCTGATTGTAGAAGCCCACTGCATAGCATCCGAACTTCTTCTGCGCAAAGGCCGATGGCATGATGACCATCAGGAGCGCAAGCAGCAGGAATGCCTTTCTCATTTTCGTTGTAGTTCTCATGTTGACGTTTTCCTTTTCCCACAAAGGTAATTCCTTTTCGCGAAACAGCAAGGCATCTGTCTCCTTTTTCTCAGCTTCTGCAGCATTATAATAATATTGTTCGCGCGCGCGTACCTTTATTATATATACGCGGGAGTAACATTCCAGTGTCAGAAAAGTCCGCTCTGCAAGGTATTTTTGTGCTTTGTAGGTTAAAATTAAGAGAAATCCTACGCGGAATGCAATATTTTTAGTTACTTTGCACTGCTTAGACAAACTGACAACATAAAGAATAAGATATGAGAAAGGAATTTCTGACGGCAGTGCTGCTGACAGCATCTGCCTTGCAGGCTAATGCGCAGGTGAATACTTCGGAGACGGAGAAAGACCTGAAGCAGGACAATGCCGCCTTTGTCTTCACGGAGTCGCAGTTGGGCGAGGATGAGGATATGACACAGAACGTGATTATGATGAGCTCAAACAGCAACGTCTATACGAGCAACGTAGGATATCTGTGGAGCCCCGCGAGATTCAAGTACCGCGCCTATAACAGCCGCTATAGCGACGTGTATATGAACGGTGTGAATGTCAACAACGGTGAGACCGGACAGTTCAACTATTCCACTGTGGGCGGTATGAATGACGCTACACGCAGCATCGACGCTTCGTCTCCTTTCGAGTCAAACAGCTTTAGCATGGCCGGTCTGGGCGGCAGCAACAACTATAACTTCCGTGCCAGCAACTATGCTGCAGGCAACAAGGTGACCCTCTCGGGCGCTAACCGCAACTATACTCTGCGTGGCATGTACACCTATGCCAGCGGACTGAGCCAGAAGGGTTGGGCTTTCATGGGTACCGTGGGTTATCGCTGGGCTGATATGGCTACCAGCAATGTGGAGGGCAACTTCTACAATAGCCTGGCCTATTTCCTGAGCGTGCAGAAGGTTTTCAACGAAAAGCATTCACTCAACCTGGCTACTTGGGGCAACCCCACAGAGCGTGCCCAGCAGGGTGCCAGCACTGACGAGGCTTACTGGCTGGCTGATAACCGCCAGTACAACCCCTACTGGGGTTACCAGGGCGGCAAGAAGCGCAACAGCCGCGTGGTGAATAACTTCGAGCCCAGTGCACTGCTCACATGGGATTACCAGATAAAGGATAACATGAAGCTGACCACCAGCGCATTCTTCAAATACGCCATGTACAGCAGCACCAAGCTGAACTACAACGGCCAGAACCCTGCTCCTGACTACTGGAAGAACTTCCCCAGCAACAATGTGAACGTATGGGAACAGGATGCAAATGCCGATTGGACGGGATGGCAGGAGAGCTACGACTACTGGACAGCCAGCAAGCGTAACCGCCAGATTAACTGGGACAAGCTCTACTATACCAACCAGCAGCTCAACTCCACAGGCAAGGATGCTGTGTATTGGGTAGAAGCAAAGCACAACGACCATATGGTGACCAACCTGGGAAGCACCTTCGATTGGGACATCAACCGCACTACCAAGTTCCGCGCAGGTGTCCAGCTGGCCTCCAACAAGGGTATGCATTACACCACCATGGAGGATATGTTGGGCGCACAGAACTTCCACAACCTCAACACATATGCTATCGGCGAGTATGCCAGCAGCGACCCCCGTGTGCAGTATGACCTCAACAACCCCAACGGAGTGGTGCGTGAGGGTGACCGCATGCGTTATGACTATGATTTGTGGAACCAGAGTGCACGCATCTGGGCAGGCATCACCAAGGACAAGGGCATCAGTCACAACTTCCTCACAGCCAAGATAGGCGGCACCCAGATGTGGCGTAATGGCTACATGAACAATGGTATGTGTGCCGGATATAGTTATGGAAAGAGCGGTACAGGCTATTTCCTCGATGGCGGCTTCAAGATGGGAACAACCCTCAATCTGAGTAAGGGTAACGCCATCAACTTGGGTGTGGGCTATGAGGCACGTGCTCCTCAGGCCAGCGTAGCATTCGAGAGCCCCGAGATGAACAACAATTTCGTGGAGAACCTGTCCAATGAGAAGATTGCTTCAGCAGAGTTGGGCTACTCTTACAATGGCAGTTGGCTGCGTGCCAACCTTACCGGCTACTTCACCCACAGCTATGATGGAGCCGAGTGGCAGAACTTCTACAATGACGATGTAAACTCCTTCACCTACAACAGCTTCAATGGTGTGGAGAAGAACTACTATGGTGCAGAACTCGGTCTGACATTCAAGGTGACCAGTTCGTTCGACATCAATCTGATCGGCACATGGGCTGAGGCAGAGTATGCAAGCAACACCGATGTGACCTATATGATAAGCACAAGCGCCGAGCGCAAGACTGACGTGTGCTACAACAAGGGTATGCACGAGAGCGGAACACCTCTGGCAGCTGCAAGTCTGGGACTCAACTACCGCGTGAAGGGCTGGTTCCTGAGTCTGATAGGCAACTACTACGACCGCATCTATCTCGCTTACAGCACCAACCGTCGCTATGAACAAAACATGATCAATGCAGGTCTGCAGCAGAATGACGGCTCTTTCGACGTGCCTTCACAGGCCAAGGGTGACGGCGGATTCATGCTGGATGCAAGCATCGGAAAGCAGTTCCGTGTGGCTCACAAGCCTCTCAGCGTGAACCTCATGCTCACCAACATCCTCAACAATCGTGGCATCACCACTGGCGGATATGAGCAGAGCCGCTCCAACTACAGCGTCAACAGCACTACAGGAGCCACCTCACAGCGCACATACTCCTTCTCTCGCAACCCGAAGAAGTACTATGCACAGGGCTTCAACTTCATGCTGAATTTCAACTACCGCTTCTAATCTGCGGCCTATATACATTATATAA
>SAMEA104315427__coassemble_311_pt1 | contig 76627 bp, 60 predicted proteins | sample SAMEA104315427__metabat2_low_PE_043 | metagenome-assembled genome bin SAMEA104315427 (sample SAMEA104315427) | gut metagenome | biome: Monkey gut; feature: monkey-associated habitat; material: faeces | place: China | collected 2013 | reverse complement strand
AAAGTAAACCAAATGTAAGCCTATGTAAACGCTTCGTTTTACGCCGTCATTTCAGCCACACACGTCTAACTCGTTGAAACACAAACCTCTCACTCATTTTTCAGCCGACCGACTCATTTACGCTTCGTTCTGTGCCCCATAAGCGCGTGTGCTTCATAGATGAAGACTCCCAGAAACTCCTTTTCTATGACTACAAGGGAAATTTTCTCAGTCAGGAACCACGCTATTTTTGGTATCAGAACATAGCTTTTCTGAGGAGCGACAAGCGGGTGCTACTCACACTGCCTTATGACCACAAAGATTATCAAGCGCTGAACTCGTTCAAACTCACAATAACGGACGAGAAGGGATTACCTCTCTGTGGAGCACTGGAAAACCCAGGATTCCCCAAAGGAAAAATTGACAACAGACCATTCCGTTGCATTTTAGAGAACCCATTGCACGCTAATCCCGATGGAGTCTATTACATGGACATTCTCAGTCCAGACACTATCTGGAAGATAAAAGATGAGGAATGTGTACCCTTCGTGTCTCTCGATTTTGGAGAGCCATTTACCACTCCACAGACATACAGAGAGATGACGAAAGAAAATTACGATGAAAGGATAAACCAGACAAAAGCCCTGTGGGATAACTTTGCATTCTCTAAAGACTTCGGGTATCTGTATTACGACAACTGCGCAATCATAGACCTCAATACAGGGAAATATATGACCGGCAGACTGAGCCGAAGAGGCCGCAGACCTACTCCAAACTTCCTGGAGTACAGCTTTGAGACACGTCCCAACGAGAAGTTCTTCCTGTTCGACTGGGAAAAGAACCAGTTTGCAAAAGTATGGCCAGCGAATGAAGCTGTAAGAATGCTAAGCATGATGAGGCAGAATCCTGAATGGGAAAAAGTCTATCAAGCATGGCCACAATCTGACCGCGACATTCTGGACAGACTGGCACCTGAGGACAATCCTGTGATTGTGGTAGGAACCTTCAAGAAGTTCTGAGAGAGGAAAGGGAATAGCAGACAAGGAGAGACAGAGAAAAGATTCCAAAAGAATGGCTTATGCACAAATGTGCCGCAGAAAGGAGATTTTTCCGTCAATTCTCTTGGAATTCGGAGCGTAGTGCACTAACTTTGCAAACGACTTCAAAAGGCAAAAACATGAGCATACGCAATCTGTCTTTCCTGGCGCTATCCCCCACTGCCAGCATAGGCCAGGAACGTTGTCCCTGCATATTATATATATAAGGAATATAGGATGAGAAACTTTGCCAAAGGAACATGGATAGCGGGCATGCTGCTTGCCATCGGTTGCCAGACACTCTGTGCCCAGCAACTGACTCTGCGCGATGCCATCAGGATAGCTCAGGAGAATTCACTGGATGCCAAGGTGGCACGTTTCTCCTTCCTGGCCAACTACTGGACCTACCGCTCATTCAAGGCCCAACTGTTGCCGTCGGTAAACCTGAGCGGAGGACTGGGAAACTTCAACCGCTCGCTGGTGCAGACACGAAACTATGAGGATGGACGTCTGGCCTATGTGACCAACAACACCATGAGCAACAACCTCACGCTCTCGATAGACCAGCAGATAGCCGCCACAGGAGGAACCATCTCGCTGCAGTCGTATCTGTACAGGCTGGACCAGTTCTCCTACAAAGAGCACACCTACAACTCACAGCCGCTGCGCGTGAACTACACCCAGCCACTGCGCGCATTCAACCATCTGAAATGGAAGAAGAAGACTGCTCCGCTGGAATATGAGATAGCCCAAAAGAAGTATGCCAGCACCATGCAGGATATAGCCATGAGAGTGACCTCGCTGTACTTTGAGGTTCTGAATGCACAATCCAACTGCCAGCAGAGCAACGCATCACAGGCCGACAGAGAGACCCTGTACTCCATGGCGAAGAAAAGACTGGAGCTGGGTACCACCAACAAGAGTGAGGTGCTGCAGATGGAGCTGTCACTGCTCAATGCGAAAGTGAATGCCAACAGCAACCGTATCACGCTGGATGATGCGAAATACAACCTCTTCTCCTACCTGAGAGTGACCGACTATGAGCAGGCAGAGCTGCTGCCGCCAAGCAATGTGCCCAATGTGACCGTGAGCATGGACGATGTGCTGCAGAAAGCCATAGAGAACTCATCGCACACAAGGGAGCAGCGGCTGGAGATGCTCAACGCCAGCAAGGCGCTGGCACAAGCAAAGGCCGGACGAGGACTGCAGGTGACACTGAGCGGAGAGATAGGCTTCATGCAGAGTGACAAGGATTTCCTGGGTGCCTACAGCCATCTGCGCGACAACGAGGTGGTGGGCCTCACACTGCGACTGCCCATCTTCGACTGGGGAGTGAGCAAGGGACGGGTGCGCATGGCACAAGCCAGGATGGAGGTGGTGAGAGCACAGCAGGAGCAGCAGCACCTGGACTACATGCAGGGGCTACGCAAGAAGGTGATGCAGTTCAACTCACAGCCCACGCAATGCCAGGATGCCATGCGTGCAGAGGAAATAGCCCAAGAACGCTACGAAATCATGCGCAAACGCTATGAGACAGGTACCGTGAGCGTGACCGCACTGAACACCGCACAGCAGGAGATGTCGCAAGCAAAGGCACAGTACATCAGACAGCTGCGCACCTTCTGGACTGACTATTACGAACTGCAGAAGGCTACCCTGTATGACTGGACCAGCGAGAGGGACATCATAGTGGATATTGACAAACTCACCAAAGAATAATCTATTGCGTATGGAACCTATATATATAAGGAGAACAAGTCTGTTGCTGGCCGTACTGGCTCTGTTGTCGGCATGCTCGGGAAAGAAGGATAATCCCCTTCCGCAGGAGATGGAGATGCACAAGCAACTGGGTGTGGAGGTGTACATAGACACCATGGTGCTGCACCAGACGGCATTCAACAAGCAGATAGTGTGCAATGGAAAACTGGTGGCAAAAGCCAAAAGCGACCTGAACTTCACCCAGCAGGGGCTCGTGGAAGACGTGAAGGTAAGGGAGGGACAGCGCGTGCAGAAAGGCTCTCTGATAGCCACACTGGACAAGAAAGACCGCCAGAGGGAACTGGAAAAGGCTGAACACGAACTGGAGCGGGCCAAGGTGGAACTGACCGACAAGCTGATAGGCCTGGGATATAATGACTGGCAGAATGTGCCCGAAGACGTGATGAAGCGTGCCGAAGTGATGTCGGGCTACTACTCGGCCAAGTATCAGCTGCAGAGCGTGAAGATAGCCCTGAAGGAATGCGAGCTGTATGCTCCCTTCAGCGGACGCATTGCCAACCTGACAGCCAGGAAATATCAGCGCAACGAGAAGGTGTGCACACTGGTGGATGACTCCAGTTTCGAAGTGGAGTTCAAGATACTGGAGGCCGAACTGTCACATGTGAGCATCGGGCAGAAGGTGATGGTGAGTCCGTTCGTACAGGACAGCATCTCCTGCGAAGGAACGGTGACAGAGATAAACCCACTGGTGGATGACAAGGGACTGGTGAAGATAAAAGCACAACTGAAAGGTGCCGGAAATACCCTGATAGACGGAATGAACGTGCGCGTAATCGTGGAACAGCAGGTGAACAACATGTTTGTGGTGCCCAAGGATGCTGTGGTGGAGCGTGACGGCTACCACGTCATCTTCCTGCTGCAAGAGGGAAGAGCCGCGTGGACCTACGTAGAAGTGACGCACTCCAACATAGGCTCCTATGCCATCACAGGCTGCAAGAGCAAGGATACCAGAATCAAGGAGGGTGACATCGTAATCACATCGGGCAACCAGAATCTGGCTGACGGAACCGAGGTGAAGGTCAATGGCTTTTAACACATACACATGAACAAGACTCTGCTAAGCCGGCCCATAGCGGTCACCATGTGCATCATAGCCCTCAGTGTGATGGGCTTCCTGGCGCTGCGGAACATACCCGTATCGCTGATGCCCGACATCGACATCCCGCAGATAACCGTGCAGGTGAGCATGCCAGGCTATTCGGCACAGGAAATAGAACGGAATGTGGTGGCGCCACTGAGAGGACGACTCATGCAGGTGGCAGGCATCACCGACATTCGCTCTGAATCCCGAATGGATGCAGGAAGCGTGAAGATGACCTTCAACCCCGGCAGCAATGTGAACCTGCTCTTCATTGAGGTCAACGAGAAGGTGGATCGGGCGATGAACCAGATGCCCAAGGAGATGGACCGCCCAAAGGTCATGAAGGCCAGCGCAATGGACATACCCGCCTTCTTCCTGGATATGACTCCGCGCAACCACACCGATTTCGCACAGATGTCAAAGTTTGCACGAAACGTAGTGGTGAAGCGCATCGAGCAACTGCCACAGACGGCAATGGTGGATATAAGCGGTACGGTAGGCACCGAGATAGAGTGCATACCCGACCAGAAGAAGCTGCAGGCGCTGGGACTGTCGGCCTATACCATCGAAAATGCCATCCTGAAGAACAACATCACGCTGCAGGCACTGAGTGTGGTGGATGGCATGTTCAGATACAACATCCACTTTGACTCCCAACTGCTCACGCTGCAGGACATCAAGGATATCTACATCAACCACGACGGGAGGCTGCTGCAACTGAAGGACATCTGCGACATCAGGGAACACACAGCCAGCCGCAACGGACTGGTCAGGCACGACGGAAGGGAATCGGTGACAATGGCTGTCATCAAGCAGAATGATGCCCGAATGGAGGATTTGCGCGAGAGCATGCAGAACCTGCTGGCTGACCTGGAGAAGGAATATCCCGACATCAGTTTCGACATCACACGTGACCAGACGCTCCTGCTCACCTACACCATCGACAATCTGAAGAGCAACCTGGGGATGGGAGCCTTGATGGCCTGCCTCATACTGCTCTTGTTCATGCGCCGATGGCGGCTCTCGCTGCTGGTGGTACTGAGTATCCCGCTGTCGCTGGTGGTCACCATCCTGAGTTTCTATCTGCTGGGCATCTCGCTGAACGTCATCTCGCTGTCGGGCCTCATACTGGGTGTGGGCATGATGGTGGACAATGCCATCATCGTGGTAGATAACATCACCAGCGCCCCTACCCTGCACGGCGGCACGGGAATGCAGCCTGACCTGTGGCAGACAGTGGCCAGCCGCACACGTGAGGTGTTCACTCCCATGCTGTCATCAGTGCTCACCACCTGTTCGGTATTCCTGCCTCTGATATTCCTGAGCGGCACAGCAGGAGCCTTGTTCTATGACCAGGCGATGGCTGTCACAGCGGCTCTGTTTGCCTCGCTGCTGGTTGCCACTGTGGTGGTGCCGGTCTATTATGTAGTGCTCTATCGCAAGAAACCGGCCCAGGAGACAGCCTCATCGGCCAACACCTCCTCGCTGGGATTCCGGCTGTATGAGTCTGTGATGAAGTGGACACTGCGTCATGTGCGCCTGTGTCTGCTGCTCTTTGCCGCTATCATCCCGCTGAGCATCCTGCTCATCCTGCATCTGGAGAAGGAGCGAATGCCTAAGGTGGCACAGGAAGATGCACTGCTCACCATCAACTGGAACAGCAACATCTCGGCAGAAGAGAATGACAAGCGCGTGAACAATGTGCTGGACGAACTGGGAGAAGATGTGGTGACTACCACCAGCATGATAGGCGCACAGGACTTCATGCTGGCTCACACCAAGGACATCACAGCATCGGAAGCCGTCATCTATATAAAGGCAAAGGATGCACAGGCGCTGGAGGAGGCCAAAGGAAAGATGCTCACACGCATGCAGAACCAGTATCCCCAGGCATCGGCAGAGTTTGACAATGCAGGGAACCTGTATGATCTGATATTCTCAACAGACGAATCGGACCTGGAGATACACCTGCAGAACCAGAACGGAGAGCGCCCCACAACGGCTGCCTCCAGGGATTTCAGGGACACTCTGATGGCACACTTCCCAGGTATGGACATACTGCCAGTGATGACAGAGACCAATCTGCAGTACGTGGCAGACATGGAACAGATGGCTATATATAAGGTAAGCTATACGACGCTGTACCATCGACTGAAGGAGTTGGCCAGCCGCAACGCGGTGTTCCGCATCAATGAAGGCGCCCAGTCGGTGCCTGTGCTCATCAGTGCCGACAGGAACGAATCCGCCCGCATCATGGCTTCCAGCGTGACCAATGCCGAAGGCACTCAGGTACCCATCTCGTATCTGGTGCGCGAGTCGAGGGGTGAGGACTACAAGCGACTGCAGGCAGGCAATGGGGGCGGCTATTATTCGCTGGCCCTGAATGCCCCTGACCACAAGGTGGAACAGGTGATGAAATACGTCAGCAGCTATGTGCGCCAGCCCAACAGCCAGTTTACAGCCAGCTACACAGGCGGATATTTCAGCAGCCGCAAGCTCATAGGCGAACTGTCGGTGGTGCTGGCAGTGGCACTCGCACTGCTCTACTTCATCCTGGCAGCCCAGTTTGAGAGTCTGGTGCAGCCGCTCATCATCTTGCTCGAGATGGTGGTGGATGTATTCTTTGTGCTGGTGGCTCTGTGGATCATGGGCGAAACGATCAACCTGATGTCGATGACCGGCATGGTGGTCATGAGCGGTATAGTCATCAATGACTCTATTCTGAAGATAGATACCATCAACCACAGCCGACACATGAAGGTGCCCTCAAGAGGCGGACTCCTGCGTGCCATCATGGAGGCAGGCCAGCGACGCCTGCGACCCATCGTGATGACTTCGCTCACCACCATACTGGCCATGTTGCCCTTTCTGAGCAAGGGAAGCATGGGAGCAGCCATTCAGTTCCCCATGTCACTCACTCTGGTGGTGGGCATGACGTTCGGTACTCTGGTGAGTCTGTTCTTTGTACCCATGCTCTATTACGTAATCTACAGGAACCGCAAGAGATGAGACGCTCCCACTTCACCCTGCTGCTCGCACTGGCTGTCATCATTGTGGTAGGTGCAGCACTTGTCCCCCGCATCGATGTGGCCGACCAGCCCCGTCCACGCCAGGGCAAAACTCTGGGTGTGTGGTTCAGCTGGCCAGGCGCATCAGCCAAGGTGGTGGAGCAGAATGTGACATCCAGGATAGAGGGGTTGGTGTCGATGGTGAGTGGAGTGAAAGAAGTGAGTTCGGAGTCGAACTTCGGCAGCGGCAGCGTGAGAATAAACCTGAAGCCCGATGCCAATGTGTCGGCCACAAAATTTGAGATAGCCTCGCTGCTCAGGCAAACCTACCGCCAGCTGCCCGAAGGTGTCTCCTACCCCGAACTCTCGGGCGGTGAGGTGGTCAACGAGAGCCGAAGCAAGAATCCCACACAACTGCTGCAGACCTACCAGGTGCACTCCAACCTGACGGACGAACAGCTGAGGGAATACATCAACACCCACGTGAAACCGCAACTGCAGCAGATGCAGCAGGTGAAGCAAGTGGAGGTGACCGGCGGCACCAACAAGTATATAGTCATCACCTACGACCCCATGGTGCTGGCAGGATACGGACTGTCGGCAGGCAATCTGCAGAGTGGCATAGAATCCTTTCTGGGCCGTCACGACGTGGTGGGCGAAATGCAACAGCCAGGGGACAACGAGCGCCACACCATCTATCTGGCTACCGAGCGGTTTGACAAGCCGCTGGAGCAGATGCCCATAGGTATGGTGGCCGACAAGATGGTGTATCTCAACGACCTGGCCACCTATGAATACAAGGACATGGAACCTGACAGATACTTCAGGGTCAACGGGCTGAACACCATCTACATGAACATCTACGTGGAGGCTGATGACAACATCATAGCCTGTGCCAAGGAGGTGAACAAAAGGATGGAACAGATTGTACCGGAGCTGAAGAGCGGAGTGTATCTCGAGAAGATATACGATGCATCGCAGCAGAAGGCCAATGAGCTGCACAAGCTGGTGTGGCGCTCGCTGCTCTCGCTCTTCATCCTGCTGGCCTTCGTATGGCTGGTGAGGCGCGACTGGCGCTATCTGCTGGTGATGGTAATCACTCTGGTGGCCAATGTGATGATGGCTGTCATCGCCTATTACCTGTTCGACATACGCCTGCACATCTACTCACTGGCAGGCATCACCGTATCGCTGGGCATGGTGATAGATGCTGCGGTGGTGATGGTAGATCACTACAGCTACTACCACAACCGCAAGGCTTTCATGGCCATCCTGGCTGCGCTGCTCACCACAATAGGTGCGCTGGTGATAGTCCTGTGGCTGCCCGACTTCCTGAAGGACAATCTGTATGACTTTGCATGGATCATCATCATCAATCTCACAGTGGCTCTGCTGGTGGCCTACCTCTTTGTCCCTGCACTCATAGAGCGCATGGGCTACCACAGCAGGCAGCAGGGAGAGGTGAGAAACATGCGTCTGGCCAGCGCATGGAGCCGCTGGTATGTGCGCTACATAGCTTTTGCACAGAGGCACCGATGGGGCATCCTGGTGGCAGTCATCCTGCTCTTTGGCCTGCCCATCGACCGTTTGCCTCAATATCTGGGCAAACTGCCCGGCTCGGAATGGAACATCAACGGAGACAACCGTCCGTGGTATGAGACGGCTTATAATAAGGTAATAGGCAGCCAGAGCTACCAAAGGAACATCAAGCCTTGGCTAAGCCTCTGCCTGGGTGGCACACTGCGCCCCTTCAGCCACTCGCTTTCCTACAGCACCTATGCCAGACAGAAAGAGAAGGAGAAGATACTGACCATAAATGCCCAGATGCCTCTGGGCGGCACTGCAGCCCAACTCAATGAGAAGGTGGTGATGCTGGAGAACTATCTGACACGCTTCCCCGAGATAGAGAGATTTGAGACTCGTGTGGAGAGAAGCGGTGCTGTCATCGTGGTCAGATTCCGCAAGGAAGTTCTCGACACGGGATTCCCCTACGAACTGGAGAACAGGGTAATAGGCAAAGCCATCACCATAGGAGGAGCCGACTGGAGCACCAGCGGAGTGAGCGAAAGAGGCTACAGCAACTCGCTCTGGCTCACACAACGCCTGAACAGGATAGAGGTAGTGGGCTACAATTACGACAGACTCTTCAGGATAGCCGAGGATATGAGCTACGAGATGCGCAAGAACCCACGCGTGAAAGACATTGTGATAGAGACACCCAACAGGATGAGCATGGAGGACGAACTGTATATGCGCTACGACAAAGAGCGCATGGAGCTATATGGATTCGACCTGCTGGCTGCCCACAACACCCTGCGCGAGATACTCACAGGACGCTTCATCGAGCGCTACAGAGACACCAACTTCACCTCTGACCTCTATCTCAGGTCGTCGTGGCAGGATAAGTTTGACCTGTGGCAACTGAACAACTCCCTGCTCAGGATAGGAGGAACCGAAAGCTGCATCTCTGACTTCATGACCATAGAGAAGCGCGAGGCCAAAAACAGCATACCGCGCAAGAACCAGGAGTACGTACTGAATGTGGCCTTCAACATTGTGGGCGACTATTCATACAGCGCTGAGTACATCAATGGGATGCTGAAGGAGTTCAACGAGCGTATTCCCGTGGGCTTCAGATGCCGCAATGCTTCCTACGGATACTACGAAGACCACGGCACGCAATACTGGCTGCTGGGGCTGGTGGTGGTCATCATCTTCGTGATGTGCAGCATCCTGTTTGAGTCGCTGCGGCTTCCGCTGGCCATCATATCGCTGATACCCGTGTCATTCGTAGGCACTTTCCTCACCTATCTGGTGACTGGGGTGAAGTTCGGAACAGGCGGATTTGCCTCGATGGTACTGCTGTGCGGCCTCACGGTGAATGCCGGCATCTACATCGTATGCGAGTACCGCAACCAGCGAAGCGCCTTTCCCCGCGTGAGTCCCTTGAAGTGTTACATGCGTGCATATAATCACAAGGTGACCGCTGTGTTCCTCACCGTGCTGAGTACCATACTGGGACTGGTGCCGTTCCTTATCGACGGAGGCGACGAACCCTTCTGGTTCCCCTTTGCCGTAGGCTCTACGGGCGGACTGCTATTCTCGCTCATCGCGCTCCTATTTGCCATGCCTGCTTTCATGAAGCTCACTGAGCGGAAAAAGAGATAAGGCAGCTCCCCCGCCCTCTTGTTGCTGCATCATCCCTGCAAGACCGCTGATTTCGGTCTTCTGTGCCACTGCGCTTTGCCGCCAGGCATACTCTTGTCTCAAGGACTGTATTCTACCCCATCCCGAGGAGTGCGCTGCATAGCCCTACGCAGCGTGCTGCATCGGCTTTCGCAGCGTGCTGCATCGGCACCTGCAGCGCTATGGGAACTGCGAGGCAGAAAACCATAGGATGCGTGGCAGGTATTTGAGGAAAAAAGGCTAACTTTACAGCACAATTCATCCAGTGGCGCTCCGTGCACGGCAGAGCAGGTTCGCAGGCAGTAGGCATACCTGTTGCCTACAGCATCCAGAATCCTGGCAATGCAGGCAAAAGAGACCGCAACAGCCAGCGAGGAAGCTGTGGAGAGCCGCAGGACAATAATGTTCAAGAACGTGAAAGAAACTATAGATTCACCCGTGCAGGGTTGGCCCCTTGGCACATCGGCACAGCAATCGTGCGACCAGCAAGGAGCACACATGAGGGAGACGCTGAAAAGCTATTTCGGCTACAGCCAGTTCCGTCCCATGCAGGAGAGTGTCATCCGCCATATACTGGCAGGCAAGGACTGTCTGGTGCTCATGCCCACAGGAGGCGGCAAGAGCATCTGTTACCAGATACCGGCTCTCATGATGGAGGGAACCGCCATCGTGGTGTCGCCGCTCATCTCTCTGATGAAGGACCAAGTGGAGTCCTTGAGGGCCAACGGCATCAGTGCAGCAGCCCTCAACAGCAATGCATCGGAAGCCGAAAACAGGCTGACGAGCGAGCGTGCCAGACAGGGCGAATACCGCTTGCTGTATGTGTCGCCCGAGCGATTGCTCTCCGAGATGGAATATGGCATCCTTCGCCCCGATGCAGACGGGCATTCCGAGGGGCAGATGAAGATAAGCCTCTTTGCCATCGACGAGGCTCACTGCATCTCGCAGTGGGGTCACGACTTCAGGCCAGAATACACCCAGCTGGGACAATTGCGTTCCCGCTTCCCCCAGGTGCCCATTGCTGCCTTCACGGCAACAGCCGACAAGCTGACCAAAGGCGACATCATCGAGCAGCTTCACCTGAGCAGGAACGCACAAGGAGAAGCCCAGGTGTTCGTTTCCTCCTTCGACCGTCCCAACCTCTCACTGGATGTGCGGCGAGGATATACAGCCAAGGACAAGATGAACCACATGCTGAGGCTCATCAGCCGCCACGCTGGCGAGAGCGGCATCATCTACTGCATGAGCCGGAAGACCAGCGAGAGTGTGGCGGAGAAACTGCGTGAGAAGGGCATCAAAGCACGTGCCTACCATGCCGGACTGACGGCTTCGCAGCGCGATGAAGTACAGGAAGCCTTTATCAATGACGAGATAGATGTGGTGTGCGCCACCATTGCCTTTGGCATGGGAATAGACAAGAGCAACGTGCGGTATGTGGTGCACTACAATCTGCCAAAGAGCATCGAGAGCTACTATCAGGAGATAGGACGAGGAGGACGTGACGGTCTGCCCTGCGAGACAGTTCTCTTCTACCAGGTGGGAGACATCATCATGCTCAGGAAGTTCGCCGAAGAGAGTGGCCAGAAAGACATCAACAACGAGAAGCTGGAGCGCATGCAGGAATATGCCGAGAGCCAGGTGTGCCGCCGGAGGATACTGCTCAACTACTTCGGAGAAAGCATGGATCACGACTGCGGCAACTGTGACGTGTGCAAGCAACCGCCCCAGCGCTTCGACGGAACCGTATTGGTGCAGAAGGCACTGTCGGCTGTGATGCGCACAGAACAGCAGGTGGGCTTCGTGATGCTGATAGATATCCTGCGCGGTACAGCCAAGCTGGAGCTGCTGCAAAGGGGCTACCAGCAGCTGAAGACGTATGGTTGCGGGCGCGACGTGTCGTTCAAGGACTGGCAGGACTATCTGCTTCAGATGCTGCATCTGGGCTTCATCGAGATAGACTATAAGGACAACTCGCACATCAAGATTACTCCGCAAGGCGAAGAGGTGCTCTATGGCCGGCGCAGTGCACAGCTGGCCGTCATCACCCACGAGGACTTCACCGTGAAGGGCAAGAAGGCCAAAAAGCAGCAGGAGCAGCAAGCGGTGCTCTTCGAAGAGGGCAAGAGCGAAGACAAGAACCTATTTGAGAAACTCCGTCAGGTGCGTAGGGAGGTGGCTTCAGAGAAGGGAGTGCCTCCATACATCATCTTCGGCGACCGCACGCTGCACCAATTGGCCACCGTGCAACCCACCACCCGACTGGCCTTTGGCACCGTGTCGGGCGTGGGCCAGCACAAGCAACAGCAGTTGGGCACCACCTTTGTGCGTGCCATCAGAGAGTATAAAGGTCTATCCACAGACGAGCGCGAGGAGTGGAACAGAATGTAGGCAGATGCCAGACAAGCAACTGCGCATCCGACTGAAGACCAGCAGATACCGACATTTAACATACAGAAAAGGATGAAGAGGCTTATTCTTATCGCCCTGGCAGCCGCCATGACACTCCAGGGACAGGCACAGGGAACCAGAGAGGACTATCTCAACGCCTTCGGCACAAGGGAGAAGTGCAGCGGGAAGATGCTGAATGGCGACGTGTGGGTGCGGCCTGTGCACCTGGCAGGAGCCGACACCATGTACTATTCCACATACAACGGCACAGGCACCGTGTGGTACAGCGTGAACATACACAACGGCGAGAAGCAGCAGGTGGAGAACCCCGACAGGAACCGTCAGGAAAGACACAGAGGCGGAGGAAGCCAATACCACTGGATGACGGTAAGGGACGAGAAGGACGGAAGGGCACAGAATCCTGCCGACGGAAGCCAATGCATCATCCATCGGAACAACAATCTCTATCTCGTGACAGACAACAACGACCAGGCTGCAACTGCCATCACCCAGGACGGAAAGGACACTTGCTACTACTCCTCGTGGGGTGCATGGTCGGCCGATGGCAGGTATTATGCCACTGTGATGATAAAGCCCGCGCCCAAGCACTACGTCACCTACACGATGTCATCGCCCCGAAACCAGGTGCAACCCATCTATTCGCAACTGGAATACGCCAAGCCCGGCGACTCGCTCAACTATCGCATACCGGTGGTAGTGGATGTACAGGAGCGGAGAACCATTTTCCCCAAATCGACGCAGCTGTTCGCAAGCCAATATAACGTGACTGCACCACAGTGGGATGAAGGTTGCCAGACGCTCACATTCGAGTTCAACGAGCGCGGGCACAAGACTTTCCGCGTGCTGGAAATGGACCTCGAGGGCAATGTGCGCACACTCATCGAGGAGCACAACGACAAATACGTAGCCTACTCACGCAACTGGCGGCAAGACCTCAACTCAAGGTTTATCCTGTGGAAGAGCGACCGCAGCGGGCGAGCACACCTCTATCTATACGACCGCAAGAAGGACCGTCTGACACCGGTGACCAGTGGAGACTACTGGGTGCGCGATATCATCCACTGTGAGACGGACGCCAAAGGCAAGGGCTACGTCATCTTCTCGGCCAACGGAAAGGGATGCAAGAACATGGGCAAGCCGGCATCGAGCATGGACCAGTCCATTACGGAAGAAGATCCATACAACATCCACTACTACCGCATCACGCTGGACGGCAAGCATCTAGTGGCTCTCACACCCGAAAAGGCCAATCATCGCGCCACCTTCAGCAGGGAGCACGAGGCATTCATCGACACTTACTCCTCCATCACACAGGCTCCTGTGACCGTACTTCGCTCGGCAAAGGACGGCAAGCTGATAGCTACACTGGAGAAGGCAGACATAAGCCGGCTGGAGGAGAGCGGATGGAAACCGGCCGAGGTGTTCGTTGCTCCCGGCCGCGATGGCAAGACCGATATGTGGGGCATCATACAGCGCCCAAGGAATTTCGACCCCAGCAAGAAGTACCCGGTAATAGAGTACATCTACTCGGGGCCAGGAAGCCAGTACGTGCCAAAGGACTTCACCCCCTGGCTCTATAACCTGGCAGATCTGGCCGAACTGGGTTTCATCGTGGTGCAACTGGATGCCATGACCACCTCCTACCGCACTCTCGACTTTGAGCAAGTGTGCTACAAGAACCTGAAAGATGCCGGTTTCCCCGACCGCATAGCCTGGATAAAGGCAGCAGCAGCACGTTACCCCTATATGGACATCAGCCGCGTGGGCATCTACGGATGCTCTGCCGGCGGCCAGGAAGCCCTTGGAGCGCTGCTCTTTCACCCTGAGTTTTACAAGGCTGGCTACGCAGCATGCGGTTGCCACGACAATCGTATGGACAAGATATGGTGGAACGAGCAGTGGATGGGCTATCCTGTAGATAGCAGCTACATCGAATGCTCCAACGTGGAGAACGCCCACCGCCTGCAAGGCAAACTGATGCTGGTGGTGGGTGAGATGGATGACAACGTGGATCCGTCATCCTCCTATCAGGTGGTCAACGCGCTCATCAAGGCCAACAAGGACTTTGAATTCATCCTCCTGCCAGGCGCCCACCACACGATGGGCGAGTATTACGGGGAGCACAAGAGGTATGACTTCTTCGTGAAAAACCTCTTGGGCACCGACCCTCCTGCATGGGATGAACTGAAGAAGAAGTAGCGGAAACAGCCTCACCACACAGGAACAACAAGAGGAGCCAAATGCTGCAGGCAAACAATAAAGCCGCACGAGGCTCCTCTTTCTCCCGACAAATGCCTAACTTTGCACCGCAATTGTACCACAAGCGTACAACAGCAGAACAACGAAAGGAACAAACGTCATGGAATATCTGTCTCAGGAGTGCTACAACAAGCTGGTAGCCGAACTGAATGAACTAATCAACGTGGAGCTGCCAAAGGTCAAAAACGAGATAGCAGAGGCGCGCGACAAGGGAGACCTCAGCGAGAACTTTGAGTATCATGCAGCCAAGCGTGCCCAAGGAAAGCTCTTGGGCAGAATCAGATTTAAGCAGAGAGTGCTGCAGTATGCCAGAGTGATGGACACATCAAAGCTGGAAAGTGACACAGTGGGACTCTTCCGCAAGGTGGAGATGACCAACCAGACCACCGGTGCCAAGATGGTATATACCATCGTGAATCCTCATGAGGCCGACCTCAGAGCAGGCAAACTCAGCATCAAATCCCCCATTGCCGAGTCGCTCTTGGGCAAAAGGACGGGCGAGGTGGTGGAAGTGCATGTGCCGGCAGGCGTACTGAAGCTCAAGATTGAGAGCATCACGATGGGCATCGAATAAGCTTGCTGCAGGCATGATCATTCACTCCAGGACTGCCAGAAGAAAGGCCCAGGGAAGAGAGGAGCACACTCTGCGCATGGATGCAGGCATCTACTATGTGTGGGTGGCCGGTTCGTGTGACTACGCGCATCAGGAACGTTGCAGCGCAGGAGCCTACATTATGCAATTGGATAACAAGCTCCTGCACACCTTCACCCTCGGCGACAGCCACACCACAGAGTTCCGCATGATTCTGTCGGCCATGATTCATGCCATGAAGAGAGTGCCCGCCGGCTCCGACATAGTCTTCCTGTCCAACGTTTCATACATCCAACAGAACTTCAGCAGGGAGCCTTCCGACAAGCCCAGAGCCAATGCCGACCTCCTGCAAGAGTGCCGCTCAATGCAAGCCAACCACCATTCCACCACCGTAAAGCTCATCCCCTTCCACAAATACAACACACTCCAAGAGACCAACCGCCTGGCTCACCAAGCCATGGAGGAACAGAGGAATGCTCTGCGCAACCCCTCCACTACACCCTGGCAGCCCCTTGCGAACGACGAATGAATACAAATGCAGAAGTTATACAACATATCATCTTGGGTAGCGGCACATATTACACTGATGGTGCTGGCTGTGTCTGCTGTCGCCCTCACAGTGCCGGCATCGTTTGAATGGATAAGTACGAAGGCCATCACACCCATGTTGGGAGTGGTGATGTTTGGCATGGGACTCACGCTCAAGCCTTCTGACTTCAAGCCCGTACTGCTTCATCCCAGGGATATCCTCATAGGTGAACTGGCCCAGTTTATCATCATGCCGCTGATGGCATGGACGCTTTGCAAGGCACTCTCACTGCCTACCGAACTGGCCATAGGAGTCATCCTGGTGGGATGTTGCCCCGGTGGTACCGCCAGCAATGTCATCTGCTATCTGGCCAAGGGAGACATAGCACTGAGTGTAGCTATGACTGGAGTCTCCACCCTACTGGCTCCGTTGCTCACTCCCGCACTGGTGCTCCTACTCGCAGGACAGTCTGTGGATGTGGATGTATGGGGGATGTTTGTGAGTATCATACAAGTGGTGATACTGCCCATAGCACTCGGATTTGCCGCCAACCATTACCTTCGGCAAGCCACAGAGCGCATTGTGCCGCTGCTGCCCATGTTCTCCACCGTATCCATTGCCTTTATCATCGGCATCATCGTGGCACATAATGCGGCAAGCATACGCTCTTGCAGCATGATAGTAGCCGTAGTGGTCATCCTGCACAATCTGATGGGACTGGCCTTGGGCTACGCTGCCGGCACACTGCTGGGCTTAGAAAAGCCCAAGCGCACAGCCATCTCCATCGAAGTGGGAATGCAGAACTCAGGCCTCGCAACCTCTCTCGCCGCCACCCACTTTGCCCTCTTCCCCATGGCGGCAGTACCTGGAGCCATGTTCTCAGTGTGGCACAATTTCTCAGGAAGCATAGCAGCACAGATATTCAGAAAGGCAAGCAGAAGTTCCGAAGCAGGCTCCGGCACTTCATCCTGACGCTCGGCTATATACACAAAAGCAGGACGAGAACCTTCATTTACCCAAAGGAGAATACAAGGACAAATGCCATCCCAGGCTTTCATTGCCTGCCACACAGACTATTGCAGCATGCCGACAATAGGACCATACCACACTGCGGTAAGCAGGTCGTTCTTATGAAGCGCAGAAACGGGCATTGTGCAATACCCAGGGAGAGTTACTCTTCTTCGTCGGCAGAGTGTGCTTGCCGGGCCATCTGCATGCGCTCCTTGTTGCTGATAGCACGCGATATGGCCTTCTTCACATCCATAGGGTGAGCGATGTAGGCGAGCTTGTGGGTGGTGCCGCCACTGCCTACAAGTTCGATGTCACCTGTTCCCAGGAGGCGCTGAAGGAAAGTCTGGGAGAAGTTGACCGTTTCTACCTTGTACAGGGGAATCTCCTTGATTTCGATGTCCAGTATGCCGTCCTTCTGCACGAAGCGTGTGTCGGTGACGGCAAACTCGGTGCGCGAGCGCAGAAGATAGCCCCATAAAGCAAGCACCAGACTGAGTACGGCAGAGGCGCAAGCGGTGCCGTGCAGAACCTTCATATATTCGGGAAAGAAGCAGGAGGCTATCAGAACGCCCGCTGCAGCGAATATGAAGATATAGCTCCATACTACCTGGCTGACCGTGAAAGTCCAGTGATAGTGTCCCCACAGGACAATGGTTTCGCCCTTTTCGAGGCTTCTGACAATATAGCTACTCATGGTCTTCTTCATTTTTATTGGTTTGATAAAGTACAAAGTTACAACTTTATTCATTATACCACCCCTCTTCTCAACAAAATATTTCCCACATTCCTCACCTCCTTACACATTGTTACCTGCGAGACATTCCCGTAACAATAAGTAAGGAAAGAAAAAGAAAGCGCGGAATGCCGCTCTCATGCCTGCGGAATTTCGTACCTTTGCGGCTGTATAAGTCCGCCTGAGATGCGGCTACGACAGATACAGAGGATTATGGAAGCAAGCATGTGGGGCAAGTTGATTGCCGTATTCATAGGTTCGGGACTGGGAGGCATGTGCCGATGGGCAGTCTCTCAGGTACCCAGCACATCATGGCCGGCAGGCACACTGATAGCCAACGTGGGCGGCTGTTTCCTGCTGGGATGGCTCAGCAGGATGGCACCTGGCAGCGAGATGGTGCGTATGCTGCTGATGACGGGCTTCTGCGGAGGCTTCACCACCTTTTCCACCTTCACCAACGAGAGCCTGCTGATGTTGCGCACAGGCCAGCTGCTTCCCCTCGCACTCTATGCCGGTGGCAGCCTCGTACTGGGGTTGTGTGCCGCCGCACTGGGATATAAATGTATGTAAACCAATCCAAGAAGAACAAGACAATGGAGAACAAGCAGACAAGCACAGCACCACAGGCGCTGGACATGAGCACCATCAAGAACATCGTATTTGACTTCGGAGGTGTGCTCATCGACTGGAACCCGAGATATTTCTTCCGTTCGTACTTCAATGATGACGAGCGCATGGAGTATTTCCTCAGCCATGTGTGCAGCCCGGAGTGGAATGAGAAGCAGGATGCCGGACGCTCCATTGCCGAAGCTGTAGCCGAGGCCAAGAGCCTTCACCCCGAATTCTCGGAGGCCATAGACTGCTACTACGACCATTTTCCCGACTGTTTGGGCGGATGCATAGAGAAGAATGTGGCACGGCTGAAGCAATACAAAAGGGAGGGATACCGCCTCTACGGCCTGACCAACTGGCCCGCCGAGACCTTCCATTACGCTCTGGAGCGATTCGACTTCCTGCAACTGCTTGACGGCATAGTGGTATCGGGCATCGAGAAGGTGAAGAAACCCGACCCACGATTCTACCAGATACTGCTCTCGCGCTATGGTCTGAAGGCCGAAGAATGCCTCTTCCTGGATGACCGCGAGGAGAATCTGGCCGCCGCGCAGAAGCTTGGCTTCCACGTGGAGCACATCATATAAGACCGAATGAAAAGGGCAGAACGCAAAAGGTACTGGAAGGCGTGGCTGTTGCTATTGGTTTATCTGCCAATGACAATAGCCATCCCGCTTCACCATCTGGGTGATGCGGGACAGGACGAACCTGCCTTCTATTGCCAGGAATGCACACAGCATGCCCACCCCGACGGGCACTTCCTGCCCCAGCAAAACGCGATGCACGAGTGTGTGCTGTGCCAGATGCAGAGCATCACATACACAGTGCCCACACTGCTCACATGGACAGCTGCAGTCGAGCATCGCCCTATCACACACATCCTGCTCTGCCTGCAATGCACACAGAGGGCGCTGGATGTGAAATCCTGCCGCGCTCCACCCTACTCCTTATATATATAAGCCACCCATCAATGGGCAAACGTCTGGCATCTGGCCGCACCAAACATACGGCTGCAGATGCCCAGACTGTGTATTCTATCACATATACATATAAGGAATAGCATTTTCAATGAAAACAATATTAGGAATGATTTTGCTGGCAAACCTGTGTATGCCAGCATCAGTACGTGCCTGGAACGCTCATCACAAAGCATCACTGAGAGGCACAGAGACCACAGGAGAGTGTGTAGGAGCCGACTCCATCAGACAAGGCAAGAAGGACACCGTCAGACATCAGCCCATAACAGAGACCACAGTGAAGCTCAACGAGATAGTGGTGAACGGGCTCACTGGCAGCCAGAAGTTGCGCCAGTCGCCCGCCCCGATATCGTTTGTCGGGGAAAGGCAACTGGAGTCGCAAGCTTCTACAAACATCATCGACGCCATTTCCAAGCAGCCAGGAGTGTCACAGATAACCACTGGCAGCAGCATATCGAAGCCTGTCATACGCGGACTGGGCTACAATCGTGTGGTGGTGGTAAACGATGGCATCAGACAGGAAGGACAGCAGTGGGGCGACGAGCACGGAATTGAGATAGACCCGGCAGCGGTGCATTCTGCGGAAATCATCAAGGGGCCAGCCAGTTTGATGTATGGTTCGGATGCGATGGCAGGCGTCATCGTATTTCGCAGAAATCCTGTTGTTCCCCAAGGGGAAATGCGCGCCAGCCTCTCCACTGGCTACCAGACCAACAACGGAATGACCGACTACTCGGTAAACTTTGCAGGCAACAGGCATCACACAGTGTGGGACACTCGCTACAGCGGCGGATTTGCCCATGCCTACAAAAACAGGTACGACGGCTATGTATATGGTTCAGCCTTTCGCCAGCAGGCTTTCTCCCAACTCATCGGACGCAATTACCGCAGAGGCTATTCGCACTTGACACTTAGCCTCTTCCATCTCACTCCAGGCATCATAGAAGGTGAACGGGATGAGGTAACGGGCCTGTTGCTCGTTCCCGACGGCTACCAGAGGAAGGGATACGGAAGACCGATGCCTTACCAAGAGATTTATCATTACAAGACTGTGGCCGACAATTCGTGGCACATGGGTGATGGGAAGGTCAACCTGTTGCTTGGCTATCAGAGGAACAGCCGCCAGGAATATGAAGAGGAAGAAAATCCCAAGGAGTGCGGACTGGACTTCCTGCTTCACACCATCAACTATAACCTGCATTATCTGTCGGGGGATATGAGCGGGTGGAAGTTCTCCTCGGGCATCAACGGCATGTGGCAGGAGTCGGCCAACCGCGGTACGGAGTTTCTGATTCCAGCTTACAGACTCTTTGACTACGGCCTCTTCGCCACTGTGAGCAAGGAGATAGGACACCTGAACATGAGTGGCGGCATCAGATATGACCATCGTCATCTCTGCAGCAAGGCGCTCACCGAGGAGGAAGAAGGCAATATGATTACCCGATTTGAGGCTTTCAAACGGAACTTCAGCGGTGTGACAGGCAGCCTGGGCATGGCTTATGAGATACTGCCAGACCTAAGCATCAAGGCAAACATAGCCCGTGGATTCCGTGCCCCTAACATAAGCGAGCTGTCGTCAAACGGAGTGCATGAAGGGACACAACGCTACGAACTGGGCAACAAGGGGTTAAAGGCCGAGAACAGTTGGCAGTTCGATCTGGGATTGAGCTACACTTCCAGCATTGTGTCAGCAGAACTCACTCTGTTTGCCAACCGCATCAACCGCTACATCTACAGTGCCCGTAAGGCCGACGAAGACGGGCAACCGGTGGTGAGCAGCGAGCAGATGCCGGTGTATCAGTTTACCGCGGGCAATGCACGACTGTGGGGCGGTGAAGCACGAGTGGATGTGCATCCCACACATCATCTGCATTTCGGCAACAGCATGAGCTATGTCAATGCCCGACAATTGCACCAGTCCAGAGACTCAAGAAACCTTCCCTTCATCCCCGCGCCACGTTGGATTTCGGATGTGAGATATGAGTTCATCTGCGACGGACGCACTTTTGACCATCTCTTTCTGAAGTTGCAAATCGACTGCAACATGCGCCAGGACCATTTCCTAGCAGCCAACGGCACCGAAACAGCCACACCTGCCTACACTCTGCTCAATCTGCAAGCGGGTACCGACATACGCTGCAAGGGCAGGCGCATCCTGTCTATCTACCTCTCAGGAGACAATCTCACCAACCGCGCATACCAGAATCATCTGAGCCGATTGAAATATCTCGATGTGAACCAGGCCACTGGACGCATGGGTGTGTATAATATGGGGCGAAACTTCAGCATGAGACTGGTGGTGCCCCTACGCCTGTGCGCACAAAAGCTATAGAACAGGCCAGGCAGGAGCAGTCATCTGCCCCTGCCTGGCATTTTTACAGAGAGAACAGACACAACAGGCATGCCAATTGGAATAAATGTCATAAATTTGCGGATAGATAACCCAACCATATCCAAAGATTACGACATGAAGACTTTGAACATGCGTCTGCTCACCGTAGCGATGACGCTGGCCACCACAGCCGCAGGGCTGATGGCCGTAACGAGAGAGGGAAAGGAAGAGGAGAAGGTGTCTATTGTGAAGACTACCTTTGCCGGAGGAACTGCCGCCTCTGGCACTGAAGGAACCGCCATGGTGGCAGATGGGAACAAGTGGACAAAATGGTGCCTGGACGCTCCCGACGAACTGCCCTACCACGTGACGCTGGATGCCGCAAAGCCCACAGCAATGAAAGCCTACGCGCTGGTAACGGCTGACGACACCCACAACTACCCCTCACGCAATCCCATAGCATGGAACATATACGGGAGCAACGACCGCAAGGAGTGGAAGCAGGTGGAGCAAGTGAAATACAGCAGAAAGCTGGACGACCAGAACGAACACACCTACATGTTCCGCATCAAGGGCTGCCAGCCCTGGCGCTACTATAAGTTTGAGTTCACACGAATGGCTGCGGGCACACGCATACAGCTGTCCGAGATAGAAATCTACGAGTAAAAAGCCTCCAGACAGCCTCTTGGCTGGAGCATATCGGCATAACGAATGTCAATTTCGGCAGGATTGAGAAAAAACATTCTCGCTCGTGCTTGCTATTCGACAAAAGCCTATACCTTTGCCCACAGATAAACCTCAGAACGCATCCAGCGGGGTGCGAGAAAAAGAGGAAACTACACCAACCAAAAAAATATACTATTATGGCTACAAAGAAATGGGTTTGCCCCGTATGTGGGTATGTTTATGAGGGCGAGAATCCTCCCGCCGAGTGTCCACAGTGTCACGTTCCCGGTTCCAAGTTCAAGCTGATGGACGAGAGCAAGGGACTGCAGTTTGTCACCGAGCACGAACTGGGTGTGGCCAAGAATATCCCCGATACCGAGGACGGCAAGTTTATCTTGCAGGGACTGCATGACCACTTTGTGGGTGAGTGCACCGAGGTAGGCATGTATCTGGCAATGAGCCGTCAGGCCGACCGTGAGGGATATCCCGAGGTGGCAGAAGCCTTCAAGCGCTACGCTCTGGAGGAGGCTGAGCACGCTGCCAAGTTTGCTGAACTGCTGGGTGAAGTGGTATGGGATACCAAGACCAACGTGGAGAAGCGCATGATGGCAGAGGAAGGTGCTTGCGCAGGCAAGATGGAGATTGCCAAGAAGGCAAAGGCTCTCAACCTCGACGCTATCCACGATACCGTACATGAGATGGCTAAGGACGAGGCACGTCATGGTGCTGGCTTCCAGGGCCTTTTCAACCGCTTCTTCAAGAAGTAAACAGACTCTTGGCAACAAGAGCCACCTGCAAAACAACCAGAAGCACGCCTCGGCATTTGCCCCAGGCGTGCTTCTCTTTTTTCTCTCCCGCTTGACTTTTACCTTACGTCGGATTTCTATTCATTCCCACTACATTTCCACAGGGCCATACAACCCTTCATAAACTTTCTGGAAAGGGCTATACTCAAACACAGTATTTGTCTCGAACGTAACCTTCAGAGGCAAACGAACGCTTTCTAAAGAATAACAGAAGCGGAAAGCATCACGTCCAACGTGAAGTTCAGGGCTATCGATATCTACAACACCCAACTTTTGACAGGAAGAGAATGCATTCTCTCCAATCACCCGAAGTGTACTGGGCAGTTTCACGCTTTCAAAATCACAGTCAGTGAAAGCACAATGACAGATGGAATGCACCCCTTCGGGAACTATGAAATTGGATGGCATACACATACCCGAGAATGCATATTCCCCTATCTCCCTCGCTTCTTTCGGTATGCGGGTCAAGCCACATCCCTTGACAAGCTTTCCCGTTGCTGTCTCAAGGATAGCATTGCAGTCTCCATACGAGTTGTAGATTTTGTTGTACGCCGACACCTCTATTGAGGTACAGAAACGGCAATGACCGAAGGCACCTGGTCCAATCGCCGTCACCGTACTGGGAATTTGAATCTTGGTCAAGGAAGCGCCCCAGAAAGCTTTCTCCCCAATGCTCTTTACTCCTTCAACTATTCTGGATGCTCCACATCCCTGTATCAGACTATCGTTGGCAGTACTGACAATGGCATTGCAATTGTCCCTGGAGTCGAATCTCTGATTGTCAGAAGACACCGCAAGGCTCTTAAGGGCATGACATCTACCAAACGCATTCTCACCAATACTGTTTACACCAGCAGGAATGAAAATGCCCTCCAGACTTGTACAGCCATAGAACGCCATCTTGCCAATGCTCTTCAGAGACTTGGGCAGAGCCACGTACTTCAACCCGACACAGTCACGGAATGCCGCACTCTCAATAGCTTCAACCCCTTCAGGGATGACAAGGGAGTCTATATCCAGCCGCCCAAGACAAGCACATTGCCCTATGGTGGTCACTCCATCGGGCATTTGCGTACATCTACATCCAAGCAACAGAGTCTTATTAATCTTTTCTATGACCGCATTACAATCTTCACGCGAATCATACATGTCGTTTCCATCATCAGCAATGACATTTTTCAATTTCGGACAGTAAGCAAATGATGTCGGCTCTATAAACCCCAACGATACTGGCAGATGAACGCTCTCCAAGTTAAGACACCGCTGAAAGGCATATCCTCTGATACTCCACACACCCTCACTCACAATCAAATGCCGAACTTCGGGATGATTGCAAAACGCATACTCTTCCACTCCTTCCACACGATAATCGCGCCCCTCTAAAGTCACAGAAGCTGGTATAACCAGCGTGCTATCACCGCTTACTGGCAGGCGCACTGCAGGAGACACATCCATAATAACGACGCTTGAATCACCTTCCCACAGAGCAAACTTCAAGGAATCCTTGATAAAGTATATCCTATTGTCCCCTAAGACATGCAAGACAAACAGGAAAAGAAAAACAGCCAGAAAGACGAACCTATTTCTCATAAATCAATACCTTCGAATTAAAAGCTCACTTTACGCAATACATATAAAGTTCCCCTGTTCCCTATGTTACGGGGGAGCCATGAAGACCGTACCAAGGCAGACCGCCAAAGCGGGATAATGTATCCGTCTCCAGATAGGATCATTGCTTTTCATACATTTGCTCATAAACCTTTTGGAATGGACTACCATAAAACACCATGTTACTTTCAAAGGTAACATTCTGAGGCAAATCTACCGCATAGAGATTAGGTATATAAGAGAAGGCATTATCACCGATATACAGTTCGGAGCTATTTGCCATAACGGTCTGTAAATCCATACAACACCAGAACGACCGACTTCCGATTTTTCTTAAAGACTTTGGTAAAACAAGCATTTCCATATTTGCACACTGTGCAAAGGCACCATCAGCAATAGTCTCCACTCCCTCGGGAATTTTCATACAATGTGGCAAGGGGATTCTCGCAAATGCGCTATTCCCAATTTCCCTTACTCTGTCCGTTATAACCGTTCTTGGACAGCCCAACACAAGTTTTCCTGTGGCAGACTCTATGATGGCATTGCAATCCCCACGGGAATCAAACACAGCATTGTCTTCATCCACCTTGATAGAGACACAGTCTGCACATCCCCAAAAAGCCAAATCCGCTATCTCTGTCACACTTCTGGGAATAAATATCTCGGTAACAGAAACTGCGTAAAAAGCCCCAGAGGCAATGCTTCTTATACCCTCTGGAATCGTAGAACTTCCACAAGCAGCAATGATTCTATCCCTGTCCTTTTCCACAATGGCATTACATCCTTCCCTTGAATCATAAACCTTGTTGGCAGGAGCAACGGTCATCTTTTTCAGATTATGACAAAGGGACACAACCCGTTCCCCAATTTTTGACACATTTTCAGGAATACCCAGTTCTGTCAGACTGGCACATCCATAAAATGCAGCATCGTCTATTATGGTCAAGGACTGGGGCAAGGAGACGCTTGTCAAGTTTACACATTCCTTAAAGGCACATGCACATATCCGCTCTATTCCTTCGGGAATACTTATGCTAGCTATGCTTTGTTGACCATAAAAAGCAGTTGGTCCTATTTCTGTCACACTTGCAGGTATCTTTGTTGTCTGACAGCCCTTTATGAGCATGTCATCGTGAGTACTGATTATTGCATTGCAATTGTCCCGGGAGTCATATTTCGGGTTTCCGTCTGCCACCATGATTTTTCTGAGTCTCGAACAACCCAAGAAACTCCAATTGTCAAGCATGATAAGCGTTGAAGGAATCTGTATGCTCTCCAAATTGACACACTGCCGAAAGGCATTTTCCCCTAAAGCCAGTATTCCCTCCCCAATAATCAAATGCTTCAATTCTGGATGTCCATAAAAAGCATTATCTTCAATTGCGCTCACAGGCAATGTACGCCCTGCAAGCGTTACTTCCGAAGGCAAGAGGAGCGTCCCGTCCGAAGAGACTGGCAGCCTCTCACCATAATGCACATCAGAAACGCTCACGCTACTGTCCCATTCAAGCACTCTGTACTTCAACGAGTTTACAACATAGCAAATTGTGTCACCCCTGTCTGCCACTACGGTAACAGGCATGAGAAGCAACCAGATTGCAATGAATATACTACTTCGTTTCATCTTTCTTCTTTTGATAATACATGACCCAATCAACTTTCTCCCGAACAACTGCCAAGGAGACAAACCAGCCCGCAGAGCAAGCCGAAGAAGATAAATGCAGCTTTGTTCTTGTTTCTCATTACCATAATAAAGAATTATTTAGTGTAATACGAATATGATTTAACAGCCGCGAATATAGGACAATATATTCTTCCCCACAAGTTTTTATGCAACTTTTTCAAAAAAAACGTTTATTCTCTTCCCACGTACGATGCCCCAGACGTGAGGCTGGAAGATGCTCAGAATGCAGTCTGCACAAGCGTGAATTTTCGGCCTGTACTGTTGCTGATTATCCGGCAAACACCAATTTGTGCATAAGAAGAAGGCTCCTTATGCACTTCCAGTTAGTCATCATGACGAGGGAGAGGCTCCTCTTTACCGTCCAACCCAAGGCTGGACGGTGGATGAAGCCTGCTTACTTTGCAAAGTAATATACCTTCTCTGACCGTCCAGCCTTGGGTTGGACGGTGGAGGCATACTGCATACCCACCCCTGGAGGCTGAATGAAGCTTGCACATAAGGCATCTGCTTTCCACTCGCAAATATAGTAGGCCTTGCATAATCAACATTCCCCATCCCAAGTGGAGTGGCATGCCGTGGAAGTAGAATCTGGCAAGGCCTGCTTATGGATTATAATGGATTGTTTCTGGATAAAGGACAGGAAAAAGAGCTTCTGGCAAAAGACATGCATATGCAACGCGCTGCGTTGACCGATGAAGCGAACTTCACCAGGCTTCGCACCGCGTAGCATATGCTTTTCCACCCTACAGGCGCATGTCGGCATCGACGAAGCGCAGGGGAAGCAGGGCATCTATCCCGCTGCATTCATACACCCCCTCGGTACCGTAGAGCAGGATGCGCACGGGATGATTGAAGCGGTCCTCTACTCCCGAAATCACCTGACGGCAGGCACCGCAGGGTGAAATGGGAGCCTGCAGGAAGCGGTTGCCCTTGCGGGCAGCAATGGCAAGGGCCAGCACAGGCTGGTCGGGGTACTGCGCATTGGCAGCAAACAACGTGGTGCGCTCGGCACACAATCCCGAAGGATAGGCTGCATTCTCCTGGTTGGCTCCAGTAAACACGACCCCATTGGCAAGCCTTGCAGCAGCCCCCACACGGAACTTGGAATAGGGTGCATAACTGCCCTTGGTGGCCTCCATGGCAGCTTCCACCAGCTGACGGTCCTCGACCGACAATTCGTTCATGCCATAGACTCTGAACACGCTCTTTATTTCTATTTCCTTCATAGACTAATGTTTTGCGAGACACAAATTTATGTTTTTTTTTCCAAATCCAGTTATTTTTAGGTAATTTTGTGCCCTCAAAGGGAAAACCATGCTGAATAAGACAAGAAACCTCCTGGCTCTGCTCCTTATTGTGTGCAGCAGCCTGCCTCTGATGGCGCAACGAACCAATCAAGCATACTGGACATATATCGACAAATATAAGGACTGGGCCATCGAGCAGATGAAGAACTACCGCATACCGGCAAGCATCACTCTGGCACAGGGATTGCTGGAGAGCAATGCCGGACGAAGCACTCTGGCCACCGAGGCAAACAACCACTTCGGCATCAAGTGCGGCGGTTCGTGGACCGGCCCCTACGTATTGCGCAACGATGATGCGCCCAATGAGAAGTTCCGCAAATACCGCAGTGCAAGGGAGAGCTTCATCGACCACAGCATCTTCCTGCAGGGCAGACGCTACCAGGGACTCTACAGCCTGCGCATCACAGACTACCGGGGATGGGCGCGCGGACTGAAAGCGGCAGGATATGCCACCAGCCCCACCTATGCCGAATCGCTCATACGCATCATCGAGATGTATGGTCTGAGCCAGTTCGACTCGGGCAAATATACACTGCTCACACAGAAGAAGGGTGTAGTGGATAACGACCCCTTCTACCTCAACCACGTGGTGTACCGCAACAACAAGAACTACTTCATCGTGGTGGAGCCGGGTGACAACATGGCCACTATAAGCGAGAAGACGGGGGTGAGCCTGAAGGATCTGTACAACTTCAACGACCTGCCCAAGGACTATGCAGCCACAGCAGGCGACCTCATATATCTGCAGAAGAAGCGCAAGTGTGCATCGAAGGACTTCAAGGACTACCCCATCCACATCGTGGAGCCTAACCAGAGCATGCACGACATCTGCCAGCTCTACGGAATCAGACTGAAGAGCCTGTACAAGCTGAACAAGATGCAGCCCAACCACACCATCACACCGGGCGAAATACTGCGCATCAGATAACAGCCAGCGGCCTATATATATAATAAGGTATATAGGGCCAAAGAATCCGAAGAGGGGGTATCTGCCCCATCGGGAACAGACATAGCGAAGCGGCCACACTACAGCACAAGGTGCCAGGCAGAGTGGCCGCATAAGTCGCGAAAGTACATCAACAAAGTAAAAACCGCAAGGAAAGATATGATTACATTAAGCAACATCGCCGTACAGTTCGGCAAGCGCGTTCTCTACAAGGACGTGAACATGAAGTTTACTAACGGCAACATCTACGGAGTGATCGGTGCCAACGGTGCTGGAAAATCTACCCTGCTGAAGGCCATCAGCGGTGAGCTGGAGCCCACCAAGGGTACTGTGGAACTGGGCCCGGGCGAGCGCCTGAGCGTATTGAGCCAGGACCACTTCCAGTATGACCAGGAGACTGTGCTCAACACAGTGCTCATGGGCCACACCACCATGTGGGAGGTGATGAAGGAGCGCGAAGCTCTGTACAGCAAGCCTGACTTTACCGACGAGGATGGCATCCGTGTGGCTGAACTGGAGGACAAGTTTGCCGAGATGGGCGGATATACCGCCGAAAGCGATGCAGCCACCCTGCTGAGCGGTCTGGGCATTCGCGAGCAGAAGCACAATCTGCTCATGGGACAGCTCTCCGGTAAGGAGAAGGTGCGCGTGATGCTGGCCAAGGCACTTTTCGGAAACCCCGACAACCTGCTGCTTGACGAGCCTACCAACGACCTGGACCTGGATACCGTGCAGTGGCTGGAGCAGTACCTGAGTGAGTTTGAGCACACAGTGCTGGTGGTGAGCCATGACCGTCACTTCCTGGACAGCGTGTGCACACACACCATCGATATCGACTTCGGACGTGTGACAATGTTTGCGGGCAACTATAGCTTCTGGTACCAGAGCAGCCAGTTGGCACTGCGTCAGGCACAGAACCAGAAGGCCAAGGCCGAGGAGAAGCGTAAGGAGCTGGAGGAATTCATCCGCCGCTTCTCAGCCAACGTGGCAAAGAGCAAGCAGACCACCAGCCGCAAGAAGATGCTGGAGAAGCTCAACGTGGAGGAAATCCGTCCTTCAACCCGCAAGTACCCTGGCATCATCTTCCAGATGGAGCGCGAGCCAGGCAACCAGATACTGGAAGTGGAGGGGCTGAAGGCAGTGGCCGAGGACGGCACATTGCTCTTCGACAACGTGAACTTCACTATCGAAAAGGGCGACAAGGTGGTGTTCCTGAGCCGCGATCCACGTGCCATGACCGCTCTCTTCGAGATTATCAACGGCAACCAGCAGGCTGCAGCAGGCACCTACAACTGGGGTATCACCATCACCACGGCTTATCTGCCTGTGGATAACACGCAATTCTTCCAGAGCGAACTCAACCTGGTGGATTGGCTCAGCCAGTTCGGCGAGGGCAACGAGGTGTACTTCAAGGGTTTCCTGGGTCGAATGCTGTTCAGTGGCGAGGAGGTGCTCAAGAAGGTGAACGTGCTCTCGGGAGGTGAGAAGATGCGCTGCATGATAGCACGTATGCAGCTCAAGAACGCCAACTGCCTGATTCTGGACACTCCCACCAACCACCTCGACTTGGAGAGCATCCAGGCATTCAACAACAACCTGAAGCTCTTCAAGGGCAACATCCTCTTCTCAAGCCACGACCATGAGTTCATCCAGACCGTCGCCACACGCATCATCGAGCTCACACCCAACGGCATTATCGACAAGATGATGGACTATGATGACTACATCAGTGACGACCGCATCAAGGAACTGAAGGACAAGATGTACGCTACGGCCGACTGACAAAATGGCACTTGGCACAGTTCTTGTAACAATGTGTCAGTGTAAACATTGTGTCCACAGGGCACGAGCAGTATATATATAAATATGAAAAAGAATAAAGAAGAAGAACTGAAGCAGCAAGGCAACAACACTCAGCAGCCCGAGACTGCCACATCTGACAATACAGACAAAATGGCAGAAAAGGAGCAACAGCAGAATCCCGAAGAGAAGGCCGACCAGCCACAGGAGGCCGGGCAGCCCGAAGAGAAGGAGAAGACAGCTGAGGAGAAGTTGCAGGACGCAGAGGAAGAGATAGCAAACCTGAAGGATCAGTTGCTGCGCAAGATAGCGGAGTTTGACAACTACCGCAAGCGCACCATCAAGGAGAAGACCGAACTGATACTGAACGGAGGCGAGAAGACCGTCATTGCCATCCTGCCTGTGCTCGACGACATGGAACGTGCTCTGGCCAACATGGAGAAGGCCGAGGACGTGGCTGCTGTAGTAGAAGGCGTGAAGCTGATACACAAGAAGTTTATCGACATACTGGGCAAACAGGGCGTGAAGGCCATCGACACAAAGGACGCAACCTTTGACGTGGATCTGCACGAAGCTATTGCACAGTTGCCCGCACCTACCGACGAGATGAAGGGAAAGGTGATGGACTGCACACTCACTGGCTATAAGCTGAACGACAAGGTAATTCGCCACGCGCAAGTGGTAGTGGGACTCTAATCGGCCACACGCCAAACAGGAAAGGAGTAAGACTATGGCAAACAAGAGAGACTACTATGAAGTGCTGGGCGTAAGCAAGAACGCCACAGACGCTGAACTGAAGAACGCCTACAAGAAGATGGCCATCAAGTACCACCCCGACCGCCAGGTAGGCAAGTCGGACGAGGAAAAGAAGGCCGCCGAAGAGAAGTTCAAGGAAGCAGCCGAGGCTTATGACGTGTTGCGTGACCCTCAGAAGCGTCAGCAGTATGACCAGTATGGATTCAACGGTCCGCAGTTCAGTGGAGCCAGTGGATTCGGTGGAGGAGCCAGCATGAGCATGGATGATATATTCAGCATGTTCGGTGACATCTTCGGTGGACACGGAGACGACGGCCCCTTCGGCAGTTTCTTCGGAGGCGGCAGACAGGGAGGCAGAACCCGCAAACCACAGTTCCGTGGTGGCGACCTCAGAATCAACGTGCGCCTGACGCTGAATGAAGTGCTCACCGGAGTCACCAAGAAGTTCAAGGTGAAGAAGAATGTTGTTTGCCCCGACTGTCATGGAACCGGTAGCCAGGACGGCAAGACCGAAACCTGCGGCCAGTGTAAGGGATCAGGTGTGGTATATCGCACCATGCGCACCATGCTGGGTGCCATGCAGAGTCAGACAACCTGCCCTGGTTGCGGAGGCACTGGCTCCATCATCATGAACAAGTGCAAGCGCTGTGGCGGCGAGGGTGTAGTGACCGGCGAGGAAGTTGTGGAGGTAAACATCCCCAAGGGAATCGAGAACGGTATGGCTTTCAACGTGCATGGCAAGGGTCATGCAGGCAAGCTGAACGGCATCCCCGGTGACATCCAGGTGATAGTGAGCGTAGAGGAGGACAAGAACTTCGTGCGCGACGGAAAGGACCTGCATTACCAGTTGCAGCTGGATATCCCCACAGCAGTACTGGGTGGCTCGGCAGAGATACCCACCCTGGACGGCAAGGTGAAGATAAAGATCGAGCCTGGAACACAGCCTGGCAAGGTGATGCGCATACGTGGCAAGGGACTTCCCGCACTGGAGGGTTACGGCTACGGAGTGGGCGACATCATCGTCACAACCAATATCTACGTTCCTCAGACTCTGACAAAGGACGAGAAGGAAGCCTTCGAGAAGATGCGCGAAAGCGACAACATGAAGCCCGAAAGCGGCAACAAGGAGAGCTTCTTCAGCAAGTTCAAGAGACAGTTTGAGTGAAGGACCAAGGCGGGCAAATGCCTGCCTGCATCAAGTCAACGGACAGTCTGACGACCAAGAAGCAACAGCATAATCCGCAGGGAACTATTGCTTTAAGCCTATCAGACCGCCGTATAACTGCAACGAAGAGATGACATACGAACAAGCAGTAAACTATCTATATGAATCCGCCCCGTTATTCCAGAATATCGGGGCGGGTGCGTATAAGGAAGGTCTCAGCAACACGCAGTTGCTCGACGGACACTTCCACCACCCGCACCGCCATTATGCCACCATCCATGTGGCCGGCACCAACGGAAAAGGCTCGGTGAGCCACACACTGGCAGCCATATTGCAGAGCCAGGGAATGAAGGTGGGACTCTACACGAGTCCGCATCTGACGGATTTCAGAGAACGCATACGTGTCAACGGACAGATGATGCCCAAGCAGCGCGTGGTGGATTTCGTGGAGCAGGAACGCAGTTTCTTTGAGCCCCTCCACCCTTCTTTCTTCGAACTGACAACGGCTCTCGCCTTCAAGTTCTTCGAGGAGCAAGGGGTGGATATCGCCGTCATCGAAGTGGGGTTGGGCGGCAGACTCGACTGCACCAACATCATCCAGCCGCTGGTGAGCATCATCACCAACATCAGCTTTGACCACATACAGTTCCTGGGCAACACGCTGGAAAAGATTGCCGGCGAGAAAGCCGGCATCATCAAGCACGGCATCCCTGCCATCGTGGGCGAATCAGGCTCCGAGAGTGTAGCGGATGTGTTCAGGGAGAAAGCGGCTTCGGTGGGCACTTCACTCACCTTTGCCGACCGCCAAAGCGAGGTGCTGGACTTCACGCTCACCCCTGGCAAGGGATACACATACCACACCGCCACCTTTGGCACACTGCATGGCGAACTGGGAGGCTTCTGCCAGGAGAAGAACACAGCCACCATCCTGGAGGCGGTGAAGGAACTGCGGGGGCTGGGGCTGCAGATTAGCGACCAGGCCGTAAGCAACGGCTTTGCCCATGTATGTTCGCTCACCGGACTGAGGGGACGCTGGCAGAAGCTCGCCGAGAAGCCCTTCACCGTGTGTGATACTGGGCACAACGTAGGCGGCATGCAGTATATCACACGCCAGCTGGCCTCCACACCTCACCACACCTTACATATTATAATAGGTATGGTCAATGACAAGGACGTGAGCACAGTGCTCTCCATGCTGCCTCAGGAGGCAATCTACTACTTCACGCAAGCCTCTGTGAAGCGCGCCATGTCAAGCGAGGAGTTTGCCGGGAAAGCAGCTGCCCACGGGCTCAAGGGCCGGTGCTACCCCACCGTGAGCGAAGCTTATGCCGCAGCACAGACGGCTGCCCGGCCCGATGACGTGATATTCATCGGCGGAAGCACCTTCATCGTTGCCGACCTCCTGACAACTCTGGAGAAAGAACAACACGGATAACCCATCTGACCATCCCGACTCTTCCGCACGGGACAAGAGACCGACGGCAGACAGACAAACAAGGGAGACGAAAGACTGATGCTACACAAAGCAAAGGTCCTTCGCCTCCTTTTTTTGTTCCCGACGCGTAACTGGAGCCGCACCAATCCAGAAACAGAAATGACACATCGCCGAGACAGGAATGTGACAACACAGAACCAGAAAAGCACCATCTTTGTACCCCAAATCAGGCAGAATGATGCCCTCAAGAGAAAATTTTGCCACCTTGTTCGCAACTTTTTACTCATCTTGCTTGGAAAGTCCACTTAATCTTATTAAGTTTGCATAAGGAATTTGGCAAATAAGCCAGAAACGAGGTCAAACTTAAACGATATTCCGATGGACAAAGAACTGATTTCTGGACTCAAGAGAGAGGACTTTCAGGCTGTGGTACAGGGCAAGCAGACAGACTTGTACACCTTGACCAACAGCAACGGTATGGAAGTAAGCGTCACCAACTACGGCGGCGCTCTGGTGGCCATCATGGTTCCCGACAGGGAAGGCAAGATGGCCAATGTCATTCAAGGCCATGACAGCATAAAGGGAGTGGTGGAAAGTCCCGAACCTTTCCTCAGCACTCTGGTTGGCCGATATGGCAACCGCATCTGCAAAGGCAAGTTCACCATGAACGGCAAGGAGTACAGTCTGGCCGTGAACAATGGTCCCAATCATCTGCATGGCGGTCCCACCGGTTTCCATGCCAGAGTGTGGGATGCAGAGCAGATAAATGACCACGAGCTGGTACTGCGCTATGTGTCGGCCTACTACGAGGAAGGATTCCCCGGCGAGCTGCACATGACCGTGAAGTACAGCCTGAGCGAGGACAACGAACTCATCATTGACTATCGCGGTACAACCAACAAGAAGACAGTGGTCAACATGACCAGCCACGGATTCTTCTCGCTGGCAGGCATCGCCGATCCTACCCCCGAGGCATTGAACTGCGAACTGGAAATCAATGCCGACTTCTTTATCCCTATCGACGAGACAAGCATCCCCACTGGAGAAATTCTCAAGGTGGAGGGCACTCCATTTGACTTCCGCACACCCCACACCGTGGGTGAACGCATTCACGACACCACCGACCAGCAGATAGTCAACGGCACCGGCTACGACCACTGCTACGTGCTCAACAAGCGCGAACCGGGCGAACTGAGCTTCGCAGTGAAGTGCACCGAGCCTGTGAGCGGACGTGTGATGGAGATGTACACCACTGAGCCCGGCGTGCAGTTCTACAGCAGCAACTGGCTGAGCGGATTCAAGGGCACCCACGGAGCCACCTTCGGCAAGTACAGTGCACTCTGTTTCGAGGCACAGCACTTCCCCGACAGCCCCAACCGTCCCTACTTCCCCAGCGTCATCCTCAAGCCTGGCGAGATTTACACACAGAAGACGGTGTATAAGTTCAGCACTGACAGATGAGCCATAGAAGCCACTTCTCCTGAAAATAATCATTCATAAAATCTATAATTCAAGCAAAACTAATGGCACAAAAATCAAAACAGTGGGCGGCGATTATTATGATGATCGCGCTCTTCGCCATGATTGCCTTCGTGACCAACCTGTGCTCACCCATGGCAGTCATCGTACAGAACCAGTTCGGAGCAAGTGAGCTCCAGTCACAGATTGGCAACTATGCCAACTTCATCGCCTACCTGGTGATGGGTATCCCCAGCGGTATGCTCATCGTGAAGTTCGGCTACAAGAAGACCGCATTGCTGGCACTCATCGTGGGTATCATCGGTATGGGTCTCGAGTTGCTGTCTGGCACCATGGAGAGCATGTGGCTCTACCTGGCAGGCGCATTCATCTGCGGCTTCACCATGTGCATGCTCAACACTGTGGTCAACCCCCTGCTGAACGTACTGGGCGGCGGTGGCAACACCGGCAACCAGCTGATTCAGATTGGCGGAGCCTTCAATAGCGCAGCAGCTGTGGCTGTTTACATCATCCTGGGAGCCCTGATTGGTGAGGTGACCAAGGAGACCGCTATCGTTGACGCAGCTCCCGCCATGTACATCGCAGTGGCTATCTTCGTAGTTGCCTTCCTGGTGCTGGCAGCCACCAAGATTGAGGAGCCCGAGCAGGAGCCCGTGAGCATGGAGCTCGTCAAGGGTGCTCTCTCTCACCGCCACTTCGCTCTGGGTGCACTGGCCATCTTCCTGTACATGAGTGTTGAGGTGGGTACACCTACCTATATGATCAAGTACCTCATCAGCGACGCTGTAGGTCTGTCTGCCGGTGTGGCTTCTCTGATTGCAGCCGTTTACTGGTTTGCCATGTTCATTGGCCGTACTGTAGGTGGCAGCATCGGCGGCAAGGTTTCCAGCCGTGCTATGGTGAGCACCGTGGCCACTGCAGCTATCGTTCTGCTGGCATTCGGCATGTTCGCTCCCGAGACATGGATGGTGAAGGTTCCTGGTGTTGACTGGGCCAACCTGTCACTCATCTGGGTGGAAGTTCCCGTGGGCATTGCAGCCTTCATCTGCGTAGGTCTGTGCACCTCTGTGATGTGGGGCGGCATCTTCAACATGGCCGTTGAGGGTCTGGGCAAATACACAGCTGCTGCCAGCGGTATCTTCATGACCATGGTATTCGGTTGCGCTGTGATGGTGGCTCTGCAGGCTCTGGTGGCCGATGCAACCAATGGCAACTACCTCATCAGCTACATCGTGCCTCTGGCTTGCGCCGCATACATCCTGTTCTATGCGCTCGTAGGCTCACGAGTTTCCAAGAAAGAAAAGTAATCCATAAACGTATAATCCAGTCTTGCGCCTGCTCTCGTAGCGGCGCAAGACCCTTTTAACAAAAACAACACAACCATGAGATTGACAATAGATGACGTAAGAAGCCGTTTCATCAAGCATTTCGACGGCACAACAGGTTCAGTATATGCATCTCCCGGCAGAATCAATCTGATAGGTGAGCACACTGATTACAACAATGGTTATGTGTTCCCCGGCGCTGTTGAGCAGGGCATCATTGCAGAGATCAAGCCCAATGGCACACGCAAGGTGCGCGCCTACTCTATCGACCTGAAGGACTACACTGAGTTCTCTCTCGACGATGAGCAGGGTCCCAAGGCTTCTTGGGCTCGCTATATCTTCGGTGTTTGCCGCGAGATGATGGCACTGGGTGTACCCGTTGAGGGCTTCAACACCGCATTTGCCGGTGATGTGCCTCTGGGTGCAGGCATGAGTTCAAGCGCTGCTCTGGAGAGCACCTTCGCCTTTGGTCTGAACGACCTGTGGGGCGAGAACAAGATTGACCGCATGGAGTTGGCCCGCGTAGGCCAGCGCACCGAGCACAAGTACATCGGTGTGATGTGCGGCATCATGGACCAGGCTATCTCTTGCTTGGGTCGCAAAGGCTCTCTGCTGCGTCTCGACTGCCGCAGTGGCGAGTACGAGTATTTCCCCTGGAATCCCAAGGGCTATCAGCTGGTGCTGGTGAACAGCTGTGTGAAGCACACTCTGGCAGGCAGCCCCTACAACGAGCGTCGCCTGCAGTGCGAGCACGTGGCAGAGATTATCGGCCAGAAGCATCCCGAGGTGAAGTCGCTGCGTGACGCCAGCATCGAGATGCTGGAAGAGGTAAAGGGCGAGATTACAGGCGACGAGTACAAGCGTGCACGCTACGTCATCGGCGAGGTGGAGCGCGTGCTGGCAGTATGCGATGCCCTGAAGAACGATGACTACGAGATGGTAGGCAAGATGATGTACGAAACCCACTACGGCCTGAGCAAGGAGTATGAGGTGAGCTGCGAAGAGCTTGACTTCCTCAACGATGTTGCCAAGGAGGCAGGTGTGACCGGTTCGCGCATCATGGGCGGCGGCTTTGGCGGCTGCACCATCAACCTTGTGGCAGAGGAGTTGGTAGATAACTTCAAGAAGCTCGCTAAGGAGAAGTTCGCAGAGAAGTACGGCAAGGAGCCCATCATCATCGACGTGGTGATTGGCGACGGCGCACGCAAGCTCTGCTGATAACAGCCTCTCATCCTGTGCGGCAGGCTGATGCCTCTCAAGGCAAAGTCCGCCGTGACAGACCAGACAATAGGAAGGCTCCCATTTAGACATGCTCTATCTGGGAGCCTTCTTCACATTCCGGCGGCTCACACGGCACTCTCCCGGGCATCTGTCCACCCGTCTGGCAGGCTACTCCTCCACAGCGGCCTGCGGTTCAGACCACGAAAAGAAAACGTGCCCAACGAACTTGGGGAACAACCGCACCAGGAAGCCCTAAATCAGCCAGTGCACTGCATTGGCGAATCCAGCGCATTGACTTGGCAAAGCCAGTGCGCTGCGCTGGCAATCTCAGCGCACTGCATTGAAAAAGGGAATATGGAACCCCGAAAGGGTTTCCCCTGAAGCGCCGCCCCATCATCACACATCATACACCCACATATTTCACTATACAAATATGGAAAGACTTTTTCCCCTACTGCTGCTCCTGCTTGCCTTCACAAGTTCACCCGCCCTCGCGCGCAAACTGACACCTATTATATATAAAGGTGGAATCGTCAGAGCCGACACCACACGCCGGCAGCTCACACTGGTCTTTACCGCTGCCGACAAGAACGACGGTGTGGAACAGATACTGCGCACGCTGAAGGCCCACCACATCAAGGGCGCTTTCTTTGTCACAGGCTCCTTCCTGAAGCGCTTCCCCGAGGATGTTGCACGCATCAGGCGGGCAGGCCATTACGTGGGCAGCCACAGCTATAGCCACCCGCTCTACAGCACTTGGGACAACCCCGACAGCACCATCGTCACCCGTGAGGAGTTTGAATCAGACATCCGACTGAGCTATCAGGCGCTTGCACCCTACGGCATCACCATACGCAACTCGCCTTATTTCATGCCTCCCTATGAGCACTACAACGCCACCATCGCCCAGTGGGCCAGCGAGATGGGGCTCATTCTGGTCAACTTCACAAGCGGTACCGCCAGCAATGCCGACTACACCATCCCCTCGATGAAGAACTACCGCTCGTCGGACAATATCTACCAGACCATTCTGGCCAAGGAGGAGAGCGAGGGGCTGAAGGGACATCTCATGCTCTTCCATGCAGGCACATCGCCCGAGCGCACCGACAAGTTCTATGCCCGCCACCTGGACCTTCTCATCACCGAACTGCAGCGCCGGGGCTACCGCTTCGTCTCTCTCCGAAAGGCTCTGCGCTGAACCATCGGGCAGAAGAAAGCCTGAGCCTGGCCGCTCAAAACGCCTGCACAGCACCCCAACACACTCTCCCACGCATGCGTTCCTGTTTCATCTTGAGGGTCACTGGCACTCCACATGATGCATTTCGCATTGCACTATTCGCTTTTCACTCGTTTTTTTTATACCTTTGTAGCGTGAACTAAGTAAATGGCATATTTGCCACATTGAACATACAAGCAAACATTTGCATTATGAACAGCATTCTGACAATGAACCGCGCGGCTGACAACATCCGCATACTTGCAGCCTCAATGGTAGAGAAAGCCAAGAGCGGACACCCTGGAGGTGCCATGGGTGGTGCGGACTTCATTAACGTGCTCTACAGCGAGTACCTGCAGTTTGACCCCAAGAACCCTGCATGGGTGGGAAGGGACCGCTTCTTCCTCGATCCCGGCCACATGGCGCCCATGCTCTATGCACAATTGGCCCTCATCGGCAAGTTCAGCATGGAGGAGCTACAGCAGTTGCGTCAATGGGGCTCACCCACACCCGGTCACCCCGAAGTGTGCATCGAGCGCGGCATTGAGAATAGTTCCGGCCCCTTGGGACAAGGTCATGCCTACGCAGTAGGTGCTGCCATTGCCGCCAAGTTCCTGGCTGCACGCACCGGCAATCCTACCTTCAGCCAGGAGACCATCTATGCCTACATCAGCGATGGAGGCATACAGGAGGAGATAAGCATGGGTGCTGCACGCATAGCAGGAACGCTGGGACTGGACAACCTCATCATGTTCTATGATGCCAACGACATACAGCTCTCCACCGAGACCAATGTGGTGATGAACGAGGATACTGCCGCCAAGTACCGCGCACTGCAGTGGGAGGTGATAGAGATTGACGGCAACGATGTGGAGCAGATACGCCGTGCCATCGAGCAGGCTAAGGCTGTGAAGAACAAGCCTACACTCATCATCGGCAAATGCGTGATGGGCAAGGGCGCTCTGAAGGCCGATGGCACCAGCTACGAGCACAGTTGCAAGACACACGGTGCACCCCTCGGAGGCGATGCCTACCGCAATACCATCACCCATCTGGGCGGCAATCCCGACGATCCCTTCTGCATCTTCCCCGAGGTGCAGGAGATTTACGATGCCCGCCTCAAGGAGCTTCAGGCTATGGCTGCTGTTCGTCACGACGAGGAGGCCAACTGGGCTGAGAACAATCCCGAGAAGGCTGCCCAGCAGAACGATTGGTTTGCCGGTCGTCTGCCCAACATCGACTGGGAGAGCGTGCAGCTTAAGGCCAACGATGCCACACGCAATGCCTCCAGCGCTTGTCTCAGCCAGCTCTCACTGCAGGTGCCCAATATGATTTGTGCTTCAGCCGACCTCTGCAACTCCGACAAGACCGACGGCTTCCTCAAGCATACCCACGAACTGAAGTTCGGAGACTTCTCAGGAGCCTTCCTGCAGGCTGGTGTGGCCGAGCTCACAATGGCTTGCTGCTGCATAGGCATGAGCCTGCACGGTGGTGTGCTGGCAGCCTGCGGCACCTTCTTCGTATTCAGTGACTACATGAAGCCAGCCATCCGCATGGCAGCTCTGATGGAGCTTCCCGTCAAGTTCATCTGGTCACACGACGCATTCCGAGTGGGTGAGGACGGTCCCACACACGAGCCCGTGGAGCAGGAAGCACAGATTCGTCTGATGGAGAAGCTCAAGAACCACAGCGGCCGCAACTCGATGCTCGTGATGCGTCCTGCCGACAGCCGCGCCACCGTAGAGTGCTGGCGACTGGCTATGGAGAACATGCACACGCCCAGCGCACTCATTCTGAGCCGCCAGACAATAGAAGATCTGCCCGCCGGCACTCCCTATGCAGGCATCCAGCACGGTGCCTATGTGGTGACCGAGAGCGATGCCGACTATGATATCATCCTCCTGGGCAACGGCTCGGAGGTGAGCACACTGGTGGCTGGAGCACGTCTCCTGCGTCAGGACGGAGTGAAAACCCGCGTGGTGAGCGTACCCAGCGAAGGACTCTTCCGCGAGCAGCCCCAGGACTACCAGCAGAGCATCATCCCCGCCGGAAGCAAGATATTCGGTCTCACGGCCGGTCTGCCCGTCAATCTGAGCGGTTTCCTCATCGGTGCCGATCCTGCCAGCCGCGTATGGGGACTCGAGAGCTTCGGCTTCTCTGCACCCTACAAGGTGCTCGACCAGAAGTTGGGCTTCACCGCCGAGAACGTCTATAATCAGGTGAAGGAGATGCTGGCTTAAGCCACCCTGCAGCATCAGCATCCACCCGAGAGACAACAACATCAAACATTGAACATCATTCCAATGACAAAGATAGGACTGGCCAGCGATCACGCAGGCTTTGCGCTCAAGGAGCACATCAAGCAGTATCTCACTGCACACGGCATTGAATATGTTGACTATGGCACCCACAGCGAGGAGAGTTGTGACTATCCCGACTTCGGTCACGCTTTGGGCCAAGCCATCGATACAGGCGAAGTACCCACAGGCATTGCCGTATGCGGCAGCGGCGAAGGCATCAGCATGACACTCAACAAGCATCAGCACGTGCGTGCAGCCCTCTGCTGGCGCCCACAGATAGCTCATCTGGCACGTCAGCACAACGATGCCAACGTGCTGGTGATGCCAGGACGTTTCCTCTCCGACAGCGAAGCCGACGGCATCATGGACGAATTCTTCGCCACTCCCTTCGAAGGAGGCCGCCACATCCGTCGCATTGAGAAGATCCCCTGCAAGGACTAAGAATCCCCTCGTAAAGGTCATCAAAGCCCCTGTAAGGACAGAAAAGCCCCTTGAAAAGGCAGACTGGATTCCTTGAAAGGGCTGACTGGATTCCTTGAAAGGGCTGACTGGATTCCTTGAAAAGGTTGACTGAATTCCTTGAAAGGGCTAACTGGATTCCTTGAAAAGGCTGACTGGATTCCTTGAAAAGGCTGACTGGATTCCTTGAAAAGGTCCACTAGACTCCTTGAAAAAGGCCACAAGACTCCTAGAAAAAGGTTAGAAACGTCTCTTGCACACTACTATTATCCCCTCTGGAGCATCTACCTCCAGAGGGGATTTCTTTTTCTTGCCCCATACAACCCTCCCCCCATCACGCCATACTTAAGCCCAGCCACACTCAGGATTCAGCAGGAGCAAGAACCCACCAATCTTCTACCCCAGGGCCACGAAAAGCAATTCCCGTCAGCCACAAGACTGAAGTGTCAACACAAACAGCGCTATCTCCAAGCAAGTGACAACCGTTTCAGCATGCCTTTTGCGATTCTGACTACCGTTTCAGTTTATGAAGAGGAAAGAAGCTCAATGAAATCAAGAAAAGACTGTAGAATGGAAGGCGAAAAAACGAAGCAAGGATACTTGGCAAAGTAATACTGGATACTTGGCGATTTATCCTTGGATACATTGCAAAGTATCCAAGGATACTTTTTCGGGGTAGTTTCTTGCATTTTTCTGTTTGCCTGCCCGACGGCTGCACATCACCTCGCACTTTACGCACCACTTACCGTTCTTATACATTATATATATAGTAAAACAGGAGCCTTTTTAAGTTCATGCTGGTTCATAATCCAAAATTTTCCAAAGAACGTTATACAATCTTAAATAAAAGTCCTAAATTTGCATAGAGACTCATGTCCAGATGCCGGTTTGGAGCTCGCTCCTGACCTACAAACGGACCCCAGAAACGCCGAGAAGCAGAGAAGTCCCGACGGACAACCACAGCAAGCGGCAAGAGAGTCTTGCAGCGGCCAAGTCTTTGGCCTAAAAAGCACATCACGATATGGAAACCTACACCGCCACATCAGATGTCACATCCCAAGGAGGTCACATGACACCTCCAGGCGCCGGACTTACCTCCGACGCTCTCCCCGAGGCTCAAAGCACAATATCAGCAGAGAGTTCACAAGCAGGGGTGTCCACCCGAAATGTGCTTTCGCCAAACGTCCCTGCACAGAAGAAACCGAAAGACAATATGCACTGGTACGCCCTGCGAGCCACCTACGGAAGGGAAGGAAAAGCCAATGACTACCTCAGAGGCAAGAACATCGAGACCTTCTACCCCACTCTGAAGACCGTGAAGCTCATTGACGGCAAAAGAGCCACCAGAGAGGAGTCCCGCATCCCGAACATCTTCTTCGCCCGTGGCACAGAGGAAGAAATCAAGTCATACGTCTATGACAACGTGAGCCTCCCCTACCTGCGCTTCTACTATGCCCACAAGCACATCGAAGGCAATGCTGTTGGTGAAACTGGATTCAATTTATCCGAAGAGCACATTAGATTACTAGAAGACTATCATTTGCTATGATTAGGAATATAAAATTTAGGCATATCTTAGTGGCTGGCGGCGCTGGCTTTATTGGCTCAAACCTTTGTAAGGTTTTAGTTAATAGTGGTTGTAAAGTTACATGTATAGATAATCTAAGCACTGGTTGTCTCGAAAATATCAAAGAACTAAAAGATAACTCGCATTTTAATTTCATTCAATTCGATATAAAGGATGAACATGACACCGCTCATCTTGTGCCAATTGATTTAATTATCAATATGGCATGTGTTGCTTCGCCAAAAGCATATTACAAAGAGCCTATAGATACGTTGATGACATCCGTAGTCGGGACTCGTAATCTTCTAGAATTGGCAAGGAAACTTGACGTTCCTATGCTTCAGGCTTCTACAAGTGAAATATACGGTAATCCAGCACTTGATATACTACCCGAATCTTATTCTGGCAACGTATCTTGCACGGGACCAAGAGCTTGCTATGATGAAGGTAAACGCGCAGCAGAATGCCTATGTATGGACTATTTTAGAAAATATGGGGTTAAGGTGAAGATTGTGAGGATTTTCAACACCTATGGCCCCAATATGGCGTGTGGAGATGGACGGGCAATTCCAGAGTTCATTAACAGAGCTCTTTCTGGAAAGAATATTATCATTTATGGAAAAGGTTCGCAAACAAGAAGTTTCCAATATATAGATGATACTATCACAGGACTTGTTGCTATGCTGAACTCCGACGAAATCATCGGTCGACCAATAAATATCGGCAATCCAAATGAAGAGTGCTCCATACGTGATCTTGCACAGCTGATAATAGACCTGCTTAAGTCCAAATCAGCTATTCAATATAGCGATGCTCTTGTAGATGACCCCAAGAAGCGTAAGCCTGATATAACTTTGGCGGAACAATTACTTGATTGGCATCCTCAAACAAGCCTGGTTGATGGATTGGTAAAAACAATAGAATATTTTAAGAACAAATGATAGAACTTCCTACAATAACCGAAGCATCAATTGATATGTCAACCATATGTCAATTACGATGTGTAGAATGCTCTACGTCCAAAGGTATTACCCACCGTGGTATCGTTGGAAAGGGGCAATTCAGTTTAACACAGTTCGTGAAATTTATTTCTCAGAATCCCCAGATTAAGAGAATTGAGATGTCAAACTGGGGCGAAATCTTCTTAAACAAGGAAATAGGCGAAATCATAAAATGTGCCTATGAAAAAGGCGTGACTCTATACTGCGGTAATGGTGCAAACTTCAATGATGTAGATGATAGTGTATTAGAGGCACTTGTTAAGTACCAAGTAGAATTTCTAAATCTGTCTATCGATGGTGCATCGCAAGAAACATATGAGCAATACAGAGTTAGAGGAAATTTTAACAAGGTGTTGGCAAACATAAAGCGCCTTAACTATTATAAACAGAAATACAACTCTCAGAGGCCTTATCTATCATGGCAATTCATAATATTTGGACATAACGAGCATGAGATTCCATTGATAAAAAAACTTTGTGAGGAGTTGGGGCTCAAATTTAATCCTAAACTGAACTATTCCCAATTCTCACCAGTAAGAGATAAAGATTTCGTTCGTGCAGAAAGCGGCTTAGGAGTTGCTGACAGGGAAGAATTTAAAAAAGTCCATCATAAGGAATATAAAGCACCCTGCTACCATTGCTTTACCAGTCCACAAATTAATTGGGACGGTAAAATCTTGGGGTGCAGTGTCAATAAATGGGGAGTATTTGGCAACATAAATGACCAATCCATACTTGAATGGGAAAACAGTGATAACTATAAGCATCTAGTAAGCGTGCTTTTCGAGGGAGAGCCTTGCACTGCCGACTTGCCGTGCTACCACTGTCCTAACTATCAAAAAATAAAGAAAACGCCTTTAACCATTGAAGGTCTCCAGCAATATATCAATTACACACCACCTGCACTAAGATGAAGTCAGAACTCAAAGGAATCATAGTAGAAGTTGATATCACACATCGGTGTAACCTCGCATGCAGACATTGCAATCGACTTTGCAATGCAGAAAAGCTATATGGGGTAACACGCTCACATATTGACATGGAAAAGGTACATATAGATTTTCTATGTCAGGAGATTAAACGACACCAACCTGGCCTGGTCAAAATGATCCGTATTCTTGGAGGTGAACCTTTGTTGTCTGACATTATAGATTATGCGGTTCGTGCATTTGAGGAACTCAAAGATATTGGCTATATAGAACAGATCAACATCGTATCTAACGGTACAATACAGCCGTCAATTACGGCTAAGCCTTATGTGGTTTATTCTCCTGTATGCATTGGAGATGCGATTCATGAGAAAGGCAATGTATTAACAGCAGAAGAAGTCTTAAAGATAAAAAATATAAAGCATCGAAACATTACTATATGTCCAAGGGATTTTAATGAAAAGGCCACTATATGCAATCGCGTGGAAGTGTGCGGAATCCATTACTCCGTTTTTGGATTTGCATATACTGCAGCATGTTTCCCTGCAATGTATGTATCGATGAACAACCACAGAAGGTTCATGCATCATCTACCAACTAATCTATCAGATTTCTTTGATGGGGCCTTTAATCACGATGTGTGTGAAATTTGTGTTTCTGCCATCAATACTTACAAGAGTATGACGCAAGAGAATCCAGACTATAATCGATGGTCTTATATCGGGAACTCATGGAAAGATATTATTGCACAGAACAGTCTGCAATTCAAAGAGCCTGACGTTAGCTGGATTCTGAATATAAATAAGAAATAAAATACATTTATGGTACTAAATAGAGAGCAATTCGATGCATTCAGAATGGAAATAGCTACGTTCGGTAATATCCCCATTTTAAGTAAGTACTGTGGCATAGGTTGTGTTTTTTGTAAAGTTCATACAGATTCGTATTTGGGTCATTATCCCGAAATACCAGCTATTGACAAAGAAGACTTGGTAAAAGGATTTGAGTATATCAACCCAAATGTAAACTATGTTAGACTGGGTGCAGGTGTACTTGTCGCCCCCCACACAGACCCGTTTTTGCATCCAGACATCTATGACTTCATCAAAATTGCAGCAGACTATTTTCCCACCAAGAAAATAACCACTGTAACTACTGGAGCATATATAAAAGAAGATAAAATTGATTTTCTGAAATCAATACCCAATTATGGTATAGACCTGTCTCTCATCACTATGCAAGAACAACGTGAGGCAATTATTCCACGTTCTGCACGCGAGAGGACTATGTATTTACTTGAGCATGCGCCATTGAATAAGTGCACTTTGATGTTTACAGGAAATCTTGATGACATTAAGAGAGACCTTGAACTGCTTTATAGACTAGGAGTAAACAAGAAAGTCAGACAGATTCTTGTTCGTAGAATGGAACATACAGCAACGTCTCAACCTAGATTGAAGAAGTTGTCTCAAGCCTGTATTGATACATACGAAGAATGTATAACTTGGGTCAAGAATAACTATCCCGATGTAATATTTACTGTGCCTATTCTTAAAGATGTGTTCAGGGGTGGGAACAATGAATATTTTATAGATGCTGATGAGCGAATTGAGAAACAAAAGGAGATTATCAAGAGCCTTCCCGAAGGCACATTCGTAAATCTCATCTGTCCATTATCGGGTTATGATTACTTTACAAATGCTTTCAAGGATGTACCAAACGTGAAAACAAACTTGATAGAAAACCATTTGTATGGTGGATCTGTTTCTGTTTCAGGCTTGCTCAATCACAAAGATATTCGCGAGCAGTTTAATCCAGAAAAAAATGATGTGATGATTCTGCCAAACGAGATGTATAATGCTGACGGTTGTGATCTGTTAGGCGAAAAAATTCATGAACTGGAGCTATATTATAATGCTAAAATAATTCTTGCATAATATGGAGACTTTATTGTGGAATAAAATTAGAGTCCTAGTGACAGATGGATGCAATTATAGATGTCCATTTTGCCATAACGAGGGGCAGGCAAAAACATCAAAAGCCAAAGTAATAAGGTATGAAGACTTTTGCCGCATTATTGATGTGTTGTCTACACAGAAGATCGAAGAACTTAACATTAGTGGCGGTGAACCTTTCCTTCACAAAAGACTTGTTGACATGATTATGTATGCTGACCAGCATCTTGATTGTGACATCAGCTGCGCAACGAATCTTTCCCTGATTTCTCCAGAACAGATTAAGCAGTTAAGCAACACACGTGTGAAATTTAACATTCAATTCCCTTATGTAAATCCAATATCCTTTGGAAGAAGTACTGGTAATGGGTGCTTGGATTCTATTGTTAATAAAGTTTCGCAAGTGCATTCGGCTGGAATTGACATTGGGCTTAATACAGTCATACAAACAACTTCCAACAAGACGGACGTTGAAGACATGATTGATTTCGCTTTGCAACATGAACTTCCTTTAAAACTGCTTCCTCAGATTGGAGGTGAAGACAGCTGTACATATAAAGAATTCGTGTTCCCATTATTAGAAAAGTATTGTATAGAGAAGAAAAACAAAGGGACTGGTGCTATCAGATGGCGCATCAAGAATGGTGACAAGGAAACCACTATACTGTATATTGATTCCCCTTGCTTTTACAAGGATATTGATACTTGCAAAAACTTTAGTGAGATAAGAATTCATCCAGACCTTGTGGCTCAGCCGTGCATCATGAAGGATGAAACTTACCCGATAGATATCCAAAAAGATAGTGAACAGATTATAAACCAGCTTAACGATATATGGAAGAACTTCACGAGTTGTTAGTCAATTACAACTCCTACAATATCAAGGAAAAGTATCAACGTTCATGGAGCAAACAGTTCTGTGAGCCAACCTTTCCTATATATTGGCAGAAAGTGTTTGAGATTTTACGTTATGAAAACAGAGAGCAAAGAGTTGTAGAAATAGGTTGTGGCCAAGGTGATGTAACAAGCATCTTTTGTCATTTGGGTTTCAAAAATATAAAAGCTTTTGAAAGGGATACTGACATGGCCGAGGTTGCAAAAGAAAAAATAGCCACTTTGTTTTCTCGGAATGATGTTATAGTGTCCGCAGAGTTTCCTCAATCGCCTATTGTTTCAGACATACTCGTTTTAGTGAATTGCGCATATGACGATGGTGTAAAGACTAAAGAAGAGTATTTGCGCAAGCTGCAAGGCTTTTACGACATTGCAGGAACTCCTGCTCTATTTATATTGGAAGTTATCGATTCATCCTATACTATAGAGGACGAGAATTTCCCTTGTCAAATACGACTTGACTCAAAGGATATTGAACGTTTGTTCCCCAATGCGGACATTGGTTCATGGGAGACATATCGCTATCCTCAAAATAAACGAACAAAACGATTATATATCATAAGAAAGAAGCAATGAATATAACTATAATAACTAACGAATATTCAACAGGTTCAGGTGGTGGCCTTTCATATAGTTGTCACCAACTGGAATGCTTGCTTCAAAGTATGGGACATAGTGTTAAAGTTTGTCATTCAAGTATATGTGAAACAGATGTTATCCACGGTGGTTACAATAACCATCTCGGATTTGATTTAGTAAAGGAATCTTTGTTAAAGAGATGTGTAGAAACAATACCTAAAGGAAACTTGCTGATAGGTTTCGGAGGAGGATACAATGGCTATTTTACCGCGCTTCTTGCGCAAAAAAGCAGATGCGGGTATTGGCTGATGTTTCGTGGGTCTGATGCAAACCTATGTAAGTGGAATTTTGAAAATTTCCACTACAACAAATATGCCTTGGAGAAGTGCGATAAGGTGTTTGCTTTGTCACGAGAAATAGCTGATAACATAAAACTTGTCGCGCCTAATAAAACAGACATTGTTGTCATTCCTAATTATACAGAACGTATCTCAAAGCAAATAAAGGCCCCCAATAAGAATAACATTCATATTGGATGTGGAGCATTCCATCTGAATGAGAAGAAAGGAATCAGTCTTCTGATGAGAATGGTTGCATCTTATGCACGAACATATAATCGAGATATTACTTTGGAATGTGTAGGACAGATTGATGATGACGTTCTGGAACAATATCAAAATCTTGCAGATGAAATGCAGATTTCAGATATAGTATCCTTCACGGGGTGCATGGAGAGAGAAGATTTCAAAAGAGTACAGGGTAGGTGGGACTATTATATCCAGGGTTCAATTTGTGAAGGAATGGGTAATTCTGTGATAGATAGCATGTCTCTTGGAATACCGGTTCTTTTGACAAATACTGGTTATGTGGCAGAAATGGCCAACAAACTTTATCCTGAAATGATATTCTCCAGCTATGAACCGTCTAAGATGGCTGCTCAGCTATACAACATGATTACTGACGAGGACTCGTTGGATAAGTATGAAAGTTTCTATTCTGCTTTCTTCACATCAACAACAGAAGAGGTGATTAAACATTTGTGGGAATCTCAGCTTAATAACGATAATCATGTAGCTGTAACAAAGCCTGACGGCATCATTTCTCTCTCACTGCATGATGTTGACGGAGTTAGTCATGACAATATAACAACTCCAATACCTGTATTTGAAAGTTTTGTAGAGCAAGTACATGGTAGAGGATACATACTTTGTTCTATGAATGATTATATGAATAGGCCAGCTTACAAAAGAAAAAATTGTATAGTCTGTACTTTTGATGATGGATATGTCGGATTGCTTGATAATGCGTTGCCAATAATGAATCGTTATGGTTTTTCAGCAACAGTGTTCGTATGCTCTGACTATATGGGTGACACAAACAAATGGAATTTCAAAGATAAAAAAAGAAGAATGCACCTTGATGTGGATGGCCTTCTGGAACTTCAACAAAATGGTTGGGAAATTGGTTCTCATGGCGTCACTCATCGCTCATTGCTTAGACTGAATGATGATGAAATCGTGTTCGAACTTGAGGAATCAAAGAGAAGATTAGAAATTATTTTTGGACCGATTAAATCATATGCATATCCATATGGAGATTATAGCGAGTATATACTCGGAAAAGTAAGTGAATATTACCAGTATGCTTTCTTGTTAAGACAAGGAGGTGTATACCTTCCTGTGGACTCTTTATCCATTCATAGGTACTACATATCAGAAATTAATCAGATAATTCAACTCTCATGAAAATACTTGGAATATTTAGAGGCTTCCCTGGGCTTGGACGCGTTGTTTCAGGTGTAGCTCTGTTGGAGACTTTACGTGATAAATATGATTGTGAAATAAAATGTATTAGTTATCTGCAGGGTAACAGATATTTGGAGTCTCACGGATTTGAAGACATTAGAGAAGCAATTCCAATGGATTATTGCTCAATCGGTTTGTTGCCAACAAACAAAATGGGACAATATATTCACCAAACTATAAGGACATTTAACCCAAACGTTGTGCTTATTGATGGTGAACCTTTGCTTACTCACTCATTAAGAATCTCGCATCCAAATATTAAAATTGCGGTTTTGTTAAATCCTGCAGATGTTCGAAATGACGAGAATGACAAAGAGTCTATGGACTATTTCAATACGTTGTATGCTTGTGCTGATTTGGCTATAGTTCATGGTCTTCGAAAAATTACAGACAACGGCACTTACAGAGATTTTGTTTCTACAAATACTATATTAAGGCCAGAGATTATGAGTGTCTATCATAAAACCTCCCAAAATATATATTGTGTTTTGGGAGGAGGAACTGTAAATGTTGGACATCAATTTGCAGCGTCTACTATTGCCTTGGCTGAGTTATGCCAGCAGGCTGCTGTTTTGATGCCTGATTACACCATGCATATTATATGTTCAAGTTCAAATATTTATGATGCCATAAACGAAAACTACACCCCTAATAATGTTGTGCTGCATTCACATGTTCTTAATGCCTCTGACTATTACAACGATGCATGTTTAATTATAACACGTTCCGGTCGAAACACGTTAAGTGAATTGGCTTTTCTTGGTATACCAGCCATTTCTGTCATTACTGGAGATGATTATCGACGCAAAGAACAAACTCAGAATTTGAAGGCTATAAATTCTGATAATATAAAGGCAATTCCAGCTAACATTGATTTGGTAGAGTTTGTTGCTTTGTGTAAAAAACTGGTGGATGCTTCATGTGCCCAAAGGATATTCATACCAGGAAATGATACTGCTATTCGTAAAATCTTAAGTATGTAGTACGATGGAGATATTCTTATCAATTGTTATTCCTGCATTCAATGCTGAGCAGTATTTAGAGCATTGCATAGATTCCATAGTCCGTCAAAAGGCATATCAGAAATGTAATGGTAAGCTATTTGAAATTATCGTTGTCGATGACTGTTCCAAGGATAACACTTATGCTGTAGCAACAAAGTATAAGCAATCGCATGATATAAGCAACATGCAAATAATTCGACACGAATCTAATAAACAACAAGGAGCTGCACGAAACACCGGTATTCATGCTGCACAAGGTAAATATTTGTGGTTTGTAGACGTTGATGATTATTTGGAAGAGAACATCCTAGATGTTGTTTTCAATGCAGTTTGGGAAACGGAATTGGACGTATTTCAATTTAATGCGTTAGCTGAGAGCTTGGATGGTAATAAACATGGTGAAGCATGGTTCGAAAAAACTGTAGGTCCAATGTCTGGTTTGGAATATCTTACCTATGAAGCATCAGTTCATTACGAAAACAGAATAAGAGCGACATGGTCTAAATGGTTCAGGAAAGACTTCCTAATTCAGAATAATCTCTTTTATGAGGAGCACGTATATTGGGAGGACGTGGTACATACCTTAAAATGTATTTATTATGCCAAAAGCTTCGTGTATATGCCTGTTGTAGGCTACATCTATGTTCAAACTCCAAATTCGGATATGCGTGGCAAACAAAATGGCAAGAAATATTCAGATACTATTAAGTTCTGTGTGGATTCTATTGAGTTCATGACTACAGTTCAAATGCCAAAAACTCTTTGTGAGTTCCTTGGCGAATATTATGAGCGTGTATTAAGAAAATATAGACAGAATTTGCATGACCTATCCAAAGAAGAATTTGATGTATTCGACAGAAATGTTGAAACAATGAATACAAGTGTCTTTGAAGGTTTTTGGAATTCAGATGAACACAATTGGATTTGCTCAACGAGTGGACGATTATCAGAATGGAGGAAATGAATACGAAAATAGTATATGTTTTGTCTAGTGACGAAAACGACCTGTTTTGGGAACAGTGTTTAATCTCAGGCATGTCGGCTCGTCATCACATGCCTAATTCTACAATATATCTAGTATGTGACGATAGAACGTATGCTACCTTAAACGGACTACGACAACAGATACTTTCGATTGTCAATAAGACGATCGTAGAGAACTTCGAACCTTCGGTGTCGAAAGTTGAACGCTCAAGACTAATGAAGACTAGATTACGAGAAATTGTCTTTGGTGATTTCTTATACTTGGATTGTGATACCATGGTAATACAGTCTTTGGCAGAAATTGATCAGGAATCAGCTGATATTGCTGCCGTCTTAGATGGGCATTGCTTGTTTAAACATCATCCGATGAGAGACTATTTCTTGAAACAGAATGCAGGTCTACAATATGAACATGATAAGATAACACAATACTTCAACGGAGGAGTCATGTATGCAAAGGACTCTGAAGCTGCTCATGTGTTTTATAAGCAATGGCACTCAAATTACCAACTGTCTGTATCAAAGGGAATTTTTATAGATGAACCAGCACTCTCAAAAAGTAACTTAGATCCATGTTGTGTGAAAATTGAAGAGCTGAATGGAAGTTGGAATTGCCAGATAAGATTCGGCGCTTTATACCTTGCCAACGCTAAGGTGCTGCACTTTTGTTCTAAAAAGAATATGCCTGTTAGTAGATTGTCTGAAAAGGACTTCTTAAAAACAGTCAAAGCTTATGGTATTGATACCCCTATGCTATCTAATTACTTACAGGATTGGAGAAGTACTATGGAATGCGGATATGTAGTAGGTGTAGGTTTGGATGCTGAGTTTATGCTGTCACGCAATTATGAACAGGCAAGGATGAACTTTATAAATGCTGGTATTCAACAGGATTTATATTTCCCACATATTAAGACATTTAAAGATGGCTGGAGATTTGTCAGAAATAATATACTTGGTCATATTGCACCTGTCCGTCTTGCTAAAATACTGTACAAAGAAAAATTTGGAATCGACATAACAGAAGAGAATTGTTCTAACTTCAACAAGATGCTCTTTAGACTTTTAACAGAGTCCGATACATCAAGTTGGACAATGCTTGCTGACAAGATTGCAGTCCGTGATTATATAGCGAAACTAAATCTAGAGGATATACTGTGTCAAAAATATGCAGAATGGAAAACTGTATCTGCAATAGACTTTGATACGCTCCCAGAGCAGTTCGTCTTAAAATGTAACCATGACAATGGCTCTTGTATTGTGGTAAGAGACAAATGGTCACTAGATATGGAGTTTATTAAGCGCTTCTATAAGAAAAAATTGAATACACAGTTCGGAATCACAACAGCTGAACCTCACTATAAAGGAATATCACCATGCGTGTTTGCAGAAGAATATCTGGCACCTGATAAAGACTATTCAAGTTCTGTAATTTGTTATAAGTTCTTTGCTTTTTATGGAAAGGCTGATTATTGCCAGGTTGTATATGATAGCAATTCATATAAAACTCAGCGTAGCGTTATCTATGATACGAACATATGGGAGAAACAAATTGGCTTCATCAATAGACATGAAGGCTCATTGGACATTCCTGTTCCGACAACGCTGGAAAAGATGCGCCATGTGGTACATCAGTTGGGCAAGACACTACCATTCTGTAGAATTGATCTTTATGAATTTCATAACAAGGTCTACTTTAGCGAAATGACATTCTTGCCAGGAGCTGGTAGAATAACGTCTTTCTCAGACGAGTTTTTAACAATATTAGGTGGCAAACTATTAGAAATGCAAAATTCATGGATTTTGAAATCAAAGAAAATACAAATGTAATCATTGTGACAGGTGTTGCTGGTTTTATCGGCTTTTCCCTTACTCTTTGTTTATTAAAACAAGGAGTTACTGTTATTGGGATAGATAACCTGACTGGGGAAAAAAAACAAAATGTTTTGCAAGATCAACGTTTAAGTATGTTGATGAAATTCGATTCATTTGTTTTCTTAAAACATGACTTATCTTTAGATTGTACATTATTGACTCCTTGGTTTAAATCTGTACATACTGTTATTCACCTAGCAGCATCCCCAGGTGTAAGAGATTCTATAGAACACCCTGAACGCTACATCCGAAACAATATTGTAGCATTTTCGCATGTCATTCATTTGGCTGCTAAATGTCACGTCAAACATTTCGTGTTTGCAAGTTCCAGCAGTGTTTATGGTAATCACATCATTCCGAAAGATGGAATATCAGAAGATATGGTGGTCGATACTCCTAAGAGCATCTATGCAATGACTAAGAGACAAAATGAGCTAGAAGCCTATGTAGTTTCAAATTCAACTGACATGAAAATTACAGGTTTAAGATTCTTTTCTGTCTATGGAAAATGGGGAAGACCAGACATGGCACCATGGATTTTTGCAAAAGCTATGCTCCAAAAAGAACCTGTAGTTTTATATAGCGGCGGATTATGCAAACGAGACTTTACCTACATAGATGATGTTGTCAACGCAATAAGTGCCATTATACATTTAGAAAGAAAGCGACAGTTTGAAATATATAATATAGGTAGTTCATCTCCTCACACCGTTAAAGAATTGGCTAATTTCATACAAGAAGAAACAAACTGCAAGGCAATATTTTCAGAGAAGCCTCTTCCTATAGCTGACGTGAGCATCACCCATGCAAATATGAGTAAGTTTAATAGAGATTATGGAGAAATATGTTTCGTGAATTTCAAAACAGGCATCAAGCAGTTCTGCGCCTGGTTCAAGACGTATGATGGTGAAACAATCAGATAACATAGATAATGTATCTTGACATATACGCCTAATTTTCTTTGTATTCATTCGCTTATTTGTGTCAGTAAACATCGCATAAACTTATAATTTCTATAGTTTTAAGCCTACTATTTTGTCCGCAACAACAAGAGATGGTCTTGTTGATAGCGAGTTAATCAACAAATGACATAGAAGTACTTTAAGGAGTGGGAAAAAAGAAAGATGAAGAAACGAAGTATAATGGCATTCCTGGTGCGCTTGGTGGTGTTGGCAGTGGTTGCTTATGGCGCTTGGCATGTGTTTTGTCGATATTATCCATCGGTGATTAGGAGATTGTCAGGGGCGGTTTCTGCGGAAATAGTTGATAATGAATACCGCTTTGGGGATGTCAACAGCACTCATCTTACGGCTGCCCAGAAGAATGGCATCAAGCCTGTGGGCAGCCGCGACGATTTGAAGACGGATAAGCTGGTAAAGATTGAGAGCTGTGATGAGTATATGGTTGAACGCCTGACACATTCGGTGCCTTACCTTACGAAATCAACAGCAGAGTTGCTTTCTGACATCGGCACTCGTTTTCAAAAGGAGTTGAAGGAGCAAGGGTTTGAGAAGCATCGAATCATCGTAACCTCGGTTCTGCGTACTGGCGAGGATGCGAAACGGCTTCGTAAGGTAAATGGGAATGCCTCAGAGAACTCTGCCCATCAGTATGGCACAACCTTTGACATTACCTATGTGCGATATGACCGCCAGTCTCTTTTCGGGAAGTCGGCAAGCGAGAAGCAACTGGCAAAGGCATTGGGAACGATACTGAAACAGTTGCGCAACGAGGGCTACTGCTACGTGAAATACGAGCGCAAACAGCGTTGCTTCCATATCACTTCGAGGAAGTAACTGACGGCAAGAAAGATACAAGCCTTCCGCAAGCCGCATGCTGCCGATAGAGTAAAATCCGTACTCCTCTGTCACGAACTCTTTCGTGGTCTGCACAAAATGTAATATAAGGTGGTTTGAACGGCCATCCTACGCCCATCCCGGCAGAGAAAGAATAGCATCCGAAGCCGAGCATAAGCGATTTCGAACGACCATTCGACGCCCATCCCGGCAGAGAACAATAACATCCGCAGCCGAGCATAAGCGATTTCGAACGACCGTCCGACGGGTATTCCTACAGAGGAGCCTGTCGGACGGTTTCCTGTTTTATAGTTCGATGCCGATGCGCTGCAGGACAGTTTGCTCCTTGGTGCCGTAACTGGTGAGAGCCTGTTGACCGAGCGAGTTGCGCTTGAGGTTGTGCATGCGATGGAGGTCGTCGTGGAACTCCTGGGAGACTATCTCGCAGTAGAAGAGCCTGCTGAACTCCACATCGGTGAGCATATTGCCGGCGGCGAGCATCTTTCCGTCTTCCATCTTGGAAAGGTCGTCGAGGCGGAGAAACTGTCTGCCCTTGTCGTCCTCATAGGCTGTGAGCAAGGCTGCATCGCGGCGGGCTGGCGTGATGAAGAGCGGACGCTTGTGCGCGTACATCTTATATGTATTGCCTCGCGTCTTGTCGATAATCTGCGACATGGGCACCTTGTTGACCTTGCCGTCATCATAGACCACCACCAAATAGCCGTCGGCCTCATCATCGTGAATGGCCAGCGTGAGGATGCCATCCTCCCACTCGATATCGTCGAGCACACACCAGTCGCCCTGCTTCTGCACCCGCACGTAGCAGGCAGTATCCACTCCATATCCATCCACCCAGTTCTCGGTGATATTCGTGCGAAGCGAACTGGTGGCTATGGTGTCGCCCTGCATGCTCAGCACCTTCATCTTGGGAGCCTCCTCGGGCTTCTTCTCCGGTTCCGGTTCGGGTATCTCCACCGCCTCCATATCCTTTGCTTCCGTCTTGTAGAGGGCAAAGTTGCGTTCTGCCATTATCTCGGCAAGCTGATCCTGCTCAATGGGATAAGTGGATGTTCCCTCTCTGAGATAGAACTTGTTGTCAAGCGCGAGCATCACAGGTGTCTTGCTGGGTGTCACCTTGATGGCATAGATGTAATGTTTACCGGCATCGGGATGCTCCACCACGATAGAGGCATTCACATGGTCGCCCAATGCTGTGCGTATGCTGTTGCGTATGTGGAGGTCATACTTGTCGGTACTATCCTCGAAGTAGTGCAAATCCTCCACCAGTCCTTTGGCCGTACCCGTATCGTTGACACCCAGATAGACGGTTCCGCCATAGGCATTCACCATTCCGCAGATAACCTTCATGATATTGAATGTCTGCTGCTTGATGTCCTCCCTCATGCTGTTGTTGGGCGGGAAGACGATGGAGGTCTTGAACTCCGTCTGCTGATCTTCCTCGCCGAAAGAGTAGATGCGCGGCAGTTCCACGTTGATGTTGAGCAGACTCTTTATCTTTGCCACTATCACCTGTTGGTGCTCCTGCAGTCCGAAACCCTCAGCCATATTGTAACTCAGCATCAAGCGTGACAGCCTGGCCAGTATATGGTCATGCTCATAGGTGGTGCACATCTCCCACAGGAAAGCGTTCCGCTCTGCCATTCCAAAGCAATTGACAATCTTCACCTCGTTGAGCCTCTGCTTCAGCAGCGGGTACTTCTCGGCCATGTCAGAGTTGTTGTTGCCCAGCACCTGCAGTTCCTCGTCATCTACCCTGCCGTTGGCACCATAATCGTCCAATACACACAGGAGGCGCTGACGCTGCTCCAGATAGTCCATCATAGCCTGGTCACCCGTCATGCGTGAGAGTATGTGGCCAATGGAAAGGAAGGCAAACGCCTTGATATTGTCGGTCTCGAGCACCGCCTTGTGATCTACGATATTGATGATTTCGCGCATATAGCTGATGTCGAACAGGTCTTCCGACACCGCCATTGCCTCTTCCTCCAGTTCCTCGGCTGTCTCCTCATAGGGTTCCTCCTCGGCATAATCGCGAAACACCTCGGTGGCAGCCTTGCGCACATCCACCAAATTGTCGGCCACACCTATTATAATGCCCTGCATCGAGCTGGGACGTGTGCCGTCGGTGAGCCTCACCTTCACCGAATCGCCCACCTGACAGTTGGCATTGTCCTCAGTGACAGGCAGGAAGATGCCGTATCCGTATTCCGACACGGCACAGAACACATGATTCCTCTCGTCGATATGGAAGATGATGCAGTCTGACTCTTCGCCGTACTCGGCCTGCTGCCTGATCATCTCATCGAGATAGGACATACAGTCGAAGGTGTAGGTGCGGCGTTCCTCGTTGGGACTGCCCAATGCATTGACGCGCACTTTGAATAGTAGCGGACGCCCGTCCTCGAAGAAGCTGTCGATGTCGAACTTCGGGTCGTAGTGGAACATGCCTGTAGAGCCACCCCTCAGATAGGTGTCTATCCAGCCTTCGCCTTCGTAGAGCATATCCTCTATGCGGCAATAGTAACGGCCCGGACGCGACTCATCCTTCCACAGCACCCTCACGATGACATCGGTTCCCACCTCGGGTGCTATCTTCTTCAGTTTCTTCTTCTTCACATTGGTCCGCTCCTCAAAGAGCCCCTGCTCCACATCGTTCCAGTAGGTTTTCCATCGGCGTAAGCTCTTGCACTGGGCACCTATACTGTACTTGGCAGGCGAGTCGAGGAATATCTGCAGGTCGTGCCAGCCCGGGAACCCCTGCGGCAGGATGTTCCTCTCCTTTTCGGCCGCCATGGTGCGCGAGATGGTGATACCGTCGGCGCTCACCGTGAACCTCACGTTTTGTGCCTCATAGGAACGTGTCAGGAAGGTGGTGCTCTCCGTCTTGCTGTTGGCCATCTGATAGGCCAGTATCTCCGTGTTGCCGAAGTCCCTGTTCCAGTTGAAGTCGAGCATACGCTCCTGTGAGAGCAGCAGCGCGTTGAGCGCACGCTCCACAAGGGTCTCGGCCAATCCTCGGTGCGTGCTGTCGCGCTCCAGTGGCGAACTGGCACGAACGAATGACAGGTAATGATAGAGCATCGAGCGATATAGCTGGGCATTAGGCTCCTTGCCGTCGGTCATCAGCAAGAGGAAACTGATGGAGCGCACCATACGGCCCAACAGGCTGCGGCTCTGACTGTTGCCAATGACAGCTATGCGGTTGGCCTTCTCCCTATTGGACATGATATAGAAGCGCAGGAAACTGGAGAAAGCATCATAGAAGGATGGTTGCTTCCAGTCCTTGGCGCAAGCCTGCACCAGGTCGAGGATGGAGTCTATCTTCTCCTCCAGCAGATCGGGCTGCATGGAGAACATGGCGATGAGCAGTTGCATCCTGCGATGAGGGTGGTAGATGTAGCCCGAACTCTTGATTTTCCTCAGTATGGCATCGGTCTCCTCGCCGCAGCGGCCTTCCTTTATCAGCGCCAGACACTTGCGATAGGTCTCTGCCACCGACACGCGGTCGGCTATCCACTGCTGATAGTTCTCGCGGTCCGACTCACTGAACTGCAGCAGGTAATCGGAATCCTCGAGCAGATAGAGCCCTATCCTGTAGAGTGCATCTATCAGCCGGCCTCTGTTTCCATTGGTCAGATTGTGCCAAGTCTCCACGCCTGGGATGGCCGTCACAGCCTTCACCACCCATTCGGCCTGCCCCTGACGGTAACAAGCCCTTGCTTCGGCCAACCGTTCTTCGCGTGCAAATCCGCGCAGGATGAAGCGTGCCACTGCCCCCTCCAGCCCCACGTGACTGAAGAGTTCGTCGGGTGTGATGCTTTTGACAGCCGCCTTGCTCTGTTCCTTTTCCAGCGTGAGCAGCATCCTGTCGCGCGACGGCCTTGTCACCAGACAACTTATCCTCTGGCCCGGCACCAGCAGCGTTTCCCTATTGCACCTTAGTCTGAAAGGAATGCCTTGTGCATCCCTCACGTCATAATACCTGGTGTCGGGTTGCGGACTATTCGTTTCTTCCCTGACCACAAAGGGGTATATCTTGCCCGAGATGTACTTCTCGGCAAACATGCGGGCGAAATTCTGCACAAAGACAATACTGTCGCCGTGCACATCCTTCACCATGCACGGCAACTCCGTCATTTCCAGCACGGCCTGGTCAGTCCGTTGGAAGCCGAATAGCCTGATGGCGTATTCCCTGTCGTTAGCATTTACAATAAAAAACGAGTCGCTTCCCTCGTTTCGGATTTCCTTGATAGGCAGCATGTAGAACTTGCCTTTCTGATAAAGTTTTTGTGCCATGTCTGTATAGTTTGATGAAATGAAAATGGTGCTCATGCAGCCTCTCCATTGGCCAAAAAGGGCATGAAGCATACAAAGTTACACAATTCTGGGGAAATATCAACGTACTGAGCGGCCGAATATTCGGGCAGGACAAACTTATTGAGCCTTTTTGAGAGAAAGGAGGGAAAAGGCCGGGGAAATCTGACCAGAAGCTTTTTCTGATTCAAAAACTAGGCTGCGAAAACTCACAGAATCCGCTCTTCGCCTCCTCGGAACCCACCAAAAGAGAAGATGCGCCATTCTGTCCAGAAAAACGCAGCGTGCTGCATCGGGCAACGCAACGCGCTGCAATGGCGGATGCAGCACGCTGCGATGGCACATGCAGCAGGGTGCGACTAAAACACAAAAATGATTCTTTCATCTCCCCACCTGTCAGGAAAACACCGCCAAACGTTCTTCTGCCAATCTCGCCTCACAGCCCATTCAAATGGCAGTCCGCTGCGCGTTTCAGGCCATCAAGGAGCAGGAAAGTGAGAGCGAAAGTGCTTTTTTCTTCACAATATTCATATTTTTCGTTACCTTTGCACTTTGTAACACACACAAACATACAAGAATGGGAATCTTTAGTTTCTTTTCTCGCGAGAAAAAGGAGGTGCTCGACCAGGGGCTGGAGAAAACAAAGCAGAGTTTTCTGGGCAAACTCTCGCGTGCCATCGTGGGAAAGTCGCGGGTGGATGACGAAGTGCTCGACAACCTGGAGGAGACTCTGGTGACAAGCGACGTGGGTGTGGAGACCACACTGGACATCATACACCGCATAGAAGAGCGTGTGGCACGTGACAAGTACGTGACAACAGCCGAACTGAACAGCGTGCTGCGCGACGAGATAGTGCAGATGCTCACCGAAACGGGTGCGCATGACGAGAGCTCGTTTGCCATCCCACAGGGCAAGAAACCCTACGTGGTGATGGTGGTGGGCGTCAATGGTGTGGGCAAGACCACCACGATAGGCAAACTGGCCTACCAGTTCAAGAAGGCCGGCCTGAAGGTGTATCTGGGTGCAGCCGACACCTTCCGTGCTGCCGCCGTGGAGCAGCTCTGCATCTGGGGCGAGCGCGTGGGAGTGCCCGTGGTGAAGCAGAACATGGGCAGCGATCCCGCCAGCGTAGCTTATGACACTCTGGCCAGCGCCATTGCCAATGATGCTGATGTGGTGCTGATAGACACCGCCGGCCGACTGCACAACAAGAAGGGGCTGATGGACGAACTCACCAAGATAAAGCGAGTGATGCAGAAGCAGATACCCGACGCTCCGCACGAGGTGCTGCTGGTGCTCGATGGCAGCACCGGACAGAACGCCTTCGAGCAGGCCAAGCAGTTCACGGCTGCCACCGAGGTGACGGGTATGGCCATCACCAAACTGGATGGTTCGGCCAAAGGCGGCGTGGTCATCGGAGTGAGCCACCAGTTCAACATCCCCGTGCGATACATCGGACTGGGTGAGGGCATGGAGGATCTGCAGCCCTTCGACAGGAAGGAGTTTGTGGATTCACTCTTCAAGGACTGACCCGCCCACCACACTTCAGCAAGCACCCTGCCGCCGCCTCACGCCAGCAAGAGCTTCATCGAAGCCCGGAACAAAGGCGCACAGACTGACAGCAGAAGCGCAAAAGCAACTCTGGACAAGGGCTGCCAAACGGCCATCAAAGGCCGACGGACAACAGAAGACAATGAGAAAGAACACAATAGACATCATCACGCTGGGATGCAGCAAGAACCTTGTGGATAGCGAGAGACTCATGCGGCAACTGGAACTCAGCGGATACAAGGTGACACACGACAGCGACGACCCACGAGGGGAGATAGCCGTGGTGAACACCTGCGGCTTCATAGGTGACGCCAAGGAGGAGAGCATCAACATGATTCTGGAGCTGGGCGAGCGCAAGCGCAAAGGGCTGCTCAAGAAACTCTACGTGATGGGCTGCCTCTCGGAACGCTATCTGGCCGACCTGGAGAGCGAACTGCCCGAGGTGGACCACTTCTATGGGAAGTTCAACTGGACCGAACTGCTCGCCGAACTGGGCAAGCAGTATCACCCCGAGTGTGCCGATGAGAGGCACCTCACCACCCCATCCCACTACGCCTATCTCAAGATATCAGAGGGATGCGACCGCCGCTGCTCCTATTGCGCCATTCCCATCATCACAGGCCGCCATCGCAGCCGCCCCATGGAGGATATACTGCAGGAGGTGCGCTCGCTGGTGGAGCAGGGGGTGAAGGAGTTCCAGGTCATCGCACAGGAACTCACCTACTATGGGGTGGATCTGTACCATGAGCGACGCATCGCACAACTGGTGGAAGCCATCGCCGAAGTGCCGGGAGTGGAATGGGTGCGCCTGCACTATGCCTACCCCACCGACTTCCCCATGGAGCTCTTGCGCGTCATGCGCGAACATAATAATATATGCCGGTATCTCGACATCGCCCTGCAGCACTGCGCCGACAACGTGCTGAGCGCCATGCACAGGCACGTCAACAGCCAGCAGACCTATGAGCTGATAGAGAAGTTGCGCGCTGAGGTGCCCGGCATACACATCCGCACCACGCTCATGGTGGGCCATCCCGGCGAGACGGAAGAGGACTTCAAGCAGCTCATCGACTTTGTCAAGTGGGCACGCTTCGAGCGTATGGGAGCATTCGCCTACAGCGAGGAGGAAGGCACCTACAGCGCCCTCCACTATCAGGACGATATTCCACAGGAGGTCAAGGACGCACGCCTGAGCAAACTCATGCGTGTGCAGCAGGCCATCAGCGCCGATGTGCAGGAGAGCAAGGTAGGACAGACCATGCGCGTCATCATCGACCGCCAGGAGGGCGACTACTTCGTAGGACGCACCGAGTTTGACTCCCCCGAAGTGGATCCCGAGGTGCTCATCCATGCCGATGAAGGTCTGGCATTGCCCACAGGCTCGTTCCAATGGGTAAGGATAGACAGCGCCGACGACTTCGACCTCTACGGACATTGCGTGGATGGCCCTGCCAACTGACGCACGCACACTTTATCACGCTCAACACCAAGACTAATGAACAACAAGGAATTCATCAATGAACTAAGCATACAGACCGGTCTCTCGACCAAGGAGACCGCCTCGTGCGCAGCTGCTCTGGTGGCAACCCTGTCGGCACATCTGGCCGAAGAGGACTCTGTGACGGTATCGGGCTTCGGACAGTTTGAGGTCAAGCGCAAGATGGAGCGCGTCATCATCAACCCGCAAACCAAGCAGCGCATGCTGGTTCCGCCAAAGATAGTGGTGGGATTCAAGCCTGCACAGACACTGAAAGAGCGCGTCAACCAGAAAACCACAAAGGAATGACAGGAAACAAGATAAACTGGCAAGACCTGGCAGCCGAACTGGCTACACGCACAGGTATGCAGCGCAAGGACGCCGATGCGTTTGTGCGCGCATTCTTCGACACCCTGGGCAAGGAAATCAAGGAGGAAAAGTCGGTCAAGGTGAAGGCTTTGGGCACCTTCAAGATGGTGGAGGTGCAGGAGCGCGAGAGCGTAAACGTCAACACAGGCGAGCGCTTCATCATCTCCGGACACGCCAAGATAGGCTTCCTGCCCGACACTGCGCTCAAGGAGTTGGTCAACAAACCTTTCGCCGACTTCCAGACGGTAATACTCAACGAGGGCATTACCGCCGAGGATATGGAGCGCATTGACCGCAAATATCCCGCATCGGACGCCGACGAGGAGGCTGATGACGAGGTGCCTCCCATCGCCGTTTCTTCCGAACCTGCACCAGCTGCCAGCGACCCCGAAGCCAAGCCAGAGGAACCTGCTGCCGCAGAACCCGAGGCTGGCAATGCGCCTTCGCCTTATGCAGCACCCGCCACTCCTGCCGCTCCCACCGAGGAAACAGCCATTGCTCCTGCTCCTGCGGAAGAGTCCGAAGCGCAGGAAGAAGAGCCAGAGACACAGGAGGAGGAGCCGGCTACAGCCATTGGTCCAGAACCCGGAACTCCAGAGCAACCCGAGCCTACCGCTCCTGCAGCCGAGGAGAAGAACGAAGAGGCTGCCAGCAAGGAGCCAGTGGAGGTTGCTCCCATCGTGACAGCCCCCCAACCACAGGCAGAAGCCAAGCCCGAAGAGGCACAGGAGAAGCATGCTGTGCCTGCGCCTGCCGCCCCTACGGAAAAGGCCGAGGCTGCCGTTGTACCCAATAGCGGGCATAACATCTGGCGCACACTTTTCCTCACACTGGTGGTTCTGCTGCTGATGCTGTCATGCTACATGGCCGGCTATCTGAGGCTGATAAACATGAGCTGGCTCTGTCTGCCGCCCGCCGAAGACGGAACGGAGATTCCTGCCGAAGTTGCACCCGAGCAGAATCCTGCGCCTGCCGCTGCCCAAGCAGAAGCCACACAGCCCGCTCAAACTACAGAGACTCCAAGCGAAAAGGCAGTTGAGAAGCCAAGCGAGAAGCCCGCAGAGAGCAGCAAGCAGGATGCTCAGGCTGCCACTACTCCCGCCTCCGCCCAAGCAAGCAAACCCGAGACGAGAATACAGAAACCTGCCAGACAGGAGCAGCCAAAGCAGAAACCTGCTGACAGGAGCAAACTGCTGAATGCTGCCAAAAACTTCCCACAAGTGGAGGGAGGAAAGTATCTGATAACGGGCGTGCGCAAAACCCGCACCATGCAGCGCGGTGACAACCTCTACAGAATGGCGCGTCAAGAGTATGGAGACAAGGCTATCGTGGAGTATATCAAGGTACTCAACCAGTTCCCCAACCCCGACAATATCCCCTTGGGATACGAAGTGAAACTGCCCGAACTGCTGGAGAAGGGAGAATGAGGCAGGCCGGCATTAAACACATTTAACATTAAGCCACATGCGTAGTAACCATTTTTTGCACTCCGCATGTGGCTTATCCGTGCCAAAAGCCGTATTTTTGTGGACAAATTAGAACAGGGAAAAAGATAACAAAACATAGCATTATGGCAGAATCAGTAGATATTCGTGCTCTGAACGAACTGATAGAGAGGCAAAGCCCCTTCGTAACAAACCTGGTGACAGGCATGAACCGCGTGATTGTGGGACAGAAACATCTGGTGGAGTCACTGCTCATAGGACTGCTCAGTGACGGGCATATCCTGCTTGAGGGTGTACCCGGACTGGCCAAGACAAAGGCCATCAAGACACTGGCACAACTGGTGGAGGCCAAGTTCAGCCGCATCCAGTTCACTCCCGACCTGCTCCCCGCCGATGTCATCGGCACAATGATTTACAGCCAGAAGGACGAGCGCTTCGTGGTGGAACGCGGTCCGGTATTTGCCAACTTCGTGCTGGCCGATGAGATCAACCGTGCTCCGGCCAAAGTGCAGAGTGCGCTGCTGGAAGCCATGCAGGAGCGTCAGGTGACCATTGGCAAGGAGACATTTGCCCTGCCCAAACCCTTCCTGGTGCTTGCCACACAGAACCCCATCGAGCAGGAAGGCACCTATCCCCTGCCCGAGGCACAGGTTGACCGCTTCATGCTGAAGGTCATCATCGACTACCCCAAGCAGGATGAAGAAAAGCTCATCATACGCCAGAACATAAGCGGTGAGAAGACTGAAGTGAAGCCCGTAGTGACCACACAGGATGTGGAGAACGCACGTGAGGTGGTACGTAGCGTGTATGTGGATGAGAAGATCGAGCAATACATCTCTGATATAGTGTTCTGCACACGTTATCCCGAGAAGTATGGACTGAAGGAGATACAGGACTACATCGAGTTCGGCGGTTCACCACGTGCCAGCATCAATCTGGCTCTGGCAGCTCGCGCATACGCATTCCTGAAGCACCGCGGATATGTGATTCCCGAGGATGTGCGCGCTGTGGCACACGACGTACTGCGTCACCGCATCGGACTCACCTATGAGGCAGAGGCCAACAACGTGACCTGCGAGGAACTGGTAAGCAAGATAGTGAACAAGGTGGAGGTGCCCTGATGCACCCGCCATACAGCAAGAAGCAAGAGAAAAGTGCGATGGAGACATCAGAGATTCTAAAGCGCGTCAGGCAGATAGAAATCAAGACCCGTGGCTTGAGCAACAATATCTTTGCCGGAGAATACCATTCTGCGTTCAAGGGACGCGGCATGGCATTCTCTGAGGTAAGGGAATATCAGTACGGCGATGACATACGCGACATAGAATGGAACGTGACCGCGCGCTTCAACAAGCCTTATGTCAAGGTCTTCGAAGAGGAGAGAGAACTGACCGTCATGCTGCTGGTGGATGTGAGCGGAAGCCTCAACTTCGGCACACAGAAGCAGATGAAACGTGATATGCTGACCGAGATAGGAGCCACTCTGGCCTTCTCGGCAATACAGAACAACGACAAGATAGGCGTCATCTTCTTCTCTGACAAGATAGAGAAATTCATCCCCCCAAAGAAGGGCAGGAAGCACATCCTGTACATCATACGCGAACTCCTGGACTTCAAACCCGAGAGCCAGCGCACCGACATCAGCGGAGCTGTGGAATATCTCACGCGTGCCATCAAGCGCAGATGCACTGCATTCCTGCTGAGCGACTTCCTCGACAAGAAGGATTTCCGCCAAGCACTCACCATAGCCAACCGCAAGCACGACATGGTGGCCATACAGGTATATGACCGACGACTGGCTGAACTGCCCGACGTGGGCCTGATGAAGATGAAGGACAACGAGACCGGGCAGGAAATCATCGTCGATACAAGCAGCAGGCAAGTGCGACGCGAACATGCCCAATGGTGGAAGAAACAGAAGGAGAGACTGGCTGATACGTTCAACCGGAGCAACGTGGATGCCGTGAGCGTAAGGACTGACGGTGACTATGTGGCTGCCTTGATGTCTCTCTTTGCCAAACGTAACTGACAATGGACAAGCATTTATCCATAAGGACCAAGATGGTGCTGGCACTCATGCTCCTGTGTGCATGGCTCATGCCAGCAAGCGCACAGGTGACAGTCAGCGCAAAAATTGACTCCCTGGAGCTGATGATAGGTGAGCAGACAGGGATTACACTGGACGTAACCTGCGGCAAGGGACAGAAACTGATGCTGCCTCAGATGAAGGTGGGAGACGAGTTGATGCCCAACGTGGAGATTGTGTCTGTCAACTCCCCCGACACCAGCCTGCTTGATGAAGGCAAGCGCATGGAGGTGAGACAGAGCATCACCGTGACGGCATGGGACTCTTCGTTCTATTATCTGCCGCCCTTCGAGATAGAAGTGGATGGCAAGAAGTACCAGACGAAGAGCCTTGCCCTGAAGGTGCTCACGGTGGAACCGCTGGACACCACGCATCTGGACCGCTTCAACCCGCCCTATGGCTACATGGAGCCAGAGTTCAGTTGGGAAGACTGGAGGGGAGTTGTTGCCAGCTCGTTCCTCTTTGCGCTCCTGCTAATAGCCGCCTATATATTATATGATCGTGCGCGCAAGGGCAAGCCCATAGTGCGCATCATCAGGCGCAAGAAGCAGCTGCCACCCCACCAGGTAGCCATCAGCGAGATAGAACGCATCAAGAGTGACCGCTCACTGGCCGATACTGACAACAAGGAGTACTACACGCTGCTGACCAACACTCTACGCACCTACATCCAGAGCCGATACGGCTTCAGCGCTATGGAGATGACCTCGGCAGAGATCATCGACCGCCTCATGCAGGAGAACGATGAGCAGTCACTGCGCGAGTTGAGGGACATCTTCAATACAGCCGACCTGGTGAAGTTTGCCAAACACACCACGCTCATCAATGAGAATGATGCCAATCTGGTGGCAGCCGTGGAGTATATCAACCAGACAAAACAAGAGGTGGATCCGAACGCGAAGCCCGAGCCGGAGATTATCAAGGAGACCGACACCAAACGCATGAACCAGGTGCGCGGCATGCAGATAGCGGCTGCCGTGTTTGCTGTAATCTCCCTCGCACTGATGGCCTATGCCATGTGGCGTGTGACGGATCTGCTCATGTAATAATAGACAGGAGGTAGAGAATAAGACTATGACGTTTGCCAATCCAGAATATCTCATTCTGCTGTTTCTGCTGATGCCCTATGTGGCTTGGTATCTGCTGTGTCATCTCAAGCAGTCGCCCAGCATATCGGTAAGCACGGCAGCACCTTTCATACATGCCCACAAGTCGCTCAGGCAAAGGCTCATCCACTTGCCTTTCCTTTGCCGGCTCGCATGCTTTGCCCTAGCCATAGTAGCCCTGGCACGCCCTCAGACCACCGACAACTGGAGCACAAAGAACATCGAGGGCATCGACATCATGCTCTGTATGGACGTGAGTACCAGTATGCTGGCCGAAGATCTGAAGCCCAACCGAATAGAAGCCGCCAAGCAAGTGGCTGTGGAGTTCATCAACGGACGCCCCAATGACAATATCGGACTCACACTCTTTGCAGGTGAAGCCTATACACAATGCCCTATGACGGTTGACCATGCCGTACTGCTCAATCTGCTCAACGGCATGAGGGTGGATATGGCAGAGCGTGGGCTCATCTCCGACGGTACAGCCATCGGCATGGGCATAGCCAATGCAGTAACCCGCCTGAAGGACAGCAAGGCAAAGAGCAAGGTAATCATCCTGCTCACCGACGGCACCAACAACTGCGGACAGATAAGTCCAAACACAGCTGCCGACATTGCCAAGAGCTTCGGCATAAGGGTTTATACCATCGGAGTGGGCAGCAACGGCACAGCACCCTATCCCTTCACCGTGGCAGGACAAACCGTGTATCAGAACATCCCCGTGGAGATAGACAGCAAGACGCTGACCGCTATAGCCGCCAAGACAGACGGCGAGTTTTACCGTGCAGGCAACACAGGCAGACTGCGTGAGGTGTATCACCAGATTGACCAACTGGAGAAGACCAAGATGAACGTGAAGAAGTATTCCAAGCGTTACGAGGCTTTCTTCCCCTTCCTGTTGCTCTCGCTGATATTCCTCGGCATGGACGTTCTGCTGCGCGAGACACTTCTGAGACGTATTCCATAACTTTACAGAAGGAGATTAGAGCATGTTCAGATTTGAGAATCCACAATATCTTTACCTCATGGCAGGCATCATAGTGCTTGCCGTGATACACTATCTATCCCTTTACAGCAAGAAGAGGAGACTGAAGGAATATGGTGATCCCGACCTTCTGAAGCAACTCTTCGTGGGCGTATCGCGCTGGCGGCCCGAGGTGAAGTTCTGGCTGTGCCAACTGGCACTGGCTTCCTTCATCATCGCATTGGCCCGCCCGCAGTTTGGCACACGCATGGAGAAGCAGGAGCGGCAGGGCATCGAGGCCCTTATCGTGCTCGATGTGAGCAACTCGATGATGGCTGAGGATGTGAAGCCAAACCGCCTGGAGAAAGCCAAGATGATGATAAGCAACATGGTGGAGAACATGAAGGACGACAAGGTAGGCCTGGTGGTCTTTGCCGGCCAAGCCTTCAACCAGCTCCCCATCACCAGCGACTATGTGAGTGCAAAGATGTTCCTCGAGACCATCTCGCCTGCCATGGTATCGGTGCAGGGTACCGACATCGCCGCCGCCATCGACCTGGCCACCCGAAGCTTCACCAATCAGGAGGGCGTGAGCCGTGCCATCTTCGTGATTACAGACGGTGAGGACAACGAAGGAGGAGCCGTGGAAGCTGCCAAGGAAGCCGCCAAGAAAGGCATGCGCGTGTATATGCTCGGAATAGGCGACCCCAATGGTGCACCCATCCCACAGCAGGGAAGTTCCAACTACATACTGGACGAAGAGGGCAACGTGGTGGTCTCCAAACTCAACGAAGACATGTGCCGCGAGATAGCCAAGGCCGGCAACGGCTCCTATATATACGTAGATAACAGCAGTTCGGCACAGGTGAAGCTGAACGAACAGATAAACCGTCTGGCCAAGACACGCATGGAGAGCCAGATGTATAATGATTATGACGAGCAGTTCCAGGGCTTTGTGCTCCTTGGGCTGATGTTCCTCTTGCTGGACATCATGCTACAGGAAAGGGAGAACCAGCGCTTCAACTTCTCGAAAATCTTCAGCAGGAGGATGAAATCATGAGACTGATAACAGCACTCTTACTCTGTCTGGCAGCTGTGGCAATGCCCGCAGCCGCACAGAACAGCCGCGACTATATCCGCAGGGGAAACCGTCTGATGCGCGATACAGCCTTCTCAAAGGCACAGGTACAGTACCAGAAGTCCATCGAAGCCGACAATGCCAACGCCCGAGCACACTACAATCTGGGAAACGCGATGGTGATGCAGTCGAAGGCAAAGGATGCCATGAAGGAATATGAGACTGCCGTCAAACTGGAGAAGAACAAGATGCGGCTGGCACAGATGTACCACAACATGGGCGTTCTGCTGCAGGCCGCCAAGCAGCCCGACAAGGCGCTCGAATGCTACAGGCAGTCTCTGCGCAACAACCCACACTCCGAGGAGACGCGCTACAACTACGCTCTCTGCCTCTACCAACTGAAGAAGAATGGCGGACAAGACAACCAGGACCAGCAGAAGGACGAGAATGGAGAGGACGAGAAGAAGCAGCAGGACAAGCAACAGCAGCAGAAAGAGAAGCAAGACAAGCGGAACGACAAGAAAAACGAAAAGAAGCAGCAACCCGACCCTCAGCAGATGAGCAAGGAGAATGCAGAACAGATGCTCAAGGCTGCCATGCAGGATGAGAAGGAGACGCAGGAGCGTCTGCAGAAAGCACAACAGCAGCCCAACCAGAAGCATCTCCAGAAACAATGGTGACACACGACATGAGGAGAATACTGTTTACACTCACCCTTGCGGCGATGAGCGCCATGATGGCCATCGCACAGGTGACGTTCAAAATCGAAGCGCCCCGCCAGACAGAGGTGGGACAGCAGATACGCGTGAAATACGTGGCCAACACCACCGACGTGGAAGACATCCATGTGGGTGATTTCCCTGGCTTCGAAGTGGTATATGGACCCAGCACCAGCCGTAGCAACAGCTTCACGATGGTAAACGGAAAGACCAGCCGGAGCAGCACGATGACCTTCACCTATGTGCTGGTTGCCACCAAGGAAGGTACACACAAACTGCCTGCAGGAACCATCAAGGTGGATGGCAAGAGCATCAAGAGCAACACCGCCAGCATCGAGGTATTGCCTGCATCGGCACAGGGAAACGGCAGCAATCAGGGCAACAGCCAGAACGCACAGCCGCAGCAAGGCGGCCGACGTGGTAGCGCATCTTCCTCCAACGGCACAAACATCGGGGCAAAGGACCTATATATGACCGTAACGGCCAACAAGACAAAGGTGTATGAGCAGGAAGCCGTACTGCTCACCTACAAGCTCTACACGCTGGTCAACATACAGCAGATAGCCGGAGAGATCCCCCAGCTGGACGGTTTCCACGTACAGGAACTGGATGCCAAGCAGCAGATGTCACTCAAGTATGAGCGCGTGAATGGCCGCAACTACGGCACCGCCATCTGGCGTCAGTATGTGCTCTTTCCCCAGAAATCGGGCAAGCTAAAGATTCCCAGCGTCACCTTCGACACACAGATTGAGGTGCAGAACACCGGTATGGATCCCTTCGATGTGTTCTTCGGAGGCGGAAGCCTTACGCAGGTGGTGAGGAAATCCATTACTGCTCCTTCGTGCGAACTGGAGGTTATGCCTCTGCCCACGCCTAAGCCCGACAACTTCACAGGCGCTGTGGGACATTTTACCATCTCTGCCAGCCTCACCCCACAGGAAATCAAGGCCAATGATGCCACTACCCTTCGCCTGGTGGTGAGCGGATACGGCAACATGAAACTGATGACCGCACCCAAGGTCAACTTCCCGAAGGACTTCGAGCTCTACGATCCGAAGGAGACCGACAAGGCTACCTACACATCCAGCGGCGCCAAGGGCAACAAGATATATGACTATATAGCTGTTCCCCGACACAGCGGCACCTTCCAGATACCCGCCGTGCAGTTCAGCTACTTCGATATTGAGAGCAAATCCTACAAGGCGCTCCAGACCGACTCCATGACCATCAAGGTGGCCAAGGGAAGCGGACGCTCGGCATCAGCATCCACCGAGCAGGAAGACCTGAAAGTGCTGGGCAACGACATACGCTACATCAAGATGGGCGGCGTAAATGCCGACACCGAAGGGAGCATCATCTTTGGCAGCCGTGCCTATTGGCTTGCCTACCCTGCCCTATTGCTTCTGGCCTTCTTCAGTCTCACCATCGGCAGGCGCATCATACGCAGCGGAGAGGGACAGCGCAAGGCAAGCAAGGTGGCCTCCAAGCGTCTGCGCAATGCCGAGAAACTCATGCGTCAGGGACAGTGCGAGCAGTTCTACGAGGAGGTGATGCGTGCTCTGCTGGGCTACGCAGCCGACCGCCTGAACATATCGATGAGCGACCTCACCAAGGACAACGTGGCTGAAGCGATGACCGCACACCACGTGCCCGACGAACTGGTGAAGAATTACACCGACGTGATGGCCGAGTGCGAGTTTGCGCGCTTTGCGCCAGGAGAGCCTGCCGCCAAGATGGAGAAGATGTACACAGAGGCTTCAGAGACCATCAACAGACTGGATGCCTCTATCAAGAAGAACAAGTAAGGAGATGAGAAAGATAGGTATATTCTTGCTGGGGCTGCTGATGCTCCCCACACTTTGCATGGCTGACGAAACTGCCGCACTCGACAGTCTGAAGGCACAGGCCGACAAGGCTTTTGCCCAGGAGAAGTATGAGCAGGCGGCAGAAATCTACACCCGCATTGCCGACAGCGTAACATCTGTAAGCGTCTGTTACAATCTGGGATGCACCTATTACCGCCTCGACAGCATGGCACAAAGCGTGCTGTGGTTTGAGCGCGCGCTCAAGCTCAATCCTGCAGACGAGAATATCGAATGCAACTTGCGCCTGGCACGCGAAAAGACCATCGACCGCATAACGGCCAAACACAGCTTTGTGGTGATAGACATCTTCCGTCGCATGGCCAGCATGCTCAGCATGAACCTGTGGACATGGACCTGCCTCACCCTCTTCATCCTGGCGATAGCAGCCATGGGAATGTTCCTCATCGCCGGCAGCATCACGCTGCGCAAGACGGGCTTCTTCACCTCCGTTTTCCTCCTGCTGCTCTGCGTCGTGGGCAACGCCTGCGCTCTGTATCAGCGGCATGAGGCCAACCGCCATGATGCCGGCGTGGTGATGTCGTCGATGGTGACTGTCAAGAGCACCCCCTCAGACAGCGGCAACGACCTCTTCATCCTGCACGAAGGCACCAGAGTGGAGATTCGCGACGGCAGCTTGAAGGACTGGGCTGAGATAGAGATAGCCGACGGCAAGGTGGGCTGGATAGAGAAAAAGCATTTCGAAATCATCTGACAAACATAAGCACGCGCTATGCTCAAAGAGTTGATTACCCTTGACCAGGAACTGTTGCTTGCCCTCAACGGCAGCGACTCGCTCTTCATGGACGGTCTGATGTGGACATTCACACAGACCCTCACATGGGTGCCCCTGCTGGTGGGAATCATATATGTGCTCTTCCAGAACCAGCGCCCCAGCGTGTGCTTCACCATCATCCTTACGGCCATCCTGCTTGTGGTCTTCACCGACCAGTTCTCGAGCAGCCTGTGCAAACCCTATTTCCACAGGCTCCGTCCCACCCGTACCCCCGAGATAGCAGCCATGGTGGATGTGGTAAACGGCTATCGCGGCGGACTTTACGGTTTCATCTCCAGCCATGCAGCCAACACCTTTGGTGCTGCCATGTTCTTCACCCTCGTGTTCCGTCACGCTCCCACCGGCCTTCTGCTCTTCTGCTGGGCAAGCCTCTCCAGCTACACCCGCATCTATCTGGGTGTCCATTTTCCCCTCGATATCCTTTGTGGTGCACTCTGCGGCCTTGTGTCCGGCACCCTCTTCTGGTTTGTGTGCCAACGCATATGCGGCCGCCATGCCACCAGCAGCGACTATAGCACCTCACTCCGCACGCCCACCGGCTATGCGAAGACCAGTTTTTCTGCCATCTCCTTTGCAGCCTCTCTCTCTGTCATCTATGCACTCATCCGTGCCGTGGTGACGGTGTCGATGCTGTAAGAAAAGCCCCCATTGCCTATGCGAGGTAGAGTCATTGGCCTGTTGGTCAGCATCATACTCATCGGCACCTGCCTTTCCTGCTCACATCGTGAAGCAGAGGAAGAGGCTGCACGCTGCAATGAGTTGGCCTTCCAATGGCGGTACCGCAACATCGACAGCAGCCTCACCTACGCACGCAGCGCGCTGCGATTGGCTACGCAGCACGGTGCAGAGGGCGCTGCAGCGCGCTGCAACCTCGCTTACATCGCATATCAACAAATGGCGTACGAGAAGAGCATGCGTCTGCTCAACCAGTCATACCATTGTACCAACGACCAGATAGTGCTCCTTTGTGCCGATGTGCTGGCCATGAAGGTGGCGCAGAAGACGGGAGACGGCTACTCATTCTTCAGCCACCGCAACCATGCCCTGAGGCGCATTTCGCGCATCTTCGAGGAAAGGGACCGCCTGACACCCAAGCAGCAGAAGCACTTCCACTATGCGCTCACCGAACTCCACATCGTATCCTCCACCTATTATTATTATCTGGGACAGGATTCCGCTGCCCGTGCCGAAATACACAGCATAGACACAGAAGTGTCTCTCGAGCGCGACACTACGCAATGGATTTATTATAACTATATGTTGGGAAGCGGCGGACTGATTACCGGAGATGCCGCCGATGTGACGCAGGCGGAGTTTCACCACCTGCTGGGCGCCTACACCACAGCACGCGCCACTGGCTGCATCTACTTCCAGGCCAACTGCCTGCAGTCGCTTGCCTCTATGCTGGCCGACAGCGTGCAGGCCCGACTGCTGCGCACACGCGAACCCGAGAGTTACAGTTATCTGGTCACGCGCTTCTCGCCCGACGGCAGCCCCCTGCCCGCCTCCAGGCTGTCCCTGCTTATGGCCGAAAAGGCACGCACGCTCTTCCGCGACTACAAGGACCTGTATCAGACCGCCTGTGCCTATCGCACGCTGGGCGAAATCTACTTCGTACAGGGGGCTCCCCAACGGGCGCTCTCCCACTTCCAGACTGCACTCTCAATGGTGGAGGAACAGAAGTTGCGCGACTCCACCACCGTGGAGCCTTGGATGGCCAACATACATGAGAAGCTGAGCCTGGCCTACAGCGCGCTCGATGACAAGGAGTTGTCTGACCTGCATCGCAACGCCTACCTGGACCTCCTGGACCAGTCGCGCCAGAACCGCGAACTAGATTCCCGCCGCGACATCCTGGCCGAGGAGGTGCATGCAATCCACCGCAAGCTGCTTCTGCTCACGCTCCTGGTGGTACTGGTGGTGGGCATGTTTGCCTTCTACACCCGCCGCCTGCAGCGCAATACGCGCATGAGATTCCAGAGTCTGAATAATGTGCGAAACTCAGAAGAATACCTTCAGGCTGTGAGCGCCAAGGACGAATGTACCGCGAAGTGGCAGGAGCGGCTCGAGGAACTGGAGCAGGAATGCCAGGCGGCACAGTTCCATACCCGCGAACTGGTGCAGGGCAATCTGGAACGACGGGCCAAAGTGTCGCTCGTTTATGCCATCGTCCCCTATCTCGACCGCATGCGGGCCGAGGTGAAGCACATGCGTCAGGAGGGAAAAGTGGAGCCCGAGAGGTTGCGCTACGTGGGTGAGTTGGCCGAGGAAATCATGCGCATCAACGAATTGCTCACCGAGTGGATACAGGTGCAGCGCGGACAGCTGAGCCTGCATGTCAGCACCTTTGCCCTGGCCGATGTGTTCCGCATCATCTCGCTGGGCAGTCACACCTTCAGCCAGAAGGGAATCACCCTGGAGGTGCAGCCCACCGATGTGCGCGTGAAAGCCGACAAGGCACTCACCATGTTCATGGTCAACACGCTGGCCGACAACGCCCGCAAGTTCACTCCCAGCGGCGGACGAGTGTCACTCCAGGCATCTGCCACCGACGAATATGTGGAGATAAGCATCCAGGATACCGGCGACGGACTCTCACCCGACGATGTGTTCACGCTCAACCACAGCAAGGTGTATGACCCCAAGGAGATAGGTGGAGCCAAGGAAGGAAAAGGCTTCGGATTCGGCATCATGAACTGCCGTGGCATCATCGAGAAGTACAAGAAGACCTCTGCATTCTTCCGCCATTGCG
>SAMEA104315427__coassemble_305_pt1 | contig 79912 bp, 65 predicted proteins | sample SAMEA104315427__metabat2_low_PE_043 | metagenome-assembled genome bin SAMEA104315427 (sample SAMEA104315427) | gut metagenome | biome: Monkey gut; feature: monkey-associated habitat; material: faeces | place: China | collected 2013 | reverse complement strand
TCATGTACGGTTCTTAGGGGGGAAGAGGGCAGCAATGCCCTTGACCTACCCGATCATCCGAATAAGTCCGGCGAATCCAGTTCGTCTTCTTCGGCATCCACACGGCTAATGCAGTACAACTGGCAAGGAGAACCGCGAAAGCGGAACTCCATCTGGCTGCATAACCACGTTTAGCATTATCCTCCATACAAGGGACAACTATGCCCTGACATAACAAAAATCGACTCAAATTACGATAAAACTCCCCAAATAAGCAGACGAGGACAACCTCAGAAGGCATACCCTCGTCAATAGATATTGATTTCTTAGAATTAAACGACAATCCCTACCGTATCTTTGAAGGCTGTTCTTTCTTTTTGCTTGTTCGTATAAAGGGATAAAATGTAGTTCTCTATCAATATTGTTGTATGCGGGAAACGGGAATTTAATGTTCTTTAACGTATGATGGGGGGTTGGGATAAAGAAACATGCTGTAACTTTGTCAGACAAATAAGACGATAAGAGTAGCCCTAAATGGAATCTTTAGAAATGCGAGGTCCAAACCTCACCTTAGTTGATGTGGTTGAAGAGAAGCTTCTGCAATACTTAAAGGACAATGATTACTGCATTGGTTGCACAGTTCCCAACGAGATGGAACTTGCATCTTCATTGGGGGTGGCTCGAAGTGTTGTAAGAGAGGCTCTGAGTCGTCTGAAGATGATAGGCTTGATAGTCGTACCAGAAGAGGCATGGTTGTCAGGGAGCCTTCTCTCCTGGGCGGTATGAGGCGTTTGATTGATCCAAGAAACCTGAGTGAGAAGACACTCTGCAATCTTATGGAAATCAGAATTATGCTCGAAACAGGAATGACTTACAGGCTGTTTGAAAACCTGAATGACAAGTATCTGAAAGAACTGGAGGATATTGTGAAGATGGAGTCTGCTCTCGAATACAACGAATATTCGGCTATGGGTGAATTGAATTTCCACTCAAAGTTGTACGAAATAGCGGGCAACTCAACCATTATGGAATTCGAGCAGATTCTCTATCTGATAATGGAGTTTGCCAAGGAAAAGTTCCAGGAGCATCTGAAGCCATTGAACAAAGAACTCCTTCAGCAAGGAAAGTTGGTCAGCCATGCCGACCTCTTCCAATTGCTTGCTGACCGTAATGAAGAAGGCTACGCACAAGCCATTGACAGGCATCTGTATGTTTATAAATTATTCCTAAGAAACAATAAGGAACGCAACTGAAATAGTGTTGCTTCAATCGTTTTCCTGTTACTGACAATGTGTGAACAAAAAGATAAAAGACAACAATTACTGCATGAATCCAAATTTCCTTAAATCAATAGCCTTGACAGCCATTCTGTTCCTGAGTGCCAGTTTGCAAGCTCAGGTCCGGGTCGTTGTCAAGCAACCCGTTGTCCCTGTACTGATAGGCAAGTCATACAATCCTGTCCTCAGATTGGACTTTATCAAGGAAAAAGAGGGCAATGCCAGAGTCTGCAATCTTCAGCTTTCATTGGACGGGGATATCTGTTGCGCAGAATGTATCACGCTATATCCTGCTGGCAGGAATGGAATGATAGATTCCGGCCACGCTCTTTCGGCCGGCAAGGTTGCAAAGAAAACGGTCGTTTTTGCGTCTCCCGTATTCTTGACTCAAGACACTACTTCCGTTTGGGTTTCACTCACGCTTGGAAGGGATGCACAACTGAGTCACAAGATTAAGGTGGACTGCGTGTCTGCCATTGTTGATGGGCTGTATGCAGAGATTGAACACAAGTCAGAGCTGAAGCCATTGCGCTTGGGTGTAGCACTCCGCACATCCAGGATGGACAATATCCATACTTCAAGAATCCCAGGGATTGCCACTTCCAAGAAAAAGACTCTTCTGGCCATCTACGATGCGCGTTACGAGCATTCACGTGATTTGCAGGGGAATATAGACATCGCCCTTAACCGCAGTTTCGATGGAGGACTGACCTGGCAACCAACCCAGATTGTGCTTGACCAGAAGAAATGGGGCAATCTGCCAGAGAAATTCAATGGCGTGAGCGATGCCTGTATCTTGACGGATGACCGCACGGGGACAATCTATGTGGCGGGGCTGTGGATGCATGGTGTCTTAGACAGCAATACCGGTAAATGGATGGAGAACCTTTCGGAGGCCAGCACCAGCTGGAATCACCAATGGCTCTCAAGAGGTTCACAGCCGGGTACGGGGATAAAAGAGACCAGCCAGTTCCTTATCACCAAGAGCACAGATGATGGCCGTACCTGGAGTGAGCCTCAAAATATAACTCAGCAGACGAAAAAACCGGAATGGTGGTTGTTTGCTCCTGCTCCTGGCCATGGTATTACGCTCAAAGACGGCATACTGGTGTTTCCCACTCAAGGACGTGACAGCCAGGGCATGCCCTTCTCCAATATCACCTACAGTCGTGATGGCGGAAAGACCTGGACAGCCAGCAATGCAGCCTATACCAACACCACCGAGTGTATGGCAGTTGAACTGAATGACGGCAGCATCATGTTGAACATGCGTGACAACCGTAACAGGGGAAATTCATCAGTCAACGGACGTAGAATATGCATTACTCATGATATGGGGGAAACATGGACAGAGCATCCCACATCAAGAAATGCATTGATAGAACCCACATGCATGGCCAGTCTGCACAAACATATATATAAAAGGAAAAAGGAAGCGAAGTCAATACTGCTTTTCTGCAATCCCGAATCGTGTCGTGAGCGGAACAATATGACGCTAAAGGTAAGTTTCGATGATGGCCAGACATGGCCGTCTGCCCATAAAGTCCTTTTGGATGAATGGGGCGGGTTCGGCTATTCCTGCATCACATCTGTAGATGACGAGACCATTGGCATCTTGTATGAAAGCAGCCAAGCCCAACTCGTATTTCAACAGATAAAACTAAAGGAATTACTTACAAACAAAAAATACTACAAACAACAAAAACTTAATCAAAACGGTAAATGTTAAAGAAAGTATGTGTTACCGCAGTTAGTCTTGCCTTGTATGCGGCAAGCTGCTTGGGACAGACCAATTCGAATGACGGTTTGTCGCAGTTGTGTGAGGTCTATAGACATGCAACCATCACCTTGAACAATGTCAAGTCGGTTGACGAGTCGGTTTCAGCATTGGATACTCTTGCCATGTTGCTGCGAAGCAATAAGGACAACCCTGCTATCCGTGAAGTCTTGGGCTGGAGCTACGACACCTGTCCGAACGACAAAAGACCGGCCTACGAAAAAGCGCTGAGGGATCAGGCAGAGATGAAGGATGCCATCAAGCGCTTGGCCATGTCGGGAGCCTTGCAGGCAGAAAAGACCGGCTCTGCCATCAACGAGTTTGCCAAGACATTCGCCATCAGAGATCTGGTGTATGATGAGCGCGTGGAAGGCGAGGGTGCACCAGCCGAGACCAAAAAGGCACGCGACAAGCGAATGAAATGGTGGAGAGACGGTAAGTTCGGAATGTTCATTCACTACGGACTCTATTCGGGCTTGGCCGGAGAATTCCAGGGCAGACAATTCGAAGGCTGTGTGGAGTGGATACAGATGCAGTCAGGAGCCGACTTCGAAACTTACAAGAAAGAGGCTATCCCACGTTTCAACCCCTCGAGCGGCAAGGCAGAGGAATGGGTCAAGCTGGCCAAGGAAGCAGGATGTGCTTACACCGTGCTCACAAGCCGTCATCATGAAGGTTTCAATATGTACGAAACACCCTCGTACGATTTCAACGTCAAGAAAGTCAAGGGCATCGATGTGGTCAAAGAGTATTCTGAAGCCTGCAGGAAGTACGGTATGAAGGCAGGCTACTATTTCTCCTTGCTTGACTGGAACCATCCCGACTATGACCCCTCTGGGTCAGGAATATCCTACCCTGCAGGAAACTACAAGGCCCAGCAGGAAGGTAAGAGAGAGTTCGGACATCATGACAGATACAAGAACTACCTTTCTGACATCTTTGGAGTCCTGTTGGACAACTACAAGGTTGATCTGGTTTGGTGGGACTTCAGCCAGCCTAAGTTCCAGGGAGATTACGCATGGGGAGCCACACGGCTGATGAAGCAGCTTTTTGACAAATATCCCAAAGCGATTCAGAACAACCGTCTCTACCATTCAGACAATCATCTGAGTGAGGGTGGCATTAAGGTTACTCCCGTATGGAAGGGCGACTATTCTACGGCCGAGCATCATATTCCGGCAAAGGGAATAGACGGTGATTGGGAGGCTTGTCAGACCTTGAACGGCACTTGGGGCTATTCTGCACTCAACCAGCGTTGGAAGACTGTACAGGAATTGGTGCATCAGCTCATCGATGTGGTCAGCCGTGGAGGCAATTTCCTGTTGAATATCGGCCCCATGCCCGACGGAAGCATTCCCGAGGAGAGCGTCAGGTTGTTTAGAGGTATCGGCCAGTGGATGCAGGTCAATGGAGAGGCCATCTATGGCACACGTGCCAATCCGTTTGATGTGGAATTCCCTTGGGGACGTGTCACCCGAAAAGGTGACAACACCTTGTACCTTCACATTTATCAGCTTCCCGAATCAGGAGAGATTACCATCCCATGCGAGTTCAAGGGAAAGGCTGTTGCCACCATGCTGAAAAACAAGCAGAAGGCGACAGTCCTCCAGTCTGGCAATGGGTGTACCATCAACCTCAAGGGTATGCCGATGGATGAGATAGCAACGGTGGTGAAACTGAAGGGTAAATGGGAAGTTATCCAATAAACAGTAAGTCATTCAAAGTATGAAAAGAATCGTCTGGCTTGATGTGTTGAAGCTGATAGCCATCTTTATGGTTATATGTGTCCATTGTGCTGATCCGTTCAACGTGTCGCCCGAGGCAAGGTCAAATCCGGACTATAACTTCTGGGGGAGCATTTACGGATCGTTTCTTAGACCATGCGTCCCTCTGTTTGTCATGATTACGGGAATCCTCCTGCTTCCCGTCAAGCTGTCTATGCGAGAGTTCTATAGAAAGAGACTTCTCCGCATAGCTTTTCCTTTTGTGATTTGGTCCGTCCTGTATAACCTTTTTCCTTGGATTACAGGAGTGCTCGGGCTCCCTAAGAGTATTATTTCCGATGTGTTTGCCTATGCTCCGTCTGATGCATCGCAGACTTTCGGTGATACAATGGCAAACATCGTCCTGATACCTGTCAAGTTCAGTACCTATACCGTACCCATGTGGTATCTGTACATGCTGATAGGTCTTTATCTGTATATGCCCGTCTTGTCCTCATGGGTGGAGACAGCAAGTCGCAGACAAATGCAATTCATGTTGGGCGTGTGGGCAGTTACATTGTTCCTGCCCTATGCATATTCTTTCTATTCATCCGACCTTTTAGGTATGTGCGCATGGAATTCGTTCGGCACATTCTACTATTTTGCGGGATTCAGTGGTTATTTGCTGCTGGGGCATTTCCTCATCAAGGAAGTGAAGGAATGGAAATGGGGCAAGACGCTTTCGGTAGCTTTGCCGATGCTTGCTGTCGGATACGCCGCTACATATGTGGGGTTCAAGACCATGTCTGCTGTTCCCGACTGCTCGGAGCAGGAGGTGGAATTGTTCTTCCTGTATTGTTCTCCTAATGTGGCTTTGATGACCGTTGCATGGTTTCTGGTTGTAAGGAAAGTGAGGGTCCAGTCACCCATAGTGGTTTCTGCCTTGGCCAACATAGGCAAATGCAGTTTGGGAATCTATATGGTACATTACTTTATAGTCGGATTTGGATATGCCATTGCCGACTCTATTGGTGTGCCGGTCTCAGTCCGCATACCTGTCACGGCAACAATAACCTTTTTCCTCTGTTGGGGCTTTGTGGCTGTGGGCCACAGGATGATGCCCAAATATGCCAAATGGATATTCGGATAATCAAGATAATATAACAACAACAATTTTTTTGCCCTATGAAGAATTACAGATTTCTATTGCTGGCGCTGGCTCTCTTGCTGTTCAAGACGGCCTCGGCAGACAGCAACCCCCAGTTCTCTACGGCGGGTTTCTATGAACTGCCGCAGTCTGGCAGAACGGTACATTCGATGAACCCGGCCTGGCGGTTCTATAAAGGAAGCGCCGATGGAGCCGAGTCGGTCACTTTCGATGACAGTCGTTGGGAGGTGGTATCCCTGCCTCACGGACTGGAATATCTGCCCACAGAAGCCAGTGGTTGTATCAACTATCAGGGTGAAGCGTGGTACCGCAAGCATTTTACTCCCAACGAACAGTTGAAAGGGCAGAAGCTGTTTCTGCATTTCGAGGCTATCATGGGAAAAAGCAAGGTCTATGTGAATGGCAAGTTGCTGGCCGAGCACTACGGAGGTTATCTGCCCGTTGTGCTGGATGTCACAGAAGCCATTCAGTGGAACAAGGAGAATCTCATAGCCGTATGGACAGACAACAGCAATGACCCTGCCTATCCCCCAGGCAAGGCTCAGGAAGTGCTTGACTTCTGTTACTTCGGAGGCATATACCGCGACTGCTGGCTCGTTGCCCATCGTGATGTGTATATCACCGGCCCCAATTTCGAACATGAAACGGCTGGCGGCGGTCTGTTTGTTGCCTATGATAACGTGTCGGAATCCTCTGCCACAGTTCTTATGCAAACTCAGGTGCGCAATGATAGCCGACAGAATTTCCGTGGTGTCATCGAATACGAACTGAAGCAGCCTGACGGGCGGCAGGCAGCTTTGGTAAACACTAAGGTGCAGATACGCTCGGGAAAGGCGCTTACTACAAGTGATAAGGTGAAACTCCAGACGCCACAACTCTGGAGCCCGGAGCATCCCAACCTCTATAACCTCATTGTACGCATCCGCAACCAGAAGGGAGATGTGGTGGATGGCTACCGTCGTCGCATCGGTATCCGCAGCATCGAGTTCAAGGGGAAAGACGGATTCTGGTTGAACGGGAAACCCTATGGCCAGCCCCTCATCGGTGCCAATCGTCATCAGGACTATGCCGTTGTGGGAAATGCAGTCTCTAATGGACTTCATTGGCGTGATGCCAAGAAGCTGCGTGATGCCGGACTCAAGGTTATCCGCAATGCCCATTGCCCTCAGGATCCCGCTTTTATGGATGCCTGTGATGAACTCGGCCTGTTTGTCATCGTCAACACACCTGGGTGGCAATTCTGGAACGAGGCTCCCGTCTTTGCCGAACGTGTATATGATGATATCCGTCAGATGGTACGTCGTGACCGCAACCATCCTTGCGTGTGGTTGTGGGAACCTATCTTGAACGAAACATGGTATCCTGCCGACTTTGCCAAGCGGACAAAGGACATTGTCAGTGAGGAGTATCCTTATCCTTACTGCTACTCGGGTTGCGACAGTGAAGCCCGTGGGCATGAAGTATATCCCGTGCAGTTTGGCCATCCGTCCAATGCCGACAAGCAATGGGCCATGACGCACATGGATCCCAATGTCACATACTTCACACGTGAGTGGGGTGACAATGTGGATGACTGGAACTCGCATAATTCTCCAAGCCGTGTGGCCCGCAACTGGGGCGAACATGCCATGTTGGTCCAGGCGCAACATTATGCTGCCCCTTCCTATCCCTTTACCAGTTATGATGCGCTCTACCGCACTCCCAGGCAGCATGTGGGCGGTTGCCTGTGGCATTCTTTTGACCATCAGCGCGGTTATCATCCCGACCCCTTCTATGGAGGTCTTATGGATGTGTTCCGTCAGCCCAAATATTCCTATTATATGTTCAAGGCACAGCGCAGCCCTGAGGTTGAGAAGCAGCCCTTTGAAACTGGCCCCATGGTCTATATCGCGCATGAAATGACACCTTTCTCGCCCAAGGATGTTACTGTGTATTCCAACTGCGAGGAAGTGCGTCTGACCTATAACAAGGGAGGCAAAACGTGGACTTATAAGCGTCCCGTCAGGACAGAAGGAATGCCTTCTCCCGTGATTGTCTTCAAGGATGTCTATGACTTCATGATAGACGAGAAGATGTCAATGCTGCATCAGCGGCAGGCAGATGTTTTCCTTCGCGCAGAAGGACTTATCAATGGAAAGGTGGTGGCAACACATGAGGTAAGGCCGGCACGCCGCCCTGAGAAGCTGATACTCTGGGCTGACCATGAAGGTATGGAACTGAAGGCTGACGGGTCAGATCTGGTGACTGTCATAGCTGCGGTGGCAGACAAGGATGGCAACATCAAGCACCTCAACAATTACCAGGTCCAGTTCTCAGTGGAAGGGGAAGGCCGCCTTGTGGGCGATGCCAGTGTGGGTGCCAATCCTGTTCCCGTAAAGTGGGGTACAGCACCTGTGCTGATACAGTCAACCACCAAGCCGGGCAAGATTCGTATCGTAGCCAGTGTAAGGTGGAAGGGATCGCAGATGCCTATCAGTGCCGTACTCGAACTTGAGAGCAAGCCTGCTGTCCATCCTCTGGTTTATGCAGAGTCAGAAGCCAAGCTTATCGGTCAGTCAATGACCCAGGCAGAAAGCGTTTCGACAACGAAAACTGCCGAGGAACTGCAAACCGAGCGGAACCGCAAGGCAGAGAACGACCGCAAACTGAAAGAAGTGGAAAAGCAACAGGCTGATTTCGGCGAGAAGAACTAACCCCACGATGGTTGATGCCAGACTCTGCTTGCCCCAGTGCTGGCATCATTCCTTCGTGCATTGGACAAAGCAAAGCAGCTATAGCGCTGTTGTACCATTACCTGTGTTGTGGTGCAACAGAACTATAGCTGCTTTGATGATGTAAAGAGGTGAATTTTCCGTTGCTGCTGTCGTTTCTGTATGGTCAACTGACTTACAGCTTCCAAGGTCTTATTGCTGCAACTCCAATTCCTGTGTCGTATTGGGCTTGAACGTTATAGCGCCTTCATAGGCAGGCGATGTTGCATCGTATTTGCCATAGTAATCGGCCAAATATACCTTCATGTGATACTTGCCAGATGTGAGGTTGGAGAGTTTGAAGCCGGCATCGTATTTGCAATAGCAGTCAACCTCCAGCGTGGGGTCTTGCTTGTAAGGGGCTATCACTATCTTCATTTCATCATCCTGCGTGTCAATCTGCGCATTGATTTTCTCTGTAATGCAGTCATATTCCAAGTCAGTCACGCGAACTGTGGCAATGCCTTTGCTGCCCACAGATATCGTCATCTTGGGAGTCTTCTCCTTTTCTCTTGCGTAAAACTCAGGCCGGCTCTCTTGGGCTGAATACGAGGTCTTGCAACCTGTGTATGTCAAGTCACTTAGTCTCACAGGCTCCATCAAGCTTTGTTCCGATGAACAGGCTGCCAGTGCTGCCAAGCCCAGCATGGCAAATCCAAATAACTGTACTTTCATAAGTATGTCTTTTTGATGATTGAACGAATAGAATCTGTTAGGGTATATGTATCTATGAATGTTTCTAAAGAATGGGCTACAGAGCGGTCTCTCCCTTCCACAGCATCCACAAAACTCCTTATCGCTCCATAATAACCTTGTGTGACTATCTGGTTGTTCGGCATCAAAGGTACGAATTTATTTCTGCCGAACAGCTCGGTTGTCACGTTTTTATGGGTGAAGACCTTCTCCAGGGGAACTCTGCAAAAGGCATGCGGCTTCTGTCTGAAGGTCAGACTGTCTGTCTGCTCCAGTGTGTAAATGCCTTTGTTGGTGTTTATGGTCATGCTCTCCTGGGCATCTGTCCATGTATAACCGGTGGATAGCTCGAGAACTCCAGTGGCATCGGCATGCTTGAGAACCAGCATCAATGTCTGTCCGCTGATGGCTTCCACACACCTGACTTCTGGTTTCCCAAACAGATAGATGACGCTGTCCAAGGGGTGGATGAAGAGGTCGAGCAGAGAGTCTCCCTCAGGGTAAGCGCCCGTCAGGTACCTCAGGTTGTAGGTTGTCGTGCCCTTGCATCTCATCAACTCCTTCTTCAGGAGCAGCATGGCAGGTGCAGAGCGCTTCTGCATGTCGGCCACGGCCAATACTTTGGCCTGCTTCTGTAATTCCACCAATCGCATCAGCTCTTCGGTGCTTGAGCATGGCGGCTTCTCGATGAACAATGCCTTTTTGTGCTTCAGCACCTTTGATGCTATGGAGAAGTGGGCCTTGGGCGAAACAGATACGAACACTCCCCTGATCTCTTCGTCGGCCAAGATGTCATCCAACGATGTGGTGGCGTGTACCTGAGGAAAGGCTTCTTCTATCAGGTGTAGTTTGCCGGGTGATTGGCAGCAGATGTATTTCAGAGGTACATGCAGATAGTTGAGCACAGGATAGAGGTTGTTTGTGCTATGATTTCCGATTCCCACAAAGGCATACTTGCCCTTGTAGGTTTGCTGCAACATTCTGATGCTTCGTATGTGCTTATATCGGTCGATGATATTCTTGATGTAATCCATTGTCAACTAATGTCTTCTTGATGTGTCTTCGGTAAGTCTCTGCCCTGTTGCCTGTCCACTGGTATCGGCCATAGAACAGTTCTATGATTCTCTTGGGCAAAAGTTTTTCGAGGTTGCGCAGCAGGATAATGTCATACTTGCGATGGAAGTTTATCCAGCAGGCATTGCATTCTGTTGAGTATCGGCATTGCACTCTGGCTGTTTCATGCGAGTTGAATATCTCGTCCAATGAATGTTCATGGATGTTGCCTAACATCACGCCCAAGTTCTGGCATAGGGGCACATCTCCATTCGAATGGATTACCAGTTCGCTGAATATGCTTTGGCATCGCAAACGCAGATGCCCGTTTCTCCATTCCTTATATAAAGCCACGAAATCGAAGTTCTCCTCTGTGTCGTGAATGCTCTTGGGGATATTCTGGAGGTAGTGAGCCATATCGACGGAAAGCAAATCGGCTGTCGTGTCAAAGAAGTCCATCGTTCCGTAGATGCCGATGCGCACATCTACGTCATATCTCTTGGCTATGCCTATCACATAGTCCATGTCCTTGAAACTGTTCCAGGGAGAGAGACAGAACATCAGAGAGACGGCAACCTCATCCTTCAAGGTCTCTACCACCTGCATCACCCTGTCGTGACCATTGCAGCCTCTCATGCTTTTGTATGTTTCCTTGTCGCCGTCGAGTGATACGTACAGGTGCTGGGGGTGATAGCGCCGCACAGCCTCAATGACCTTTTGAGGTGCGAGGCAATTGGAAAGCAGGGTATAGCAGGGATGATTGTCCCTGAACCACTCCATGATGGCATTCGCTTCGGGATGCAGCAGAAATTCACCGCCCTCCAGCCCTACAACCGTATTCCTTGTGATGCACTTGCTTGTCATTATCTTCTTTATCGCCTCTAAGGACAGATGCTCTTCGGGCTTCTTCCATATAGAGCAATGCTTGCAGCGCGACTGGCACTTGGTGGTGGAGTAGATCATCAGAGTGCTCAGTCGCTTGTGATGCGGACGAAGGGTGTTGTTGAGGTACAGTACCCCATTGCGTAAGTAGTCGCTTATCTTGTACATTATAGTCTTCCAAAGCTTTTGTGCTTCTACTGGTATAGAGGCTGAAAAAGCAGGAAAGACTGCACGGGGGCGTTCTTTACCATGTGAATCTGATGCCGAAGGGAACCGTGAATGTAACTGGATGCTCTGTCCATATGGTGTGTACGGAGCTGCTGTTCGGTATATACCAGTTCAGCGACGGCTCCAGGTAGATTCCCCAATCGGGCGCAAACTGATATTGCACGCCGATGCTTGTACCCACGCTCCATTGCAGCGGGGGGGCGATGTGCCTGTTGGCCGTATATGGTGTGTTCTGTTCCACAACATACTTTTCGCTTGTGTTGCCATACACAGGTATATGCATAGTAACACCCAATGAAGAATATGCTGACCAGTTCTTGGCCTCGAACCACCTGTACGACACCTGCAAGGGTATTCCCAGATAGTGGAGCTTCTGGTTCCGCTTGATGTAGTAACCGTCTTCGCCTGATGTGAAGTCAGACTTCAGGAACGAGTACTGCAAGCCTGTTGCCACGTTCCAGTTGTTTCCCAATGACATTGTTGCCGAAAGGCCAAAGGTGATGGGCTTGTCGTGATGCTCATGTTCCACTATCTTGCCATCGTTCTTTATGTTGCTTATGTTGTTCTTGTTGTTGAGAGCAATCTCCATAAGAGCCTTTTCCTCCTCCGACAATCCTTCTTGTTCTTTCTGCTGCAAATGGCGATAAAGTTCATCCCAAGTGGAGAACTCACTGGGAGCTACAGGGCCGTCATTATCCGGCCCGCCGCTTCCTATATTGCCAGCCAGCATCTTGTTGGCATTCTGGTCTGAAGCAGCACCCAGTGAGCCTGTGGCTATCAACTGCCATTTCTGCTTTTCGGGAACTCTTGTCTCTTCTGCTATATACGGTTTGTCGTATTCGTGCTTGGGTGTTCTTGTGGAATCGGCAACAATGCTGTCTTTCTCTGAGAGTGCGATATGACTGTTGTCGGGAGTGTCCGAGATCTGGAGCGTGTCAACTTCCGGTAAGGAGCCAGAGGTTGTTTGGGCGATGTTTGTATAGCTTTTGCTTGCGGCTGGATTCTTTGTCTCGTTCGTTTGAACTGGCTTCTCTTCCGTCTGCTTCTTGGCAACCTTTGGCTGCCCTTTGTCTTCGCTCTTGATCTGTGCCGTGTGCGTGTTCTCATCTTCCGTCTTATACATTCTCAATATAATACGGTAGAGAGGAATGCTGATGAAGATGATAGAGATGGCAGCCAGCATGCGCTTGTTGATCATCTTCCTTAGCATGGCCTTGGCTCTTGCCAGTTGTGATGACGAGCTGTGCGGTTCGATTCCCAACTTTTCGGCTATCTCTTTGTGTGAATACCCTTCGATGACGGCCATCTGGAATACCTTGCCGTAGCCCGCAGGCAGTTGGCTGATGATTTCCTTTATTTCCTTTTCCTCCAGCCAATTCTCTGGTGTGATATTCCATTCCACTTCCAATTCCTCGTTTGTGAAGGTCGAGAAAGGGATGAGCCTTCCTTTCTGCTTGTTCTTCAGGAATTTCAGGGCTTCGTTCTTGGCAATGGCGCATGCCCATTCACCGAACTTGGAGTCGTCTCTGAGTTGATTAAGAGAGTAATAGGCACGGATAAACACCACTTGGACAAGGTCATTCAATATGTCCTCGTCCTCATTGGTGATGTTGAAACAGACTTTTCTCACTATAGGCGAATAAGTCTGGATAAGCATCGACAGTGCTGTCGTGTCTCCGGTCCTTACTCGTTTTATTGTCTCTTCTGTATCCATGTTCGGGTGCAATGCGCCTTTTGCTTTCTTTTTGAAAGATAGTCCAAATCAGGCAAAGACTGCATCGCGTAGTGTTAATAAACCGTAAAACGAGGGAGGGGACGAAACTGCCCCGAAAAAGTAACCTTGCTTCTCTTTTTTGCCCTGCTTGCTTTGACTCTTTTCCGATTTCGCTGGACACGTTTTCTCAGTACAAACTGAAATGGTAGTCAGTGCAGAGAAAGACATGCTGAATCAGTTGACGGCTTAATCCCCTTTACATATCGGGCGAGCCGTGACTGTGCTGGCATGGGGTGCTCATGCGGGTGCAAGGTGTAGTGAGGCTATAATACAGGAGTTCTCCCAAGGCATTAGTCTGGATGCTTTGGGAGAACTCCTGTGAGTACATATGGTGCTTCGTGGGCGGGAGAGGCTCCTTCCTTATGGGATGTAGATGAGCCTCAAGCCCAGAGTGTTCTTGCTTGATTCCGGGTGGCAGTCGTTGTGGTGGTCCAGATGACAGTGCTCGGGCTGGCTGTTGTAGGAGCTGCCGGCGGTGCGGAAGAACTCTCCTGTGCTGGTGCAGGTCCACTCCTGCAGGTTTCCTGTCATATCGTAGATGCCCAGGCAGTTGGGTTTCCTCGACTTCACAGCGTGCGTGCTGCCCGAGGAGTTGTCCTTATACCATGCCCGCTCTGCCAGTGTGCTGTCGGTGTGGCAGTTGCTGTCGAGAGGTTCCTCACCGGCCTTGGCGGCATAGAGCCAATAGGCATAGGTGGGAACACAGAGCTTGCGCCCGCTCATCTTGCTTAGCTTCTCGGCAAAGTGCTGGCAGTCTTCCAGATCCACACCGTCCACTGGCATACGCATGTCGCCTCGGTGGCTTGACGGGTTGATACCCATGACGGCTGTCCAGAGCTCCTGTGTCACCTCAGTCTCACCGATGAAGAAGTCCTTTATCTTCGTTATCTTGGTGGCTCCCTTCATGTGTATGTGGCCGCCCTTGACGCCTATCATGCGATATTCCACGCCGTTGGCCTTGAATATCATGTCGGGTGGGTAGGCCCGTGTGGAGTCCTGGCAGATGCTGGTTTCGCTGTAGGCCTGTTTCTTGTCAAAGAAAGAAATCATGGCAGCGATGCAGATGGGTGCTACCAGCAGCACACCCAGGTATATCGTCAGTCGTGCTGCCGCATCGCTCATTCTGGTGCTGAACCCTTCGCCCAGCTTCTTTTTGTGTTGCGGTTTATTGTCTCCCTGCCCTTGGCCGGCAGGCTTCCTTGTGTTCACTTGTCCCGCGTGGTCTTTGAACTCATTGTCCTTCTTAGTCATCATCATTCCTCTGTTTCGTTTAAGTAATAGAGGTGAGAACCTCGCAGATTATATCATCGGATGGATAAAAAATGATGTGCCGATGCGTGTGGGGAGATGGTGCGGAGCTTACGCCAGTTCTATCAGGATGGCCGAGTAGTTGTCGTTTCCGTCCCTTTCACACATCTTGTCATATTCGTCCAGTATCTTTTCCAGTGGCTTGTTGTCCATCATCTTGCCCAGCAGAATGCCTCGTCCGATGGCTCCATAGAGTCCGTCGGAGCACAGCAGGATGCGGTCGCCCGCCTGCAGTCGGATGCTCTTGATGTCGGGCCTGGCCGCTTCGGGATGTCCGGCAAAGAAGCACCTTGCCAGCATATGGCGTCCGTTCACGTTCACCTTGTGGTCTTCTGTCTGGTAGATAAGTCCGTCACCCGGCCTCTGCACGTAGCATCGGCTGTCGCCCACGTGGGCTATGGTGACGCTGTCGGCCTCTATGCTTGCCATCACCAGTGTGGTGCCCATTTCGGCGATTCCCTCTTCGGCAGCCTTGCGGTCCATGGCGGCACTCGCCTCACGGCATGCTTCCAGCACTTTCTCCGGGCTGTCGGGCAGAGCGGTATGCTGTTCCCAGTAGTGCGCAATGCAGTTGCACACCGTCAGACTGGCCACTTCGCCACAGGAATGACCGCCCATCCCGTCACATACGATGCCTGTCAGCCTCTTGGCTTCGGGCCTGTCCATGACGAGCAGATAGTCTTCGTTGTTGCTCCGTGCTCCTTGCCTACTGATGGTCGCAAAGCTCGTTCTCATGCCTTACTCTGTTGTGTTGTTTGTTCTGTCAGACTCACAAAGTTAATGAGTTTTACTGGAAATGCCCAAGCAAAGTGCTGAGAATTTTACAAAATGTAAATAAATGAACTATTGTGATTTGCTCCTGTTATGGTTTCGGCGCGTTTCATAAAACCCTACAAATGCCTTCTTTCCTGATGTAAAAGGAATTCGCGCAGAGAGACACTGCGGTGCGAAGCCCGATGCAGCGCGCTGCGTTGAGCGTTGCAGCACGCTGCGATGGCCGGTGCAGCGCACTGCGTGGGTAGCCCCGGTATGCAGCCCTGCTGCAGGGAGCTATTTCTGTGAATCCTGGGAGAACGCCTGGCTCACCATCCCCGATACGGTTTTCCCCAGCGCCCGGCTGCCTGCACTGATGACAGCAGGCATTGCCTTGAACGATGACTTGATGGCCTGTCGCTTCACGCGGCGCTTGTTCTTGCTGCCGCTCAGAGCACTTGGCCCCTCGGTGAGATAGGCTTTGGTCACGTAGCCGATGCGCAGGGTGAGCAGAGCATTCAGGCTGCCGTCGGCCAGCGAACCCACTATGAAGCCCGGAATCTTTATCTTATGCAGGTTGCCGATGAGGTTTTGCAGTATGCCTCCATCGCTGTCGGCATCCACATCCAGGTCGTCGGCATCATCCACGCTGATGTCTGGAGCCGCTCCGTCACCGAAGTCAAAGGGCGCTATACCGTCCATGTCAGTGAACACCTGAGAGGTGCAGTAGGTGACCAGAGCCGTGGTGAGCACCTTCACGTAGAGCTTGAACATCTGCGGCTTGGTGGGCCTGAAGCCGCTGGCCAGCACCACATCGGCTATGAGGCGGTAGTTCATCACCAGCACTGCCACTGTGTCAAACTTGCTGTTCTGGGACAATGCGGTGACCATAAACACCGTCTTTCCCCACTCTCTGATGCGGTTATCTACCCCCAGCACCCCCATTTCGCTGTTGCCCTCCATGCGCAACGTTATCTCCCGTGCGATGATGTCGCGCAGTTCGCCTGCATCTGCCGAGTGGAAGTTTATCTGCTTGAGCAACCGGCTCCTGTGGCTCCTCCTGAGCTGACGGTCGGCTATGTAGTCGCAGTTGTTGGCCAGCCGTCGTGCAAAGGTGCGCAGTTGGGGTGCTGTGGAAAGCCCTTCGGCCGACAGTTTGGGAAACTCAGGTGCCCGGTGCACCTTGATGATGGGCCGCACGATGTAGAATGCACCGGCTGCCAGAATGACTCCGTAGAACGCATACTCTACATATACATGGGTCAGGCGGCCCAGTTTGTCGCCTATGACAATGATGTTGCCCGTGAGCATCGTGGCTATGATGGCCAGCAGTATGCCGATAATGATAAGCAGGTTTCTATTCATGGATGTGGATGTTAAGGGCCTCCAGGTCCTTCTCCAGGCTCTGGAGCAGGGCCACATGGGCGGTGAAAGCATCGTGGTCAGGCGTGATGGTGGCCAGCGAGAGCAGCTTCAGGCGCTCTATCTCGCGGTTCATCCCGCCGGTGAGTTGGCTCTTGACCTGGTTGAGCGCAGCGCTTATCAGGCTGTTTGCCTTGTGCAGCAGTTCGTTGGCAATGAGCCCCTTTGCTTTGGTGTCGGCACTGGTCTCGAATCCGCAGTAGGCATCGTGCACATAGGCAAAGTAGTCATTCACCGAGTCAGTGCTGTGCTTGTACCACATGGACTTGTGTGCCACCAGTTCCTCCACGTTGACTCCCGTCCCCCAATCTACCGTGATGTCCTCCAGAGGACACTCGACGCTCACGTTGGGCTGGCTCAGATGATGTGCCGACAGCTGTAGCAGAGCCACCTGCCATTGCTGGAACTCCTGGCCGTACTGCATTTGCAGGCATTGGCGGCGCTTCTCGTTGACCAGCCTGGTCATGCGTGAGTAGATTCCCTCCAGCATGCGATGCACGAATCCGCGCACCTCGCTTGTCTTGAAGGAGGTGTTCTCGCCTCTGGCCTCCACAAACTTCCTGATGGTGTAGTACTCCTCGTTCACTATCTGTGTGAGTTCCTGCTCGCTGACCATGACGGTGGGACTGTCGTCCAGGCGGGTACGCTTGAGCGCCTCGAACCCCTGTGCCACCTCCCGGTACTGCTTCTCCTGCTCCTGTTTCTGCCTTATGGCCTCTCTCACATGCTCCAGCAACACATCACGCTGGATGCTTGTGCGTGCGATGCAGTTGGCCAGCCGGATAGACTCACGCTTGCGGAAGAGTTCGTACATGGCGCTTTCGGCCTGCTCAAACCGTGCTGCCTCCTGCTCCAGAGACTCCTTCAGCTCGGACCGGAAGTTGCCGTTGCGCCAGTCATCCACCTTTCCCAGATTGAGGTTGAAGGCATAACCCTCATCGAGCACCAGATTATATTTCGCCTTTATCTGCTCCACGGCATACTCCTTCTGCTCCTCTATGTCCCTCTGCTTCGACTCTTCATCGCGCCAGTAGGCCGACTCGAAGACGTTGTGCACCAGGCATACGGGCACCGAGTGATTCTTCTTCTGCAGTAGCTCGAAGAAGCTGGCCGACAACTTGGAGATGGCTGAGTTGCTGCTCTGAACGAACACTATCAGGTCGGCACGCTCGATGATGGCCTTGTAGGCAGGCGTGTCGAAGTTGACTCTGTCGCCGTCGAAGCCGGCCATGTCAACGAGATAGACGTGGTCCTGGAGCAACTTGCCTCCGTGGGTCTCTATGGATGTGAGCAGGATGTCATCCTTATCCACCGACACATTGCCCAGCTTCACATAGCGGTCGATATTCTTTCGGGTGTGGGCATACACCTCCTTGCGCACGTTGGCCAAGCCCGATTCCTCGGCCAGTCCATTGATGCTGTCGATGATACTGTTGGTCTGTTGTTCCTTGTGGGAAGCGTCTGTCGAGCGATACACAGTGAGCTTCTCCTCGCTGCCCGCGAAGATGAGTGATGGGCGCACGGTGCACTCCAGGAAGTGCGTCGGGCTGACGTAGTTTCTGGCCACAAGGTTTACGAAGGTGGATTTGCCCGACTTCACCGGCCCTACCACCAGCACTACAAACGAGGGGTTGTGGTATTCGCGGCTCCTGTTTTCCAGTTGCTTCAGGTGGTGTGCTATATCTCCGCCGCACCGGTCGATGTCCTGTGCAGCCTGCAGATATTTGCCGGCCAACTGCCCGCATACGTATTCCTCTATAGCCGAAGCCGTCTCCTTGTATTTGTTCTTGTCCATAGTATCTCGTGTGCTTGATGTTTGCTGCTTGTGTGTGGTACCGTCTCTTCCCTGAGGCGGTGGGGTGGTGCAGATGCCTATTGCTGCGTGATCTTGAATCCCAGGCTCATGATGAGTTTCAGCGTCTGCTGTGAGGTATTGCGGTCATAGGCTTTCTCCTCCTCGCTCAGTTCCTCGTAGGGCACCAGACAGGGATGTTTCCTCTCGGCATCATTCCGCTGGCTGCCGTAGGTCCAGCCGTCTTTCATACGCCCCTCGGCCCACACTTCGTGCACATTCTTGGCTATCATCTCGGCCAGTCTGTCCAGTTCTTCGGGCAGCTCCACGTGGCTCGTATCCACCGGCATGGGCTTGTAGTCTCCATTGTTCTGTCTCATGACTCTTTCTTCTTATTGGTTCGTCTGTAATGAGAGAGCGCTGTGCCGCCTCTTGTCTATCACTGTGGGAGGAAAAGAATTCTATTTCATCATCGACCACGCCGAGCGTCCGTCCTTCCTGATGCACAGTGCCAGGCAGATGGCAATGATGTGGGCCAGCACCAGCACCAGCAGAGTGGTGTGCGTGCCGGCCAGTTTGTGCAGCTGCATACTGGCTCCCAGGTCATAGAGCAACTGGTATCTGATGCTGCTCGGATAGGGTATCTCGGCCATCTGAGGCCAGTTGAGGTACAGGTATTCGGCCAGATGGCTCACGAGGTAAGCCTCTATGAAGTCGAGCGCAAAGATGAGTGCCAACCAGTAGGAGCGCAGTGAGCCTATCTTGCAAGTGGCTGTGAGTGAGGTGCCGAGCGCCAGTATGAGCATCACATGACTCACCTGCGGATGGTGGTAGAAGGCCAGACAGCCCACCATGAAAGTCCATCCCGCCATGAGCAGAAGCAGAGTGAGCAGGAAGAGTTGGAAGGCAATGCCCATGTTGACAATGGGGTGCAACAGACCGGAAAAGGGGTTGATGCTCCTGACGACAGCCGTCAGGCGGCCTGTGGGAGCAGTCTTCACCGGTTCTTCCGCCGGGCTTCCGGCCTCACAGGAACAGCCTGCCCACTCCTTCAGATTGAGCAGCAGCTTGCGTTTCTCGTCCTTGTCCTGCAGATCGATGATGTCATGCCCGCTGAACTGGAAGCGGTAATACTTGCTGAGCGGTTCGCTGTCAATCCTCACGAAGACGATTCGCTTCATCTCGCTTTGCGCATATTCCACCTCCTTGCGCGTCCATTCCGAGGCATCGGAGTGCCGGGAGTACATAAACAGAAAGGTCTCAGCCTGGTCGATAGCCTCGATGATAACATCGACGAACTCCTTGTCGCTTTCTATTCCAGCCAGGTCTATCCAGCAAGAGCCCCTGCCTGTGACCCTCTCTATTTCGTCCTTCAGCCTGAAGACAACGTCCTTGTCACGCCGTGAGTATGAGATGAATATGTTGTGCATGAGTTGTCGGTTGATGATGCTTGCCCTCTGTCATGCCTGTGCCTGTGTGCTCTGGTGGCAGTCGGGAGCGGCAGTCGGAGTGGCGGGCAATGGCTTCCCGCACTTCTTTATCCCCACCCAGATGGTGTTGTAGTCGTATTTGATGGTCTCTCTGAGCTTGGGGTATTGCAGAAGTTCCTCGTATGGAATCATGCAGGCATGAGTCTTGCGTATGTAGTCCTTGCCGTTGTCCTTCTTGTCGGTATCGGCTGTGTAGCCCAGCATGGTGTTTGAGGCCACCCAGCGCAGATGCTCGCAGCGGGCGATGTTCTGCAGCAGAGTCTTGTATCTGCCTTGCTCCTCGGTGCCAAGCACTTGCTCGATGAGGGCAAGTGAGTTGAATTCCCAGCCTACTTCAGTCTCCTTCCTGGTCACTTCATCCTGTATGCGCTGCATCGCACAACCCAGTATGCGGGCGATGGTCTGCTGCCTCTGTCCGTCCTCTGCGATGCTTGCCGCCCTTACGCAGCCTACTGCTTCCTTGCCGCGGGCATTCCTCGTGAGCGATACCGCTGCAGGAACTTCCCTGGTGATGCCCATCAGCATCTTCTTGGTAGTCATGTGATAGACGTTGGCCATATCCTGTATCTCCTGCTGGGTGAGCTTTGCCTTGCCGCTCATGCCGTCCTGCATGAATTCTTCGGCACGCTTGTTCCACTCCTTTTCAGGGTCTTGCTCGGTCTCTCCACCATATTCATACAGCTTGGTCTTCTGGTATTCATAGTGGAAGGACTTGGCTCTCTCTATGGTCTCTTCCTGCAGCACATTGGCATAGGAGAAGATGTCCTCACGCTTACCAAAGGGTACCAGCTCGAAGCGGAAGAGCTCCGTCTGGGCTCCCTGCGTGGTGTGCTGGCGGTAGTAGTCGGCTATGTAGCTGGCGTTGGCAAACTTCACAGAGTCGTAGATGCCGGTGAAGATGCTGAGGGTCTTGTCTGCATCGCGCAGTCTGTAGGCCATATCCAGCAGTTGCATGCCCATGGACAGATTGCCCTCGCTGCTGTTGGTGCATACGGCTATGTAGTCCACCTCCTTGATGAGCGCTTCCCACTCGCGGCTGAAGTCTTCTGTCCTGCCGCACATGAAGTGCAGCGAGTCCTTGTCGTGCCTGATTCCCGGGCACTTCGACAGCAGTTCCTGCTCCAGTACTTTGGCTTTCGGGTCGATGATGAAGCACTCAAAGGGGGTGCTGATGTCCTTTGCATAAACCATCGCGCTGAACTCATACAGGAACTTGAACAGCTCCTGGCCTGTGTCGCCAAAGCCTATGATGACAGCCTTGAAGGGCTTGGTGGCAATGCCCAGTGTGGTGTCGGGTTTCACGTAGCGCACCGGCTGGTAGAGCGCATTCTCTCTGATGCTCTTCACCGAGAGGCTTGCGGTGTCGATGACTCTTATCCTCTCGGTGGTCAGCAGCTGGGTGACACCACTACGCTTGGCACGGCAAAACACCTGCTCCTTCTCGGTGTCGGGAAAGAGCCGGTGCAGTGTGATGGCGGTGTTGATGTTGTTCTCCTCGTTGGGAGACAGGCAGAAGAAGAACTTCCGGGCTGCTCTTCGGTTGATGAAGCGCCATAGGCTGGTCAGTCCCACATCCTCGGCCCACTCCTTGGGGCTGCCTGTCGGGGTGCCGAGAGTTATCCCCGTGCGGCTGTAGGTGAGCATGGCATTCATCCTGGTGAGTTCTTCGGCAACATTGTTCTTGCTGTTGGTCAGACTGAGCAGATGGCTGAAGGAGAAGCGCTCATGGTGACTCTCTTCCTGAGGAGTGCGCACGAAGATAATCTGTAGCGGGCTTCTGGCCTTCTCATAGATGCTCCTGGCCAATGTCAGAGACTCCTGACTCAGGTCGAAGAATATGTAGATGTCCAGATTGCGGCGCTTTAGCCAGTTGGGCGGCCAGCCCTTATGCATCCTGATGAATGATGTGGCCCTCAGGCCCAAGATGTGCAGGATGAGCGCCGCACTGACGCAGGTGGCCAGGAAATGCACGATGGAGAAGATGAGCATGTAGTATGGGTTCTCCTTCAGAGCCGGCTCCACCTCTATGAGTTCCGACTCTGAAACGAACATCTCAACGGATGCCAGCATCGAGCGGAGCAGCAAGACCAGAGGATTGTTGAGGCTTCCTTCACCATTGAAACCGATGATGTACAGCCCGGTACCCAGCATGAAGATGCCGACGGCTATCGTTAGCAGGTGACGCATAATGTACTTTCTGGCCCTCTGGCTGCGCAGTGTGCAGAAGGCCAGAACAGCCCCTCCCGCCAGCAGAAGCCAGCTGATGGCTGTGTGGTAGTGGGGTGTATCGACGGCGAAAAGGTTCGTAAAGGCTTCCCACAGCGAACATATCCCCTTGCCGTGAGGGTCATCCTGCATGCCTAATATGTTCAGAATGGTCATCATCATCGTGCTCCTCTTTATTGTTTTCTTCTCTTCACTTCAAATCCCAACTTCTTCACCAGTTTCAGAGTCTGCATTGCCATCTCGCGATCATACAGTTTCTCGCTCTCGGGCAGATTGCAGTATGGCACCATGTCGGGCGTCTCCTTCTTCTGGTCATTACGCTCAGGGCCATAGCTCCAGCCCTGTTCGGTGCGTGCTTTGGCCCATATCTCGTGGGCGTTCTCGGCTATTGACTCCTGCAGTTCGGTGAGGTCCTCATCGAGAGTCACATCATCGAGAGCGATGGGGTAAGGCTCATATACAAACTTGTCGGTGGTGTTGGTGACCACCAGGTAGCAGTGCGACTTCTCCCACGCGCGCTGGAAACTGTCGATGCGGTAGGTGGTGAGTTCCTCCTCGGTGTAGGGGTTGAAGAGCGTGATTTCGCCCTTCTCCAGGTCGATGGAACTGATAGCCACGGCATGGTTGGGCTGTGTGGAAGCCTCCGGGTCCTCCTGCGTGAGCAGGGCATTGTTGATGACCGCTATCAGCTGGTTGCCACTCTCCAGCAGCCGGGCGATGTCGTTGACGGTGGAGTCGTAGCGGCGGCTCACCGAGAGGTGGTTCTTCTCCAGCAGCCTGCCTATATTATATAGCGGCATGCCCTGGTCCTTGAGCCAGCAGTTGCGGTATGCCTCGTCGAGCAAGGTCTTGTGCGTGGCCTCGATGCCCAGTTGGCGCAGCACAAACTCCTCGCACTCGATGTCGCACAGGTAATTCTCCTTTTGCCTTGCAGCCAGGGCTGTCATGGGCAGGGAGTGCCGCGCGTGGCGGGACGAGGCAAACACCATGGCGTCGTCCACCTCGCCTGCAATCTGGATAATCTGTTGCAACTCTGGGTCATGCTTGGCCGCGCTCAGCACCCTGAGCGTATCCTGGGCCGACGTGTTTCCGTCGAGGAAAGCCGCCAGCAGTTCGTCCGTTATCTTCTTCTTGCTGTCATTCATAATATCTCTTGTCTTTAAGTGCCACTTCGGTGAGAGCCTGTATGGCTCTCCGCTTGATGTTGTACAGGTTGTCCACATTGACTGCCAGTTGCCTGGCCACGTCCTCGGGGGCCTGGTCCTCCAGTATCAGCAGGCGTATGACCAGTGCGTAGCGCTGGTTCCTCATCCTGCCGAGCAGGACCTCCATGTCGGCCACGGCATGTGTGTCCTCGGTGCTGGAGGCACACTTGCCGCTATTGTCAAGAGGCTCCTTGCTCTCATCTTCTATCACCCGCCCCTGGCCTTTCAGCCTCAGACAGTGCCTGATGGCCGTCACCTTGAGCCACTGGTACAGCGTGCTCTCGTAGTTGAACTGCCTCAGCCGCTTGGCTCCGTCCTCCATGAGCAGGATGTACAGTTCGCTGATAATCTCGTCGTAGTCCACCACCTGTGTGCCAAACACCCTCCTGATGACGCTCAGAAAGAGTGCGCGGCAGTCCCTGTAGAAGAACTGTGCGGTCACCCTCTCGTCGTGCCTGATGAGGGCCTCTACTATCTCCTTGTCTGTCATGTCTCTTGTCTTATTTGCTTAGTTCCAGTCCGCAGTTGGAGCAGAACTTCTGTCCCTGCTGTATGTCGGCACCACAGTTGGGGCACTTGGGGTTGGCCTTGGCCTTGTCCAGGCTGCCGTCCTTCTTGGCTTCCTTGAATGACTCCCTGCCCTCCTTGATGATGTCCCTCATGCTTGATTCCCTGACGATGTCCTTGATCACGTCCTTGGTGCCGTCCGACTCGGTGATGCTGACGGTGCCATCGGGATGCACGAAGTGTGTGATGAGCTTCAGGTAGATGATGGCTGCGGCGTAGATGAGCACGTAGCCCATGGCCGCGTCTATGGCTGCCGATGCTGCGCTGCCCAGGCCTGGGATGAAAGCCAGCAGGCCGGCTGCGATGACTGCCCCGATGAATGCGCCTGCATTGAGTGCGATGTTTGTCACGATGGCCGAGCCCAGGAACTTGGCTGTGTCCTTGGTCATGGAGATGCCCAGCGTGTTGTTGATCTTCACATAAGTGGCCCACACGAAGCCTGTCTGCGTGAGCAGGGCCACCACGCCTGCGATGCCAGGTGCGAGTCCTGCCACCGCGCTTGCCAGTGCTGCCGCGATGGCAAAGCCGCGTATGGTATCCTTGATGGCCGAAATCTTGGTTCCGTCGAGTGTGCCTTGCATGGCCTTGTCCAGTTCCTGGAGTGCCTTGCCTAAGATGGGTGTTGGATTCATAGTTGTATGTTGCGTTTTGTGTTGGTGCCTGTGCGTGTCTCGGTTGGCTTTCCCTGTCTATCGCAGGACTTGTCCTGCCTGTTCTTCCAGTTGGCCTGATGCCTTTTCCTGTTCGTCACAGGCATTCTCAAGGTCTTCCAGTTGAGCGTCCAGTTGTTCCAGATAACTGCTGAAGCGTGACAGGACATCATCGGCGCGCTTGTTCTCTATGTTGATGAGTTTTTCGTAATAGGATTCCTCCTCCCCCGTCTTGTAGTGGATGGGGAAGTAAATCCAGTGCTGCGATAACTCATCGAAACTCTTCTGCGAACTTTTGGGAAAAGGGGACAAAGTGGCGAGGAAGGCAGCATAATAAGCATTGTGGCCGTAGGCACTGTACTGGAACAGGGCTGTAGCGTAGCGTCGTCTGGCAGCGGTGGGCTCTTTGACGGCCATCCTCACTTGTTCCAGGCAGTCCAGAAAGTCGTGGAGACACACTGTGGCAAGCTGTGGCGACAAGGCCAGTTCCTGGGAGTTGATGCCGTGCAGTGAGAGCAGGAAGCCCTGGAATGGGGATATGCTCAAGGGTACAGAGTCGGTGCGCCAGGCTCGCCTGATGTCCTTCTCGGCCTGGTTGATGTTGCTCAGCATATCCTCCTTCATTTCGCTCAGGCGAGGTTCGCGGTTCAGGTCAAGCCCCCTGTCAAATTGCTCCCACCTTTGTGCGAGGTTGTGGTTCGCCTCGGCCAGCACATGCACACAAGCCGCGTCTTGGGTGATGAGGGTCGCGTACTTCTGGCAAGTGTCCTTGGAGATGATGATGAATGCCCCCCACAGCACCAGCAGGACGGCCACGAGAATGGCAAAGCCTGCGGCTGCAGCCTTCAGCACTCGCAGGATGGGCAGTTTAGGCTTGCTGTGCAGGTATTGCTCCTGTAGCTTCTTGATGGCCATGTCGAAGTATTCCACAGAGTTGGCGGCGATGGCCTGGTAGTTGCTCAGTTCCTCCATCCCATTGGGCATAGGTTCTGGCCAGTGGAACCCGTTGAGCATCACGGGTATGATGTTCTTTCCGCACTCCATGGCTTTGCATGCTTCCAGTCTTACCCAGTCATCCTTGTCCTTGCATCTGTCCAGTGCGTTGGGTGAGAGCACAAGCAGGAAGTCCTTGCACTGTCCTATCACATCATACAGCTGCTCGTTGAACTTTCCCGACCTCATGGTCTCCACGTCAAAGAACACCGAGTAGCCAGCAGCCTTCAGCCGCGTGGCAATCAGGTTGGCCGTCTCATAGGCTGTCCTGCGGTAACTGATGAATATGTCGTACTTCTTCATGTGTCTTGTCAGTCATAAGCCTTCGTTGCGCTTTTTCCGTTTTCACGGGGCGTCGCATGTCCTTTTTTCCAGTTAATATCCTTCTCCCTCTTCCGTTTCTCGGCCTTCACACATCGCCTTGCCACCATGCGGTCGCCTTCCTTGAAGGTAATCACCAGGCTGTCCTGCCACACATCGCAGATGCGGTTCTCGTGGTTGAGCCGTCCGCCCTCTATCTCGAAGTGCCCATCAGGGGACTGGTCAAGCAAGTCGGTGGAACTATAGATGTAATACCTCGACAATCCCCGAAGCCTCAGTCGCAGGGAGTCCTGCGGGTGAACCGTACCAAGGAATCCCTCAATACCAATCATCACCAGCTCGTCAGCGTCCGTGATGCCATACCAGCCGTATTTGCTTGTCTTGTAATGCCCGTCACCATTCTTCGCTATCAGATATTCCTCGCACCATCTGATTCTCCAGTCAAGGCTTCCTTCTGACCCATCGCTTGGGTACGAGTGCTCTGCGGCAAGCCTGTAGTATTTCAGGGCTTCGGCCCTGTCTCTCTTCAGGTCATCGTAATTCTCTATCTTACCGCAGTAGTATGCGTCACCGAGATTCGAGTAGCGGATGGCGGCCTCGTCCCATTCGGTGGCAGCTATGGCATGCCAGCGGAGCATGGTCAGGATGGCAGAGGGGGAGTTGACGCATACCCTGTAGTGGCGCTTGGCGATGACCAAGGTCGCGGACAGAGAGCCTGCAAACAGCAGCGTGACTGCCGCCATGCACAGGACAGGCTTCCTGATGCGGGTATAGCGCATCTGCTCCCATCTGATGACGGTGGCCTTGTCGGTCCTGTGCAGCAGATAGAGCACGGCAATCATCAGGCAGCAACCTGCCCACCAGGTCATGGCGAGTCTCTCATCAGAGACCCGCCACCCCAGGATGGCAATGCCGAAGGTGCTCGCATATAGCGTGACGAAGCCGTCCTTCCTGCCCTTGAGCAACGAGAGCACTCCCCAGGCGCACAGGCCAGACGAAAGTATCAGAAGTGCGTCCCTCAAGATATAGGACGCGCCAAATAGCAGGTGCACCACACCATACCCCAAGGCAAGAGCACTGATGAGCAGCAGGAGGTAATGCAGCTCATACCGCACTCCCCGCGCCCTGACGAAGTCCCAGGTGAGGCGCGCGCGGTTGCCTGCCCACGCCTTTCCCCTGCGCATGCCCCTCCTCAGCCTGCCAGCCGGCAAGGACAGCGTGACACGCTCCTGGGCGCTCGTGGCCTCCTCCGCCCCAGGGGCACTTGTGGTGACGGCTGGCCTCTCCTTCCCCTCCAGGCCTGTGGAGGCTGGGCTCTCTTCGCCCTGCGCCTTGCCGGGCATGTGGGTGGGGGTGGCTTTCTCCTCTTGCGGGAGAGGCTTCTGCAGGTAGTTCCTGAGCGATGCCTCCAGCGCGTCAAAGGCTTTGCGTGGCTTGCGGGCATAGTCGATATGGTCCAGGGGAGCCAGGTACATGAGCACCGCGATGTTGTAGGTGGAGGTGTCGGCCAGGAAGGGAATGGTCTGCTTGCCCAGGGCCTTGGCCACGGCAATCTCGTTCACCGTCCATTCCGACTCGTTGGATGCCTGGGTGGAGATGAACAGGAATACCCTGGAGTCCCGTATGGCCTGGGCGATGATGGTGGCAAACGCCTCGCCCGAGTAGATGCCATCCTCGTCAAACCAGTAGGTGAAGCCCTTCTCCCTCAGGAAGTCCTTGACCCTGGACACGATGTTGCCAGGGATGACCTCGCCGTCCTCCGTCACATAGTCCTTGCGCGCGTAACTGATAAATATGTCGTACTTCTCCATGCTCTCTTCCTCTTGTCCGTTTGTCCCAGGCTCAGCACTCCAGTACCACCGTGTGGCCAGGGGAGCCGGCATCCTGCCTGTGGATGTGTATGCCGTACTGGGCGTTCAGCCCGGCAATGATGCTGTCCAGCATCTCCTCCTCGCTTTGCTTGCCCCCGCTGGACAGCTTCGACCACAGCTTGTAGCCCACGATTCCCGCGCCCACTATGGGGTTGAGCATGTAGGAAGCCACTGTGCTTACGCCCGCCGTCTCCAGCACTTCCACGGCCGCATCCTTTAGCGAGATGTGCTGCTCCTTGCCGTCTTTGCCCAAGGCCGCCATGATGTCTGCCACGGGAATCTCCCCTATGTAGCAGTTGCGCTGCTTGTCCTTGCGCAGCGTCAGCTGGAATCCCGATGGGAGCGGCAGCACAATCTGCGGGGCTGTGAGGTCGATGCGGGGAGCATCCTCGCTGTGCCACCGGCGCATGTTGGCCAGGAGCTTTTCCCGCTGCGCCTTGTCACTCCACAGGATGCTGTCCAGTCCGCTGCAGTTAAACTTGAGCCACTTGCAGTCGTTCACGGTGGTGCCGTCTATGCTCAAGGGTACGATTCGCTTGTCCTCGGACAGCGCATACATCACCTCCTTCTGCGTGTAGGTGGGCTTCCTGGGATTCGGCTTGCCCGTCTTCCCGTCGCGGTAGGGCGCGATGAAGTTCTGGGAGAGCATGGCTACCACTATGTCGGCCTGGTCGATGGCATCGATAATCACGTTCTGGAACAGGTCACCGCCCTCTATGCCCTCCAGGTCTATCCAGCAGTCCATGCCGGTCTCCTGCTTGATGGCTTTCACGATGGGCAGCACGGTGTCCTTGTCCTTCTGCTTGTAAGAGATGAAAATCTTGCTCATATCCTATCACCTCGTTTACTTCAACCTTGCGCCACAATGCTGGCAGAAGTGCCAGTCGTCGCCCACCTCGCGTCCGCAGCGGGGGCAGGTGGGGTGGCTCTCGAGCAGGTGCAGGAAGTCCTGGGTGGCTGTCCATTGCAGCATCTCCCGCACCCTGACGGCCACAAACGGGTGGTCCTTGTCATACACGGCATAGGTTTGCAGGGCCTTGTTCCACACGCCATCCTTGCAGAAGGCATCGTACTGGTCGGCTTGCCGCGCCAACTCTTCCATGTTCAGTTGTGAGGTAATCGACTTGGGACCGCCGGCCAGGCGCGCCAGCATAGATGCTGTAGCGTCGGGGCCGGTGATGTAAGCCGCAGCGCGGTCGCAACTCAGTTCGCTCTTGCGCTGCCAGTAGAACAGTGCCACCTGCATGGGAATGGCCAGTGCCGCCAGAGCCTCGAAGGCTCCCGAGGCATTGGCAATCATCTGTGCCAGGGTGTGATAGAGCATGTGATGGCAGGCTATATGCCCACACTCGTGTGCCACAACGGCCCGCAACTCCTCCTCAGACATCATCTCCACCAGTGCCGATGTGATGGTGATGGCCGTCTGGGTGTCTCCGAAGGCATAGGCATTGGGCAGCGGGCTCATCTCAAGGAAGTATTCCGGCTCCTTTATCTCCAGTTGTTCGCAGATGGGAGGCAGTATGTTATAGAGATGAGGCAACTGTGTGGGCGAGAGTCGTATCTTGGTGGCCATGTTCATGCCGGTCTGCAGTTGCTCGGCACCTATGTCCATGGCTTTTTTCAGCACTTTGGAGAGCAGGGGGATGGCTTTCAGGGCCTTCAGCGCTGCTGCATCCTCGGGATGTATGAATTCGGTGTATTGCATCGCTTAGGTTTTTGCGTGTTGATTTGCAATGGGTTCTTAATTTTTGCAAATATATCCAAAATATTCTTATCATGCTCTTGCTTTGGCTCGAAAAATCACGTAAGAATGCCTCTTTGACACAATTCTCTCCCGTGTGTGGCATTGTGCTCACTCTGAGGCGGTGTGGTGGGGCGATGGGGCAGAGGGTGATGAGGCTGTCGGGGCAACAGAAAGTAAGAAAAAACGCACTGCGGTGCGAAGCCCGATGCAGCGCGCTGCGTTGAGCGTTGCAGCACGCTGCGATGGCTGTTGCAGCGTGCTGCGTGGGAAGGGGCAGTCTTTAGGGCAGGCGCAGGCAGAAGGTTACGGTGCCGACCTCTTCGTCCTGCTGCATGGTGAGCGTGCCGCCCGATGCACGCATGATCTGGCGTGAGAGCGATAGTCCGATGCCCGAACCTTCGGGTTTGGTGGTGAAGAAGGGGACGAAGATGTGCTCTGCCACATCGGTGGGGATGGGTTGCCCGGTGTTGGTCACACTCATGCACACGGCTTCCTGCTCGTCTGTCCAGGCTCTCATGCTGATGTGACCACCCTGTACGGTGGCCTCCACGGCGTTCTTCAGCAGGTTGCTCACCACGTGCGACATCAGTCCCTCGTCGGCATATGCCAGCAGATCCTGTGGCTCCACGCTGATGGTCACACTCTTGGGGCAGAGTGAGGTCATACGCTCCAGGAAGGGTTTCACGTAGAAGAGGCTCGGTGAGGGTGTGGGCACATGCGTGAAGCGGCGGTAGGTCTGCACGAACTTGAGCAGCTCCTCACCCGTCTTCCTGATGGTCTCCAGGCCGGTGTGCAGTTCGTCGCGCGCCTTTTCCCCCTGCAGCCCCTCCTGCTCCATGCGTGCGAGCAGAGTGCCGCTCAGCGAGGTGACAGGCGTGATGGTGTTCATTATCTCGTGCGTGAGAACGCGCGTCAACTTTATCCAGGAATCCACCTCACGGTTGTCCAGTTCGCCCTCCACATTGCTCAGTGCCACTATGCGCACGCGCTTCCCCCGCAGGGTGGTGGTGGTCTCATGTCGTGCCAGGCGCTCATCGGTGAGCCGCTGGGCAGGTATCTGGCTCATGTGCGTCAGTATGTCGGTGTGCAGCAGCTGCATTGCCGCCTGGTTGTGCAGCAGTATGTTGTCGCGCTCATCCACCACCATCAGCCCTGTGTCGGTGGCATTGAGCACCATCTCAAAGTACCTTTCGCGCTCCATCTGTTCGTCGCGCGCCCGCTGCAGCACCTCCTTGATGCGGTTGAGCCAGTGGTTGACGGAGTTGTTGCGCTTGCCTCCTTCGGTAAAGCGCAGCGTGTAGTCGGCATTCTCCACGGCATCGAAGAGCAGGCGCAGGTTGCCCTTGTCGCGCCTGTGTCGGCGCCACAGCCGCACATAAGCGGCACTGACCAGCACCAGCAGTCCCAGCAGGATGAGCACCTCAGAGTCCATACCTCTTTATCTTATTATATAATGTCTGCCGTGATATGCCCAGTCTGACGGCCACCACAGAGAGGTTGCCCTCGCATTCCTTGATGGTCTTCTCTATCATGCGCTGCTCCATCTCGTCCAGTGTCTGCACTTCTTCCATGGGTTTCTCGCGGTGCGTGTGGCCGGCATCTATGTCTTCGGGACCGATGAAGCCCGCTTCGCTCATGATGACGGCTTTCTCCATGGCATGCTGCAGTTCGCGTATGTTGCCATACCATGGCAGTGTGGATAACTTCTGTGCAGCCTCAGGCTTGAGCCGAAGCCCTTCCTTGCCGTACATGTCGGCATATCTGCGGATGAACATATCGGCCAGCGGCACTATATCCTGTGCTCTCTGGCGCAACGGGGGAAGGTGCAGGTGGATGGTGTTGATGCGGTAGAGCAGGTCTTCACGGAAGGTGCCTTCGCCCACCATCTGCTGCAGATCGCGGTTGGTGGCGCATATCAGTCGCACATCCACGGGTATCTCGGTGCTTCCTCCAACCCTCACTATGTGCCTGCGCTGCAGCGCGGTGAGCAGTTTGGCCTGCAGTGAGTAGGAGAGGTTGCCTATCTCATCGAGGAAGAGAGTGCCGCCGCTGGCCAGTTCGAACTTGCCCGGGCGGTCGGCTTTGGCATCGGTGAACGCCCCCTTGACATGGCCGAAGAGTTCGCTCTCAAAGAGTGTCTCGCTGATGGCACCCATATCCACGGGCAGCATCTGTGCACCGGCACGTGCCGACAGGCGGTGTATCTCCTTGGCCAGTACCTCCTTGCCTGTTCCGTTCTCGCCGGTGATGAGGATGTTGGCATCCGTTGCCGCCACCTTCTCCACCATCCTCCTGAGTGCGCTCATGGCACTCGACGAGCCCCAGAACATGCCCGAACCATCCTCCCCGTCCTGCTGCGGCTGGCGGCTCTTGCCCTTGTCGCGTGCAGCGGTGAGTGCTTCCAGCATGCGCTCATTCTCAAAGGGCTTCACCACAAAGTCGGTGGCTCCCTCCTTGATACCCCTCACGGCCAGGTCGATATCGGCATAGGCGGTGAAGAGCACCACTCTGGTCTGCGGTGCCATCTGCCTTATCTGCCTGAGCCAATAAAGCCCCTCGTTGCCGTTGTTGGTGCTGAAGCGCGGTGCGCGTTCCTCTGTGCCGAACGGTGCAAAAGCCTCTTCGTCGGTGGCCTTGCCGAAGTTCATGTCCAGCAATACCACATCGGGCCTGAGCTCGCGCAGGTGGCCAGGTATGCCTGCCGGATTGGCAATGGTGGCGATGTGCTCAAACACAGGTTCCGTAAGCAGGCGCACAGTGGTGAGGATATTGCGGTTGTCATCTACGATGAGTAGTGTCCCTTGCTTGTTCATCTTCTCTGCCTTTTCACTTGATTCTCTTGCAAAAGTACTGAATTGTGCCGAAAAGGGCACCACGGCTGTATAACATTTGTACAGCATTGTCCAAGAATTAGACAGTCGGCGAATCGCGCTTTTTGGCTAAGTGCTTCATAACGAGCGGACAAAGGGTTTTGGCACGCCTCTTGCAACCTGTTAGGGTAGAAAGATAGACAAAATGCAAATGAACAAGAACGGAATATCCATGGCACTCGCAGTGGCCCTCGCGCTGCTTGCTCCCGCTTCAGTGAGCGGACAGAAGGCGGTGTGGACGATGGACAGCTGCATGCAGTATGCTGTGACACACGCCAGCGATGTGCAACGCCAGCGCATTGTCACACGCCAGAATGAGCAGAACTATCGCCGCGCCATAGCCGACTTCCTGCCTTCGGTGGGAGCTTCGGTGGGTGCGCAATATCAGTGGGGACGTAATGTCGATCCCGAGACCAACAGCTACAACAACGTCACCACGTTCAACAACAACTGGCAGCTGGCAGCTTCGCTCACGCTGTTTGACGGCTTTGCCACTGTCAACGCCTTCCGCCAGGCACGTCTCGCCAAGCAGTCTTCGCAGACGGCACAGCAGAAGGTGGCCGATGACATTGCCACCGAAGTGATGCAGAAGTACATAGAGACAGCCTATGCCCAGGCATGCATCAGCATTACGCGGGACAAGTTGGACGAGAGCCGGCGCCTGCTCAGAAAGACTCAGGCGCTCTACCAGCTGGGTGAGAAGGGTAGGCCCGATGTGGTGCTCATAGAGTCGCAGGTGGCCGAGGACGAGTACAGTCTCACCCATCAGGAGAATGCTGCGGCACAGAATATGCTCGACCTGAAGGCTGCCATGAACTATCCACAGGCCGATTCCCTGTGCATCAGTCTGCAGGCCGATGCCGCACAGCCTGTTCCGGGCGAGCGCGTAGATGCCGAACAGGTGTTTGCCAGCTTCCAGTATCTGTCGCCCGTGCTGCGTAATGCAGAGTTCCAGGCACAGAGCGCCCGTCTGGGAGTGCGCATCCGTCGCGGCTATCTGATGCCCAGCATCAGTCTCAGCGGCGGCATCTACACCAGCTACTACCGCAATCTGTCCTTCTCGGGAAGCGCTACGCCCTTCGGGTCACAGTTGCGCAACAACCGGGGAGAGTATTTCGGAGTGACCCTCTCGCTCCCTTTCCTGAGCGTAGGAAACTGGCACGCGCTCAAGCAAGCCAAGAACAACTGGCACACCACACTCGTTGACCTGGAGGACAGCAGGCGCCGCGTGCACGATGATGTGCTCAAGGCGGTGATGGATGCAGAGGGCTACGGGCGCGAACTGGTGCAGATGCAGCGCAAGCAGGAGAGCGACTCTCTGGCCTATCATGCCACCAGCAGGCGCTTCGAGGAGGGGATGCTCTCCACCTTCGACCTGCAGACGTCGGCACGCACATTGCTTGAGAGCCGCGTCAGAACGCTCCAGATGCAGATGCTCCTGGTGATGAAGCGACGCCTGGTGGAGTATTACCAGGGTCAGCCATTGGTGAGAAAATGACCGCCCATCGCGCACGCGTATAATATATAAGGTGTAGAGGCACACCCGAAAGCCTCGCAAACAGGTATCAGAACAACATTCAGAAAAGATATACAGATATGGACATACAGATTCAGAAGAAGCATTACCTCATCCCGCGCAAGTATTGGGGATGGATAGCAGGCGGCATCGTGCTCGTGGGCGTGCTGGTGGCATTGGGACTGACCAACTTTTCGGCTACGCTGAGAGTGGAGCGCAAGGGACTGAACATCAGCGAGGTCAAGCGCGACAGGTTCAATGACTATGTGTCGGTGGATGGCCAGGTGACGCCCATCAGCACTGTGCAGATAAGCAGCGAGGAAGGTGGCATCGTACAGGAAAAGGTGGTGGAGGAAGGTGCGCATGTGCAGGCAGGACAGGTGATAGTGCGCTTGTCCAACTCCGACCTCGACCTGCAAATCCTCAACGCTGAGAGTGAATTGGCCGAGAAGCAGAATATCTTGCGCAACACACAGATTACCATGGAGCAGGACAAACTGTCGAACTCCAACGAGGAGCTGCAACTGTCACAGGATGTAGTGACCAAGAAGCGAGCCTACGAGCACATGAAGGCGCTGTGGGATGAGCAACTGGTGGCCAAGGAAGAGTACTTGAAGGCCAAGGAGGACTATGAGCTCTCGCGCAAGAAGCACGATCTGATAAGCGAAAGGCTGCACAAGGATGCCCAGCTCAGGCGGTCGCAGATGGACCAGATGAATGATAACCTGGAGTCCATGCAGCGCAATGTGCAGCTGGTGAGGGAGCGTAAAGCCCGCCTGGAAGTGCGTAGCAGCATCTCGGGAGAACTGGGTGCACTGGATGTGGAGCTGGGTCAGCACATCTCGGCAGGCCAGCGCATAGGCGTCATCAATGACCTGAGTGACTATAAGGTACAGGCACGGGTGGATGAACACTATATCGACCGTGTGCAGACGGGGCTGTCTGCCACCTTCAAGCAAAACGGCCGCACCTACACGCTCAACCTGCGTAAGGTGTATCCCGAAGTGCGTGACGGACGCTTCCGCATCGATTTCGTGTTTCGTGGAGAGCGTCCTGCCAACATCCGCACAGGTCAGACCTATTACGTGGACTTGCAGCTGGGTGAGCCCAAGCAGGCTGTCATCATCCCCAAGGGTACGTTCTACAGCGTGACGGGAGGCCAGTGGATATTTGTCCTGGACAAGGATGGACACAAGGCTTACAGGCGCAAGATCTCCATCGGCAGGCAGAATCCCCAGTACTATGAGGTGCTCGACGGACTGGAGCCAGGCGAGCGCGTTATCGTGAGCGGCTACGAGGCTTACAAGGACAGCGAGGTTCTGGTGCTGGAGTGAGCGCTGTGCTCCGTCCCGGATATGGAATTCAAGAGATATGTACATAACTATCAATGAAACGATTCAATAATATGCTCAGTTTGGGCTCATACTTCACCTTCCTGTCGCGCAACAGGGTGTATGCAGCCATCAATGTGTTTGGCCTCTCGGTCAGTCTGATGTTCTCGGTGCTGATAGGGCTGTATGTCTATGGCGAATACTCCACTGACACCATGCACACAAAGGCCAGCCGCATCTATTCCCTTGCCTTCGAGATGAAGGATAATGACGGTGTCAACCGCTACGATGGCTGTCACCATAGTGCGGAGGCTATGTTGCGCGGACGCATCCCGGAGATTGAGTCGTTCTGTGCAATCGTCCGCAATGAGGTCAACTACGTGCTGCCCGACCAGACTTACCTTCAAGGGGCAACGCTTATGGCCGACTCCACCTTCTTCAGCATCTTCGACTTCCCGCTCCTGCAGGGCACTCCCGGCCAGGTGCTGGAGGACAGGGATGCCGCAGTGGTGAGCGAGGAGTTTGCCAGTCATCTGTTTGGCAATGAGAACCCAGTGGGCAAGAACCTTACCTACAGCGTGGGCAGCAAGCGCGTGAAGCTCAAAGTGACGGGCGTGATGGGCAGTATGCGCGGTTCGTGCATCAGGCCGGCCGACGTCATCGTGGGCTTCTGGCATGCGGGCAACTTCAATGCGGCTGATGTGGATACCGGCTGCAGCAACACCTTCGGCGCACAGTTCTTCATCCTGAGCAAGGATGGAACCAGCCTGGAAGGCAAGGAGCCGCAGATAGACAAATGCCTGAGCGAAATGTCTCTGTATGCTCTGAACGGCGAGAAGGACAGTTACGTGCGCAGTTATCTCATACCTCTGCGCAAGGAGTATCTGGTTCAGGGAACCGAAGGAGCAGATGTGATCCGTCATGGTGATGCACGTCAGGTGCACGTGCTGCTCGTTGCGGGACTACTGGTACTGCTCTTTGCCGTCATCAACTATATCAATCTCACGGTGGCGCAGTCGGGTCGGCGTGCCCGCGAAATGGCTGTGCGTCGTCTGCTCGGCTCGCAGCGTACTGCCATCATGTGCCGTCTGGTGGGGGAGAGTGTGCTTATGAGTGTGTTGTCTTCGCTGGTAGCCTTGCTCCTGGTGTGGGCTATGGCACCTTATGTGAGCGGTCTGCTGCAGACAGAGATAGTGCTGGACGACCTGCTCAAGCCTCTTCCACTGGCATCGCTGCTGCTGTTTGTGCTCCTGTCGGGCGTGCTTTCAGGCATTGTGCCGGCAGTTGTACTGTCCCGTGCAAAGCCCATCGATGTGGTGCGCGGTACATTCCACCACCAGTCACGAATGTTCTTCAGCCGTATCTTCATCGTGTTCCAGAACGTGGTCACCATCACTATGGTGGCACTCTCATTGCTCATGCTGCTTCAGGTTCACCATCTGGTCACTGCCCCTCTGGGCTATAACACGCACGCCTTGATGAGCATAGATGTGAAGCGAGGCACTTCGGCCGACGACTCCCTATTCACTCAGAAGCTCAAGGAATTGCCCTGCGTGAAGCGAGTCTCCTGGGCTATGGGACTGCCGCTCTACGGTAGCAATGGTCCTGGATTCACCGTGGGAGACAAGATGCTGCGCCTGCGCCTGCTCATAGGAGACGCTTCCTATGCCGATGTGCTTGGGCTGAAGGTGATAGCTGACAAGCATTCCGGCTCAGCCACACGCATGTACTTCAGTGAGAGCTTGCAGCATATATTCGACTCGATGAGCGCTGAGGAGCAAGGGAAAGTCAATGACATGCTTGCCTACATACTGCCCATGATGGGTGTGAACGATGATATGAAGTACAACGGAACGATGAAGGACTTCAACATCGGCGATATCACCGGCACGGAGCAACTGACAGTGGTGGTCATCCAAGACCGCATGCGCTCTGCCAGTCAGATGCTGGTGGAGACTGTGGGCAACGAGACGTTGGCCTGGGAACAGGTGCGCGATGCTTATCGCAGCGTGTATCGCATGGACATGGAGGAGCAGAACCCCTATCTGGATCAGCGCATACGCGAGAACTTTGCCAGCCAGCGCCGCCTCTCCCACATTGTTCTGCTCTTTGCCGGAGTGGCTGTTCTCATCTCCTTCATGGGACTGCTGGCCATGAGCATGTACTTTATCCAGCAGCGTCACAGGGAGATAGCCGTGCGCAAGGTGTTCGGTAGCTATAACAGCCAAGTGTATCTCCGGCTGGTGCGCACCTTCCTTGCCTACGTTCTGCTGGCCTTTGTCATCTCAGTGCCTATAATATGGTATATAGGCGGAAACTGGCTTGCAGGCTTCAGCTATCGCATTGCACTCAGTCCGCTTGTCTTCATGGCAGCAGGAGGCTTCTGCCTGCTGGTGTCACTGGCAGCCGTCTCGGTGCAGAGTTACATGGCGGCAAACGAGAATCCGGTAAAGCATCTGGCATAATAGAAACTGGTATAGAAATGAATACGATAACAAGTGCATTGAAGAATCTGACCCGCCGTGGGCAGCACAACATACAGAAGGTGGTGTGCCTGGCACTGGGTCTGGCGGTGAGCGCAGTGCTCATCACCGAGTTGAACTACGAGCAGACTTTCGACACCTGGTTCCCTGCATGGGACCGCACATATATACTCCAGGAGCGGGTGATGCGCGGTGACCAGAAGTCTCCATCGGACTATTGGCAGACGTCGGGCGCCATTGCACCGGGCATGAAGCGTTATGCGCCCATCGTGGAAGTGGCTACCCGCACTACAAACATGGCGACGAAGACGCAATGTCATTTGGATGCAGAGCACAGCATAGTGGCCGATGTGATGGCTGCCGATACCAGTTTCTTTGAGATGTTTCCGCGCTCCATCCTGTCGGGCAACGCACATGAGGTGCTTGGCAAGCCTCATTGCTGCATGGTGAGCAGCAGTGTAGCCCGGATGATGGGCGGCGATGTGATGGGCAAGAAGTTCACTATGGCCGACTTCGGAGATATCCCCTTCGAGGTGGGAGGCGTGTTTGAGGACTTCCCCTGGGGCTCTTCGCTGCACGGCACACAGATAGTGATGTCGATGGCCAGCCTGAATGAGAGCAGCACCGACAACTGGCTGGGCAACGACCGATACGTCTCCTACATCCGCCTCAAGCCTGGCCATAAGGCCGAGGAGATGGCTCCCTATATAGACAAGATGCTGGAGGAGAATGTGGATATGGACGCTGTGCGCTCTGCAGGAGTCAGCTTCACGTATGTTCCCATCCTGCTCTCCGAGCGATACACCCACGACAGCTATGTGCGCATGATGAGCTGGATATTGGGTCTCATGGCCTTTGTGCTCCTCTGTATAGCCGTTGTCAACTATCTGCTCATTACCATAGGCAACCTCGTGGGCCGTTCTACAGAGATGGCTGTACGCAAGTGCTTTGGCGCAGGAAGGGCGAGCATAGGTGCCATCACCTTCTCCGAGTCGCTTGTGCATGTGCTTCTGGCTGTTGTGCTGGCCGCCCTCCTGTTGTTCTCCTGCCGTGGAACCATCGAAACCTATTTGTCTGCTCCCCTCTCGGCACTCGTGTGCAACCGGGGCAGCTGGGTGCTGGTGGTCATCTGCCTGCTGATAGTGTTGCTGGGCGGAGTGGTTCCCGCCTGGCTCTATGGCCGCATGCCGGTGGCAGTGGTGTTTCGTGGATACAAGCGCGGAAAGCGCCGCTGGAAGCTGGTCATGCTGTCGGTACAGTTCTGCATCGTCAGTCTGTTTGCCAGTCTGCTCTATTGCGTGCAGGCACAATATGGCCTGATGGTGAGTCTGCATCCCGGTTATGATGCCGAGGATGTGGCTATCCTCAGCGTGCAGGGAACCAGTGGAAATGACAGGAAACACATCTTGCAGGAGCTTTCCCGCATGCCTCAGGTGCAGTCGGTGTCGTCTGGCTCTACCATCCCACTGGAGCAGTATGGTGTGTCGGGCGACAATGTGTTGCTGCCGGGAGAAGACCGCGAACTCTTCAACGCCACAGATATGTGTGAGGTGACAGACGATTACCTGGATGTCATGGGCATCTGTCTGAGCCAAGGCACCTTCTTCACCGAGCGCAATGACAGTTGTCGCCAGATACTCGTGAGCGAGTCCTTTGCGCGGCGGGTCAGCCAGGCTGCAGGCTGGAAGGACGGTGCGCTGGGCAAGCGGGTGCGTGTGACCGGCCACTCCGATGAGGCTTATCGCGATGGGGTGACCATTGTGGGCATATTCCCAGACATCAAGGTGGGAGCCTTCACGGCAGGTGAAAGTGCGCAGAAGGACCGTCCGCAGTTCTACACATACTACACTCAGCCCTGTGAATACATGCTCATACGCATGCATCACCTTACTGACGAGGATATGGCACAGGTGCTCCGGCGGGTGCAGGAGATGTTTCCCCGGGCAGAGATACAGCTGCGTTCGTGGGCAGCAGAGTTGCGTAACCAGTATCGCGAACAGCTCAGTTTCCGCAATGCCATCGGGCTGTGTGTGGCTGTGACGCTCAGTATCGCCCTCTTCGGACTCTTTGGCTACAGCGCCGACGAGGTCAATCGTCGCAGCAAGGAGATGGCTGTGCGCAAGGTGAATGGAGCCGGCATGGGCGATGTCATCAGGCTCTTCCTGAACGATATCATGCGTGTGGCAGTTCCCTCGGTGCTGTTGGGCGACGTGTTGTCCTGGCTCATTGCCCGCCAGTGGCTCACTTCCTTCAGCCAGAAAGCCAGCCTTTCGCCCTGGCTCTACCTGCTCACATCGGCAGCGGTGCTGCTTGTGGTGGGGCTGTCGGTGGCATACAACAGCTACCGTGTGGCAAAGGACAACCCCGTGAAGTACCTAAAGGATGAATAATATAAAACAGTATATTTATGAAGAGAATATTTGAAATGAAGTCTTTTGGCGTGTATCTGTCACGCAACAAGTTCTACACACTGGTCAATGTGGTGGGCTTCTCGGTGAGTCTGATGTTCGTCATCCTCATCATGCTGTACGCTCGACAGGAGTATAGCGTCGATAAGATCATCGACAAAGCCGACCGTATCTACACGGTGTGTACATACAAAGGTGAGGACGAGCATGCTGATGCTACGGAGGGAAGCCACTGGTTCACGCAGCGCACCATCAAGAAAACCTTTCCGCAGGTGGAGATGACCTGCGGTGTTGTATATTCCTCTTGCGAAGTGGGTGTGTCCGACAAGGTGCTGCAGACCGAAGTGGCCTTTGCCGACAGCACCTTCTTCCGCATGTTCTCCATTCCTGTGCTGCAGGGAAATGCCGCTCATGCACTCGACGAAATGAGCTCTGCCGTGGTGAGCGAGGAGTTTGCCCGCAAGGCGTGGGGCAATGACAATCCCATAGGCAAGCGCATACATATGGATGGGATGGACGACCTCATGGTGCATGTGACTGCTGTATATAAGGGCATGCAGGGTACCTCCTTCGGGCAAGCAGATATCATCATGCGCTTTGAGTATGTGCGTTACAAGAACGATTACCTCACTGCCTCGCACATGGGCAATGCCACGGGCGCGTCGGTGTTCATTCTTGCCCAGCCCGGATATGACCTCTGCACCCGTCATGCCGACTTCGACAAGATGTACAAGGATATGGGTTTCTGGTACTACTCAATGGATGGAAGCACCACGCACACCAGACTGCTGCGCCTGAGCGACCGCTATTTCTCCGACACCCTAACGTCTGGCAGCGACTCGGAGCAGAGCCTGCGCGGCAACCGCAGACTGGTGACCATTCTGTTTGCTGTGGGCCTGATAATCCTGCTCTTCTCGGTGTTCAACTATATCAACCTCAGTACGGCACAGAGCGGAAAACGTGCCCGCGAGATGGCCACCCGCCGTCTGATGGGCGCACAGCGCAGCGACATCGTGCTGCGGCTCACCCTGGAGGGGGTGCTCTTGTGCCTGGTGTCGCTGCTGCTGGGTGTAGCATTGGCATGGGCAGCCTGCCCGTATGCCAGCGCATTGCTGCATGCCGAGATACACATGAGCGGACTGCTCGACCCTCTGTTCCTCTCCGGCATACTGGTCATCGTGCTGCTGGCGGGCGGTGTGTCGGGTGTCGTGCCTGCTGCAATCATCTCGCGCGTGCGTCCCATCGACGTGGTGAGAGGCACCTTCCGCCTCAGAACGCGCATGACACTCTCGCGTGTGTTCATCGTCATGCAGAATGTGGCAACAATAGTGATGGTATCGGCTGCTCTGAGCATCTGGATGCAGACGCACCATCTCGTGCATGCACCCATGGGCTACAACCTGGAGCATCTGCTGGCGCTGCCCTCCATCTCGGGGGATACTACGAAGGTGCAGGCTTTCATGAGCGAGCTGCGCCAGCTCTCCTGCGTGGAGAGCGCAGCGCTCTCGATGGGCTATCCCCTGCAGGGAGGCAACAACAACACCATCACGCACGACGGTCATCCCGTGAGCCTACAGGTGATGTATGGCGACAGCTGCTTCTTCAGGACGCTTGGCCTTGGGATTGCCCTGGACCATCATCAGGCCGACCCTGCACAGGGCATCTGGGTCAACCGCCAGTTCCTGGCCGAGATGGGGTTGAAGGAAACCGACCGCGTGGTCAATGACCCCGCACTCAACCAAGGGCCGCTGCCCATCAACGGTGTGCTGGAGGACTTCAAGATACGCACGGTCACCAGCATCCAGGCTCCGGTGTTTGTGGTTATCGGCAAGATATATCAGCCCTGGGACTACCTGGTGAGGGTGAAGGGCGATGAGACGGAAGCTCTCGACAGGATAGATGAAGTGTATTTCAAGGTGTTCCAGAGGCATATTGCCGACTTCGACACTCATCCCTATCTGATGCAGAAGATGCGGGGACGTTTTGCCCAGGAAGAGCAGATGGGCACCATCGTGGCACTCTTTGCCCTGGTGGCTATCCTCATCAGCGTGCTGGGGCTGGTGGCCATGAGCACCTACTTCATCGAGCAGCGGCAGCGCGAAGTGGCTGTGCGCAAGGTGTTCGGAAGCACCTCCTCGCAGGTTTGCCGCCGCCTCACTGCCTCCTTCCTTGCCTATGCTCTGGTTGCCTTTGTAGTTGCCGCTCCCCTGGCCTACTGGCTGATAGGCCGCTGGCTCACCACTTTCAGTTACCGCATACAGTGGTGGCCGTTCGTACTGATTGCGGGCTTGGTGTGCCTGTTCACCTCTTTCCTGGCCGTGATAGCGCAGAGCCGGTTGGCTGCCGGCAGCAATCCCGTGGAGCATCTCAAGGATGAATGACAAGCGTCAATAGACTGACTGATAACAAATAAAACTATAAACTGAATATTATGATACGAGTAGAAAACCTGAGTAAGAGTTTCCGCACCGAAGAGGTGGAGACTGTGGCACTGGACAAAGTGTCGTTTGAGGTAAAGGACGGAGAGTTTGTGGCCATCATGGGACCCTCTGGTTGTGGCAAGTCAACGCTGCTCAACATACTGGGACTGCTGGACAACCCCACCAGCGGAAAGTACTGGCTGGGCGACCGCGAGGTGGAAAACCTCAAGGAGAAGGAGCGTACCGATGTGCGCAAAGGCGAGATAGGCTTCGTGTTCCAGAGCTTCAATCTGATAGACGAACTGAGTGTGGAGGAGAACATAGAGCTTCCCCTCACCTATCTGGGCGTATCCCGCACCGAGCGCAAGAAGCGTGTGCAGGAAATCATGAAGCGTATGGCCATCAGCCATCGCGCCAAGCATTTCCCTCACCAGCTGTCTGGCGGACAGCAGCAGCGTGTGGCCATAGCCCGTGCTGTGGTCTTCAACCCCAAGATGATACTGGCCGACGAGCCTACGGGTAACCTTGACTCGAAGAACGGAGCCGAGGTGATGCGCCTGCTCACCGAGCTCAACCAGGAGGGTACAACCATAGTGATGGTGACCCACAACGAGCATGATGCACGCATGGCTCACCGCATCATACGCCTCTTCGACGGTCATATCGTGGAGGGCAACTGACCTGCGTGCAGCCTGCATGCCTGCCGCCCGGCTTCTGACAGTGGGCTGTGCGGCGGGCGCAATGGTGTGGAGTTAGTGATAATGAATTAGTAATACTACTGTTGTGATGATGCCCCGCCGCCTGTATGTACAGGTTGGTGGGGCATTTTCCTTGCACTTCGGAAACCGTCATGGACGGATGCTCCTGGTGCCGGGGCAGCCTTGCGCGGCATCATCGGCATTCTGGTGGGAGCCGGCTGGCGTGGCAGACTTCCCCCTGGAGGCGATGGCGATGAAGCAGGCAGGATGGACTGGTGAAATGGGCAGTGCGCTGCAAGTGCCCACGCAGCGTGCTGCGATGACCGATGCAGCGCGCTGCGATGGCCTGTGCACCGCACTGCATCATCGGGCTGGAAACTGTGTAGGGCGGCGGGCGGCAGTGAGGGACGGTGTGCCTGGCAGCCTCGCCTGCCCCGCCGAAAGGGTTCTGTGCAGTGGCTCAGAGTGCAGAAAAGCAGGCCGGAGTGGAGTTTTCTGGGCAAAATAGTACGCATCTTTGGGAAATTCGGCGTAACTTTATGCATTGTTTAACTGATTCTTTAACAATCTACAACTGATAATATGGATAGAAGAGACTTCCTGAGAAGCGGCGCGTTGCTGGCTGGCGCCATGTGCCTTGACCTGAAGACATTTGCCCAGGCTACTGCTGGCATGGGTGCTCCACGCCTGCGGGTGGGCATCCTGAGTGACATTCACATACGCCTGGAGCGTGATCTGCCGGTGCTGGAGCGCACCTTCGAGTACTTCCGCGAACGCGAGGTGGATGCCGTGCTGATAGCCGGCGATATGGCCGATACGGGTCTGGAGCGCCAGATGAGGCTGGTGGCTCAGACGTGGTTCAAGGTTTTCCCCAAGGACCGACTGCCCAACGGCCGCCATGTGGAGCGCCTGTTCGTGTATGGCAACCATGATATCGAGGGCCATCATTACGGCACCATCACCGAGGCTCTGCAGGGTGACGACCGCGAGCAGACCCTTGCCAAGGAGGCTATATGCGACCGCAGAGAGCAACTCTGGAAGAAGTATTACAAGGAGAAGTTCCAACCGATATACATGAAAGAGGTGAAGGGCTACAAGTTCATAGGCGCCCACTGGACCAACTGGCAGAATACGCCCGGCCTGAAGGAGTTCCTCGAGGCTCATGCCGGCGAGCTTCATGGCCAAAAGCCCTTCTTCTACTTCCAGCATCCACACCCCAAGAACACCTGTTCGGGCGAATGGGCATGGGGACAGGACAATGGTGAGGTGACCGAGGCATTGAGCCGGTTCTCCAACTGCATCGCGTTCAGCGGACATTCGCACCTGGTGCTCAACGACGAGCGAACCATCTGGCAGGGTGCTTTCACCAGTGTGGGAACGGCTTCGCTGAGCTATACCTACTCGCTCGGAGGACGTGAAAACGACAAGATAGACGGCGGTGCGGCTTATCCCAGCCAGATGCGTGCCATCGACCAGAGTGATGGCAAGCAGGGTATGCTGATGACCGTTTATGATGATGCTGTGGCTCTGGAGCGATGGGACTTCATGTACAGCAAGCCCTTGGCGGACAACTGGATTATACCTCTGCCCGCTGCCCAGGGCGACAAGCCGCTCTCCTTTGAGACCAGAGCGCGCAAGGCAGTGGCTCCGCAGTTTCTCAAAGGCGACAAGCCAACCGTCTCAAGAGGCAAAGGCAAAGACCGCCAGGGCAAGGAGCAGATGCAAGTGACGGTGCATTTCCCCAATGTCACCAAAGCCCGCAACGGGCAGCGGGCGCATGACTACGAGGTGACGCTGGAGACCACACGTGCCGACGTGCATCTCATAGCGTGCCAGAAGCGCGTGATGTCGCCGCACTTCTTCCTCTGCGAGGAGCAGGACCAGGGCGAGGTGACATGTGTGTTCGGTGAGGCTGAAGTGCCTGTCAACTACCCCTACCGTTTTGTCGTGCGCCCCTGTGAGAGCTTCGGCAAGAAGGGTGAACCCATCTACACCGACTGGCAGGTGGATAAGAAGAAGTGATGAGTGCTCGCGGAGCAGGACCGCAAACCTTGTTCCGCGAGCATGCTCCATGCTTGAGGGATGCTCCTCATCGCATTATTCCTGCCTTTTCACTATTGTTCATAAGACAGGATGGTAGGCTGAAAGGGGAGAGTCAGGAAGCTATACCCTCGCTTTTGATATTGTTTCAATCCACATTTAGGCAAACAGAAATCTCCGTTTGCAGGCTTTGGATGCACATACGCAACCTTTGGATGGCCATCCAAAGGCTTTGTACGGCCGTACAAAGCCTGCGTACGGAGATTCCGCCTTGCCTCTTGAAGACTCTTATCATGGTACAGGAGTGAATGATGAAGGCTGGCGGGATAGTTGTTCTGTGCTCCTTACGGCCTCCTTGTACGGCTCCACAGTTGGCTCGTGCCGCTTTTCCTTCCTCTCCTCATGGCGCTCCGATGAGGCTTGTTGTCGGTTCTGCGTTTCTTCCTTTAGGTATGGTAAATGCGTCACTTGGGGGTGGAGGATGCAAGGAATCTGTCTTTCGCTGGTCAGGCAACAGGCTGGATGGGCATATATATATACGCTGAAAGGCTCTCTGCAAGGTTCATAGGAACCGTGCGGAGAGCCTTTCTTGGCCTTCCCTGTCTGGCTTGAGGAAGGGAAGGAGTGTGTTGGCCGGATTATTTCTTCACACCGAACTTGTAGATGGTAACGGTCTGGTACTTCTCACCAGGGCGAACCACTGTGGTGGGGAACTGGGGCTGGTTGGGGCTGTCGGGGTAGTGCTGTGACTCGAAGCACATGGCGCTACGCTGGGGATACTTGATTCCCTTCTTGCCCACAAACGACCCGTCGAGGAAGTTTCCTGCATAGAACTGCACACCGGGCTGGTCTGTGTACATGGTCATCTCTACGCCGCTGTTGGGATCATAGATGGTTCCGAAGGGCTTCTTGATATCGCCGCGTGTGTTCAGAATCCAGTTGTGGTCATAGCCGTTGCCGTTCTTGATCTGCTCGTTGGCAGTATCGTTGATGCGGTCACCGATGGCAGTGGGAGTGCGGAAGTCAAATGGAGTGCCCTCCACAGGTACTATCTCGCCTGTCACCAGTACATTGGCATCCACGTTGGTCATGCTGTCGGCATCCAGCTGCAGCACCTCGTCGAGGCAATCCTTAGAGGGGTCGCCGCTCAGGTTGAAGTAGCAGTGGTTGGTGAGATTGAGCACTGTGGGCTTGTCGGTAGTGGCCTCGTAGGCAATCTCCAGTGCGTTGTCGTCGGTCAGAGTATAGGTAACCTTCACGTCGATATTGCCTGGGAAGCCGTCCTCACCGTCGGGGCTGGTGGTGGTGAATGTCACGTGCTGGTCGTCAGACTGCTCTCCGTTCCATATTCTATTGTGGAAAGCTATCTCGCCACCGCCGTGCAGAGTGTTGCCGTTATTGTTCAGGGGAAGCTGGTAAGTCTGTCCGTCGAGGGTGAACTGCCCCTTGGCAATGCGGTTGCCATAGCGTCCGATGAGCGCACCGAAGTTGCAACCCTGTGCTCCATACTTGACGTAATCGCCGATGGAGTCATGTCCCAGACACACATCATACATCTTGCCGTCCTTGCCAGGCACCCAGATGCTCACGATGCGGCCGCCAAAGTTGGTGAAGCAAACCTCCATGCCGTTCTGGTTCTTCAGCACGTAGAGGCTGGTGGAGTCGGTCTGGAAGTTGTCGGGATTGAGCCCGGAGAGCGTGAGCGCTGCCTCTTCCTGTGCATCGTTCTTTGGTTTGGGGTCACAAGAAACCATGGTCAGACCTGCGGCCAGTGCCATGCAGGCCAGAGTGAATCTTTTCATCTCAGTTGTTCTTTAAGGGTTTGTTTATTGTAGAATTAGTATTTGATGCTCTTTGCAGAGGGCGGCGAAGCCCCTTGCAGGGTGCTCCGCCAGCCTGTGTTATGCTTCTGGTTCGGTTGTCTCGGCCTCTGCCTCTTCCTCGGCTTTCTTCTTCGCCAGGTATTCGGGCAGCGAGAGTCCGGCCTGGTCAAAGAGTTCGCCCAATGGAGGAATGCTCTTCATGAGTCCGGAGAGGAAGTTGGCAGTGCTGGTCTTGCCGTCTCCTGCACCACCGCCATTGTCCCAAACGGTCACCTTGTCGATGTTGATACCCTTGATGGCATCCACCTGAGTCTTCACCAGTTCGGGCAGTTTCTCCAGCAGGAGCAGTGTGTAGGCCTTGGTGGCATCGCCTCCGGCGGCCTTTATCATGCGGTCGTAACCCTCGGCCTGCTTGGTGAGCACCTGGTAGAGGCCGTTTGCCTCGGCTTCCATCTTGGCGTAGATGGCATCAGCCTCACCCTTGGCATTCACGCGCTTCTGTTCTGCCTCGGCCTCTGCAGCTATCACCAGACGCTGTTTCTCTATCTCCTGAGCCACGATGACGCTGGCTTTCTGGGTAGCTCTTTCGCGCTCGGCACGTGCATCCTCTGCCTTCTGCTCGGCTGCATAAGCCTCTTCCAGAGCCAGAGCTTGCGCCACCTTCTCGGCTGCCACTGCCTTGCGCTGTGCTTCGGCCTCCCTTTCTCGGCGTGACGAATCACTGTTGGCGATGGCTATCTTTGCCTCGTTCTCACCCTGCACAGCCTGTGCATTGGCTTCGGCAGTACGTATGCGGGTTTCTCTCACGGCTTCTGCCTTACCTATCTCACCTATCTTCTCCTGTTCTGCCACGCGCACTTTGGCCTCGTTGATAGCCTTTGCGGCTGCCTCCTGACCAAGGGCTTCTATGTAGCCGGACTCGTCTTTGATGTCGGTCACATTCACGTTGATGAGGCGCAGACCTATCTTCTTCAGCTCCACCTCTACGTTTGCGGTGATGGCCTCAAGGAACTTGTCGCGGTCGGAATTGAGCTCTTCGATGCTCATGGTGGCTATTACCAGACGCAACTGACCGAAGAGGATATCCCTTGCCAGCTCCTGTATCTGCTGTGCCGACTGGCCCAACAGGCGCTCGGCAGCTGCCAGCATGCTCTCGGGGTCGGTGCTGATGCCCACGGTGAAGCGGCATGGCACATCCACACGAATGTTCTGCTTGGAGAGGGCATTGGTCAAGTTGGCATCGATGCCAATGGGTGTGAGTGACAGGTAAGCGTAGTCCTCGATGATGGGCCACACAAAGGCACCGCCACCATGCACGCATTTGGCGCTCTTCGAGGTGCCCCTGTTGCCGTAGATGACCAGTACCTTGTCAGACGGGCAACGGCGATAGCGGTTGATGATAGCCACAAAGAGGAACACCAGGATGATGGTGCCTACCAGAAAGAAATAGAATGGTTCCATGACTTAATCGTTTTGGGGTTAGTATTCTTCTGTTGTTCTCTTGGATGTGTATAGTTGTTCTGTTGATAACCTATAGCTTTCCGTTGATAACTTATAGTTGTTCTCTCTATAATATATATATGGTGAAAAGGGTGGAGCAATGCCCTTATGCACGCTCCACGAGCAGTACCGACCCGTTGAGCACCTGCACTACACGTGCTTGGGTGCCGCTTGGGAGAGCTTCTCCATCGGTCACCGCAGGCAGTTCCTGCACCGAACCGTGGAAACTGATCTGCACTTTGCCTGTGCCCGAACGGTTCTCCGGGACGGGAATATACACGGTGCAGGGCTGGCCCACAGCCTCTTGGATGCGGTACGAACCGTTTGATTCCAGTTTGAACAGCTGCTTGAGCATGAACAGGAAGGCCGCTACCAATGCGCATCCACACAGCAGCGATACCAGTGCCAATGCTGCGGGATGGGTCACCACACCTGCGAAGCACACACCACCCCAGCCGATTCCGAGCAGGAAGTTGACGGCGTTGCGTATGGTGAAGAGCTGCACGGCACCACCCGTGTCAAGCGTATCGGCATGTCCGTCGGGCAGGTTTACGCCGTCGGGCATGTCTGTTCCGAAGTCAGCATCAGCATCGGTGTCGCCTATTCCTATGAAGGTGAGAATCATCTGGATGATGAATATCGCACTCATTACGATGGCAATCGCCCAATAGGGCTTTACCTGTGGATCCAGTGTCTGAAACCAGTCAATCATCAATGTCTGTGTCATCTTCTTCTTGCTTTGATTAGTTCGTAAAGTTACGCAAATTCACTCATTCAAAGCTCATAAAGTGGAAAAAAGAGCGCAGAAGTCTGCTTCTTGACGTCTTTTAAGCAGATTTCCGTGCTCTTTTGCGTGCTTCAGGTGCCGTTTCCAGTGCTTTTCGGCATCTCGAAGAACCGTTTCCCCCATCTTCTGAAAAGTTCTTCTCAATAGGGGCAAGAATCTTCCTGCGTTTGCCCAGACTTATTTCTCCAGTCTGGGCATTCCTTTGTGCCAGGTTACGCGGCGCTGTGAGAGGTACCAGTCACGCCCTTTCGTGCGGTTTCCTTGGTAGAAGAGATAGGTTTTCCCGCCTTTGTCGGTGAATATGTGGGGGTGTCCGCTTTCGCTTTCATTCCACTCTCCTGGCTTTCCATTGCAGAGGAAAGGTTCGTCCGAAAGCCTTTCCCAGTGGATTCCGTCGCGGCTCACCGCCACTCCTATCTGTTGAGGTTCGTTGTTGTAGGCTCCTGCGTAGAACATGTACATGCGCTTCCCGCGTACAGCTATCGAGGGAGCTTCGATGCACTTGCGCTCCCAGGGCAGTTGCGGAGCCAGTATGGCGCTGTCGGCCACCTGCGTCCATTGGCCTCTGCTGAAGTCTGTGCCAGCCGGCGCAGTGGCTACCCCCACCTGTTGCACCTTGAAGTCAGGGTCGCGTGTGGCGAAATAAAGGAAGTACTTGCCGCGGAAGAAGCACACTTCTGCATCGATGGCCCGTCCGCAGGTCCAGTCTCCTGTGGGTGCGAAGATGGGGTTGCTGCTGTCGCGCACGAAGTTGATGCCGTCGGTGGAAGTTGCGTGGCAGACGGCATCCTTGCGCCCGTTGCCGTAGGTCTGGTAGAACAGATGCACCACTCCATCACGCACCAATGCACCAGGAGCGCAGAGTCCGTTCTTCTCGTAGTCGGCTCCCGGCTGTGGGGTAATCTCTCCCACCTTGTTCCACAGCGTGAGGTCATGGCTTTCGGCTATGCCTATGTTCCAGCCGCCGGCCTTGTCGCCCTTGCGTGGAGGGATGGAGTAGTACATCAGGTAGCGGCCTTGCAGGCGCACCACATGAGGGTCCTTGGCAAAGGGCACCCCTTGGCGTGAGTTGTCGCAGTACATCATCCCTTGTGCGCTGGCACCTGTAGTGGTGAGCAGGAGCAGGATGAGTGGAAGCAGCAGTCGTGTGTTCATGTTCTTGGAATTGTGTTGTTGGGCTTATGTGATGATTCTCTCTGCGTGTTTCTGCCGGCTCCGCGAGGGTTGGCAGCCGGCTTCCTGTCTGTGGGTCTGTCTGCTTGGGCGTTGCGCCCACCCTTGTGTCCGCCTTTGGCACCGCCGAACTGTCGGAAGCGGTAGCTCACTGTGGCCAGGAAGTAACTGTTCACCGTGCTCGTGCGTGTATCGGTGCGTGCGGTGGTGGTGATGGTCCGGCTTACGTCGCTACGCCTGTCCAGCAGATCCACAGCCCGCAAGCTCACCACCAGGTTCTTCTTTGGCAGGAGGCTCTGACTGATGTTGAAGCCCCATATCAGCTCGTTGGTGTTCATGTTGGCATTGGCATATCCGCGTCGGCATTGCTCGTCTATGCTGGTGCTCAGCGTCATGTTCCAGGGCAAATTGACCTGTGCGCTGCCTCCGTAATTGAAGCGGTAGGTGTCCATCTTGCCTGCGCTGGTGCTGGTGCTGTGGGTATGGTTGTAGCGGAAGGCTCCCTGCGCGTTCAGTTCCAGCCAGTCGTTGCGGAAGGTGAAGCGCACTCCCTGGCGCACCGAAGCACCCCTCGTGCGGTTCTTCACCGTCTCGGCCAGCCGGCTGCGATACACATAACCCACCGCGTTGGTCATGCTCCCCTGCGTGTTGGTGTTCACTCTGAAGCGCTTGTTGCCGCGCAGAGCCGTGTTGAAGTTGAAGGCAGCACTGCCGCTCCAGTTGCCATTCACGTTCTGAGGAGTTGTCACTCTGCCGCCTGTCACCTCGTTGTACTCCGTGCGGCTGCTCACACTGTTCTGTGTGGCATGGAAATCCACGTTGGCAGCATAAGTCCTCTGCAGTTCGGTGAAACTCTTTCGGTAGTCGGCATGAATGTTCTGTGTGAACGAAGGCTTCAGGCCTGGGTTGCCCAGACGGATGTTCAGAGGGTCGGCGTTATTGAGTGTGTCGGGTATGAGGTCGGTGATGGAAGGCTGCCCGGTGCTGGCATGGTAGCGTGCGTTAAACTGCTCCTTCTTTGAGAAACGGTACTTGAAGTTGAGTGTGGGGCTGGCATTCATCACCTGCCTACTCACCTCATAGTGCCTCACTCCCTTGATGTAATCCACCGTGCTGTGCTGTGGTTGCAGCATGGCACCCACGGTGAGCAGGTAGCGCGGGCGCACAATCCTCAGCTGCAAGTTCACATTGTGGTTCTGGTAAGTGTTCTCCGTGCGCCCCTGCTGTGCGGTGTCGGTGACAGCCAGATGGCTCATCCCGCGGTAGTTGTCCAGCGTCACCCCACCCAGCGAATTGTCCTGCCCGAAGATGCTACTCACGTTGCGCTCGCGGTTGGAGTACCTCCACGAGTACTGGTAACTGCCCTGCAGGTATATCTGACGCCCGATGGGTTCGGTGTAGGAGATGCGTGCCGAGGCGTTGCGGTTGCGGTTGTCCGAGTTGTTGTATTGTGTTTTCTGATAGATGGAGTCCTCTCCGCTCACTGCTTTCAGCCGGTAGTAGTCGGTCTGCGAGTAGCTCTCGTTGTCGTTGTCTCCCCGCTGGAATCCTGCATTGGCGCTCACTGCCACGTTGCGCCCGCGCTTCTTCAGGCGGCGGTTGACCTGCACACTTCCGCTTGCCTGCACGTTATCCTGGGTGCTGTGATTGGCGCCCAGCCGTCGGTTCACCTTGATGCTGTCGGGCACCAGGCTCCATTCGCCCAGCGCGTCAGTCAGCGAGGGGAGCAGTTCATAAGGGTCACGCCGGAGCGAAGCGCCCACTCGACCCGATTCGCTGCTGCCCTTTCCCCACTGGAAATTAGGGCTTATGATGATGTTGGTGAGTGTGTCGGGCGTCCATTCGGCCTTGTATTGCAGGCGCAGACTGCCGCTGTGGTTCGACTGTCGGCGTGCCTGTGACTGATAGGCAGCCAGGCGGTTCTCAAAGGACTCTGTGGTCGATTCCGAGTGGCTCTTGCCTTTCCTCAGGCTCGTATGCAGTCCGCCGTTCAGTTGCAGGCGGTTCTTCTTCTCGTAGTTCTGTGTCAGCCCTACGTTGCCATTCGTGTTGTTGCCGTTTCCGCCCGTGTTGCCCGCGTTGCCCACCAGTGCCACCTTCTGGTCTCTGACGAAGCGTGTGGCGGTGAGTCTGCCGCTCATGCGGTCGTGGGTGCCGTATGACCCTTGCAGGTTACTCATCCATCCGTGCTTGCGGTTCTTCTTGATGGTCAGGTCCAGCACCACTCGCTCCTCTCCGTCATCGATGCCCGTGATGCGTGCTGCATCGCTCTGCCGGTCATAGGACTTTATCTTGTCGATCATGTCGGCAGGCAGGTTTTCCAGAGTCGCCTGCATGTTCTTCCCGAAGAACTCCTTTCCATCCACCAGTACCTGCGTGACGGGCCGGCCGTTCAGGGTATATTTCCCGTCCTCATCCACCTCCATGCCCGGGAGCTTCTTCACCAGTTCTTCCACCATCGCACCTTCCTGCACCTTGAAGGCATCGGCGTTATACACCAGAGTGTCATCACTCACCGTCATCTCTGCCATCTGCCCTTGTACCACTGCTTCACGCATCAGGGTGGAGTTTTCGCGCAGGAGCACATCGCCCAGCAGCAGGTGTGCCGACTTGCCCGAGATGCTTACGCGCATGTTCTCATCGAGGAAACCCATGCAGGTGAAGCGCATGACAAACCGGCCCACAGGCACGTCGGTGAGCACATACTGCCCGTCGTCTCCCGTCTGGGTGAGCTTTAGCGTCTTGCCGTTGGCATCTATCAGATGCACATGCACGCCGGGTAAGGTATCCTGCAACTCGGCATCGAGCACCCTGCCACGCAACTGTATGGAGCGCAGCGTGTCGGCACGCTGGGTGGCCACAGGCTGCTTGCGTGTGCGGTTCTTCTGCGCCCAAGCACCTGCGGGCAGCAGTAAAGTCAATAGGATAACCAGTGCGGAGAGTCTTAGCATACGAATATGTGACTCATGGGGCTGGGGAAGGTTTAATCAAGCAGTGCGCTGCATAGGCCGTCGCAGCGCGCTGCGATTGACGATGCAGTGCGCTGCGATGGGCTGTGCAGCGTGCTCACTCCAGACCGCATTCCTGCTGCAGGCTCAGGGTGAGCGAGATGAAATCCTGCACGCTCAGCTGTTCGGGGCGCTTCTGAAACAGTTCCTGGGCCAGCCACTCGGTGTGGTCCTTGGGCTGCATGCCCTTTTCGCGCTGCTCGTTGTCTATCTGCGCGAGCAGCGGACGTATGTTGTTGCGCAGCGTCTTGCGCCTTTGGTTGAACGTGGTCTTCACCACCCTGCGGAAGAGCACCTCGTTGCAGGGCAGCGAGGAAACCTCATTGCGGGTCAGCCGGATAACGGCGCTCTTCACCTTTGGAGGCGGACAGAACACGTGTTCATCTACTGTGAACAGATACTCCACGCTGTACCAAGCCTGCAGCAGCACGCTCAGGATGCCGTAGGTGCGGCTTCCGGGACCGGCCGCCATACGCTGTGCCACCTCGCGCTGTATCATGCCTGTGCAACAGGGGATAAGGTCGCGGTACTCCAGCATGCGGAAGAATATCTGACTTGATATGTTGTAGGGGTAGTTGCCCGTGAGTACGAAGGGCTGGCCACCGAACACCTGGTCCAAAGGCATACGCAGGAAATCGTCCCCGAGGATGTTTTCGCCCAGCTGCGGCATATTCTCCTTGAGGTAAGCTACCGATTCGGTATCTATCTCCACCACCTTTACGGGCCGTCCCTTGGGCAGGAGATATTGGGTGAGCACGCCCATTCCCGGGCCCACTTCCAGTATTGGCAGTGCCGGGCAGGCATCCACGGTGTCGGCTATGCGGCGTGCTATATCCTGGTCGGTGAGGAAGTGCTGGCCGAGTTGCTTCTTGGGTCTGACGCTTTTCATCTGTGTTGTATGTTGTGTGGTGTGGGCTTGGCTTGCATGACGGACTGTCTTGGGCTTGTGCCCGTTCCGTGGTCGGGTGTGCGTGCCGGCCTTTTTCCTTATATTATATATAATGTGTAAATGTATGGGGCGGTCGGCTCAGAGCAGGGCAGGAAGGCGGAAGAGTCCTGTGCCGTTGCTGCCTTTCACCAGGATGGTGTGGCCCTCCAGCGGGTGTGCAGTCAGATGCTGCTCCACCTGTTGTTCGCTTTCGAAGGTGAGGTAGGTGGTAGTCTGCTGCGCATCGGCATTCTCCCCGAGGAAATCCTGCAGGGCGGCAGCAAACTCGCTGCCCACCAGCCACACCTGCTCAAGGTGCATGCGGTGCAACTGATGCAGCACGCGCAGGTGCTCCTGGCGGCTTTCGGTTCCCAGCTCACGCATGTCGCCCAGGATGACCATCTTGGCGGGTTGCTCCACGAAGTCGAATGCCGTGAGTGCTGCCTCCATGCTCGATGGGTTGGCGTTGTAGGCATCCACCACCAGCCTGTTGTGCTCCGTCTGCCTGAACTCGCTGCGGTTGTTGGTGGGGTGGTAGTCTGCCAGCGCCTGGTCTATCTGCTTGGGCGATACGTCGAAGTGCAGTCCCACGGTGATGGCAGCACGCAGGTTGGCAATGTTGTATGCTCCAATGAGTTGTGTGCTCACGCTGTGCCAAGGCTCATCTACATCCTGGCGCCACTGGATATGCAGGAAGGGCGAACAGCTCTCTACCCTTGCCTCCACGTAGGGGATAGCCTGACGGCCCACCATGAGTCCCCTTTCCTGGGCCATCTGGCGCAGATCATCGTCCAGCGCATTCAGGAAAATCTGTCCGCCACGCCGGCTCAGGTCGTCATAGAGTTCGCCTTTGGTGCGCTTCACGCCCTCAAACGAGCCGAACCCAAGCAGGTGCGCCCGTCCCACATTGGTGATGAGTCCGTAGTCGGCCTGCACCAGCGAGCACAGGAAACGTATCTCTCCGGGATGATTGGCTCCCGTCTCCACCACCGCCAGGTCGTGTTCGTCGGTCAGGCGAAGCAGTGTGCGGGGTACTCCTATGTGGTTGTTCAGGTTGCCCTGGGTGTATAGCACGTGATGCGCTTGCGAGAGCACAGCCGCTATGAGTTCCTTGGTGGTCGTCTTGCCGTTGGTTCCGGTTATCTGTATGACGGTTTTCCCCCAGCGTCGGCGGTGCATGGCGGCCAGTTGCTGCAGGGTTTCCAGCACATCGCTGACAAGCACGAAGCGGTCGTCAACAGCCACTTCGGGGTTATCCACCACGGCAGCTGCACATCCCTGCTCCAGTGCACGGGCAGCAAAGAGGTTTCCGTCAAACGATTCGCCCTTGAGGGCAAAGAAGATAGAGCCCTTGGGACAGTCGCGGCTGTCCGTTGTCACCTGCGGGTGTTGCAGGTAGAGCTCATAGAGTGATTCCAGTGAAGTCATCTTTCCATTCATTTTACACTGACACAGAGGCATGCTGCCCCGAGTCCAGCGCAAAGTTAGCGCATTTTTCCCGTTTCGCTTGTACGTTCCTCAAATAATGAATAACTTTGCCCGTCATAACAGAGGTGGCATGAACGAGACGAGACAACTTCCCCATTATACCATAAATGTGGGCGGAACGCTTATGGATTTGAGCGTCCCGCGAGTGATGGGTATTCTCAATGTCACCCCCGACTCCTTTTATGCACAGAGCCGTAAGCAGACCGAGGCAGACATCGAGCTGCGCACACGGCAGATGCTGACCGAGGGAGCCGATATGATTGACATAGGAGCCTATTCGAGCCGGTCGGGTGCCGACGACGTGTCGCCCGAGCAGGAGATGGAGCGTCTTCGTCATGCGCTGGCTGTCTTGCGACGTGTGGCTCCCGATGCTGTGGTGAGTGTGGATACCTTCCGCGCCGATGTAGCACGCATGTGCGTGGAGGAGTTCGGGGTGCAGATCATCAATGACATCTCGGGTGGCGAACTGGACGGGAACATGTTCTCCACAGTGGCCAGCCTGGGAGTTCCCTATATCCTCATGCACATGAAGGGCAATCCGCAGAACATGCAGCAGGCACCTCACTATGATGACTTGCTCACCGAGATGCTTCAGTACTTCGCCGCACGTGTGCACCGACTGCACGAGATGGGGGTGGCAGATATCATCCTCGACCCTGGATTCGGCTTCGCAAAGACGCTGGAGCACAACTATGAGCTCATGCACCGCCTCGAGGATCTGCATGTGCTGGAGCTGCCTATATTGGTGGGCATCAGCCGCAAGTCGATGATATACCGCCTGCTGGGCGTAACACCGCAGGATGCACTCAACGGAACCACCGTGCTCAACACGCTGGCTCTGCAGAAGGGTGCAGCCATCCTGCGTGTGCATGACGTGAAAGAGGCCGTAGAGGCAGTGAAGATAACCAATAAGATGCGCTCATGTTAGAGATGGGATTGAAGGATGTGATAGACATCCTGCTGGTGGCCATCATCTTGTACTACTGTTACAAGTTGATGAAGCAGTCGCGCTCGGTGAATATCTTCTATGGTGTGCTGCTCTTCATAAGCTTCTGGATAGTCATCAGCAAGGTGCTCGAGATGAAGCTCCTGGGCAATATACTCAACCAGCTGGTCAACGTGGGAGCCATTGCCATCATCATCCTCTTCCAGGAGGAGATACGCCACTTCTTCTACACCATCGGAGCTCATCAGCGTGCCAGACGCTTTATCCACCTCTTCCGACCTGATAAGAAAAGGGGGATACCCGGCATGGCGCACGAGCGTGAGGATATCTTTCCCATCGTGATGGCTTGTCTCAACATGAGCAAACAGCGCGTGGGAGCACTCATAGTGATGCAGAACCAGCTGCCGCTGACCGACTTCATCCGCACGGGTGAGGTGCTCAACGCGCGCATCAGTCAGCGCCTCATTGAGAATATCTTCTTCAAGAACAGCCCCCTGCACGATGGTGCTATGATCATCTCGGGCGAAAAGATAACGGCTGCAGGCTGCATCCTGCCCATCAGTCACGATATGGACATTCCCAAGGAGTTCGGTCTGCGTCACCGCGCTGCCAAGGGTATCAGCAAGGAGACAGACGCTCTGGCCATCGTGGTGAGCGAGGAGACGGGTAACATCAGCGCCGCCTACAACGACGAGTTCCGCTCGCGCCTGTCGGCCGAAGACCTGGAGCTGCTGCTGATGAAGGGCAAATTCTGACACGACATAACAACACACAATTATATATATAAGGAGTAAGCATCATGAGCTTAATGGACAAGATCATCCTCCGCGCTCAGCAGAACAAGCAGCGTATCGTGCTGCCTGAGAGCCTGGAGGAACGTACACTGACCGCCGCCGACCGTGCTCTGGCCGACGAACTGGCCGACATCATCCTCATCGGCAACGAGCAGGAAATCTTCTCACTTGCCGACAAACTGGGTCTCAAACACGTGGGCAAGGCTACTATCATCGACCCTGCCACCAGCCCCAAGACAGAGGAATATGCGCAACTGCTCTTCCAGCTGCGCCAGAAGAAAGGCATGACCATCGAGGAGGCCCGCCGCAAGGTGATGGACCCTCTCTACTTCGGATGCCTGATTATCAAGAACGGTGATGCCGACGGACAGATTAGCGGCGCACTCTCAACCACCGGCGACACTCTTCGCCCCGCACTTCAGATCATCAAGTGCGCTCCTGGAGTGTCTTGCGTGAGCGGCGCTATGCTGCTCATCACACAGGCTCCCGAGTACGGCGAGGATGGTGTGCTGGTAGTGGGTGACGTGGCTGTTACACCTGTTCCCGATGCTGCACAGCTGGCTCAGATAGCTGTGTGCACCGCACAGACTGCCAAGAGTGTGGCCGGTTTCAGCGACCCTCGCGTGGCTATGCTGTCATTCAGCACCAAGGGAAGCGCCAAGCATGAGGTGGTGGACAAGGTGGTAGAGGCCACCCGACTGGCTCACGAGCTGGATCCCAGCCTGAAGCTCGACGGCGAACTGCAGGCTGATGCCGCTTTGGTTCCCTCAGTAGGAAGCAAGAAAGCTCCCGGTAGCGACATCGCAGGAAAGGCCAACGTGCTGGTGTTCCCCTGCCTGGAGGTGGGCAACATCAGCTATAAGCTGGTGCAGCGACTTGGCCACGCCGAGGCTATAGGCCCCATCCTGCAGGGTATCGCACGTCCTGTCAACGACCTGTCACGCGGCTGCTCGGTGGATGACATCTATAAGATGGTGGCCATCACAGCCTGTCAGGCAATGGACGCAAAATGATATCGCGCAACGCGCGAAGTGAAAAACGAAAAGTGAAAAGTGCATAGTACTGGGTGCTACGGGTCAGTTCTCGCCCTCAAGAGCGAGGCTTTCGCCGACCGCATCATCAGGATGGCGGGCTATCTTCATGATAATGCGCCCAGATACTTGTCGCCTGTCATACAGCAGATATTGAGGTCGGGGACCTCGATATCTGCCAATGTGGGCGAAGCACAATTCGCTTCCAGCAAGGCCGATTTCGCCTTCAAGCTGCGTATAGCGCTCAAGGAAGCCAACGAGACACGCAACTGGCTCCGACGGCTTGCCCATGCAGCAGCCATCACGGAGTTGCAACACGCCAGCATGGAAAAAGATTTAAGCGAAATCATCGCACTGCTCGTTTCTTCAATCAAAACAGTAACAAACAAACTTAAAGAATAACAACCCGAGTGAAGGATGAAATGACGAAGGTGCTCCCAAGGCAGCACTCTTCACTTTTCACCTTTCACTTATCACTTACATAGTAATGAAGATTTTGGTACTCAACTGCGGAAGCAGTTCTATTAAGTATGCACTTTACGACATGGCAGACCACTCTGTCATCACCAGCGGCGGTATCGAGAAGATAGGTCTGCCTGATTCTTTCATCAACGTGAAGCTCAATGGTGAGAAGCATCGCATCATGCGTCCCATCGAGGAGCACACTGCCGGCGTGCAGTTTATCTTCGAGGTGCTCACACAGGGCGAATATGCTGTGCTCTCCGACCTCAATGAACTGGGTGCCGTAGGCCACCGCATGGTGCACGGAGGCGAGCGTTTCAACAAGTCGGTGCTGCTTACCCCCGAGGTGATGGAGGCTTTTGCTGCCTGCAACGACCTGGCTCCCCTGCACAACCCCGCCAATATCAAGGGCGTGAATGCCGTGAAGGCTCTGCTGCCCAATATCCCTCAGGTGGGTGTCTTTGATACTGCTTTCCACCAGACAATGCCCGACTACGCCTTCATGTATGCTCTTCCCTATGAGCTTTACAAGAAGTACGGTGTTCGCCGCTATGGTTTCCACGGCACCAGCCACCGCTATGTATCACAGCGCGTGTGCAAGTTCCTGGGTCTGCAGAGCGCCGAGGGCAAGAAGATCATCACCTGCCACATCGGCAACGGTGCCTCTATTGCCGCTGTGAAGGACGGCAAGTGTGTGGATACCTCAATGGGTCTCACTCCCCTCGAAGGTCTGATGATGGGTACACGCAGCGGCGATATCGATGCCGGTGCAGTGACCTTCCTGATGGACAAACTGCATCTCGATACCCACGGCATCAGCAATCTGCTCAACAAGCAGTCGGGTCTGGCAGGCGTGAGTCAGTTGAGCAGCGACTTCCGCGACATCCTGGCTGGCATCGCCAACGGCAATGACCAGGCTCGTCTGGCCAAGGAGATGTACACATATCGCATCCGTAAGTACATCGGCCAGTATGCTGCTGCTATGGGCGGTGTGGATATCATCGTCTTCACAGGCGGTGCCGGTGAGAACCAGTGGGAGGTTCGCGAGGGCGCTACACAGGGGCTGGAGTTCATGGGCGTCAAGATGGACGAGACCAAGAACCGCTCTTGCCGTGCCACCGAGGCTATCCTCTCTGCCGATGACAGCCAGGTGACTGTGTGCTGCATCCCCACCGACGAGGAGCTGATGATAGCACTCGACACCGAGTCTCTGGCCTGCTGATCAGGCATGTAATCATACCAGAAGAAGGCATCCGTGAGGCTGAAACGCTCTCACAGGATGCCTTCTCTGTTTTTCTCTTCTTCTGTCCTTGGCGTGGCGCCGGCCTCACTTCTTCTCATTCCATATCTCCTCGGCCAGGTATTTGTCGCTTCGGCAGTGCAGGTCAGCCACTCCCTCTTCCATGAGTTGCAGCGTATCCGAACTGTAGAACCTGTCCATCGCCTCTTCCATGGTGATATGATACATCTTGCTCATCTCCTCTATGATGCGCGCATACTTCGCTTCCAGTATGGCGTGATAGGCTTCATCGTGCTCTACTTTCACTGGTGATGCGTGATAGACTTCCATTATGCGAGCACTCCTTTCTCCTTCATGTATTCGGTGAGGTCTTCCATGAGATATTCTTTGCCAAAGGTGTGCAGCACATCATAGCTTGGTATGATGTAGCCCGTCAGTATTCCCGACTTCTTCAGACGCGCATAGATTTCCCCTGGCTTCATGTTCAGTTTGCGCGAGAGATTGCCTACACAGTAGGTGATGAAGTTGATAATGTCACTGTTCATGCCGTTTTTACTTACCTTTCACATGCAAATCTACAGCTTTTCCTTTGATTGTGGGGCAGGCGGGGAGGAAAATGTGGTGGGGAGGGGATGATGGTGGGCGGCGGCTCTTGGGTGACTATGTAGTACCTTTCGGCGATGAAATGGGGGAAAATATGGTAATTACCGCAATCAATACGGCCAGAATGTGTATTCTTACCAACTTTGATGCCTCCCTACCCAACTCCCCTGCTAACTTTGCGTAACGAGAATTGAAGGGGTAGTGAAGAATGCAGAGTGCTTCTCTCGCGTGCTATATAAATGTAGTATGCGCGGGAGGATGTGGCTTGCACGTAAATGTAAAACAGAAAACCAAGATTTAAATGATGATGAAGAAATCAATGTTTGCGGCAACTTTGTTTGCCGTGGTTGCTTTCTCTGCCTATGCGCAGGGGGATGCAAGTCTCTATGAAATCCCCAACGGGCATTTCACGGAGTGGACTACTGATTGTGGGAGTACAGACCAGAGAAACTCACTTGATGGAAATGGAGCTACAGGAGTAAGCGCAGAACTTACAAAAAGACCAGGAGAAGAACCTGCGAGTTGGAGTGCGTCTAACTTTCGTTTCTCAGAATTGGGCACATTTACTACAATTTGGTCGAAACTAAGTCAAGCGACAGGACTTGTCTCAAAGGGAACTTCTGGTGCTCTTTTGACCAATAAGGATATTCAAGCAGGCCGTACGCCAACGATGCATATTGCAGGCTTCTTGAGTTTGAATACACCTTGGATATTTATCAAACGAGAAGATTATTGGGAGATGGGAACTTATGGCGGGGTTAGTTTCTCGGGTCGTCCAGATGCTATCTCTGGGAAATATAAGAGAAAGTCGAATGAAACTGCAACAGGTGAGCAGGCCAGGATTGTCGCTTACTTGTGGAAAGGAACTTATAAGTCTAAAGTTTCGAAGTCATGGACAGGCGGTAATGAGACTGTGCAAGATGAGGATCGCGCAATCCTTTATCCATCTACAGCGAAAAATGTCAGCGGCAACGGTTCTCTCATCGCCAGCTGCGACTACGCTTTCGCTTCTACCGAAAACAATGGATGGGAGGAGATAACAGTGCCTCTCGACTATAAGAACGAGGAGGTGCCCGAGAAGATGAATGTCATCATCAGCAGTGGCGACTACTGGAATAAGGACAACATCAAGGCTGGCAACCAATTGGAAGTGGAGTATGTGGAATATGTCTATTACCCTGCATCCATCAGCAATTGCCGCTACAACGGACATGAGGTGACGTTTGACGAGAACGATGAGGCTGTTCTGTCAGATGATGTGGTGTATGAGGGCGATTCGCAGCTGACTTATGACAAAGGAGGAAATGGCCAGATAGTGACCAAGTCATTTGATGCTGCCACAGGAATTCTGCTGGTTACTGTCACAGGTGGAGACTACGGTCTGAACGGAACCAACCAGAAGACTTACACCATACGCTTCAGCAAGGAGAAGGTTGATGCCACTCTGGTGGCAAAGGAAGCTACCAAGTATGGTACCTTCTATGCACAGTTTGATGTGCAGATACCCGAGAACATGAAGGCTTATACCTGTAGCGCTGTGGCCAACAATGAACTGGTGCTGGTGGAGCAGACTGATATTATTCCCGCCTTTACCCCTGTGATTGTGGAGACTACGGGCGGTGACCGAAGCGAAAGCCTTACTGGCGTTGTTGCTGTGGCCGACTATGACAAGGAGGCCAGAGTGGGACTGTTGCAGGGAGTTCTCACCCGTCATCCAGCTCCCAATGGTTCTTATGTTATGCAGAATCAGAGTAGGGGTGTGAAGTTCTACCTTGTGGATACTTCGGTGGCCCAGCCTAACGTGCCAGCCAACCGTTGCTATCTGCAGTTCTCTGCTCCTTCCGAGATCAAGGTTCTCTCGTTCCCTGGTGAGGCTACCGCCATTGAGGCAGTCAATGGTGTGCTCAATGGCACTTCGGAGATTTATGACCTGTCTGGCCGCCGCCTGCCTGCTTTGCAGAAGGGAGTCAATATCGTGAATGGCAAGAAGGTTTTGGTAAAGTGAAAATAAGCTAAAGGACAAGATAAGGATATGAAGAAGATTTATACTGCACCCGCCATGAGGGTGAACGACATACAGGTAGAGGAAGGATTGCTGTTGGGCTTGTCGAAAACGAACAAGGCTGATGTTTCGGATGCAATGGTCAAAGCCGAATTCGGCAGCGATATAGATATGAGTGAGGTGGGCGGCAACGCGGTTGGTTCGGGCCGGCGCAACCCTTGGGACAGCCAGTGGTGAGAATTGCCCTTCCGGGACACTAAGGTTACTTGGCCAAGTAGCACGTTTTCCCCAAAAAGACTCTGCCCGGACATGACACTCTGAGGCCCGTGGGATCTGCTCCAGAAGATGGTCTCGGGAAGTTGTCTTTAGGGAAGGAAAGGGGCTGCTCGGTATTGACAATGCGAGGCCAACTCTATTCGTGGGCGAATGGAAAGTGTCTTGTGTGCAGGATTCATTCAGCCTCCAGGGCCGGTGCATTGCTTATGTCCACCGTCCAACCCAAGGCTGGACGGTCAGAGAATATATACTTACTTGGCAAAGTATCCAGGCTTCATCCACCGTCCAGCCTTGGGTTGGACGGTGGAGAATAACTCCTTCCCTGATTTGAAGGCATACAGGAAGTGCCGAAGGAGTCTGCATCTCCTTGCTCGCTAATGGCTTCCCTTGTGCAGGTTTGCTGTCAGCGAAAGGATATGGATTTCTGTGAACCAGAAAGCCCCACATGCTCTCAGTGGCATGTGGGGCTTTCTCGTTTGCTTGTGCAGCAGGGAGTGGCTTGCGGGCATCAGAGGGCTGTGCCTGCTGTGCTGTAGCGCCGCTTGCCCTTCTGTATGATGATGCTGTGGCCGCTGAACTGCTTGCGCGCGGCGGACTGCTTGCTTGTGGCGGTGGCAGAGGCGATGCCAGTCCCCCCGGTGACGATGAGGCGCAGGGTGGCGGTGGCTGCTCCGTCCTTGGTGTGGGCGGTGATGGTGGTCTCTCCCTGGCTGAGAAGCGTTATGAATCCACCGTTCACGGTGGCCACCTGCTCGTTGCTGCTGCTCCATGCGATGCGCTTGTCGGTGGCGGAGGCAGGCGTGAGGGTGGGGCGGAGCGCCATGTTGCGGTCGTCCAGGCAAACGGTCATCTCACTCTCCTCAAAGGCGAGCGAGCGGGCCAGCTGCGGCTCCTTCTGCCCCTTCTTGCGGTAGAGGAAGGGCAGGGGCAGTGAGGTGGAGGTGTATAGATTGAAGCGGGCATAGCTCTCCACGGGAGCATTGAAGCGCATGGTGCCGTATTTCTCGTTGGAGCTGGTGATGCTTGCACCCTCGTAGCCCAGTGTTATCTTCCAGTCCGTCATGCCATTGTCCCACGCCAGAGCCTGTTTGCCCGATGCTGCCAACTGTCTTCCGTGCTGGTCGGTGAGTGTCCACATGCCGGCTGTCTCGGCTTCGGCCAGCGTGAAGCGCAGCACCTCGTGGTTGGTCACATCGGTGGTGGAGGCCAGCGGCACTGCATCCAGGTAGTGTGAAGTCTCCATGCCGTCGATGTCGGCAGCGGCACATCCGTTGCGGAAGATCATCAGTTCGTCCCCCGCGTTCAGCGTACTCTTCTTCTCCAGCTTCTCGTATATCCAGCCCAGAGGCGACTCCAACTGCATTCCTGCAGGCTCATCGTATTCGATGGTGATGGAGTTCACATATACCGAACCCTCGCTGGTGCCGCCCTTCAGCGTGATGGCCGCCTCGTCGCTGGTGAGTGCAGGCACCTCCATGGGCTTTGTCACATCCACATACACCCCCAGGTCCTTGTTTACCCATTGGCCAAACCACTCCTGGCTGGCAAAGTCGCATGGGCGCAGCTGGTAGATGGTCTCTTTGCCGTCGGTCAGTGACAGGCCCGCCTGACCTGCTTTCCTGTTGCTGCACATGCTCAGTGTGATGCTCCTCACGGTGCATCCCTGCCATCCCTCCAGATAGAGGGTAGCCTGGCGGTTGCGTGGTATCTGGTTGTAGCGGTTGCCTGTGGTGGCTCCGTATTCATTCTCGAAATACGCCCACGAGCCCTTGGGTACCATGCCGCTGGCAGCCAGTTCAAACTCGCCCGTTGTCTTGTTGTACTCCACAATCCTGTACACCGCCTCTGCAGCCTGCATGGTGAGTGCCGTCATCCATAGTGCGGCCAGTGCCATCAGCCTGTAGCCATCACGCATCCTTAAGTTCATATCTTGTCTTTATGTTTGTTTTATATAATGTGTACCCGACGTTCGCGTTCGGGTGGTCAAAATTACAGGTTTTCCTTCATTTGGCAAACCGTGATGTGGGATAATGTTGTGGAACAGGGGTTGTGCGTCACATTATTGACATTGGAAAGGGGTGGAAAACAAAAAGATTTGGGCAAAAGGGTGGTTTGTTCCGTGAAAAGATGTAATTTTGTCTTTGAAAACCTTGTATGCCTGTTTTCCTTTATTTGGAAACGCAGAGGGGGGCTAGCATCGTTTGGCTTACAACCTAAGAAACTGAAAGCGAAACGACCGCATTTCTTTGCACAGGCGGGCAGGGTGCTCGGTGCAGCCTGGCTGCATCATGGAGAGAATGAACATTGGTCAACAGAAAACTATCAGACAGAGAGAAAAGGAATGTGTCAGACAGCATTGATAGCAGACAACATCGCACGGCTGAGCATGCGCTCATACCGTCATAGGCAGGAGGTGGCTACCCCTGACGCCTATCGTGCGTCACAGCTCGCACGTCTCAACAGGGCGCTTGGTTCGCTCTGTGAACTCCTTTACGACCAGTGGCAAACGGTCACAGAGGATGACTACAGACAGTTCGGTGGACAGCTTCAGCTCTTGATAGAGACTCTTCGCGGATTGTACCAGAGTATCCGCAGACTTCCCAAGTCAATGGGGCTTGCCGTGGAGGCAGAGCGGCTGGAGGAGAACTACTCAGAACTCCGAGAACTGAACAGCGACATCATTAACTTCCGCATCCGTCTGCCCAAGAACGAACGTCTTCATCAACTGATGGCAGAAGCCTCACGCAGACTTAACTCATGATTTCCTTCCAGACGATAAGTTCTTTTCGCGCACGGCTACAGGCTCTGGTGGATATCCGTAAGGGTGTCTATTCGAGTGTCCCTGCAGAGATCAAACGAGAGTTTGAAAGTGCTGATATAGAAACCATACGCCACAATCGCGACATGATTCTTATCCAAAACGATTTGGTCATCGTCAAATATCGGTTGGGAGACAAGCGCATGAAACTGTCCAAGGCTAATGGCTATCGGCTCATCTATATGGTTTCCACATTGCATGAGCGTGTGGTCTTCTTGGATATCTATCCTAAGCGAGGTCCGCTTCAGCAACTGGATATTGATGACCGTCAGCTCATGAGACTCATCGAAGAATATCTTGAGGAAGATGCTGGACATCAACTGATGAACTACCAATTCTAATGACGAAACAAATCAATAACTTAAATAATCGCATTATGAAACAATTTACTCTAAAAAGTCTAATGCTCCTGCTGCTCCTGCTCATAGGGGGGGGGTAGTTTTGTTTGGGGAGAGACAAAGACTGGTACTATTAAATTTGGTACAAATAACTTAAAGATTAGCAGTGCAAATGTAACAGGAAATGACAACTTGAACAACTCTTGGAATATTGTAACTGCTGGTACTACGTCTTTTCCGCAGCAGCCAGATTGTGGCCGGTTTGGTTCTTCGGATAATCCGGCAAAAACTATTACCTTCACCATGACTTTGCCTTCAGGCGTGAAGTTTACTTCTTTTTCTGCTAAGTTCGGTGGATTTAAAGGCACTGCAGGAAACATCTCTTTGACTGTTGATGGAACAAAGGTTGGTAGTGGTAACTTGTCTGCAACCAAAGATGTTGTGGTGGGTGGTGAACTTAAAACTGCGACAACAGGTAGGGAACTGAAAGTTACTGTTACGAACATTGCAAGGGGTGTAAAGTGCTATAACATCTCATATACTTATGAAGATTCTGATAGCCCTTCTCTCAGTGTAAACACAACTTCTGTCGATTTCGGTAAAGTTGTCGTAGGGGCCTCTGTAGAGCCTAAGAACGTGACTGTTACTATGGCTAATATTGATGGTGGTGCAACTGTAAAACTTGACAAGGGCGAGGCTTCTCCTTTTGCTGTAACGCCAGAAAGCCTTAGTGCAACAGGTGATGTTGCAGTATCTCCAAAGGAACAAACTCTTGCAGTAGCTGGCGTATATGAGGATAAACTCACAATTACGGCAGGCGAGTTGACTAAGACTGTTAATGTGAAGCTGACGGTCGCTAAAAAAAGCATTGTAACTTGGAATGTGAATGGCAAGGATTATACTGAGGGTAATCCCACGACTGAGGTTGTTGAGGGTGAGAAGGTAGAAGTTCTTCCTACTGCTCCTGCTTCAATCGGTGGTCTGGTATTCATGGGATGGACCAACGAGGCTGTGACATCACAGGAGGCTGCTCCTGCTGTTCTCTTCACATCTGCAGCTGATGCTCCTGCTGTGACGGCTGATGCTACTTACTATGCTGTATTTGCTGCGCAGGCTGGTGCAGGTTGGACTCGTGTGACAGCGTTGAGCGGTATCACGGAAGGTTCTTATGTGATAAAGAATGCTGGTTTTATTCTGCCAAACACCAATACTGGTGCAAAACAATTACCCCAAAAAGTCTCGGCTCCCTCAATAACTGGCAATCTTATAACTGGAGAAGTTGATGAATCTATGGTATGGCAGTTCGTTCCTACAGGTTTTTCTAAACAGTTTTATATAAAGAATGCTGCAGGGGATTATTTGTATGCTACAAATGCAAATGACGGGCTTCATGTAGGTGGAACTTCTTCCCAATGGACATTTGAAGAGAATGGAACTGATTATTTCGCAATGAAGGTTGCGAAGATTTCTCGATATTGTGCAACATATAAGGACGGAAAGGATTGGCGTAGTTATACTTCAAAGAGTCATGTCAACTATGCAAATGGAGGAAAGCTGGAGTTGTATAGAAATGACATTTCTTATTCCAACTACACCACCACAGTTGAAACCAATTCTTTGATTCTGCGTGCTTTTGATGGAAAGAATCACTTCGCTACTTTCAGCAGTGATAAGGCTGTGAAGTTTGTTGATGCAACAGTCTATGCTGTAGGTGTCAATGACGACCGTCTTATTCTGACAGAGGTGGAAAGCAAGCAGGTTCCTGCCAACACAGGCGTGCTGTTGAAGTCTGTTGGCGCAGAAGCAACATACAGTGTCATTGGTTTAGCTCCTGCTATTGAGAACAATCTGCTCTGTGCTTCTGTGGAAGAGGGACAGACAACAGCTGCTGATGGAACTACGGAAGGTTATAGCTTCTTTAAGCTTTCTTATAACCAGGCTGGCGAGAATGAGAAGCTTGGTTTCTACTGGACTAAAGAGAACGGCGCTCCCTTCGTTAGCAAGGCTGGTCTTGCCTATCTTGCAGTGAAGACAGCTGATGTGGCTGCCGTGAAGGGCTTCTCTCTGTTTGATATGGAAACAGGCATCAGCAAGGTGACAGGTTCGCCTGCTGCTGGCAATGGCGTAATCTATGACCTTCAGGGCCGTCGCGTAGAGCGTGCTGTACGTGGTCTCTACATCGTGAATGGCCGTAAGGTGGTGGTGAAGTAAAGGCTAATAATATAATCATTAAATCGATACAACAATGAATAAGAAACAATATGCAACTCCCCAGATCAACGTGGTGGAGATGGAAAACGAGGACATGATAGCCTTGTCAAATCGTGATATGCTTGGAACAGAGATTGGTAACGACGAACAGTTCGTAAAGGATGTGGAACTTCCCTCCGACCTGTCAGGTAATCGCAAACTTTGGGATGACAAGTGGTAATCCAATTCCCCCATCAAGCAATACAGAAAAGTCACGGCTGCAGCATCCCCGCTGCAGCCGTGCTTGCTATTAGTGGACATAGCCAGTTCAAGATGGAACAGCCGTGAGAGACCACAGAAATCAAGTCAAAATATGCTGCGTAGTTTTTATTTGAACACGGATTTCACGGATAGTTATTGAGAGAATTTCTTTCTTACATCCGTGTTATCCGTGCTATCCGTGTTCGTTAAAAACATCTCCTTGGTAATCAGTGGTTTTATTTGAACACGGATTACACGGATTTTACGGATAAGTTATTGGAAAGCCCTTTGCCCTACATCCGTGTAATCCGTGCTATCCGTGTTCGTTAAAAAACCATTCCTTGGCTGTTCTGTGGTTTTATTGAACACGGATTACACGGATTTCACGGATACTTATTGAGAGAAAAGCCTTTCTTACATCCGTGTAATCCGTGCTATCCGTGTTCGTTAAAAAACCATCCCTTGGCTGTTCTGTGGTTTTATTGAACACGGATTACACGGATAGTTATTTAGAAAAAAACTTTCTTGTATCCGTGTTCGTTAATAGAAACAATCTGTGGTCTTTTAAAATTCTATGTAGGGCTGAAGGCGCTCTATGTCTCTTGGGGTGAACTCCTTGAGGGACTCCAGGTCGGATGGAGAGCGAAGGGGACCTTTGTCGGTGCGGCGCTCGTAGATGGCACGAGCCTGATAGAATGAGATGTAAGGATGACGGCGCATTGACTGCACAGAAGCCTTGTTGAGGTTTACCTTGCGGGTTCGGGTGTGCGAGAGACAAAACCAGTCGAGCACATCATCGGGCATGGAACAAGACTCCATCACCTGCTCTACGCTCACGAAACCGCCCAGACTCTCGCGGTAACGGACTATCTTCGAAGCACGGTAAGAGGCTATACCGGGAATCTTCTTCAGCTGGTTGGTGTCGGCTGTTGCCAGATCCACTTGTACCAGACTCTCATATTTCACCGGCCTCTGTATTGTATCGCGGGGAACTGAAGGCGATGAGGCAAGTGAAGATGAACGGGCGGGCAGGGTAGAAGCAGTGTCGGCAGCAGAAACTTTGGACTGGGGACGAACGGTACTCGGTCTGCTCTCCCTGGCTTTGGCTGCAATGGCTTCTGCATCTACATACCGGTAACGCTCAGCTATACGTATCTGAGGCGAAAGCCGTTGCCACATCTCATTGGTCATGCCAGGTGTGCGTGCGAAATCCTCCGGCGTGTGATAACGCCCATGCTTGGCACGGTAGCGATAGATAGCACGCACCTGCCACGGAGCCAGTCCCAGGCGCAGAAGCTGTGTGCTGTCGGCGGTGTTCGGGTCAAAAGGGAAAGTCTCCACAGGAGCCTCCTCGGTGGCATAAATATATGTTTTGCCCTTGCTCTGACTCTTGCTTGTGTGCTGTTTGGTGGTGCGCTCGGTGCGCTGGCCGGCAGGCTCTTTCCCGCTATCCTCCTGAGTCCATGAATATACGAAGAAGCCCAGCACCACCAGCACCAGCACCCATTCCAGCAGGAGCAGTGCACGACGGTCGGCACGCGAAAGGAACGGTCGGCGCCTCATTTGCCCAGCAGTTCGTGAAGGAAGATAGACACAATGGCCACTGGCACCACGTAACGCACCAGGAAGATGTAGGCACGCAGCAGGCGAAAGTGCAATTTGCCCCCGTTGGTCAGTTCACTCTCCACCAGCCGTCTGTCCAACTTCCATCCCACAAACAGGCAGATGATGATGCCGCCGAAGGGCAGGATGAACTTGGAGGAAACGAAGTCGAAGAGGTCGAAAACCGTCATGCCAAACAGGCGGCAGTCGCTCAGCAGGCCGAAGGAAAGAGCGCACAGGCACGAGAGAGCCACACAAGTGCATGACACCCAGGTGGCTGCTGCACGTCGTGAGATACCGGTAACCTCGAGCAGATAAGCCGTAACCGGTTCGTGCAGCGACATTGCGCTGGTGAGAGCTGCCAGCAGGAGCAGCATGTAGAAGAGGCCGCTGAACACATAGCCTACTACAGGCACAGAGTGGAAAGCGATGTTGAACACATTGGGGAGAGTCTGGAACACCAGTCCCGGACCGGCATCCACGGTAGCACCTTCCACACTGAACACGGCAGGGAAGATGATGAATCCGCTCAGAACAGCCACGAAGGTGTCGATGGAGCAGACACTGAAAGCCGTCTTCACCAGATTGGTGTCGGGTCCGAAGTAGGATGCATAGGTGCACAGGCAGCCCATAGCCAGACTGAGCGAGAAGAATGCCTGGCCCATGGCACTAAGCACCACATCGCCCGTAATCTTGCTGAAATCAGGCCGAAGCAGGAAAGTGAGCCCCTGGGAGGAACCAGGCATGCCGAAACTGCATACCACCAGAATGCCTATGATGAGCAACAGCATGGGCATCATCACCTTGGAAAACCGCTCGATGCCCGAGCGCACTCCGCGCACGATGACCATGTGGGTGACTGCCATGAAGACAGCGGCGCAGAGGATGGGCTTCCAGGGATGGGAAACAAAGGTGGTGAAGAACTCCCCGTAGTTTCTCTCGGCCTGCAGATGACCCATGAGCGACTCTACCATATAATAGAGTGTCCAGCCGCTTATAATAATATAATAGGAGAAGATGAGGAAGGCAACGAACACACCCTCCACACCGCCTATGCGCCACCAGGTGCCTGGCGCCAGTTTGGAAAAAGCGCTCACCGTGTTGGCATGCGTATGACGTCCGATGATGAACTCGCTTATCATCACCGGCATGCCCACCAGCACCACGCACAGCAGATATACAAGGATGAAGGCGGCACCGCCATTGTTGCCCACCTCAGTGGGAAAGCGCCACACATTACCCAGTCCTACAGCACTGCCCGCAGCGGCAAACACTACGCCCAGTTTGCTTCCGAAGTTGTTTCTCTTTTCTGTCACTTCCTGTTTCTGTTTGTCTGCCCCGTGGGAGGCTGTCTGCTTCCTTGGGACAGTTTTGTTTTAGATGAATGAGGGGAAGGATGGTTCCCCTGTTGATGCCAGCAGGCTGATACCGAGTGCGTCAGGCCATCAGCTGGTTGAGGAACACGGCTCCCACGCCCACTGGAGCCACCCAGCGGATGAGGAACAGCATCACACGGGCTGCCCGGCACCAGCAAGTACCCTCGTTGGTCAGTTCGCTCAGTGCCAACTTGCGGTCAAGATACCACCCCACGAATACCGTGATGAGAATGCCGCCCAAGGGCATCATGAACTTGGCGGTAATGAAGTCGAAGAGGTCAAAGAACCCCATGCCGAACAACTTCACATCGGCCCAAGCACCGAAGGAGAGCGAGCAGGCAGTGCCCAGCACGATGGCTACAGAGGTGACTATGATGGTGGAGCAGTGGCGGCTCACATGATAATTCTCGTGGATAAAGGCAGTGGCTATCTCGTTCATAGAGATGCTGCTGGTGAGTGCAGCCAGCAGGAGCAGCAGATAGAAGAGGCCGCTGAACACATAGTTGAGTACGGGCGTGTGTGCAAAAGCTGTGTTGAACACATTGGGCAGAGTGATGAACACCAGTCCCGGACCGGCATCGGGCACCATGCCAGGCACGCTGAACACGGTGGGGAAGATGATGAAACCGCTCAGAACAGCCACCAGGGTGTCTATCGCACACACATTGAAAGCCGAAGAGACCAGCCGGGTATCGCGCCCGAAATAAGATGCGTAGGTTACCAGACAGCCAATGCCCACACTGAGCGAGAAGAATGCCTGGCCCATGGCACTGAGCACCACACTGCCCGTAATCTTGCTGAAGTCAGGACGAAGTAGGAAGGTGAGTCCGGTGGACGACCCTGGCATCGTGATGGATACTGCCACCAGAAGCATCAGGATGATGAAGAGCAGCGGCATCATGAGTTTGGAATATCGCTCGATGCCGTTTCTCACACCGCGAGACACCACAAAGTGGGTGAGCAGCAAGAAGAGATACACATAGAGCAAAGGCCGCAGAGGATGGGCTGAGAACTGGCTGAAGTGGGCGGCAAAGTCCTGTGGATGCATCAGTTGTCCTGTGAGCGACTCCACTGTGTAGTTGAGCGTCCAGCCAGCCACCACGGAGTAGAACGAGAGGACGAGCACTCCCGCCAGCACACCCATGAAGCCTGTGAGTACCCACGGTTTGCCTGGAGCCAGCACCCGATAAGAGTGTACGGTGTTGGTCTTCGAAGCCCGTCCGATGACGAACTCGCTCACCATGACCGGCATGGCCAGCAGAACCACACACAGAAGATAAATGAGGATGAAGGCGGCACCACCATTGCGGCCCACCTCAGTGGGAAACCTCCAGATGTTTCCCAAACCGACTGCGCTGCCTGCTGATGCAAGCACCACACCCAACTTACTGCCAAAACTGCCTCGGCTGTCCATTTGCTGTGCTGATGAAGTTAAGTTCTATTGTGCAGCCAATACATTCTGCTCGCACGAATTGCAAATATACAAAGAATTTCCCTACCTTTGCATCAATATTCATACAAAACAGCTACGCATGCTTACACATTATATAAAAACATACCCATTGGGCTTACTTGTCACTTTGGCTATACTGGTTCTTTCCTTGGCTCCTATTCCTGAGGTGCCGGCAGTGGAGGATGTTCCCCTGGCCGACAAGTGGACCCACATGGTGATGTATGCTACCCTCACGCTCACCATCTGGTGGCAGTATCTGCGCAGTCATAAGTGCATCTGCTGGCAGCGGCTCATCGTCTTCGGCGTGCTGGCTCCCGCTGCATGGGGAGGCTTGATGGAACTGGCACAGGCTTACCTCACCACCTACCGCTCAGGCGACTGGTGGGACTTTGTGGCCAACAGTATAGGAGTTTTGATAGCCGTCATCATAGGTCTGGCAGTCCACCGCAGGTTTCTCAAGAAATAACTCCCAGGCTGACAGAAGGCGGGTTTGACGCAGAATCCATTGAGGATGGTTTGGGCGAACACGGATATTGATTTTGCCCGAAAGGTGGATGGGTGTGAAATCCGTTGTGGATGATTTTTAACGAACACGAATTTCTCGAATTTTACGAATGTCATTGGAATTGGGCACTTGTAGGTTGGGGTGGAGAGGTGTTCGGCTATTGGTTGCAGGTGTTTGCTGTTTCTGGCTTTGCGGCTGTCAACTCAAATCGTTAACTTCTAAGCCTTAACGCTTGTCGTCAACAGATTAGGGGTCAGAGGCAATGGCTTGTCGTCTCTTGCTGGCGATGCCTTTCCTCTAACCCCTAAACTGTAATCCGTAGGCTCTTTGCCCGAGCGCCTCCTGCGCCCAATGACTCTTGATTCGAAATTCTCAATCCGGAACGCTCAATTCAAAATCCTTAATTCAAAATTCTCAATTCGGAATTGTATAGAGTCAAATGTCATCCTTCCACATCTTGAACGGGTACTGCCGCATGTGGGAGTTGTAGAAGCGGCGGTCGCCGGTGACTTCCCTGCCGATGAAAGACGGCTTCTCGAAGGGCTCATCTTCGGATGCCAGTTCCACTTCAGCCATTATCAACCCCTCGTTGTCACCATAGAACTCATCCACCTCGAAGGTGTGGCGGCCGTCGGGAGACTTCACCAGATAGCGGGTTTTGTCGATGATGCCCGGTTCGCAGATGGCCATCAGATCATGTGCATCAGCCAGCGAAATCTCCTGCTCGAACTCATAACGCGAGAGTCCGGCCTTTGTGCTGGGGCCTTTGATGGTGAGATAACCCTTGTCATCACGTATTCTCACGCGCACAGTACGCCCGTTGCCCGAAGCAATATACCCCTGGCAAATGTGCGTAGAATTATATGCCTGGTCCTTGAATTCCCCAACGACCAGGAATTTACGCTCTATCTCAAAGTGCATAGTCGGTCCTTCTCTAAACTTGAAAGGCTCAACCCCACCAGATGACGGTGGCTACAAAGACAAGGACAAAGAGTATGATGAGAGTGGCCACCAGGTAGGTAACCACCTTCTTGCCCTGTTCCTTGACGTATGCATCATGTCTGCTCTTTTGTAGTTTTCTCTTCTCGCTCATATCTATGTAGTTATAGTTTCGACTTCTCTGTTTGCTCTCTCTGTCTGGCCTCTGCGCCAGTTCCTGCCGTCTGTGTATATATATAATGTGTGCTCTGTGCCGGCAGCATCGGGCTACACATTATATATAATATAAGAGGCCGGCTGCTTAGGCTTCGCCACCGAACTCCATCAGGTAAGCCTTGATGAAGGCATCTATCTTGCCGTCCATCACGCCGCCCACATCACTCGTCTGGTAGTTGGTACGGTGGTCTTTCACGCGGCGGTCGTCAAACACATAACTGCGTATCTGACTGCCCCATTCTATCTTCTTCTTGCCAGCTTCCACCTTGGCCTGTTCGGCCATTCTGTGCTGCAGCTCCTTGTCATACAGCATAGAGCGGAGCAGTCGCATGGCATTCTCCTTATTCTTCGGCTGGTCACGGGTTTCGGTGTTCTCGATGAGAATTTCCTCTTCCTCGCCCGTGTAGGGGTCTTTGTACTGGTAACGCAGACGCACTCCAGACTCCACCTTGTTCACATTCTGACCGCCTGCACCGCTGCTTCGGAACGTATCCCACGAGATGCGAGCCTGCTCGATGTTCACTTCGATGGTGTCGTCAACCAGTGGCGTTACGAACACACTGGCGAAGCTGGTCATTCGCTTGCCCTGTGCATTATAGGGACTTACGCGTACCAGGCGGTGTACACCGTTCTCACTCTTGAGGAAACCATAGGCATATTCGCCCTGAATCTCCAGCGTGCAAGTCTTGATGCCTGCATCATCGCCGTCTATCAGGTTGCTCACCACGCACTTATAACCGTTTGTCTCGGCCCAGCGCATATACATTCTCATGAGCATCTGTGCCCAGTCCTGGGCTTCGGTGCCGCCTGCACCCGAGTTTATCTTCAGTACTGCGTCCATGGGATCCTCCTCCTGGCGCAGCATATTCTTCAGTTCGAGAGCCTCGATGGCTTCGATGGCCTTGGCATACATGCTATCGACTTCCTCCTCGGTGACCAGTTCCTCCTTGTAGAAGTCGAAGGCAGTCTCCAGTTCGTCGGCCATTGTCTGCACCTGCTCATAGCCCTTGATCCACTTCTCCAGCCCCTTGACCAGCTTCATCTGCGCCTCTGCCCGCTTCTGGTCATCCCAGAAGCCAGGTGCCTGAGTGCGCAACTGCTCCTCCTCATACTGCACCTTCTTGGCATCGATATCCAGGTAGCGATGAAGTTGTTCTGTTCTCTCCTTTACGTCTTTCAGTTGTTCTGCTGTAATCACTTTCTATCTATCTATGTTATTCTTCGTACATCTTGTCTATCTGCGCCTTGTAGTTCTGGTAGATGACAGGGCGTTTCACCTTGAGCGTATTGGTTAGTTCGCCCCGTTCCATGCTGAATGGTTCGGGCAGCAAGGTGATACGCTTCACCTGCTCATAGTGTGCAAATTCCTGTTGCAGCGTGTCGATGCGGTACATCACAAACTCTACCACCTTGGGGTCAGCGCACATCTCTTCGCGGCTCTGGAAGTTCATCCCGTGCTCCTTGCATGTCTGCTCCAGCAGGTCATATTCGGGTATCACGAGTGCCGATACGAATTTCTTCTGTTCGGCTACTATCACTATCTGATCCACATACCTATCTACACATAACTTCGATTCCAGCATCTGTGGCGCTATGAATTTGCCGTTGCTGGTCTTGAAGAGGTCTTTGATGCGGTCGGTGAGGAAGAGTTCGCCGTTCTTCATATAGCCGGCATCGCCCGTGTGGAACCATCCTTCCTCGTCGATGGCCAGTGCTGTCACTTCCGCCTTGCGGTAGTAGCCCTTGGTGATGGTGTCTCCCTTGAGCAGGACTTCATTGTTGTCACCGAACTTCAGTTGCACTCCGTTGAGCAGCCTGCCTACAGAACCTATGGTGATGGGTTTGTCCCAGCGGTCGAGTGTGACGGTTGCTGTGGTCTCTGTCATACCATAACCTATCACCAGCAAGAGACCAACCGAGCGCATGAACTCTTCCACCTGGGGTGAGATGGCTGCTCCTGCTGTGGGGAAGAAGTTGTGTCGCTCCAGTCCCAAAGTCTTGAGCAATAGGGCAATGACCGTCTTTTCGTAGAAGGCGTATTGCAGTTTCAGCGACAGGGGCGGCACCAGTCCGCGCATCTTGTATTCCACATTATAGGTGTGCCCGACGCGCAAAGCCTCTTCCAGCATGCGTCTCTGTACGGGACTGCTTTTGTGCATGCGTTCCATGACACCAGCATACACCTTCTCCCAGAACCTGGGTACCACACACATCGTGGTGGGATGCACCTCGCTCAGACTTCTGAGCACATCCTGCGGCTTGAGGTTGAGGGCCAGTGTACAGCCTGTGGCCAGGCAGAGGTAAGTCCATCCGCGTTCAAATACATGTGTGAGCGGCAGGAAGGTGAGCGTGAGGTCTTTGTCCGAGAGCCTTACAGCCCCATTGTGGGCATGAATGCCAGCCATATACATGCGGTGGGTAAGCATCACACCCTTACTCAGTCCGGTGGTTCCGCTGGTATAGAGTATGTTGGCCAGATCGTCCCTGTCCAGCTCGCGGGTGCGTACCTTCACCTCATCCTGATGCTGCAGATGTTCGCCCATGTGCAGGAATTCATCGAAGTAGATGCTCACCTGATCCTGAGGATTCTTCTTCACGCTGCGGTCGAAGATAATCAGTTTGCTCACCTCGGGATCTATCTTCAGCACCCTGTAGGCCGTATCATACTGGTACTGTTCGCCTACAAAGATGAACCTCACCTTGGCGTCACTCACCATGTACTTCACCTGCATCTCGCTGCTGGTAGCGTAGAAGGGGATGGTGACAGTCCTGATGGCATACGCGCCGAAATCCACATACAGGCATTCGGGCTTGTTCTGCGAGAATACCACAATGTTCTCCTGCACCCTCACGCCCAACTCCAGCAGCGCGTTGCTCACCTGCTTCACCCGCAGCGAGAACTCGTTCCAGGATACGTTGTTCCACTGGCCTGACGTGTAGTCACGCCACATCAGAGCCGTACGGTTGCCGTAGCGTTTGGCCTGACTGTGTATTAGTGTTGATAGCGGACTCGGATTCTGCATAACTTCACACCTTATTCTTGCTTTGCACAAAGTTAATACAACAAGTTGAGATAAACGGCAACATATTTGACTTTTTTGATTTTACTGCGTAACTTTGCTCTTCGGAAAGGACAATAGAGCGAGATGACAGACCAACTGACGCACGAGGCAACCCAACTGCTGGAGCGCCTCATAAGCATTCCGCGCACGAGCCGGAACGAGAAGGAGGCAGCCGACATGCTGCAGGATTGCATGACGGGCGAGTATGGATTGCAGGTGGAGCGCACGGGCAACAATCTGCTTGCCACGGCTCCTGGCTTCTCCTCCAGTCGTCCCACGCTGCTGCTCAATGCGCACATCGATACTGTGAAGCCCGTGAGTGCCTGGCAGAGAGACCCTTTCAGTCCGCAATGGGAGGGTGACAGACTCTATGGGCTGGGCAGCAATGACGATGGAGCCAGTCTGGTATCGCTCCTACAGGTGTTCCGCAGGCTCAGTGGGGAAGCTCTTCCTTACAACCTCCTCTTCCTGGCAAGTGCCGAGGAGGAGGTGAGCGGGCGTGATGGGATGGAGCGTATGGTGGGTCTGTTGCCGCATGTGGATGTAGCTCTGGTGGGCGAACCTACTGGCATGCAGCCTGCTATAGCCGAGAAGGGGCTGATGGTTCTCGACATCACAGCCCACGGAAAAGCCGGTCATGCAGCCCGCGATGAGGGTGACAATGCCATCTATCATGCACTTGACGACATGCAGTGGTTCCGCACCAAGGAGTGGGAGAGGGTATCGCCCCTGCTGGGCAAAGTGAAGACAACGGTGACGATAGTCAACTCCGGCACCCAGCACAACGTCATCCCCGACCAGTGTACCTTCACTGTGGATGTGCGTTCCAACGAGTTGTATTCCAACCAAGAACTCTTCCAACTCATCTGCCAGGAGGTGAAGAGTGAGGTCAAAGCACGTTCCTTCCGCCTCAACTCCTCATCCATCAGCACCAGCCACCCGATAGTGCAGGCACTCACAGCCATGGGCAAGAAACCGTTTGGTTCGCCTACCCTGAGTGACCAGGCGCTTATGCCCTTCCAGAGCCTGAAGATGGGACCGGGAGAAAGCAGCCGTAGTCACACTGCCGATGAATACATCCTGCGCTCAGAGATAGCCGATGCCATCAGCACCTACACCTCTCTGCTGCAAAATCTCGTTCTGTAGGTTGAACTCTTTTCTTCTTTGGGCGAAACGCCTTTTCTCTTTAGACCGAACTCCTTTCCTCTTTGGGTGAAGCTCTTTCCTCTTTGGATGAAATCCTCTTCCAGTTTTGAGCGAAATCCCTTCCTTTTTGGGCGAAATGGGGCAGTCAAATGCCTCGAATCCATCAAAGTTTTACCTTTTGTAAAAGAAAAAGGCCCAACTGTTTGGTCAATCAAGGAAAAGTGCATACCTTTGCAGCGTCTTTGGAAAGGGGTGCTGGTAAAACAGCCTTCCGGACACAAAACAAAGATGCTTCACAAGTCGTTGTGAAGGTTTGGAGAGATGGTAGAGTGGTCGATTACAACGGTCTTGAAAACCGTCGTACCGAGAGGTACCGGGGGTTCGAATCCCTCTCTCTCCGCATAGAGTCCTGTAAATCGAAAGATTTACGGGACTTTTCTTTTTTGTGCTTTTAAGTAGTCCTCCTTTTTTTTACCACCATATAAAGTGGTAAGTTACGGCTCACCCGACAAACCAGGGGGAGAGATTCCGCAAACCAAAAGAAAAGTTATAC